>OGOP01000077.1_pt1 | contig 86415 bp, 82 predicted proteins | sample 1552591 | NCBI WGS metagenome assembly OGOP01 (sample SAMEA2580120, study PRJEB22360) | human gut metagenome | biome: human gut; feature: human-associated habitat; material: faeces | place: Denmark | collected 2008/2010 | reverse complement strand
AACCGTATTAAGCTGATGCTGGCAGCGGCCAACAAGAAGCTGAAATAGCCCGCCTGTTTGGACATTGCGGCAAACTGCATATAGACAAATATACGTAACAATTACAAAAACAGACACATATAACTTCTATTCCGCAGATCACTTTCGTTCTGTTTTTCACGTAGCGGTACTAAATTCACCGCTTATCGCGGTTCATTAAGAACCGACGTGAAAAAAGGTCTGCTTCATAGAAATATATGTGTCTGTTTTTTCTTTTATATACGAATGCCTATATGCAGTTTTTATATTTATCGAAGCATTATCATTCTCTACACAAGGCAAGTATTTCATAATAAAAACAGCTACATATATCTTCTATTCCGCAGATCACTTGCGTTCTGTTTTTCACGTAACGGTACTAAATTCACCGCTCTTGCGGTTCATTAAGGACCGACGTGAAAAAAGGTCTGCTTCATAGAGATATTTTGTAGCTGTTTTTATTTACCCTTTTTTTGCATGTATTTTGTTCTTATAGTAAGATAATATCTTATATCATCCGCATAGGGATGCCACGTTCACTTAAATACTTCTTCAGATCTGAGATCTCAAGCTCTTTGTAATGGAATAATGATGCCGCGAGTGCAGCTTCTGCTTTTCCTTCTGTCAGTGCGTCGTAGAAGTGTTCTTTGGTTCCTGCTCCACCGGAAGCAATAACCGGTACATTTACATTCTCTGCAATCGTTCTGGTAAGGTCGATATCGTATCCGGCTTTCGTGCCATCACAGTCCATACTGGTAAGAAGAATTTCCCCTGCTCCGAGTTCAACTGCTTTCATTGCCCATTCCACTGCATCGATACCGCAGTCGATCCTTCCGCCATGCTTGAAGATATTCCAACCGCCATCCGATCGTTTCTTTGCATCAATAGCAAGAACTACGCATTGACTTCCAAACTTATCGGCTGCTTCTGCGATCAGATTCGGATTGTCAATCGCTGCTGAATTAACTGATACCTTATCTGCACCTTCGCGGAGAATGGCTTTGAAATCATCAACGGTACGGATACCACCGCCAACCGTAAATGGAATAAAGATCGTCTCAGCCACACGTCTGACCATATCTACTACGATATTTCTCTGATCGGAGGATGCAGTGATATCTAAGAATACAAGCTCGTCCGCACCGGCTTTATCATAAGCTGAAGCAACCTGAACCGGATCTCCGGCATCTACCAGATTTACAAAATTAATACCCTTTACAACTCGTCCGTTTTTCACATCCAGACATGGAATAATTCTCTTTGTATGCATGATTATGCCTCCAATTCTATAAAATTCTTCAGGATCTGAAGTCCAACGGTTGAACTTTTCTCCGGATGGAACTGGCAGGCAAATACATTACCATGTTCGATCGAAGCATGGATATTCGTTGAGTAAAATGTGGATGCAGCTACATCTTCCTCATGATCTGCCTTCAGATAATACGAATGAACGAAATATACATATGGATGTTCCGGAAGTCCTTTAAATAACCTTGCTTTCGGATTGATATCAAGTGAGTTCCATCCGATCTGTGGAATCTTAAGTCCCGGTGCATCCGGAATCCGAAGGATCTGTCCATCTACGATTCCCAATCCTGTTACTCCCGGTGTCTCCTCACTTGTCTTAAATAATAACTGAAGTCCAAGACAGATACCCAGAAATGGTTTTCCCGAATCAACGACATCATAAATAACATTTTTCAATCCATATTCATTGATTTTTCCCATTGCATCGCCAAAACTTCCAACACCCGGAAGAATAACTCCAGAGCTGTCCATAATGACATCCCTGTCTCTTGTAATTATGGCTTCTTCGCCAAGAAATTGTACGGCTTTTTCGACGCTTTTGATGTTACCTGCATCGTAATCAATAATCGCTATCATTTGTCTATTTCCTTTCAAATCAGGTATATTTATCAGCATCACTATGCAAATATTTAACTACAAATCAAACAGTGGTATTATAGCATAAAAAAATATATGTGTCTAACCGGAATGACCGGTGAGAAATGATTCACTTTCTTTATTTAAACGCATCTAGATATTTCACATCACCGGATATACGAAATTTACATCTCAGCTCTTGTATAAGTGCGATATCCTCATCAAATCTACCATTCACATAATCTTGTTCAAATAACTCTTCCGTATAAGGCTTTCCATCTTTTAATCTATCTAAAGACTCAGAATTAAATTGCTTTGCATTTACTGCTTGTAATGATTTATCCAATAAAAGTTTCTTCCTAGCATTTAACATGATCTTATAAAAATTCTTTCTCAGCTTAGGAATTATTGGAGTTTCATCAATTATTGAATTGATACTTTCCATATCAATTCTCGGAACAATTCTTTTTATAGCGTTACTGCAATTTGTATCATATCCCGAAGTTAGAATATCACAATAGTTAGCTTTAGTGTGATTAATCAACAAAGCAGCATTGGGAAACACATAAATTTGTTTTAAAACCTCTTTATCATTGCTAAGAACATTAACTATACCATCATCACCAATTACAGGGTATAAAACACTGCCATAATCGTAAGTAGGTGCAAGCGAAACCTCACCGGATTTTTTATTTACTAAAAAAGCCCAATCACCTATATATCTGTCAAAATTAGCTAGAAGGGCATCAACAATAAAAGTATCCCAATATCTCTGAATTGCACTCTCTTTTAATTTTGATAAAATAGGATTATTATTATACACTTCATATATTTGTTCTAACTTAGGTAATTTACCTATGTCTGCTGAATCATACTGCATTCGCATAAATTGCGAAAATTCCTGGCATAAATACTCAAACCCACAAAAATCTTTACAAGCTACAACTAATTCTCCGGCATAATATCCTAATAAAGTTTCATGAGTCGGAACATTAATGCTTGCAGCTATAGAACTACCTAGATATTCAGAAATACAATTATTTATGTTGCTTGTAGTCAATTCATTTAATTTATGACTCTTTTCAGTAAACTTAATCATATAAGGATGCCCATGATATAAAATTCCAAATTTTCGATCAGACCCACCATAACTTGATAGTACATTTACAGGGCAATTACTAAAATCTATTAATTGAGGCATTAACTCACTTCCTCTATTCTATCAGAAAGAATTTAATTTATTAAGCCTTTTCTTCATTGACTTATTTACTTTTGACTGCCAGGTTTTATTTAATTCTTCTTCTAAAAGCAACTTTAAACCGCTTATTTCTTCCGTACGATCATATACCTCTAATGCCAAATAGTAAACATTTTTATCTTCGGTACTTATTATTAATGGTGGATAATTTTGTAAAAGAAGGTAATAATTTAATAATAATCTTCCTGTTCTACCATTCCCATCAGCAAATGGATGTATATTTTCAAATCTTGCATGAAAATATGCTGCAGCAAGTAATACATCTCCATCCCAAGAATTTATTTCGGCTAAAAGATCTTTAATTTCATTTTCTACTTCATCCGGAAAAGCACCAACTTCCTGCATCCCAATAGTATAATCATTTTTCTTAAAATGACCAGGTCTCTCACCCCTACTCCATATAGTGGAATCATAACATCCAGACATTAGTACTCGGTGAAATTGAGATATAATTCTAATACTCAAAGGCTCTTTTTTCTCAAAATTTTCTAAAATACTCTCAAATGCAAATTTCTGATTTTGAGCTTCAAAAATTTCTCTTACACTAACTTCATTAATAGATACATCTTTACCCTCAAAAATATCACGGGTTTCATGATAAGTTAATCGATTTCCTTCAATACTATTACTATTTGTAGCAAAAACTATACTAAAATTCTCCAGAGCATTTCTTAAATCATCTTTTGTTTGTATATTTTGAGCTCTCCACCAATTAATTACAGCATCATTAATCATAGTAGTTTTCTAAAACTCCTTTAATGGTTTTATTGTATTCATTTTTTCACCAGCAGGGAGAATCAGTTCATTAAATCTTAATAATAATTGTTTTTGATAAAAAATCTTTCGGCTGATACTGCATACTTCATAAATTCTATCATTCACAGTGATGAACTCTGGTAAAAAATTGATAAAATCCATAATTTCGTCTAAATGGGCGATGATTCTATTAGTAGCACTATTTAATGCTTTTTGAAATTCTAAACAATCTTGAAATTCTTGTATAAATTTCTTAGCAGATAACAAATGTCCATTTCTACTATAAGCTGTTAACGCATTTAAACAATTATCTCTTAACTCATCCGAGGATAATAACCTTATTATCTTATCCTCGCTCATTTTAGGTGAAAAACTTGCCCCATTATCAAAAATAGGAGCAATTCTATCCTTCTGACCATTAATTCTTAAAATTCCCCAGTTATCATTGGTTCTATCATTGTTATTAATGAAAATATCAATCAATGCTTGTTCAAAAAAATGTTGCTTAATTCCATCAATTACATTAAGTAAAGGATTTTTCTCAAGATGAAACATAAGTTCATCAATATCTACAACATGTGTAGATGTGGAATGTATATTGGAATGACTTCTGAATTTATCAAGTAAATCTCCACTTAAATAGTTTTTTATTGTTCGTATCTCAAGCAAAAATCCATCAATCGCAAAGTCTTTACAAGCAACAATTAATTTATTATTGCGTACACCAAGTATAGTTTTATGGACATCATATCTTAATATTCTATATATTTCACTACCCAAGAATTCTGATAAAGAAGAATAAGAAGCATTTTCATCTTCCATTTGTGATAAACTTCTCGGATATTTAACAATCCATTCGTCATCATCAATTAATATACCATCCTTATTGCAAGCTGTTCCACCATAAAATCCGTTTTTTAAACTTAACGGATTATTGGATAAGTCATAAATATTTATAGTACTCATATTGTATTCTCTATCCAATCATATTTAGCAGGTTCTACACGAAAAAAGAATTGAATCTGATAACATGGTTATACTAAAACCTTCATCAGATATCCGAATTTAACTTACAAAATTTTGACACATTTACAATAGTATCATTTATAGACTGTAAAGTATAAATGCTGTCAACGCTAATTGGTAACCAGCCTAATATTTCTCTAGTAATTATTATAAAATAGTTCTTTGATTCCTTAAAAACTTTACCAATATCCCATTTGGATAGAATTTCACTCGTTTCATCTATAATAAAAACTGCTCCCTGTACTGAATTAAAAATTAAATGATAATCAACACTCAGGGTAGACTCATTTTCCAGGATAAATATTTTATCTTTATTAATCTTATTACCAAAATCGTCAACGATAGTACAAAATACTGAGCTAACGTTTCTTTTGTATTTCGCTAACGTTTTTAAAAAATAAGTTTTCTTTGTGCCAGAATTTCCTGTAATAATGTTATATTTGCCACTCATTTTAAAATTGAACTTTTCTTTTCTATTCTTTAATTCTATGATCATGGCACTAACTCCCATCTAGCTTCCTTTTCATACTCTGCATAGTCTTTATATAGACGCTGCTTCAGCAAGCTATAAGCCTGAAATTTATCTGATGGAAACTTAGCAAGATGTTGCAAATATATAGTAATATCATGCGTTTGTGCTAACTCAAGTAAAATACTATTGCAATTATCTCCAAAAATAGTTCCCCAAATTTTGATAGATTTATTCATATTACAGAGCATCAATGCTTTGGCACCGGTACTAATTTCAAAGATACTAAACAGTATATCTTCATTGTCTTTATCCTGTATACCAATAGGTGTGACAATTGCATTGTCTATCTCATTTAGTATTTTTATATTAATTGCATTCTTTAACCAAGAGTATTCGAATTGTTCCTCAAATTCTAAATCCACTGCATAAATACAATCGTCAGGTCTACCATATCCTATCTTTAACATGTTCTTTTCTGCTAAACCATTTAGTAATAATGAGACAACCTTTTACAGTTGCTCTATCTGTTTGTTTATTAATAATTATTGCGTTATCTCTCTTAAAGTAAATTCATCTCTCACACATCTACCTTTTAGATAGTCTAAAATTACAAATTCAGTATAGTATGGTGCTCCAATTATCCTAAGAATTTCTCCAATATTTTGCCTGTCCGGTGGAATCACTCGCTCCCGAACAAACATAAGTGCATAGTGATTATCCAGATGATACATTCCCTGATATGCTGCGGTAGCAAGAAATGCTGGCATATCCTCTATTGGATAATCTCTACTAGTATCAACTTCATAGGAATCCTTTTCAGTATCATATGTCAAAATACCACATGAAACACCTTTAGGATCAACTATCTCATAAGTTCTTAACATACTCAAACCTCCAATCAAACATATGCTGAATATTTCCCCAATAATAATCGGGAGCTGAATCTCTATCTATTCCTTTAAAAATATCTTTTGGATAACTAAGCTCTTTGAGATATGATCGTGGAACATACTTTAAATTTTCAATCAGATCTTTGCTTCCAATAAAATTATTTACCGGGCCAGATTTACTAATGTCAAATTTTTCAAAGTCATCTTTAAATCTGCAAGAGCACATAAGGGATAAACCGTGATCAAATAAAAGTGCTAAATTATAGTTACCATTCTTAAATAATATCTCTAGGTTTGAACTATGTCTATCCCTATTGCACACTAAATAATCTAATGTGAGCATGTCGTAGAGATATTTTCCATATCCAATTCTTTTTAAAAATGTAATTGGGCCCTCATTTTCCATATGTTTTAAATCATAAAAAGCACCAAACGATAAAGATTTCATACCACTTTGTTTGAAGCTGGCAGATCTAGTTAGCCATGTAGTATACTCTTTATTATCAACTACAACTAATGCTTGTATCAACTCATACTGTAAGCAATCATAGCCAAGAGCGTTTGCAATATTTTTGCAAATAACCTCGTTTATACTCTCGAATCCCCAAAAACCATCTATTGAATTATATGAAGACATTTTATAATAATATTTTATTCCATCTATAATCTCTTCAGATTTTAAGAAAGATCCACTGCTCCCACTGGAGTCTCTGGCGATAGCCCATATAAGATGCCTTAAATCTAATGGTGAAAAAAGCATCATCATATAGCAACAACCTCCAATAAAACATATATAATATTTATCATCATCTGTAACAGCCAAATCTGATAATGCATCCAATAATCCCTGATTACTTCCCTTACTCTCGACTACAAGCTCATTATCAAAGAAAAACTAATTAACTAATCTCCAGAAGTGAAACCCTGCACCGGTATCCTCTGTCCATAAATATTTCATATCACAACTCCGTTTCCAGTGTTATCCTATTATTGTCAAACTTCAACACCTTAAAGCTCTTATCAGAAACATTGAGGTCATCACAATTTCGCAGAAAAAGCATATATTGGTTCGATGGCTCAAAATTAATAAAACGTCTGACCTCATCATTAATCAAATTATCGGCATTATCAACCACAATAAAATTATCTCTGCACTGTTTAATTGATTTCAAGAAATTATCCGATTTGTAATTAAACAATTTTATAGCATTGTATTCATCAGTTAATCGTAAATCTTCTAACATTTCATAAAGCACAGTTTTACCGGTACCGCTATCTCCACCAACAAGAGTTATTCTGTCATCAAATTCCAGATTGTACGAAAACGGATCTGCTCTAAATTTAATATTCTTATAAATCATCTGCTTCTCTCCTTTCATACTCCTTGCCCCACCAAGTATTATATCCTCTTCCTCCGGTCACTATATCAGAATCGTTGAATCTGATTCGCACACCATCCGGAATATTAAAAAGCGTTGGTCTGGACATATAAATTCTTATATTATCCATAGTAAAAATGATATTAAGCACATTCTGACCACATTCCTCTACATTCACCACCTTATCGGGATGCTTCACAATATTAAGTAAGGTCTTGCAGCCGGATGACAAATTACGGATTATACCTAAACCATATTTTGTTTCAATATGCTTATCTGGTGTCAGCTTCGCCTCATCTACTTGCTGAATGAGACTTATTTCATATTGAGACATTTCTTCATTACCTGTATTCAAATTAAAATACAAATCGTTTTGAAGTATCCAGTCCTTTGAGTCTTTTTTATCTGTATATATATCTATCATTCAAGTTTACTTCTTTCACACAATGGACAAAGGTAAAGATCTGGTAATGCATATGAATAAATGATTTTTCTATTAAGCTTAACAATTCTGTCTTGCCCTCTCCGCTGTCTTTTCCAATAAAACATGTATATTTGCTAATTATTTCGATACTGAACTCATGATCTGAAAACTGAAAACTAATCTTCATCAGGATCCTCCTCTTCAGTTGCACACCACAAACAATAATCATCTTCATATTCCTCAACAGTAACCCGAGAGCCATTTACTCGTATATCATTACTTATAAAATCTTCATCCGGTATATCCATATAATGTTCAAGCATAATACTAACGTCTTTCTTTTCTGCAATTTTTAAAAGAAATGGAACGCAATTATCTCCTAATAAGGATCCATAAAACCATCCATTCAGAAAATAAATACAGCATAATGTTTTGCAACCAGTTGAAATCATTTCTGTGCTAATTCCTCTGCCTTTATAGTCTAATAATGCTTCCTCAAATAAAACAGTGGTCCCATCTATTTCTTTTAAAAACTGCCTCACAAATTCATCTTGAAACCACTCCGGCTTTTTATTACGTCTGAAAATCAATCTGGCATCTAATTCAAATTCTTCTAAATTCTCTCTGCCAAATACAATATTTAACATACTCAAACCTCCAACTAAGTGTTCTTACTATCTGGAAATTTAAACCAATACCTATCATATAGCTGCTTTCCTTCACTAATCCTAAATATGTCAGCTCCTATTGGCCTTATTCCATATTTAGCACATTCAGAAAGCAAGTTTTGACGATTATCATCCGGCAACCTGCTGAGCAGCCACTCGTAAATATTTCCTTCAGTGATTTCATTTCTAAATTCCCATATATTATTAAGCTGTTTCTCGTCATATACCTCATAAGTTATAAAATCATCACGTACATCAAGAGACATCAACACTTTCTGTTCAAGCATTACGTCACAACAAAAACGACCTAATCGCATATTATAACCTCCATATCTAACTGTTCTGCACTATATTTTAAATATTCTCCAGCTAAAAAGGGCTTGGTAATAATGAACTTTCTACCTTATCACATCTTACTGCTCTACATTTATCCAATAATCATCTTCAACTGAAATTCCTTTGTTGTACTTAATTAAAAGTACCGGGTCGTAATAAGGAATTCCAACTGCATGCAATTCTTTTGTTAATCCCTGTCTTGTTTCCGGTACCACGCGATCATCTATAAATAATTCTGTTGCAAGGTAATCATCTCCATCACAAAGTAAATATGTGTATGGCAGTATACCACGATCAGATACTAAAATTTTGAAATCTTGTAATACCCCACCGGCAAATCTGAAGGATACAATTGGTACATCTTTTTTCATAATAGTACCCTTTAAGTCACCAAAACTTTTCATACTCCTATCACCTCAACATTTAATATTTTTGCTCGATTTAGAATATAAGAACTTGCCTTTAATGAAGGTAACTCAATACCAGTCAAATCAAACTTCTCTGGTAAATACTTTTGTATATCATACTTATCTGAAATAAATGCTATTAAATCTTCATTATGCCGTGCAAATGGTTTACATTCCATTTTTGAAATACACTGTTTTAAAGGTAAATTTTCGTATTTTCTATCATGTTCAAATAAGCCCAATCCGAAATCAAATAAAGGAGAAATCCTGAACTTACCATCACAATAGATAATACCGAAATTACTTAGATGCCTATCTTCATTTCCTACTAAAAAGTCTAACAGAGACATGACAAGTAAATAATCTGAACAGTCTGACTTAGTCAAATTATTTAAGGTATCAAGGGCAAAAATCCACTTGGTCTCTATGGAACCGGAATAAGGAAATTGTATCTTTTTAGCACTTAAGATTCTGGAAAATGGAACAAATACTTCACCTTGAGTACAAAAATTTTTAGAATATACTCCATAAATTGTATTGTAGCCTAAATCGATTTTACAAGGAGATTGCTCCAAAATCTGAACTCTCTTGTCTGTTAAACAAAATTGTTTTCCTAGCTGAGCTGCAACACATTCTACCAAATCATCACGCCAGAATTTATCTTGAAAATAAAATTGTGCTTTTATATAAATATCATTTTTACTATCATACCACTTCATCTGATTTCCCTTAGAAGTACTTCTACACTGTAAGCTAAGCAAATCAGAAGCATTAAAAATCTTTAATTCATTAGAATCAAATATATCTAAATTTTTCATAACAGATCCTCCAATTTAGCATATAATAAATCTAATTGCTGGTTATTCTAAGTTATTATCAAAGAAATAAGATAACTTATCTCTAAATTTATCCTGTTCCCTCTGAAATAAAGCAAGAAGCTGTGTCTCATCTCCACTTTGTGCCATTTTAATTGCGTTTACATACTCTATTCTTGCTGTTTCACTGATTATAAAGGGGCATATATCATTGTGTAATGCTTCACGAAATAAGATTAATCTTCCCACTCTCCCATTACCATCCTGAAATGGGTGAATTTTCTCAAACTTTGCATGAAAAATAGCTAATGCTCTTAAATCAATTTTACCTTTAGAATATTCTTCTAAAAGATTTTTCATTATAATTGGTACATCTTTGGGAAATACTGTTTCTGTATCACCAACTATATTTGCTCTCTTTTTATACTCACCGATAGCATACCCATTTAAACGATCTTCAAAAACACCAGCCTTTAAACAATAGTGAAATGCTTTTATAATATCTTCCGTCAATGCACCATCTATAGTTTTAATCAGATGATTAAAAGCCAAAAAATGTCCTTGTGCTTCTTCTACATCCTTCATCCGTACAACAAAACCATTTGCATCTAAAGTCTTTGTATCAAAGATTAAGCTGGTCTGATCTTCTGTTAATGTACTTCCCTCTATGTGATTTGAACTGTATGTCATTCTTCTCTGAATATAACCATAAATACCATTCTTATATTGCATTGTAAATTCATCATTCAAAGCATTTCTAAGTTTGGAACATATTTGTATATCATCAGAATTAAATATATTTAAGTTCTTCATAGAAAATCCCTCCAAATTAGTATAGATTCAGCATTCTAAATGATGCTCTACATTTACAAACAAATATATAAAAATAGCCGCTTTATAAACTAAGCGGCATCTAATTGCACTCATCCTTATGATTGTATTAATTATACAATTTTAGCATTTCAATGTCAATTTAACGCTAATCTGCAATTACTCAATGTCAATTAGACGCTGATCTCATATTTATTACATCTGATAAAAACTCATTTGTTTTTAATACGACTTTTTTACATCCCTTTTGCTTTTTTAACATATCAATCCAATAATCCCAATTTCCTATAAAAACCTCTATAAAATCATCTGTATTTCCTCGTTTTAAATACCTGTTTCTGTATTCATCTTTCAATTCATATGCCGGAAAAACAAGAGTGAATGGAAGATTATCACAATATAGCCAACTCATTATTTGTATATCAGTTGGAATCAAAATTATTTTATTAGACTCCGCTTTGCAGAGTGATAAAAAATTATCATAATATTCGTATCGCCAGTTAGGATTTAAAATTAGTTCGGAAGCAGCTTTAATAGTTTCATCATTGTAACTGTCACTGATTTCTTTTAAATTAATATACTTATAAGGCATAATGTTTAGATCAATAACATTTGTATTTTTTTTAGCAAATGTTGTTTTACCTATACCTGAAAAACCTGCAATTATCATTTTATTACCTGCCATTCAAATTTAATTTATATTACTTTTCTGGTTCAAGCAAACTTTCCGGTTCGTTTTTTATTCGTTGCCAAGTTTGTGCTTCTTTCTCTGTCAAATTTCTTTCAATGACAATGGAATTTTCCTGTTGATATACTCTAAAAAATAATGTATCAGTTAACAGACAATTTCCACAAGTACGAGGACCTAATAAACCAAATGTGCCAATCTTAGGTGGGTAGTCCCATCCCGCTTCAAAAGCCTCTTGTGCGGTACAAAAAATCTTTGTACCACAAACTTCACAATAATGCCAGAACGGGCGAAAATTCATACTTTCAAACAATTCTAAACGTTGTATATCTTTTTCTTTCTTTTGTTCCATTTGTTGTGCCTCTTCAGCAAGTTCTTTGTGGGCTGCGTCAATAATTTCAGGCTTAGAAGCATCCATTCGCAATCTGATATTGCCATCTATAACCTCATATATTTTATCAAAGCCTTCGCAGACATTAGGAAATTCTATTTCTTTTGCATTGGATTTTAACCACTGGACAGAAGAATCTAATTTTCGTTCGTTTATATATGTATTCCAAACAGAATCGCTCGGACACATCACATATATCTCAATAAATATATCTTTAAATTCATTACGAATAATATCTATATATGATATTCTACGCTTTGCTTTGTATAAAGTTTGTTCAACTACTACATTTTTATCTTCTTGCAATGCTTTAATGATATCTAATAAAAGGTATTTATTTGCTCTGTGCAAGCATAGACGTGCTTGCTCAAATGGGATAAATTTATCATTCCCCAATTCTTTATAAGCTGCTTGCTGATAATCGTATATATTTAATTTTACAGTGCTTTGATTTCCAGAAAAATGATTGTTGATAAAAGTTGTTTTTCCTGAAGCTGTAGCACCTATAACAAAAGTAACTGTCCTGTTCATAAAAATACTCCTTGTCTTTCTAATTCCAGAAATTTTTTACTATATAAATATTTTTCATTTCTAATTTCTAATTTCTATTATTATTTTTCTCTTCGAAACCGCACTTATATGAGAATCATAATAGAATTTTAAGTATTACCATTCACACGTCTCGATATGGTGTTCACCTTGTTTCTTTACTATAATATCTTCAATCTCAGTATTGTGCTTATTCGATTTAATAAGTATCCAGTCATCAAAATAATAATATATCTTTTTATATTTTTGATAAAATTTTATAATAGACAATTTTCCATCTATACTTATTTCTCTTTTTATATCGTCAATGTCATAACCTTCATCTTCAATATATTTTATAAAATCCCGATCTGTTTTTCCGTAATTATTCAAAACATATCTTAGTATTTTATCTTCAACTTTTCTCAAAAAATTAAACTCGTACCCTGCTTCATCCAAATTCTCTTCTATCAACTTTGTATGTATTTTTATTCTAAATGGACCAGGAACTATATAATACCACACATGATCCAAATCATAAAAATATCCATAATCAATAAATGCTATTTTATCAAAAATACATCGTTCCGTATTGCCTAGCCAAAAAGGGTCTCCAGTAAGCTGATGTGAGACCGACCAATGATAATCCCCATATTCACTTCCCTTTTTCCCTATCAGTCTAGTCTGTCCTAAATTAAAAAGATAATCAACATCCTTAGGATCCTGATACCAGGAAAGGAGTCGTCGACCTACTACATTAAAATAACCGCCATTACCACTCCATCCATACTGAACATGTCCATTATCCAGCCTCCTTGCAATAATACTTATATCTCCCATATTGTTTTGTTCCTTCTTTTTATTACTCAATAAATAATTTGTCAAAAAAACGATTATTTATTTCTCGAAAAAATGATATAAATTTTGATAAAAAAAGTATATATTAAATCGTCTTTCTATTCCATCCCTTACAAGTACCAACTTTTTTCGAAACACCTATTTATTTTCATAACCACAATAATTGAACATACTATAACATTATGTTATTCTAAATCTGAAACAATATTAGCATTCTTTACATATAAAGATATAACTAACGAGGAAATTTATAATGGACAAAGAAAAAACACAACTTTATGAAACGGACACTGTTAAAGAAGAAAATGGAAAGGCACTGCTCATTTTACTTCATACAATGTTCTCTCATTGGGCCATAGACTCGATAGAATCGTATAAAAAGCTTCACCCAAATTCAGAAAATTCGCAAATTCCCCAAATAATAAGTTTCTCAACTACTATTGATAAAAATGCACCTGCAGATGGAAATACTTTTTATAACATTATTGATCTGCTTAATGCAAAGTATTTTACAGACAATGAATGTGATGCCACCACAGGTGACCTATATACATTTATTGCAGAAAATATTTATACTTATCTTCTGAGAACACGAAGTAAATGTAGTTCAGAAATTTCCCATACATTACTATTGGAAGATCTCGCAGATGGTGTAATATACTATCCTTATCTACCTAGAGTTAAAGGCACAGCAAATACTTCCTATTCAGAAAATGCATTATCAGCCAAAACAACCTACGGAAGATATACTGCTGAAATAATGACAGCTTTAACGGGTGTATTTTACACAACTTTAGAAGACCAATTTAAGGGTAAAATCATTGAATGTGATGCTGCCCTTATAACGCTTTTGGCTCCATATATAAAAAAACCAAAACGCTTTTTAGAAAATAATAACAATTATACAAAATCCGAAAAAAAAGCTATAATAAATTTAAACAAAAATCTTCGTTTAAAGAACATATCAAACATGAATTTGCTGTCTTACTATTATAATAATCCGGAGTTAATTATAGAACAGCTTCTTTTTACTGTTAGACGACTATGGAGTAAAGAGATACCTATAAATAAGAGTCCCGAACAGCTTTCTTTATTTAGCTATGTTGAAAAATATAGTGAATTAATAAATGCAATAACCGACAATGCCAATTCCGTGAGTTCAACAGATAAACAAAATAAGTACTATCCGATGTTTGCTGATAAAAATCCAGACATGCTAAATAAATACTGCAAAATTACAGCTATAAATATTGCCATTTATCAAATATATAAATATTTACATATTCTGATAATGCCGGAAAATTTTTCTTCTGTTAACGCATACACCAGAAATAATAGTTATAATACATGTATACATAAAATAATCGCACAATTTCTACTCATAATATATGTTGAAAAAAAGGGATTCGAGGGAATAGATATATACAATAAACTTACTAACTCTCCGCCTTACGAACTCTGCCATCCTTTTATAGCACTTGGTAACAACTATAAAGGAAATCATCCACAAAATTATAATAGCAGGATAAAATTTTATGACCATACCCGCGATTACGATATTATGGATAGTATTCTCGAAAAATATGATACTATATGTTACCAAACAGCAATGAAAACATTTCAAAAAGGAGTGGATGCTTCTTACATAAATTCTGAGGCATATATAAATGAAGCTGAAAATATTGCCAAGACTATAACTAAAGATTATAAATTTGATAAAGAAAAATATAGGTTATTTATAAAACTATATTTTAGAAAATTTAACAATATATTCTTCATATCAAATTTTCTTAATGAGAATGTTCTTAATAAAAAAGATCAAAAGCCGGAAAATAATATCCAAAATGCTCTGGATTCTCAAGATAAAGCTGAGGTTCGAAAAGCTCTATGGAATTTTATAGGACTCTACGGACATTATATGAATAATAATTGTCGTTACTGCAATCATTACTCTAAAATAAGAGCCTGTGAATTAAATAGCGACAAAAACAGGATTCAAAACAAGGACGCAAAAGACATACGCGAATGGGAATATAATATTGATGGTTGTAACTGTGGTTGTAACATCGGAAAAAAATTGGCTGAAATAGAAGATGCTCTATATGACCTGTATTCTATGTTTAATTTTCCGAACAAAAACGATTCTCTATCTAGAAAATAGATACAGTCAAGCGTGATCCCGTAAAAATACGCTCTTCCCTAACAGTCATACAGACCTGCCAGGGAAGAAAAACATGTATCTTTTCCTATCATCATAGGACGTATAGCTTTTTTACGGTTTTTATTCACTTCCTGTCTTATTTATATTCTCAAACTCTTTTTTAAACTCTTCTCCTGTCATAGTTTCTTTTCCATACACTATTTCAGCCATTTTTTCGATAATGTCCTTTTGTTTTTTTAATTCTTCTCTGACAATTTCCAACTGTGTTCTCAACAGATTTCTGACTTCAAGATCCACATCATATCTGAATGTTTCGGAACAATCATATCTAGAATTGCTGCCAAGAAAATTAGTTGAATCATTCTTAACAGCCATAATTCCTATTTTTTCAGACATTCCATATATAGCAACCATGTCTTCTGCCAGCTTTGTAGCACTCTGAATATCCTGAGCCGCCCCCACAGATATATCATCACCATAGAACAATTCCTCGGCAACTCTTCCTCCCATAAATACTCTGATCTGATTAAGATAGTCTTTTTTGGTCCAAAGAGAATTATTACTACTCGGTATAACATAACCAAGTGCATTCCCGCGAGGCATTATGGTGATTTTTTCAAAAGGCTCCATGTCTTGTAACAAGCATACCATTGCATGACCGACTTCATGTATTGCAACAGCTGAACAGCCTTTATTTTCTTTATATGAAAATTCGTTATCATCCGAAGATTTAGGTTTTTTATCACCGATCTTAAGCTGTTCTATTTTTTCTTTTACTAAAATTTCAAATACTTTTATTTTTATTATTAGTTTAATTCGATCTTCAAGTTTTAAATCATCAATTCTGCTTTCAATTATCTCATTATTTTGAGCTGACGTAGATTCATCATTCTGCAATTGAGTTTTTTCTGTAACTTTATTAATTAGGTTCTGCAATTGAGCTTTTTTTGCAGCTTCATTAATTAGGTTCTGCCATTGAACTGATGGTATAGGTGAATTAAAATCAATTGCAGCTTCATTAATTAGATTCTGCAATTGAGCCGGAGTAAACGACTTTGTTGCATCGGCGATAGCTCCAAGAAATTGATTAAAAGTCTCATTTTCATCATCGCTTAGCGCATTTTTAGCCCATGCCAGTTTTTTAACATACAATTCAATTATTTCTTTTCTGTCATCCTCAGTTGGATATGAAACTTCTATATATCTGTCAAATCTACCCGGTCGCTTCAATGCCTCATCAAGGCTCTCCGGAGCATTCGTTGCAGCCATTACAAATATATTTGTCCTCTGTTCAAAACCATCCATCTCTTTTAAAAGCTGAAACATAGGCTCAGGATTGCTGGAATACTCTCGTTTTATTCCTATGGAATCTATTTCATCAATGAATATAATAGCAGCATCATAATCATCGGCTTCGGCAAATAATTCCCCAACGAGTTCCGGCGTACGAAGTTCCGTACCAAGCACCGAAATAAAAGCAATCTGCTTATCTGAACTTTCATCTATCAAATTTTTTTGAAACTCGCCGGCAACAGCCCTTGCCAAAAGCGTTTTTCCTGTACCCGGAGGTCCAGCTAACAAAGCTCCCTTCGGCACATTTATTCCACGTTCACAATAATCTTCATGGTTTATAAGCATATTAACAATTGGTTTAAGTTTACCTTTAACGTCATCTCCAATTATGTCATCAAAGGTTGTATCAATATCCCTACTCACTATAAATTTTCTTGATTTTTCATCCTTAGATAATAACGCAACATACTGAGCCTTGATTTCTTTTTTACTCTCTTCTATTATTCTATTTATAATAGCACCTGCATTATCAGATTTTCCAACTTCACGGACTTCACATGTTTCAAAGAACTTTTGAACTCCAGCATAATTTCCAAAGTATTCAGCATTTTCCCTAGCTATAGCCCATGTAAAGTAACTTTTTATGTCGTTTGATGATTCTTTAAATTTTTCCATTAATTCTTTATTGTCCTTGGCAAGCATCTGTAGATTATCGTACAAAGCAGAAGCAATTGGGCTTGGCAAAACAAGCTTAACCATTCGCCTATATAACCCCGGATTTTCACTAAGTGTTCTACGCATTTGATGTTCATATCCTGCCATCCAGATTGGAGGAACTATGTGTCCTTCTTCCTCAAAATCAAATCTTTCCTCCTTATCTTCTCTCATTTTAGAAATAACTGTACGATCTCCGTTCATAATAGGTAGTAAGTATGCTAAAGCCTCACGTCCAAATTGATCCTGTTGTAGAAGATATGCTTCATCTAAAAATAATATTTTTTTATTTTCACTTGCCTCCTTAAGATATTCATATACTTTGGGTATGGTCTGTCCAACATATGCTCCTTTTAAATCTGATGGCGACAATTGTATAATCTTATTTTCTTTATCAATATTATTATCTATCTTGTCTCCATCAAAAAAACAATCAGCTATTCGTTTTGCTATAGTTGTTTTTCCTGTTCCGGGAGCACCCATAATCACAAAATTTGGGATTTTAGGTTCTTTATTCTCCTTTTTAGCTTTTTCCCACTTTTTCACTTCATCATATACCTGAATAGCAACAGCATGATTAGGTGTCAGACCATCAAATAATTTATCTTCAATTTCTTTTATATATGAATCATTTTTATTAAGTGATTTTTTTTTCAAAGCTTCGAGTTTAGATTTAGTACAAAACTCATTTAATAAAGAGACTAATTCTTTAACAATCTCTTTAATTTTTTCCCAGTTTTTTTCAACAAAATCTAGTTGCTTATTAAAGGTCTCCCCAATTTCATTTTGATCTACTATTTTAATTAGATTTTCTATTTTAATTAGATTTTCTAATTCCTGATTCCCATATCGTTCATATGTATATATAATATCTTGAATTGTATTAGATATAGGAATTTCTTGATTTTCATCTATTTTATATATATAGTTAAAAATGCAGTCGCCTATTTTCCCTTTTTTAATTGTGACATCTGAATTTTTTATATCTTTAAAAGATATTTTGATTGTATTTACCTTTTCACGCCATGTATAATCACTCTGTGGTGCATTTATTAGTGGTTCTCCTACATAACTTAAAATACAGTTTTCCTCTTCCATTTCTTTAGAAAACTCGTTGTTATCTCCAAGTTTAAAACCATTTATATCTTTTCCATACTCACAGAAAGCTTTATCCCTACATGATTTTTCAAGGTTTTCATAATTTATAGTTTCGTTTTCTTCACAGTTTCGAATTATTTCTTTTAAATCATCATTAGCATTATCAAGCTCAGAATTAAAAATTATCTTTTGTTCTCCATTATAAAAATGATATCGCACATCATAAGCTGTAATAATCGAATCTTTTACCACTATTTTAGGACATAATTTATCTTTGTAGTAATAAAATATCCCTTTACCCAAGTCGTCAGATTTACCTGAAAAAAGCATAATCTGATAATCCATTATGCAATTTTTCATCTGTTCCTGCGTTATTACCGCACATCTTTTGTAATATACTAATTTACGTTTAGGATTTGACAATTCATAATATAAGCATGCACTAGCATCCTCATATATAAAATCAGCTTCTTTCAGACATATAGGAAATCCGATTCGTTTTAAATCATTTCCAGATTTACCCCAAAAGCTCACATAGCCATTATCCCAGTTATTAATTTCGTATTTAGTCCTTTCACTATCAATTTCAAATGTAATTGAAGATTTATTGCCCTCGTCATCGGTCTTGCTAAATGTGATACTTTCTATATTAATGTTCATATCATTAGGTTGTTTATATATAATCCAAAAAACATCCGCTACAATTCTTCTGAAATCTCCTGTATAAAACGCATTAGCGTCTGAACAATTATTTTTAGCTGGATATATTACTCCATTTTTGAGGTTAACTGTTGTGACATGTATTTCATTTCTTTTTAGAGAATATTCATAAAGAAAATCTTCGTCTTCTTTTTTTCCATTAGGTAGACATCCATAGTAAGTCTCACCTTGATCTTTTGTACTCTTATAGAATTGGCGCTTACTCCCTTGGCCTCTATATTTATATAAAAATCTTCTCATTAATTGTGATTCATTCTGTTCACAATTAGATACACTAATTTTAATTTTAATACTTTTGTGTAAATCACTCACATGTTGTTTGTCTACATTCCCATTCTCCATTTTCGCTGCATAATCCATAAATGTGTAGACATACATATTGTCGTTTGTTTTATCTTCTCCCATCGCTACCTCCATACTAATCCTATTATATGCATATTTTCTCTCTGTTCTAAAAAATCAGACCCACTATGTTTATTCCAAATATTATTTTATATGCATCATTTTGTAAAAGCAATAACTAAATATATTTGTCAAATGAAATCGAAATATTCCCTAATAAATATCATATTTCTCACAGCACTTTACACCATTTAAAACATAATAAAGATGTTTCTAAAAAACTCTCAATAATCTATGTCGAATTCTTGATTGTGCTATTTGCGATATAGTAAAATATGTTAAATCAGATGATGACCAGATATTATAAAAGAGCAAGAGAAACCAATCTCCTGCTCTTATTTTGATGGAATCTAAAAAAAGGCACACCAGATACCTCCGTATCTGATATGCCTTATCCGTACATTCATATTTAATTTGCCCTAATTCTATTTCAGCGCAAATATGGTAATATGCTGCTTTTACTTTCTTCCCTACAACCGCAGCTTTGTTCCTTTACTGCCGCGTTTACATGCTTTGATTCGTGTAAACAGGATCTCTGTGTTATCTACAAAGAAGCTGTCCTTTGTGCTGCCGACTGCTACTTCTTCGATCTCATCATCGTCGGTGATGTTTACCAGGCGGATGCAGCCTGCGCCTTTTCCCTTGACCGGGATCTCGCTGATCTGGATTCTTGCATAGTAGCCAAGCATACTCTTTACAACGATGAAATCTTCCATCTCGGCATCATGGATAAAGATGATATCTTCTTCCTGCTTGGACGCTGCGATCATCTTACGAAGTACATCGTAGTTATTTCCCGGAACCAGCTTTGCCTGACCATGCTTGGTCACAAATAACAGGTTCTTATCTATGATCTGCTCGAGGCAGCACATATATAATATGTTTTCATTTCCATTCATATTGCAGAATTCAAAGATCTGAATACCCTTATCCGACAATCTGCCGATCAGACCGGAACCATTTCCCTTTTTACCGGTATTCTTCTTTGCCTGAAGCTTGATGATATCAGCAACCTTGATCATATACATCTGATTATTATCTGCAAATACACCGACACGTTCTGTGTTCTTACATTTGAATGAGAACCGGTAGTCTTTGTCGATCTGCGCTTTGTTTTTATCATAAAGATTGGCATCAACGACCTTGATATAATAGAAACGATCGAGAAGTACAGCAACCTCTGTCTCGACTGCCTGTGCCTTCTTAACGACAACTTCGCCACAATCTGCGATCACAGTCTTTCTTGGAATCGCATATTTCTCCTTAATCTCTAACATATCTGCGATCATCTGCTTCTTCATATTGCTCTTGCTTTCAAGCAGCTTTGAATACTTCTTGATCAGCTTCTCTGCATCTTCCAGTTCTTTCTTAAGGGCATTTACTTCCAGACCGATGAGCTTCTGTAAACGCATGGCAAGGATCGCATCTGCCTGTTTCTCGGTAAAGCATAAGAACTTTGCATCTGCCTCTGAACCTTTGAACCGGAATGTAATGTTGGAGGTATCTCCATGCATCAGACATGCCTTTGCATCCGCTACCTTCTTACTTCCACGCAGAATCTCTATGATCAGGTCGATACAGTCAACCGCTGTAAGAAGACCGGTCTTGATCTCCCGTACTTCCATCTGATTTTCTAACAACTTCGTGTATTTAGTATTGTATAGTCCGTATTTGAAATCTGTATAGATTGACAGGATCCGCCTCAGTCCCATGACCTCCGGCTTGCCGTCATAAATACAGTTGATATTTACACCAAAGGTATCCTCAAGTCCTGCCTTTTTATATAAAATATTAATGATATTCCGGATTTCTTCATCTGTTGTACCCTTCTTTACATCGATACACAAACATTCTCCGTTCTTATCTCCACGGTCAGCGATATCTACAACGGCCGGTAATTCACGGTTTCTGGTAAGCTCTGCAACCGTATCCAAGAACTTCGCTGTTCCACCGATCATCGTAAACGGGATCTCGGTTACACAGATACTTTTTCTTCCATGACCGATATCACGGATCTCCACCTTACCTCTGACCTTGATCCTGCCAAGCCCTGTTTCATAGACCTGCATCAGATCTTCCTTGGATGCATTGATGATGCCGCCGGTTGCGAAATCCGGTCCTTTCATCACATCTAATAAATCCTCAAGCGGTACTTCCGGATCATTCAGATACATCACGGTTGCATCAATCACTTCTCCGAGATTATGTGTCGGAATATTGGTCGCCATACCAACTGCAATTCCGGTCGAACCACTGACTAGGATATTCGGAACCTGAAACGGAAGAAATGTAGGCTCTGTCTCTGTTCCGTCGAAGTTTGGAATAAACTGATCCTTAAAGAAAGACAGATCCTTCATGCAGACATCCTCGGTATATTTGGATATTCTTGCCTCGGTATATCGCATTGCCGCTGCACCGGAGCCATCTACCGAACCAAAGTTACCATGCGGATCTACAAGCGGGATCGGAAGCTTCCAGTTCTGCGCCATATTTACAAGACCTTCATAGATTGAACTGTCTCCATGTGGGTGATATTTACCCATCGTATCACCGACGATTCTCGCACATTTACGATGTGGCTTATCTGAACCTGCCAGACCATTTAATGAATACAGGATACGACGCTGTACCGGCTTTAAACCGTCCCTGACATCAGGGAGCGCACGTTCTGTTATAACGCTCATGGAATAATCTACATAGGATTGTCCCATTTCACTTTCATAATCAACATTTAAGATTTTTTCAGACATAGATTTCCTCTTTCCTCTTAGATATCAAGCACTGCATCTGTACTGTGTGTCTCAATATATTCTCGTCTCGGTGCTACTTCTGTTCCCATCAACGTCTGTGTCAGCTTATTTGCTTCCACGATACTGTTGATCGATACCTGCTTTAACACACGGCTCTCCGGGTTCATCGTTGTCTCATAGAGCTGGTCTGCATCCATTTCTCCAAGACCTTTGTAACGCTGGATCGTGAATTTACCGGTATGCTTCTTTCGATAACGGTTCAGTTCTTCATCTGAATACAGATACTGCATATGCTTGCCCTCGCCCACTCTGTAAAGCGGCGGGATTGCGATATAGATGTGACCCTCATTGATCAGATCCGGATAAAACCGATAGAAAAATGTCAGAAGCAATGTAGCGATATGCGCGCCATCGACATCGGCATCAGTCATAATGATGATCTTGTCATAGTTTAATTTATTAATATCAAAATCGTTGCCATAGCCCTGCATAAAGCCGCATCCAAATGCATTAATAAGTGCTTTGATCTCGGCATTCTCAAGAACCTTGGCTACTGTTTTCTTCTCTACGTTTAAGATCTTACCACGAAGTGGCAGGATCGCCTGATATTTACGGTTTCTGGCTGTTTTAGCAGAGCCACCGGCAGAATCACCCTCGACTATGAAAATCTCGCATTTGGACGAATCATTGGATTCCTGCTTGGCAAGCTTTCCATTTCCTTCAAAGGAGAATTTATTCAGATTGATCTTGGATTTTTCCAGAGCCTTCTTCTTAGACAGGCTGACTGCACGATCACAGATATCCTTTAAGACATCGTAGTTACGGTCAAAATAAACAGTAAGCTGTTCTTTTACAATATCATCGACTGCCTTTGTAACGTCTGTATTCGACAGCTTCGTCTTCGTCTGCCCTTCAAACTGCGGATCCGGATGCTTTACAGATATGATCGCCTGCATACCGGAACGAATATCCGCACCACTTAAGTTTGCATCCTTTTCCTTTAATAACCCAAGCTCATTTCTTGCATACGAGTTGATCAGCTTTGCAAATCCTGACTTGAAACCTGTTACATGTGTTCCGCCTTCCGGATTCGTGATATTATTTGTAAAACCGATGATGTTTTCTTCCCCATCCTCTGTCATAACGAATACGATATCAGCAGTTATATTCTCTTTCTCTCCGCTGATCGCAATGATCGGTGAAGTATGTGTAAGTCCTTCCGATATATCCTCTACAAATGCGGACAGACCGCCCGGCTGATGGAATACGACCGGTTCCTTGCCGTCTCTCTTATTATGAAATGTGATCGTAAGCTCCGGATTCAGATATGCCGTTTCCTTGATTCTCTGCATGATCGCATCGGCTTTGAATTTTACTGTTTCAAAGATCGTATCATCCGGATATAGGGTTACCTTTGTTCCGGTTCGTTTCTCTTTTAACCGGGTACGCGGCAGATTTCCTTCCGGAGTCAGCTCTGTTACCGGAACGCCATACTCATAGCTGTCCGTGTAGAGATATCCGTCTCTTGCGACCTCAACCAGCAGCTTCTTTGATAATGCATTTACAACAGCAGAACCTACACCATGAAGACCACCACTGATCTTATATGTGGAGCTGTTGAACTTACCACCGGCATGCAGTACGGTATATACGACACGTTCCGCAGGTATTCCCTCTGTCTCATGTATATCAACAGGAACACCCCGTCCATCATCTGACACGGTCGCTGAACCGTCTTCATTGATACTGACATATATATTTTTACAATAACCTGCAAGGTGCTCGTCCACGGAGTTATCGATCAGCTCCTGAATCAGATGGTTCAGACCGCTTCTTCCGGTGTTACCGATATACATACCCGGTCTGAGTCTTACAGGCTCCAGTCCCTTCAGCACCTCTATATTTTTTGCACTATACGACATAACATTTCCTCTCTATCCACATAATCATTGATTAGTATATTCTGTATTCCATTTTTTTGCAAAGAAATTATTCTGTTTCTTTCTTTTCAATACCGATTTTTTCTTCGATATCGTCTGTCTCCCCGATAATATCCAGATCAAAATAGAATACAACTCCATCTTTTACATTATACACACCATAACACTTCTTATGTGCCTGCATGGTAGCCGCGACAATGGACAGACCGATGCCGCTTCCGCCATATTCTCTGGTTCTTGCCTTATCTACCTTGTAGAACTTGATGAACAGCTTCTCCAGTTCGCCCTCCGGTACATTTGGTCCCTGATCATATACATAGACACGGAGATTTCCAAGGATCGATCCTTCTTCATATGTGTCTCCCGGTTTTTCATACATATATTTTTCTGTCCAGACACGGACTTCTTTCTCTTTATAGCAGTAATGGATCGCATTTGTCAGATAATTACGGAAGACTTCTTCGATCATGAATTCGTCCGCATAGACATTGATCGGATCTACATCATCATAAACGATCGTAACCTGACTCTGCTCTGCAAGGATTGCAGACGAATCGATGGAATTATGGATCAGATCAACGATATTGAACATTTCCTTATTCACTCGGTTCTGCCCGAATTCTATCTCATTCAGATCAAGTAACTGCTTTACCAGCTTATTCATCTTGTTTGCTTCATCAACAATGACATCACAATAAAAATTCTTACTTTCTTCATCATCATTGATATTATCCCGCAAGCCTTCTGCATAACCCTGTACCAGTGCGATTGGTGTCTTTAATTCATGTGATACATGTGACAGGAATTCCTTACGCATCTCGTCAATCTTGATCTTCTCATCAATTTCCACCTGAAGCTTCTGGTTTGTCTCCTTAAGCTCCGTCAGCGTCTTATTCAGCTTATACGACAGATCATTCATATAACAGGACAGCTCACCGATCTCATCATTGGACGGATGCTCGATCCTTGCATCAAAATCAAGAGTTGCCATTCGTTTTGCAACCCTGGTAAGCCGTTTGATCGGTCCGGCAAATATCTCACTGACAAAATACATCAGAATACAACTGATGATTGCTGTTGTAATCAGTACAGCCATAAAATATTTGATCGTTGTCTGGATCGTGGAATCCACTCTGGCAATTGTGGTACGCACGATAATAACAAATCCATTATCCAGAAATCCGAGCAGATCAAAATAACTCTGAGCTGTATCCTTATCCTTTGTGATCTGTATCTTATAATCCTTATGCTTCTCGACCTCTTCCCGTTCGATCTGGGAATTATTCGCATCTATACTGTCTGAGAACATCAGGAACTCACCGATACTTTTCAGATTGTTAAATACAGCCGTATCCTCATTTACCGTTGTATAGATCTTCATATGAATATCATCCACAATATAGATCATCGCATCGGATTTATTCTCGAGCAGGCTCTCCATGCTGTCAAGGTCATAGCTGCCATCTCTGTTCTTATTTGATGAATCTTTAAAAAAAGCATCACATTCCTGATAGGTCTGGATCAGATTATTTTTCAGTTCATTGTAGTAATATTTTTTAATGAAGATAACGGACAAAATGCCTGACAGCAGGATCATCACAGTAATGATCGCCATCAGACAAAGTGTTATCTTACTCCTTATCGACCTTTTTCTCATCATCCACCTCGAACTTATATCCCATGCCCCAGATCGTCTTGATATAGTCACCTTTATCCTTCAACTTGCTTCTAAGCTTCTTTACATGGGTATCGATCGTTCTGGCATCTCCAAAATAATCATAATTCCATACATTATTCAGTATCTTCTCTCTGGATAATGCAACTCCTTTATTCACCATAAAATAATTCAACAGCTCAAATTCTTTATAACTGAGCTCGATCGGTTCTCCATCGATCGTTACGATATGGGCTGCAAGATCCATCGTGATACCGCCTGCTGAGATCACACTGTCAGCCGGTACATCACTGGTTCTTCTTAAGATTGCTTCTACTCTGGCAACCAGGATCTTCGGACTGAACGGCTTCGTGATATATTCATCAATACCAAGTTCAAATCCCAGAAGTTCATCTCTTTCATCTGACTTTGCAGTCAGCATGATGATCGGAACCTGTGAGAACTTCCGTATCTCCTTACAGGTCTCCCAGCCATCCATCTTCGGCATCATAACATCTAAAATGATCAGTCCGATGTCTTTATTATTCATAAAGATATCAACCGCTTCTTCACCGTCTCCTGCTTCCAGAACGATATATCCTTTCTTACTCAGGAAATCCTTGACCAGCTTACGCATTCTGCTCTCATCGTCAACTACCAATACCTTTATACTATCCATATGCGACCTCCTGTTATTTCCATTTCTTGCTGTATTCTAACAAACATCTATGTCATAAATGTGAATTTCAATCGGGAAATTTACCTTTTTCTCTTTTTCTTCTCCACAACCGGGTGATTTGCTTCATATTTCGCATACAGATCCGGTCGCCGTTCTTTTGTCCGGCTGATCGACTGTTCCAGTCTCCATGCCTCTATATTCTTATGATGACCGGAAAGCAGCACATCCGGAACCTTCTTCCCCATGAATTCTACCGGTCTTGTATATTGTGGATATTCTAACAGATCGTCATGAAAGGATTCGATCTCCGCACTGTCATCATTGTTCAATACCCCAGGAACCAGTCTGGATACAGTATCAATGATTGCCATTGCCGGAAGCTCACCGCCGGTTAAGACAAAATCACCGATCGATACATAATCCGTTACGATCAGCTCCAGCACACGTTCATCGATACCCTCATAATGTCCGCATAAAAGCACCAGATCATCTTCAACAGCAAATTCTTCTGCCACCTTCTGTGTAAATGTCCGTCCCTGCGGTGTCATATATATAACCTTTAATTTCTTTCCTGTCTTTTCACACAAATACTGATAGGCATTATAAACCGGCTCCGCCTGCATCACCATTCCGGCTCCGCCGCCATACGGATAATCGTCTACATGCTTATGCTTATCCTTTGTAAAATCCCTGATATTCACTGCTTCAATATGGATCAGCCCTGCTTCCATCGCCCTGCCGGTAATACTGGTTCTAAGCCCGTCCATGATCATATCGGGGAATAATGTAAGAACATAAAAATTCATCATTCTCTCCATTCGTCCTAATCTTCTGCGATTTTCAGAAGATGTACCTTTACCGTTTTATTTACCGTATCAATATCTGTTACCCATTCCTTTACAACCGGAACATAGATATCGTCCTGTCCTTTTTTCTTTATAACAAAGATATGATTCGCCGGTGTCTCCAGTACATCATCGATCACACCGATCTCTGTGTCATTCTGATCGTATACCTTTGATCCAATCACATCACAGATAAAGAACTCACCATCCTCTAAGGCTACGGCATCCTCTCTGTTTACAAGAATATCATACTGTCTTAAAGCTTCTACATCATTTATACTATCATACCCTGCAAACTTCAAAACTACCATGTTTTTTAAAAATTTACAGGATGTACATTCAGTTTCAATCTCTTTGCTGCCTGATACCAGAAAACATTTTTTCAGGCTTTTAAATCGATTCAGGTCATCCGTTGTCGGATATACTTTTACCTCTCCCTTGATACCATGCGGTGCTGTGATCACACCCACTCTCAGTCTGTCTTCCAAAATTATATCTTTCCTCCACTATAACTAAAAATGGGGGAGTTATGATAACTCCCCCAAAAAGATCTTTGTACTACTTAATATCTACAATTACCTTTTTGTCACCCTTTGAAGCAGCTGCTTTTACAACTGTACGGATGGATTTGGCAATTCTGCCTTGTTTTCCGATAACCTTGCCCATATCCTCTGGTGCAACAGTCAGTTCAACTTTAATTATATCGTCTTTCTCTGTCTCAGTAACAGATATTTGCTCTGGATGATCTACTAGGGATTTTGCAATGATTTCAACTAAATCTTTCATTTAAACACCTCCCTGGTGATATTATTTTTCAATACCTGCCTGCTTGAATAACTTAGCAACAGTCTCAGTTGGCTGAGCACCTGTCTGAAGCCACTTCTTAGCTGCTTCTTCATCGATTTTTACTACGCTTGGCTCCTGGTTAGGATCATATGTTCCAATCTCCTCGATGAATCTACCATCTCTTGGGAATCTTGAATCTGCAACGATTACTCTGTAAAAAGGATGCTTCTTATAACCCATTCTTCTTAATCTGATTTTTACTGCCATTTTGTTTGTTCCTCCTGAAATAAAATATAAAATATAAAAATTTATTTAAATCCAAACGGAAGCTTGAATCCACCGTGGCGTTTTTTGCCACCCATCATACCGGACATCTGCTTCATCATTTTCTTGGATTGTTCAAACTGCTTTAAGAAACGGTTGACTTCCGCGATCTGAACGCCCGCGCCGTCTGCAATACGTTTCTTTCTGGATGGTGAGATCGGATCCTTCAAACATCTCTCATTCGGTGTCATGGACTGAATGATCGCCTTCGGCTTCTTGCCTGCATCTTCATCAATCTGTACATTCTTCATCTGACTGGACATTCCGGGCATCATGGAGAGCAGGTCTCCGATTCCACCCATCTTCTCAAGCTGATCCATCTGTTCCATAAAATCATTGAAATCAAAGGATGCTTTCCGGAACTTCTGTTCCATCTCTTTCGCTTTCTCATCATCGATCGCATTCTGTGCTTTCTCGATCAGCGATTCCACATCACCCATTCCAAGAATACGGCTCGCCATACGGCTCGGATAAAATGGTTCCAGATCTGTCAGCTTCTCACCCATTCCTGCATACAGGATCGGCTTTCCGGTAACAGCCTTAATGGAAAGTGCCGCACCACCTCTGGTGTCACCATCTAACTTCGTTAGGATCACACCATCTATACCAATCTTATCGTTAAATGTCGTTGCAACATTGACAGCATCCTGTCCTGTCATCGCATCAACGGTAAGAACTGTATATGTAACATTGATATTTTCCTTGATCTCCGCAAGCTCATCCATCATATCTTCATCTACATGAAGTCGTCCGGCAGTATCGATAAATACCAGATTCATATGATTCTTTTCTGCATGCAGGATCGCAGCCTTGGCAATATCAAGCGGCTTATGATTATCTCCCATCGTAAAGACAGGCACGCCAACCTTTTCACCATTGATCTGCAGCTGCTTGATCGCAGCCGGTCTGTATACATCACAGGCAACTAACAATGGTTTCTTGCCTTTATTCTTAAACTGATATGCAAGTTTTGCAGCCGTTGTTGTCTTACCGGCACCCTGAAGACCGCACATCATAATGACTGTAATCTCATTTGACGGAAGTAATTTCAGCTCTGTTACATCAGAACCCATCAGCTTATCCATCTCTTCTTTTACAATCTTAATGACCATGTGTCCGGGATTCAAACCCTTAAGGACTTCTTCACCAACAGCTCTGTCACTTACAGCTTTGATAAATGATTTAACAACCTTGAAGTTTACATCGGCTTCCAGTAAAGCACGCTTTACTTCTTTCATTGCCTCTTTTACATCATCTTCTGTAAGAACACCCTTGCTTCTCAGTTTCTTGAAAACATTTTGAAGCTTGTCAGATAAACTGTCAAAAGCCATGAATATCTCCCTTCGTTCCTAACACTCATCTACTAAAACTCGTCCAGTATCCGATCCGATAACCGGTCGATTGCTTCTATCTTCGAATTCAGCCTGTCATCCCGATTCTCCTCCATCAGCTCTGAAATGCAGTCTTTCATCTTCTCGACCTGCTTTCTCGCTTTCATGAATTTGTCAACAAGCTGTAACTTATCTTCATATTCTTCCAAGATCTTATCGCAGCGCTTGATCATGTCATAGACACCCTGTCTGCTGATCTGATTCATTCTGGCAATCTCGGAATAGGACATATCATTATTGACCACATCTTCATAAATTGCTTTCTGATGCTCTGTCAAAAGCTCTCCATAAAAATCATATAATAAAGACTGTCTGACTATTTTCTCCATACGATCACCGCCTGTAAAGTATTTTCCCTTTACCATGGGTTATTCTATACCATGCCTGCATCGTTGTCAAGTAAAATATCTTGACAAATTAATTTTTATCCGAATATCCTCTGTTTTGCCACTTCCATGTCTGCAAGCATCTGTGCTTTTAATTCTGAAACACCTGAAAATTTCTGCTCTCCGCGAATAAAGGATAACAATTCCACGACCAGCTTCTGTTCATAGATATCCTCATCAAAATCAAAGATATGCGTCTCGATTGTTACCCTGCGATCTGTATTCACCGTCGGATTGTCTCCGATATTCGTAATCCCATAACAGACCCTGCCGTCCTCCAGATGTATCCTTGATGCATAAACACCCGTCACCGGATAGATTTTCCCATGCTTTGGAAGCAGATTTGCCGTCGGAACCTGGATCGTCCTGCCAAGCTCTCTGCCATGCACTACATGACCGGACAGAAAATAAGGTCTGCCAAGGAAGGTTTCTGCTTCTTCCATTTTTCCCTCACTGATCAACATTCTGATATAAGTGGAACTTACAATGACATCATGGATTTTTTTCTTTTCTATCACGATCACCTGATAGCCGTGTTCGCCGGCCATCTTCCGCAGAAGTTCTACATTCCCGCGTTTCTTTTTTCCGAATCCGTAATCGGTTCCTACGACTACATATCCGGCATGTAACCTTTTTACAAGGATATCCGTTACGAAAGCTTCCGGTTCCATCGATGCAAATGCATCATCAAACGGATACTCCACCAGTACATCGATTCCCATCTGTTCTGCAAGCATACATTTTTCTTCCGAGGTTATGATGCTTTGAAGCTTATCTACATCAAAGATCGAATTTTTACGAATATCAAAGGTAAATACGACTCCGGTATATCCATCCTTCTGTAAACGAAGCACCTCGTCAAGCAGCAGCTTGTGGCCCTGATGAAAACCGTCAAACTTGCCAAGTGCAACGACGGAACCTTTTTCTGTATTGATCTGTATATCTTTCTGATTAAAATAATGCTGCATTGTCTTCTATCCTATCATCTATCTGTCTCTGCATTCTTCGGGAACATCTTTACCGGCTGGCAGATGCTCTTTTCCTTTTCATATCGGTATATCGCTGCAAAGCTGTCCGTTTCATCATAGACACGGATGCCCGGAACATCTGTAACCGTTTCAGGACTCACAGCTTCCGCAAACTGGGAAAGCTGAAGTTTATTTCCATTTCTTAACAGCTTTCTTGCATATTCATCTGTACCGATATGAAGCTCCGGATACTCCGGCAGCAATAGTTCTTTCTTCATTACATATGAAGCGATCGTTCCCTGATCTCTCGCCTGCTCGATCTCCGCAAGTGTCAGGCTGTCTTCAACCCTGAAGTTCTTCACTTCAGTACGGACCAGCTTCTCCATGACTGCTCCGCAGCCAAGCTTTTCTCCGATATCCCGGCATAAGCTTCTGATATACGTTCCTTTGGAACAATGTATGGTAAATGTAACCCTTGGAAGCGACACATCCTCTATCTTTACCTCAAGGATTGTTACCTCTCTCGGACTCCGTTCGATCTCAATTCCCTGTCTGGCATATTCATAGAGCTTTTTGCCGTTTACCTTGATAGCCGAATACATTGGCGGTATCTGTCCATAAGTGCCGATAAAGCTGTTTACCGCTTCTATTACCGATGCTTCATCCGGGATATCTGCTGTCTCTGTAAGGACTTTTCCTGTTACATCCTCTGTATCTGTTGTCTTTCCGAGCAGCATGACACAGCGGTATGTCTTATCCTTATCGATCAGCATTTCGCTTAATTTTGTTGCCTGTCCAAGACACACCAAAAGCACACCTTCCGCCATCGGATCAAGTGTGCCTGTGTGACCGATCTTCTTCTGTTTTAAAATACCACGAAGCTTGGCTACTACATCAAATGATGTATAGCCCTGCTCCTTGTATACATTCAAAAAGCCGTCTAGCATAACTGTTCCTTAATCTCCTCTATCACGCCGGCAAGGATCTCTTTGATATCTCCCTTCATGCTGAAACCTGCAGCACGAACATGACCACCGCCGCCATGATTGCAGGATATCCTGCTTACATCAACGATATTATTCGACCGAAGTGAAATCTTGTATTCTTCTTCTCCTGTCTGATAGATAAATACCGCCGTTTCCGTTCCCTCTGTGATCCGAAGCTGATCAACGATACCATCCGTATCGATCTTGCCTGCACCACTTTTTCGGAAATCCTCTGTCTCAAGCACTGTGCTGATGATCCTGCCATCTGCATGCTGCTCTGCTTTTGTCAGAGCGATTCCAAGCAGCTTATTTGCGACAAATGTCTTCTTATAGAAGGTTTCATCTATAATAAATGACGGATTTGCACCCTTTTCGATCAGATCACCCGCTATACTCATCGCACTCTTTGTTGTATTACTGTGTTTGAATACGCCTGTATCATGTACAATTCCCATATAGAGTGCTTCGGCAGCATTCTTATTAATCTTGTCCTGTTCCATCAGCTTATAAAGTGCTTCTGCCGCGGAACACGCTTCTGCATCCACATAGCATACCTCACCAAATCCCGGATTGGAGATATGATGATCCACACACATTGTACGCTTCGCACGTTCAAAGATCGGAAGAAAATCTCCCTGTCTTTCCTTATCACCACAATCCACCGCAATACACAGATCATAGACCTGATCTGTCGGTGTATGACTGATCTTATCTGCATCATGTAAAAACAAAAAATCCTTGGAGAATTCCTCCAGATAGATCTGTACCTGCTTATCATAATTGCTGATGATATAATTATATAATCCAACCGTTGAGCCTACACAGTCGCCATCCGGACGTACATGTCCGGTTATAGCGATTGTGTCTGCCTGCTCGATCATGGTAAGAAAATCATTCTTCATTTTCTGTATCATCCTCATCATCTTCGATGTCTTTTACAACATCATCAATCTTTTTGGACATTGTTACACCGTATTCGATCGACTGATCCATGATAAATGTGATCTCAGGTGTATTTCTGAGATTAATGGAATGTGCAAGTTCTCTTCTGATAAATCCCATTGCACTGTTCAGTCCCTCCAGTGTGGAGTTTACGGAATCCTGATCTCCAAGGACACTGATGTATGCCTTGCAGTATTTCAGATCCGGTGTTACAACCGCCTCTACTACGGATGTCATCGGATTAATGCGGGGATCCTTGATCTCTCTGCTGATGATCCGTGAGAGTTCTCTCTGAACCTCTGCATTAATTCTTGTATTTTTTACACTGTTCTTTCTCATTATTTTCTTGGAACCTCTACCATCTGATATGCTTCAATCTGATCCTCTACCTGAATGTCATTAAAGTTCTCAAGAACAATACCACATTCAAATCCTGACTTAACTTCCTTCACATCATCCTTGAATCTCTTTAAGGAAGCCATCTTGCCTTCGTAGATCAGATTTCCTTCACGGGTTATTCTTACGCTGCAATTTCGGTTGATGATACCATCTAATACATAAGAACCTGCGATCATACCGACACCGGAAGCCTTGTAGGTCTGTCTGATCTCTGCATGACCTATTACCTGTTCTTCAAAGATAGGATCTAACATACCCTTCATTGCAGACTCAATATCTTCAATTGCATTGTAGATGACTCTGTATAAACGAACATCTACACCTTCTGTCTCTGCTGTCTCTTTTGCTCTTGCATCCGGCCGGATATTGAAACCGATTACGATTGCATTGGATGCGGATGCCAGAATGATATCTGACTCGTTGATCGCACCAACACCGGAATGGATACATTTTACTGCAACTTCATCATTTGAAAGCTTTAACAGACTCTGCTTAACAGCCTCTACAGAACCCTGTACATCAGCTTTGATAATGATGTTCAGTTCCTTGACATTACCTGCCTGGATCTGGCTGTACAGATCATCCAGTGACATTCTGGATTTCGTCTCAGCAAGCATCTTCACTCTGCTCTGCGAAATGTATGTCTCGGAAATCTGTCTTGCTTCCTTCTCATTATCAACCGCCATAAAGATCTCACCGGCTGATGGAACTGTATCCAGACCAAGGATCTGCACCGGAGTGGATGGAGTTGCTTCTGTTACACGGACACCTTTTGAATTGTGCATTGCACGAACCTTACCATGGGAAGATCCGACTGCAAGATAATCTCCTACATGAAGTGTACCCTTCTGCACTAACATAGTTGCAACAGGACCACGTCCCTTATCAAGCTCTGCTTCGATTACGATACCACGAGCATTTCTGTTTGGATTTGCCTTTAACTCAAGAACCTCTGCAGTTAACAGGATCATCTCAAGCAGGTTATCCAGTCCTTCACCTGTATGTGCGGAAACCGGGCAGAAGATCGTTGATCCGCCCCAGTCCTCAGGGATCAGTTCATATTCTGTAAGCTCCTGCTTTACACGCTCGATATTTGCACTTGGTTTATCGATCTTATTGATCGCAACGATGATCTCGATACCGGCTGCCTTTGCATGGTTAATAGCCTCAATCGTCTGTGGCATAACACCATCATCTGCTGCTACAACAAGGATAGCAATATCGGTAGACTGTGCGCCACGCATACGCATAGCTGTGAACGCCTCATGTCCCGGTGTATCTAAGAATGTGATCGTCTGTCCATTGATCTCTACTACAGATGCACCGATCGCCTGTGTGATACCACCGGCCTCGGCTGATGTTACATTTGTCTTACGGATCGCATCCAGAAGGGATGTTTTACCATGGTCAACGTGACCCATAACGCAGACAACAGGTGGTCTTGGAACCATATCCTTCTCGTCTTCTTCATCCTCTTTTAAGAGCTCCTCGATCACATCGACTTTCTCTTCCTCTTCAGCAATACAGTTATATTCCAACGCGATCTCTGCTGCTGTTTCAAAGTCTAACTCAGAGTTCACGTTATACATCTTACCTGCAAGGAAAAGCTTCTTGATCAGCGCATTTACAGGCTCCTTAATAATGTCTGCAAGTTCTTTGATCGTTATAACCTCCGGAAGTGTGATCGTACGGATCGTTTCCTTGTCCTCTGCCTGCTGCTGAGGCTGCTGTGGCTGATGATGCTTGTTTCTGACATTTTTAGCCAGTCTGCTGATATCTGCCTCAACCTCTTCCGGAGATCTTCTGTTGCCCTTACGAGGCTTATTCTTATCTCTGTTATAATTGTCTCTGTTCTGGCTCTTTAAATCCTTGCCCGGCATCTCTTTTGCTTCAAAATCCTTACGGGTATTTGTTCTTGGACTTCTTCTCTGATTATTATTATTATCATCCTCGTCATCCTTGCCGAATCCCATCGGAGTATTGTTTCTGTTATTGTTGAACCGGTTGTTTCTGTTATCCGGCCTGTCACCGAACTTCGGCTTGTCGAAGCCGCCCTGACGATCTCCGTTTCCGGAAAATCTGCCACGATCCTGACCACCACGGCCATTGTTAGAGAATCTTCCTCTGTCCTGACCATTTCTGTCATTGTTAAATCTCGGTCTGTCAGAATTATTTCTGTCACCGGAATTATTGTATCTTGGTCTGTCAGTGTTATTTCTGTCATTGTTATTTCTGTCATTGTTGTATCTTGGTCTGTCGGAATTGTTTCTGTCAGTACCGTTTCTGTCATTATTATATCTCGGTCTGTCAGAATTATTTCTATCACCATTTGTAAATCTTACACGGTCACCGTTATTTCTGTCGTTGTTATATCTTGGTCTGTCATTTCCCTGCTTGTCGCCAAATCTTGTCTTATCAGAATTCATACGCTCACTATTGTTAAATCTTACTCTCTCATTATTTTGTCTATCGGAATTATTTCTGTTTCTGTCATCTCTGACAAATCTCGTATGTCCCTCATCTTTACCCTGTTTCGACTTATTCGCTTCCCCTGTAGCCGGTCGATCATTTCTTGCAACCGTTTTCTTAGGCTCTTCTTTTACAGGATTTTCTTTCTGAACCTTTTCCGGCGCTGTCTTTGCCGCCTTTACGTCCTCCGGCTTCTTCTCCGGTACAGGCTTTGCTGCCGGCGCATCTGCTTTCTTTGTACCGGTTCCGCATGCCTTCTTAACGATATTGATCATATTCTCATCAACAGCCGACATATGGCTCTTGATCTCGATACCATTTTTGCCAAGGATTGCTTTGATTTCATTGTTACTTATATTCAGCTCTTTTGCCAATTCGTGTACTCTCAGTTTCGTCAAAAGTTACACCTCCATATTTTCACTCAAACTCATGTATTTTATGATCTGTTTCGCAAATCCTTCATCTAAGATTGCGATCGACGTCCGGAATTCTTTTCCAACGAATTTTCCCAGACTGTCTTTGTCTCCAAATTCAAAATATGGGATCTCATAAAAATTACATTTTTGATCAAATAGTTTCTTTGTATTATGGGCTGCATCACATGCCACGATCACGGCACATGCGCTTCCGTTTTTTACGGCCTTTTCTACTGAAAAGTTTCCGCTTACCAGCCTTCCGGCCTTTGCACATAAGGAAATCATGGAATAAATCTTCTTACTGTTCAATTGCCTCTAACTCCTTATCCAGTTTCTCATAAACCTCTTTTGGAATCTGCATCTTGAATGAGCGTTCCAGAGATTTACTCTTCATAGCTTTTTTCAGGCACTCTGCCTTACGGCATATATATGCCCCCCGTCCATTCATCTTGCCGGTCAGGTCGATCGCAAAATTATTCTCATTATCCTTCACGATACGGATGAGTTCTTTTTTCGGTATCATCTCATTACAACCAAGGCACTGTCTGAGCGGTATCTTCTTTGCCATAACATCACTTCCTATGCTTATATATTTATCACCGTTCCAATCGGCATGGTACCCGGTCAGAACTTCATTTTATTCTTCGTCTTCTTTTACTTTTTCCGTATCCTGCTGCTCCAGAGATTCTTCATAAGAACCATCAACGATATCGTCGATATTGTCAAATGCTTCTTCCTGCTCCGGCTCTTTATAGTCATCATTTTCTTCTGAGAAATATCCCATCTCTTCTGCCTGTGACTCACTCTTAATGTCGATCTTATATCCTGTCAGCTTTGCAGCAAGTCTTGCATTCTGACCTTTCTTACCGATTGCAAGTGATAACTGGTAATCCGGTACAACGACAAATGCGCTCTTTTCATTCAGATCTACATCAACTGCGATAACCTCTGATGGACTTAATGCATTCTTGATGAAGATTGCCGGATTCTCATCCCAACAGATAATATCGATCTTCTCGCCGTTCAGATCTTCAACTACGTTATTAACACGGCTTCCGTTTACACCTACACATGCACCTACCGGATCTACATTCTCATCATGAGAATAAACAGCGATCTTGGAACGGGAACCGGCCTCACGGCAGGAGCTCTTGATCTCTACTGTACCGTCTGCGATCTCGGTTACTTCCTTTTCAAATAAACGCTTTACCAGATCAGGATGTGTTCTGGATACTGTGATCTTAGGTCCTCTGGATCCTTTCTTTACTTCTGTTACATATAATTTGATACGGTCACCTCTGTTATATACTTCGCCGGGAACCATCTCAGACTCTTTTAAGATTGCTTCTGTCTTGTCATCCAGACTGACATTGATGTTGTTTCCAACATATCTCTGAACGATACCTGTGATGATATCCTTCTCTTTTGTATAGAAGTGATCGTAGATCGCATCTCTTTCGCTCTCATTAATTGCCTGAACGATTACATTTCTTGCTCTCTGTGCTGCGATTCTTCCGAAATCCTTTGTTGTGATCTCGATGTTGATGATATCTCCGAGATCATACTTGGAATTCATCATCTTAGCTTTTTCCAGAGAAATCTGTGTCGCAGGTCTTTCAACCTCTTCTACAACCTCTTTCTTCGCATATACATGAAACTCACCGGTCTCACGATCCATAACAACATCGATATTCTCATCGGTATCAAAGTCCTTCTTGCAGGCCGCCTTTAAGGATCTTTCGATCGCATCCAGCAGAATATCCTTGCTGATATTTTTCTCCTTTTCTAATTGATTTAATGCTTCGATAATTTCTGACACTTTTTTATCCTCCCGCTTCTTTTATTAATATACAAATGCAAGTCTTATCATCGATATATCTTTTCTTGCAATCTTCAGTTCTTTCTCATCTTCTGTCAAAATGGTAACTGTTTCTTCATCGTATGCTGTAAGTTCACCTTCAAAATCTTTACAGTTATCGATCTTGGTATATGTCTTGATCTCTACAATCTTACCAATACTCCGTTTAAAGTCATTTTCCTTCTTTAATGGTCTTGTAAGCCCCGGAGAGCTGACCTCCAGAATATAGGCATCCTTAATGAAGTCATCTGCATCCAGCAGATCACTCATGGCTCTGTTCACGATCTCACAATCTCCGATCGTTATTCCACCTTCTTTATCTGCATAGATCCGCAGATAATAATCACTGCCTTCTTTTACATATTCCACATCAACCAGTTCAAGGTTATTTGCTTCAATGATCGGCAGAACCATCTCTGTTGCTTTTGCTTCAATATCTGTTTTCTTCGTAGCAATACCACCTTTCTACAAAAACTAAGAGTGGGCCAAAACCCACTCTTAATAGTTACCATAATCTTACTAAAACAAGATTATAACACGTTATAAGGAAAATGCAAGTATTTTTTATCGCATGCCCTTCGCTCTCAGCTCATCTTCCTTCGCATAACGATCCAGAATCTTATTTGCCTTTCGGTCATCGATCATGTACTTATTGCTGATTGCCTGTTTGATGATCTCATCCAGTGCCAGTTCCCTTAAATAAGTATCCTTGATATTAATGGATGCAATCTCCCGGTATGCTCCCATCTTTCTGGTCAGGGTTCCGTACTCATAAGGAATCAGCTTCTCGATCATATTACGGATCTCCTTTGCTACATTTGAACTGTAGCCTCCTGTTGTGACCCCTATCACCAAGTCTTCACGCATAACAATTCCGGGGAACAAGAAGCTGCTGACATCCTTGTTATCTGCTACATTGACCGGAATATTATGTTCGTTACAATACTTTCCGATCTTAGCATTTACATCATCCCTCTTAGTTGCTGCAATTACCATATCTGCCGTATCAAGCGCATCTAATGTCATATTCGACTCATGTACACTGATTCCCTGTACTGCCTTGATCTCATCGCAGATTCTCGGTGCGATAACTGCGATCTTACAGTCAAACTTTATCAGAGAGTTAATCTTTCGAAGTGCGGTCTTTCCTCCGCCAAGTACGATTACTTTTTTGTTTTCCAGATTGATAAACATTGGAAAATATGCCATAGTGAAACCTCCTGTCGCTTCTTTTCTTTTATATTACTTTTCAATAAATTCTTTTTTCATATACCTCATCATTATATACCATGCATAACATACCTTTCTGTAAACAACTGATTATGTTTTTCCTGTTTCAGCATTGATAAAGTATTATTGGCATGAAATGCAACTTTGCTTCATATAATAAACAGATTATAATTCAGGATTACTAAAATGGCAAATGGAAACAATAACGGAACATTAAAAATCAGGATCATCTCGGAACAGACTGCATATCCGGTAACCGATGCGGTCGTTTCTGTCGCATCAACCGGAACTCCGGATGAAGTAATAGAGGAACTGCAAACAGACAGTGACGGTATCATCGACGGCATCACCCTTGAAACTCCTCCACTGGAATACAGCATGGAACCATCTGACAACCAGCCATATTCCGAATACAATCTGAAAATCAATGCACCCGGATTTGAACCACGTATTATCTCCGGTGTACAGATGTTTACTGAACAAAAGGGCATTCAGGCAGTTAAGCTGCGTGTTTCTGATACTGACCAATCGAGCTATAACCCAACGGTGATCGGTGCTCATACCCTCTGGGAAGAATATCCGCCAAAGATTGCTGAGGATGAAATTAAAACAGTTGCAGAGACAGGCGAGATCGTCTTGAGCCGTGTCGTGATTCCTGAAACCATCGTGGTTCATGATGGAGCACCTTCTGACCCAACTGCAATCGACTACTATGTACCTTACAAAGACTACATAAAGAATGTTGCATCAAATGAAATCTACTCCACGTGGCCGGATGCTTCTCTGCGAGCCAATATTCTTGCAATTATGTCCTTCACATTAAACCGTGTCTATACAGAATGGTATCGAGGAAAGGGATACGATTTTACGATCACATCTTCAACCGCTTACGATCAGAAATGGATCTATAACAAGACTATATATAAAAATATCTCCCGTATCGTTGATGAACAATTTGCCAATTATCTGTCAAGGCCGGGTGTCACACAACCGATCTTTACACAATATTGTGACGGGAAACGTGTCACCTGTCCAAACTGGATGACCCAATGGGGTTCCAAGCATCTTGCCGATCAGGGACTGTCTGCGATAGAGATCTTACGCTACTACTATGGCGATTCCATTTATATCAACTCTGCCGAAACCATTGCCGGTATTCCATCCTCTTATCCGGGATATGATCTGTCAATCGGCGCAACCGGTGACAAGGTTCGTCAGCTTCAGGAGCAGTTAAATCGTATCGCACAGAATTATCCGTCCATACCAACTGTCGCCGCCGATGGCATCTATGGACCTGCCACAGCCGATGCCGTCAGACGCTTTCAGCAGATCTTCGACCTGCCCGTTACCGGCATCACCGACTACTCCACCTGGTACAAAGTCTCCCAAATCTACGTTGGCGTCACCAAGATAGCCGAGAATATCTGATCACCGAACGACAGAGAACCCTGCATACCCTTTATTCCGCAGAACACTCGCGTTCTATTTTTCACGTAACGGTACTAAACTCCTCACCTTCGGTGACTCGTTAAGAACCGACGTGAAAAAAGGTCTGCTCCATAAAGGTATGCAGGGTTCCCTGTCTGTCTATGATAAGATATAGTCTACTTCGATACTTGATTCCACTGACAGATCAAAAGTGCGTTGTTGCTTTTATATCATGGTATCTTGTTTTCATATCGTAAAAGATCGTATCTGGTTGTTCAGCAATCACTTTACCTTATAATTTAAAATGAGAACTGATATTACTATTATGAAGCAAGCCTGCCTGAGCGTTGGTACTTAGGCTGCGTCTTTTGCAGCCTTATGTACCACTACGTCGAAGGTAGAGCGGAAGCGTCTTGCGGAATAATATGTAATATCAGTTCTCATTTAATTGTCAACGCATCCCTCTTGCTGAACAACCAGATACGATCTTACATTACTGATCAAAGCAAGCTACTATCATATAAAGCAACAACGCACTTTTGATCGTCCCTCTTAATATGTATCGTGGTCGTCGTATTCGTTGTAGTCGTCGAGTTCATCGCGTTCATGATCCATGAACTCACGGCTGGAAACCTTCTTTTTGGTACGTTCATCTTCTACCATATTTGATAACATTTCCTTGACCTCTCTGGACTTCTTGATGTTCTTGATCTCGAAATCTCCCATTGTCTTATCTGCAGAACAGCATTTGATCGTTCCAAGTCCGCACATTCTCTGCCATAATTTGCGTTCCAATGAAACATCCATGATGCGATAAAGTCGTACTTCATCTTCTTTCACACTGAAGAACCCCGTACTGATAAATAACCGATCCTCTGATAATCTGTACTTTGTAAATGTCCATGGTAATCCGAAAAATATACGTTTGCGATCCTTCCATATAATCTCTGCCATTTCAAAACCTCCCATATTTTTATAAATATGTAAAAATACTAACACACCTCCCGCTAAAGTTCAACAAATGGATTTTATCATCCGGCTGTTTTCAGATTTCCGATTGCAACCTTTCCTCTTTTCCTGTAAACTAAAAGCATCATTTTATCGCGATCCGTTGTTTATGGCAGGGAGGTAAGAGCTGCATATGCTTAATATAGAAATTACTGAAACAAAAAACTTCGTTAAAAAGCTTTTGATGGAACCGGTCTTTGACACATTTTTGCTGGTGGAAGCCTATGTCCGTTCCGACGTTTCTTATACGATCGACGGCAGACTGAATCCATCTTTTTTTGATACGGAAGAACTGGAAGAAATGACCTCAAAGACTTATACGACATGGGGGGCTGTCAGACATCATATCTTCAATGTCATCAAGGGCAATAAACTCCCATTAAACTTCAAGATCGTGCTGATCTTATCGGACGCGAACATTAACCGGATCATTGAACAGAACCATCTGAATCTCACGACATCCGACATTGCAAATCTGTCTTTAAACATCTACTTTGACGGAGAAAAGATCTCACTTACAACGATGGCATCCATGAACATTTTCTCCATGGATAAAACACTTGCAAACATCTGGGATGCAAATGTATCTGCTTTTTTTAAACAGAATCAGATCTTTTAACCACCTGTTACAGCATTCATTTCTAAATAAACCATAAAATATTTGTGAATTATTAGCACTCAACGTATTTGAGTGCTAATTTTGTCTTGACTTCTATTTTTTTCTGATTTATGATATCTGTTAGTGATAACACAGAACAGATAGGGCAGATATTTCTCTCATTACACATATATATATTTGCGTATTCCGATTTGTTCTGACAACTGGAATAATATAGAATTTATATAAGGAGATGCATTTTTTATGAAAAAAGGAAGTTTATCAATTAACAGCGAAAACATTTTCCCTGTCATCAAGAAATGGCTGTATTCCGACCATGATATCTTTGTCAGGGAATTAATCTCAAACGGCTGTGATGCTGTAACAAAATTAAAGAAATTATCTCTGATGGGCGAATTTGACGAACCGGACGAGCCTTATCGTATCGATGTGATCGCAAGCCCGGACAACAAGACCTTACAGTTTATTGATAATGGTATCGGTATGACTGCTGAAGAAGTCGAAAAGTATATTAATCAGATTGCATTTTCCGGTGCTGCTGCTTTCCTTGAGCAGTACAAGGACAAGGCAACAGAGGAACAGATCATCGGTCATTTCGGACTCGGTTTCTACTCCGCATTCATGGTTGCCGATAAGGTAACGATCGAATCCCTTTCCTACAAACAGGACGCAGAACCTGTATATTGGGAATGTGAGAACGGAACGGACTTCTCCATGGATAAAGGCGACAAAGAAACCAGAGGTACTGTTATCACCCTGTATCTGAATGAAGACAGCTATGAATTTGCAAATGAATACCGTATCAAAGAAGTAATCGACAAATACTGCTCTTTCATGCCTGTAGAGATCTACTTTACAAATGCAGATGCCCCTGCAAAAGATGTAGAAGAAAAGGCAACCAAAGCTGAAGCATCAGAAGAAGCTACTGCTGAAACCGATAAAACAAAGGATGCTGCCGAAAAGAAAGAAAAAGAAGCACCAAAGCCTTTAAATACCACAACACCTCTCTGGACCAAGCATCCAAATGACTGTACAGACGATGAATACAAAGACTTCTATCATAAAGTATTCCATGATTACAAAGATCCATTGTTCTGGATCCACCTGAATATGGACTATCCATTTAACCTGAAAGGAATCCTGTACTTCCCTAAGATCAATACCCAGTATGATAATCTGGAAGGAACGATCAAGTTGTATAACAACCAGGTATTCGTAGCTGATAATATCAAAGAAGTTATCCCTGAATTCCTGATGCTGTTAAAAGGTACCATCGACTGTCCGGATCTTCCACTGAACGTATCCAGAAGTGCTCTGCAGAATGATGGATTTGTTAAGAAGATCTCCGATTACATCACAAAGAAGGTAGCCGATAAATTATCCGGTATGTATAAGGTTCACAGAGAAGATTATGAGAAATATTGGGATGACATCAACCCATTTATCAAATTCGGCTGCTTAAAGGATGAGAAATTCTTAGAGAAGATGAAAGACTTCTGTATCTACAAGAATCTGGAAGGCAAATACCTGACTCTGCCGGAATATCTGGAAGCCGGAAAAGAAAAATACGAAAACAAAGTCTTCTATGTTACGGATGAAGTTGCTCAGTCACAGTACATTAACATGTTCAAAGAGGAAGGCATGGATGCCCTGATCATGACACAGACGATTGACAGCCCATTTATCACGCTTCTGGAACAGAAAAATGAAAATGTACATTTCTACAGAATCGATGCAGATCTGTCCGATAATTTTGTAGATGAAGCATTATCCGAGGACACCGCAAAGGAATATACGGATAATCTCACTGAGACTTTCAAGAAGGCATTGGGCGTAGAAAACATCGCGATCAAGGTCGAAGCATTAAAGAATGAGAACCTGTCTTCTATGCTGACTCTGTCTGAAGAATCCAGACGTATGCAGGAAATGATGAAGATGTATGGTATGGCCGGCATGGGCATGGATCCATCTATGTTTGGCGGCAAAGGCGAAACACTGGTATTAAATGCCAACAATAATCTGGTCAAATATGTCCTTGACAACCCGGATGGCGAGAACACTCCTACCATCTGCTGTCAGTTATATGACTTGGCAGTCCTTGCAAACCGTCCATTATCTGCCGATGCCATGACCAAGTTCGTCGCAAGAAGCAACGAGATCTTAAGTATTCTGGCAAAATAAAACCTTGTAATTAAAATATATAACACGGGGATTGCCCCTATACAGACCATAAGCCCCATTATAATATGACATTTAGTGAAGGTTTCGTCGTGAAATGCATATTGCCAGTAAATACGAGCGCTTGTCTGAGCCAACGTTTAGTTGGCGAGTTAGCGCAGGAGTATTTACGAATCAGGCATATGCATTGAACAGAAACCGTAACGAGTCATTTATAATGGGGCTTATCGTCTGTATAGGGGCAATCCCTGTGTTTTGTATAATTATATGAAAGTATTATTTGGCCAAAATCTCAATTCCGTGCTCGGTCATAAGAAGGGTGTATTCCCACTGGGCAGATGGCTTGCCATCATCTGTACGGATCGTCCAGCCATCATCAGCATCCTGCCATACGTCAGGCACACCAAGATTGATCATCGGCTCGATCGTAAATGTCATGCTTGGAGCAATCACATAATCCTTGCCCGGCTGTCCGATATGGCTGACATACGGATCTTCATGGATATCAAGTCCCACACCATGTCCGCCGATCTCACGGACAACAGAATAGCCCTGCTCTTTGGCAAATGTATTGATCGCATATCCGATATCACCGATCGTTGAATATGGCTTACATACTTCTACTCCAAGATCCAGTGCTTTCTTGGTATCCTCTACCAGCTTCTTCCAGACCGGATCAACATCTCCGATCATGAACATACGGGATGAATCGCCAAAATATCCATTATATTTCGTTGTACAGTCAATGTTGACAATATCTCCATTTTTCAAGATTGTTTTCTCATCCGGTATACCATGACAGACAACATCGTTGATCGATATACAGACACTCTTCGGATATCCTTCATATCCAAGGCAGGCAGGTATTGCATTAATTGATTTCGTATATTCATAGATTCTTCGATCAAGCTCACCTGTAGATACTCCTTCTTTTACAAATGGAGTGATGAAATCAAGCACCTCTGTATTTACCTTGGATGCCACGCGGATTCCTTCGATCTGTTCCGGTGAACGCATCATTCTTCTCGTCGGGATCTTATATCCCTTTAGCTTCATTTCTTCCAGTTTGCTGTCGATGTTCAAATGGCAGGATTTGTATTTCTTTCCACTTCCGCACCAGCAGATATCATTTCTTCCTAGTTTCATTTTTCTACCAACCGTTTCTACTTTACGCCATAAATGTCATAATAAGCATCGATCGCAGCCTTTAACTTATCATCGATTATGACTTTTCCCTTATATTCTTTATTATATAAATGCTCTACAACCTCTGCCATTGTAACAATAGCAGTTGTCTGGATACCATATTCTTCCTGAATCTCTGTCAGTGCACTCTTCTTGCCCTGTCCACGCTCCATACGGTCAACAGAAACAACGAGTCCCATAACATCTACATCTCCCTGTGCCTTAATGATCGGCATAGTCTCCTGGATTGATGTTCCGGCTGTTGTTACATCTTCAATGATAACAACCTTATCACCATCTGAGATCGGGCTTCCGAGTAAGATCCCCTTATCTCCGTGATCCTTGATCTCTTTTCTGTTTGAGCAATATTTGATGTCTTCATCATACATTTCTGCAATTGACATGGTAGTTGCTACTGAAAGCGGAATTCCCTTGTATGCAGGTCCAAACAATACATCAAAATCAAGACCAAACGCACTGTTGATTGCTTCCGCATAGAACTCACCCAGTCTCTTTAACTGTGCCCCTGTTCTGTAAAATCCGGTATTTACAAAGAAAGGTGTTTTTCTTCCACTCTTTGTTGTAAAATCTCCAAATTTTAATACATTACAATCGATCATAAATTCAATGAATTCCTGTTTGTACTGTTCCATTTTTCTTTCATTCCTCCTTGATTTCAGACCATTTATGTACCCTTTAGTTAGGCATTTCGAACTCATTCTAGCACAAATGGTTTCGAAACACAAATGGTTAATTTTTTCTGTTCCATTTTGTATCTAATTGTTGTACAATAGCCAAAGGTCTATATTTTTCGACATACCTTTAGAACAATTCCGTCCTATATTACCATATTTACGAAAAAATATATACATTAGAAAGGAAATTTTATCAATATGAAGAAAAAAACAGCACTTTTTCTCTGTCTGATCCTGCTTATTTCCACTATCGGAACAGGATGCAGCAGCAAAAAAGACGCCATCCGATTCGGCGCGGCGGATATCGGCGGTATCTATTATACCTTTGCAAATGCTTATGCCGGTCTGGTCAACAACGATGCCCCTGATTACAGCATTGAAGCAAAGAAGACTGCCGGATCTGCGGCAAATCTACGACTGCTTGCCGACGGTTACATTGATCTCTGTATTGCACAAAATGATATGATTGACGACGCAGTAAATGGAACAGGCACATTTGCGGGGAAATCGATCAGTGGATATTCCGCTATCGCCTCTCTGTATCCGGAAGCCTGCCAGATCATTGTAAAAAAAGATTCAAACATCAAGTCTCTCGATGACCTGACCGGAAAAACCATAAGCATCGGAGCATCCGATTCCGGTACGGAACGAAATGCAAAACAGATCCTTGAGGTTGCCGGTCTGAATAACGATCTGGTCAAAACCACAAACCTTGACTATATCGATGCTGCCGAAAGCCTGGTTTCCGGTGAAATTGATGCTTTCTTTGTTACAGCAGGCATTCAGACCACGGTCATTGAAGAGCTGACAAGAACCTGTGATATCCGTTTGATCGGACTTAACGCCAGTTGTAAAAATAAGCTATTGTCTGCTTATTCGTATTACTCCGATTTTACCATTCCCGCAAATACCTATTCCGGTCAGACCGAGGATGTATCAACGGTCTGTGTGCAGGCTGTCATGCTTGCAGATAACGACTTATCGAAGGATACTGTAGAAGATCTTACGAGGCTGCTGTTTGAACATGCAAATGATCTGCAATATTCACTTTCGATCGATATGCAGTTAAATGAACAGGCAGCAACAAAGGGCATCACGATCCCATTTCACAAAGGGGCTGCTGCTTACTACAAAGAAAAAGGGATTACCGTTGATGTACGATAATTTCTGAACATAAGAAAGGGTAATTATGAAAATTCAATTAGATATGTATCAGACACTTGCGATTGCCGTCCTTGTGTTGATGCTTGGAACATTTTTGAAAAAAAGAATCTTCTTTCTGGAAAAATTCTGTATACCTTCTCCTGTTATAGGCGGACTCTTATTTGCAATTTTCACCTGCATCTGTTACAGTACGGGATTGGCAGAATTTTCCTTTGATGATACCCTACGGGAAGTCTGTATGGTATTCTTCTTTACCTCTGTAGGTTTTCAGGCAAATCTGAAGGTCTTAAAGAGCGGTGGCAAATCACTGGCGGTCTTTCTGGGACTTGTTATTGCTCTGATCGTACTTCAAAACCTACTCGCTGTCGGCATGTCCAGGATCCTTGGACTTGACCCTCTGATCGGTATGTGTACCGGATCAATCCCAATGGTCGGCGGACACGGAACCGCAGGTGCCTTCGGTCCGGTTCTGGAAGACTTTGACATATCCGGTGCAACCACAATCTGTACTGCAGCTGCAACCTTTGGTTTGATCGCCGGAAGTCTGATCGGCGGTCCACTCGGAAAACGATTGATTGAGAAGAAGAATCTGTTAGAAACGGTTGTGCCTGAAGATGACAGCCTTTTGATCGAAGAAGAAAAGAAACATGAACGTCATACAAATATGTATGCAGCCGCTGTTTTTCAATTGATCCTTGCAATAGGACTCGGAACGATATTCTCATGGTTACTGACAAAAACCGGGTTAACTTTTCCAATCTACATCGGTGCTATGATCGCAGCCGCACTGATTCGAAATATCGGTGAATATTCCGGTAAGTTCACGATTCATATGGGTGAGATCAACGACCTTGGCGGTATTGCTCTCTCCCTGTTCCTCGGTATTGCAATGATTACATTAAAACTATGGCAGCTTGCATCTCTCGCTCTTCCATTATTTATCCTGCTGACCAGTCAGGTTATTCTGATCTGTCTGTTCACATACTTTGTTGAATTCAACATCATGGGACGTGACTACGATGCTGCTGTTCTGGTTGCCGGAACCTGTGGTTTTGGAATGGGGGCAACACCAAATGCCATGGCAAATATGCAGGCGATCTGTGATAAATATTCGCCATCCGTAAAAGCCTATCTCCTGATTCCGCTTGTTGGCAGTTTATTTGCAGACTTTATCAACAGCCTTGTTATTACATTCTTCATTAACCTGTTATAAAAGGAGGATATTCTCATGTTCGGACATAGAAAAGATAAGAAAAAAGATTATAATCTGACTTACGACAATCTCGCAATTCCTGAAATTCATACGCAGTCAGACTCGGATTCGAATGACGCTGACGCTTCGAATCCTGTACATACAAAATCTTTCGAGGAGGAAGCGAACATCTCCTATGATGTGGCCATCCCGGAAGTTCATATCAGGAAGAAAAAATAAAAAACTCCCTACAGACAGCATATATATTTTATGTAGCAGACCTATCTGAACGTCGGTTCTTAACGAATCACTGTAAAGTGATGAGTTTAGCACCGCTACGTGATAACTGAGACCTTACCGAGGCTTAGCCGGGGTTAGTTCGAAGTTATACAGAGTAAGATAGAACGAAAGTGTTCTGCGAAATAAAGATATATATGTCGTCTACAGGGAGTCTTTTATTTATTCTTCTCTTTTCATATAGACCTGCTCGAAGGATTCGATATTCACAGGCTTGCTGTACAGATAGCCCTGAATATGGTTGCATCCCATTTCCTTCAGGTATTCTGCCTGTTTCTTGGTCTCTACTCCTTCCGCAATACATTCCACTCCAAGATCTGTGCACATCTCAACCAGATGTCTTAAAATCGTTCTGCTAGCTATATTCTTGTCTATATTATAAACCATACTCCGATCCAGCTTGATCACATCAAACTTCATAGAAGAAAGAATCGATACATTGGAATATTTTGTTCCAAAGTCATCCATGGCAATCCTGAAGCCTGCAGTATGCAGTTTATTTGCAATTCTGGTAACCATCTCATGTTCCATCTCACCAACAGACTCTGTAATCTCGATCTCGATCATATCCTTTGGGACTCCATAAGATTCAACAATCGCATTGATACGCTCCGGCATATCTTCTTCCAACAGAGATATTCTGGAAAAATTACAGGAGATCGGGATCAGATTATACCCTTCTTTTTTCCAACGTATAAGCATTTTACATACATTTTCAAGCACAAAAAGATCCATATACTTTATATTTCTGCTTTTTTCCAGACGATCGATCACATTTGCGAGGTTATCCGGTTTGGCATATCTCACCAGTGCTTCCGCACCATAACAATGATCATTCGAATAGTCCACCTTCGGCTGTAAATACACAAAGAACATTCCGTCTTCAATGTCTTTTTTTACAAGCTCTCTCGTTAATGTACTCCATTTATAAGAATGTTCATCCTTCTGATCGTACCACTTCTGTTTCTCCATATAGAGCATATCATACGCATGGTTTTCCATCCGCTTGATATCTTTCTCATAATCATCCCATACATATCCGATACATGCCGTAAAATCGCCAATCTTAATCTGACCTTTCAATGCACGAACCTGATCCAGAAAATCACACTGTGAAATATTCTCACAAATTACAGCAAAATCATCATCTCCAATCCGATAAATACAGGATTTCGGAAATACCTTATCTAACAGTCGGTAATAATCGATCATCAGATTATCAACAAAGAACTGTCCAAATTCATCATATATGTTACGCACTTCATTGATATCAATAATCACTATACCCACTGATTCCAGATTCTGTCTGCGGTTTATGTAATCCATATAGCAGATACGATTATATGCTCCCGTTATACGATCATGCGTTACTTCATAATTTCGTTCTTCTGCAAGTGCCCGGCTGACAATATCATTTCCAATATACAAGGATAAAAGATTCATAAGCTTCAGGTCGCCACTGTGAAGCTGCGGATTAAAGATAATGATCCTTCCAATAATCTCAGACTTATTGTCTTTGATCGGGACAGAATACATTGACCATATCCTGTTTTCCAAAAAAAACGAATACAGATCCGAAGTTTTGTATGGGTAGTCCGGAATATGATTAATGATCAGTGCACCTTTTTTGCTCGATATACTCTGCAGTTCCCTCCGGACAGTTTCTTTATAAAAGATCTCCAGTTTTTTCCCAAACGAATTACTATTTGCTGATTTCCATTCATGATATTCACATAACTTATTGGAATCACATTCCACCAGGCAAGCATGTTTTGCGCCATAGTATTCTCCAAGTGTTTCTAACAGTTTGCTGTAATTTAAGGAATGCTCTCCTCCTGTAGAAATCTGTGTAATACTGGATACCAACGCATCCTCAATATCATAACGGTTAGAAAGAACCTGTGTTACTTTATCGGCATCAGAAATATCAACAGCCATCTCCATACGACACTTTCTTCCATGCCAGTTTACAATCCTGTCTTTTAAAACATATTCTTTTCCGTTATTGAGATTCTTATGATGCGAGATAAAACTCTTCTCCGTTGATAACAGCTTATTCGTACAGAAGCTGCACGGAAGATCCATACCCTGAAGCACCTTATAACAATGCTTGTCAATATAAGAAGTATCATCTTCAGCCAGACCGACACCAAGCTTGGCTGCCTTATTCATATATTGCAGCTTATAAGAATTCATCTCCGTTACATATACAACATCCGAGATATCATCCAACAGATAATCCTCTTCATCCGAATAACTGCTGAACTTGGAATTTAATACCGGTTTAGCTTCATCCATCTTCTCACAAAAAAGCATACAGCGGTCTTTGCCCTGCCGTTTGGAATAATATAACGCCTGATCCGCTTTATAATATAAAGAATCGAATTTCAACGACTTTGATATAGTATCAACTGCAATACCGATCGATGCCGAGTGCTCCGCCTTACATTTAATCGCACGAATTCCTTTATTAAGTGTCTTCGCAACCATGTATGCCGTATCTTCATCGACTACATCCGGAATAAACATAGAAAATTCATCTCCGCCGAGACGACCACTAAATCCACCATATGTATTTGCAACACTTTCCAGAACAACTGCTGTGTCACACAACAAATCATCCCCGGCATAATGTCCCAGTGCATCATTTACTAATTTAAAATCATCCAGATCGATCATATAGAGTGCACACAGCGTCTCATCAAATTCCGCAAGGAACCTGGATACTTTAGACACAAAGGTGCTATGATTATAAACCCCTGTAAGAGAATCTCGTTCCGCACGTAGAATCAATTCCTGACTCTGCAGCTTCTCTTCATGAATCGAATACAATTTACCTACAATCTTTTTTACCACACCATTTGTATCAGCAACGCTGACAAGCGTTGCACGATGCCAGAGATACATACCATTACCGATAAAATCGACCCTGATTTCAACGGTTTCGGTATCCTTAACAGCTGTCAATTCAGCCAATACATCTGATACCGTTTTTTTGTCTTCCGAATAGATCAACTGACACTGAGCAAGGTTTGCAGCAAAATCTTTATCATCAAAAACAGTTATGGTTCTGCCGTCCATATACTTAGATATAACCATGCTGTCATCTTCTACCGTATAGGAAAACAAGAGTTCATCACTTCCCTGCGCCACTAACTTCAGCATCTCGGTCTGTGCACTCTTTTCCAGTTCTTCTTTCTTTTTATCCGTAATATCTACACAGACAGCGCATATGGAAAAAACGCTTTTTCTTGCCGCAAGAAGCGACAGGCATACCTGCACCCAATAATATGATTCCGGATTATTTTTATTAATAAAGCGATATTCACCAATTGTCATCTTATTTGACAACAAGGTCTCCTTAATCTGTCGTTTCAGTTCTTTCCGATCTTCTTCAAATGCCAGATTGATATATTCATTTCCTTCTGTACCAAGCTGACCTTTTTTCAGGTCGAACATCTTATAAAAGCTCTCACTGATATATTCTACTGTGATCTTCTTATTTCCGATATCAAATACTCCGACACCGCCCGCCAGATTATTGAGAATAGACTCCAGCATACGGTTCTTATCCGCTAATTCCATATTTAGTTCAGAATTGATATCGGTCAGATTTTCAAGCTGCTTCGACAACTTCTTGGTATTTGTTATATCTGTAATAAGGATCTCCCCGCACATTTCTCCTTCTTCCGACTGAAATGCCCTCCCAAAACAAAATACATATATAATTTCACCATTTTTCTTTTTTAACCGATGTCCCAGATATGCTTCTCCCCGGCTCGACATCTTTGCATAGATGATCTTTGTATAATCCTCCCAATCTTCATCCAGCATAATATCCTTTACATAAAGCTGTAAGCGCTCTACATCTTCCGCGGAATAACCAAGGATCTGTTCAAATCCCTCATCTACCTTTAGAATCTTCATATCTCTGATACGTGCCTGATATCTGGAATATATAATTTCTTCAAATTGTTTTTCCATAACCAACTAACTGCCTCCCCAATACATCCTATAAAGCAGACAACCCAATATCTTTTATTTTACACACCCAATCAACTCATTTATATCATCAATCTGATTCTCGATCAGATACTTCTCAATTCCATCTGTAATCTCCACTGTTGCATATGGATTATTGAAGTTTGCTGTGCCAACTGCAATTGCCGATGCACCTGCCATGATCATTTCGAGAGCATCCTCAGTCGTAGCGATACCGCCCATGCCTATGATCGGAAGCTTGACAGCATTTGCGACCTGATACACCATCCGTACTGCGATCGGATGGATCGCGGGACCTGATACACCGGCAGTCTTATTCTTTACAGCAAATGTACGACGCTTAACATCAATCTTCATGCCTGTAAGTGTATTAATAAGTGACAGCGCATCTGCTCCGCCTGCTTCCGCAGCTCTTGCCATCTCTGTAATATCTGTAACATTCGGACTGAGCTTCATGATCACCGGCTGCTTTGCAACCTTCTTTACTGCCTGTGTTATATCATAAAGAGCTTCCGGCTTCTGACCAAATGCAATTCCTCCCTCTTTTACATTCGGGCAGGATACATTCATCTCAAGCATATCAATATCTGTATCTGCCAGCCGTTCTACGACATCTATATAATCTTCCTTTGACTTTCCGCATACATTTACGATCACTTTTGTATCATATTTTGCAAGGAACGGAAGATCCCTTTTTATAAAAGTATCAATACCCGGATTTTGAAGTCCGATGGCATTCATCATTCCGCCATATGTCTCTGCAATTCTGGGTGTCGGATTGCCCGGCCACGGAACATTTGCCACACCCTTTGTCGTAACTGCTCCCAGACGGTTCAGATCGACAAATTCCGAATACTCCATACCTGAACCAAATGTACCGGATGCAACTGTAATTGGATTCTTCCATTCTACTCCTGCGATGTTTACCGCCATATTTACTTTACTCATTACAGTTCCACCTCCTCAGCATAAAAGACAGGACCATCTGCACAGATCCTTGCATTGTGTACCTTTGAATGCTCGTCCACATTCTTTGTCTGACAGACACAGGCAAGACAGGCACCTACACCACATGCCATCTTTTCTTCCAATGAAATCTCACAACGGATATTCTGCTCTGCCGCATACTGTTTGATTCCACGAAGCATCGGAGTCGGGCCACAGGCATATATGATATCACCGGTTACCGCACATGCTTTGATCGCATCTATTACGTTTCCCTTTGTTCCATGCATTCCATCTTCGGAAGACAGATACACGGTACCATATGGTTCAAATTCTTCATTTAAGAAAAGCTCATCCCGGTATCCAAGTACGATGGACTTCTCACAGTCCAGCTCCTTTGCAAGCTGCAGCATCGGCGGAATACCGATTCCACCACCGATCAGAATTGCTTTTCCGGACTCCTTCATAAAGCCATTTCCAAGCGGACCAAGAATATCCACCATATCTCCTGCCTGTAATTTTGAGAACTCATTTGTTCCCTTTCCTGCGATACGATATACCAGACGAAGCGTACCTGCTTCTTTATCAATTCCACATAAACTGATCGGTCTTGGAAGCATACGGCTTCCATCCTTTGAATATACAGAAACAAACTGACCTGCAACCGCCTGCGATGCAATCTCTCCTGCTTTCAGGATCAGACTGTATATATCTGTTGCTATACAGGTCTGGCTCACAACCTCTGCTGTTATCTTTACTTTACCCATGTATCTATGTCCTCCCGTGATCTCTTCCATATGATCTGTACGCCTCCACTATCACCACACATCGTGTACTGCATACTGTTTTTCTGATAAATCCGATATTTATAATACGCTGTTGATATCTTCGATCATATCAACAACTGCCTGACGGGAAGCATCTGCATAATTTGCTTCGCCAAATGAAGCATATTTCTCCTGCTTGTATGCTGCAATGATTCCTCTGGATGAATTTACGATCGCACCAAGTCCGTCTTCATTGAAATAATGTACCAGATCAGCAGCCTTACCGCCCTGTGCTCCGTAGCCCGGAACAAGAATAAATGACTTCGGCATGATCTTACGAAGTACCTTACCCATCTCTGGATACGTTGCTCCTACAACAGCACCGACACTGCTGTAACCGCTCTCACCGATCGTATCTTTGCCCCATTCATTAACCATAGCGCCAACCAGCTCATATAACGGCTTGCCATCGATCAGACGATCCTGGAATTCACCGGATGAAGGATTTGATGTCTTGACCAGTACAAAGATTCCCTTCTTCTCTTCCTTACATACATCTACAAAAGGCTTGATTCCATCGGTACCAAGATATGGATTTACAGTTGCAAAATCTTCACCAAATACGGAATATGTCTTACTTCCGACCGCAACCTTTCCAAGATGTCCGACTGCATATGCTGCAGATGTTGATCCGATATCGCCTCTTTTAATATCTGCGATCACAACCAGATCCTTTGACTTACAATAATCAACCGTCTTCTGGAATACCTTTAAACCCTCGATACCAAACTGCTCATACATAGCAATCTGCGGCTTAACAGCAGGGATCAGATCATGAACTGCGTCCACAATACCCTTATTGTACTGCCAGATGGCTTCCGCTGCACCCTCTAAAGTCTCACCATATTCATCAAATGCTGTCTTCTTTATATATTCCGGCACATAGGAAAGCATCGGATCCAGTCCAACAACGATCGGTGCCTTTGTCTCTTTGATTTTTTTTACTAATTTGTCTATCATGTCTTTTCTCCCTTATATATAAAAATTTATTGTTCACAAAAATAGCTTCCAAGTATCTTAAATGTCTCTGTTTCATTTATCAACTGGAATACAAGTGCCTGGATCTCTTTCTGAAGCAGGTTGCCGTTTAACTCGATATAAAACCGATAATTCCATTCTCCTCCACGGAACGGCACCGAATGGATCTCGGTCAGATTCACGCCATAATCGGATATCATCGATAACACACTCGCCAGACTTCCGCTCTTATTCTTACAGACAAAGACGATCTTTAACCGGTTATGCTCCGGCAGAACTACCAGTTGTTTCCCGAATGTAACGACCTTCTTCCGGTGTCCCTCGTCCAATACCTCATCGCACCTGTAAATATAGAAATCATTCATGGTAAGTGCCTCATGCAGCGAATCCGACACACCATAGCTGATATCCTCAAATATACCCATTCCGGCATCTGCTTCATCCTTCCGGATCAGCTCCATGACCTGTTCATAATCACTGACTGTATTTACCAGATCTCTGGAATAGCCCTGACATATGTAAAGTTCATGCTTCAGCATGGCAAGCTTCTTTACCTTCGGTTCCTCCGTCACAAACGATACATCCAGACAATTACGAAGTTCTAATGTTCTCCCATACTGATACTTTCTGCTGACCTCCATAATACGCTTGATCAATGCCGTATATTCTTTCTTTATGCTGTCGTCTACATCCCCGGTCAGCTTCGTTATGATCGCTTCTTCCCGATCCGGCTTATATATAGCATCCTCTGATTCTGCCTTTACCCTTGCGACCTGATCTGCAAGTATCATTCGTTCCTTAAACAGCACCTTGATCTGCTTATCAACCACGTCGATCTGCTTTCTAACTTCCTCTAATGTCATTTCTCCGGCTCCTTTTGGCATAACATATATTCATTAATATATCATTTTTTCAGCATGAAGTAAACCGCTGCACACGGAAATGGTCGAAGTCCTGCGTCAGTTTTTCAAAACGGGACAAATAGCAGAGCGACAAATGCTGCAACTAACAGCACTCCCAAAAGTACTCCACAAATGATCTTCCATTTCGTATTCTTAGACAGAATCATACATATTAGAACAATCAACACTCCTGCCATATCGATCCCGACATCTATCATTTTTCCGCTCCTGCCCGGAACCAATAACTGATGCATCTCGTCCGAACATGCATATAATAACGAAATTAAGACAGCTATGCTTCTGTTATAAAATCTGCTCTGGCTCATGGATATCTTCACCGTTGCCAGATATGAAAGTAAGAACAGGATCGCATATTCTGTCATATGTGCAGCCTTTCTTATAACAAGCTCCAGAATATCCTGTAGATTCTGCATCTCCTGTGGTGAATCCTGCCGTACCTTTTCCAAGAGATCAGTTATAAACAAACTGATCTTCCCACTCTGTCCGGAGGATTCCTGTCCGGTCTTTCCTGACATATAGAATATAAATATCATCCATATGATAACCGGAATCAGATACAGGAAACGTTTTTTACTGTCTGCTGTATTGTGTTTTCTTTTTGCTGATGATGCCATGCTGTTTGCAGATCTGTCTGTATTTTTATTTGCTTTTCTATTTGTTGTTCTTGGTCCGCCTGAATTTTTATCTTTGTTTATATTTGTGGATTTTACTTTATTTGTTGAATAATTCTTCTGCATCTCTGTCCGAATCCTTTTCTGATCTGTTTATTTTACTCATTCTTTATTCTTTTACCTTACTGTTCTTTCATTTTGCCATTTCTTCTCCCGTGTTTTTCTGAAATAATTTACTCTGGTCAAATTATCCAAAAAATAATATTCAGACATCCCGCATACCTTTATAATAGCTGCTTTTTTTCAGCAGATTTCACATTGTCGAAAACTGGCGGATTTGATAAAATTTCAAAAGAGCGTAACTTGTACTCTATTGTACTACAAAAAGAAGATTTTTGCTCACAAAAACAAAAATGGGAGGACATTACATGTTTAAAAACAATTCAAAAAGAAAGAGACTTTCAGATCTCCTTATTCCCGGCATTATATTCGCAGTCATTGGTACTGTATTTGCCTTTCAGGGGATTCGTGATTACAACAATCTGAACGGCGATCTTCTCAATCTAAATACTGCATCAGTAAGCGATCTGGCTGATGGCAAATATGTAGAGATCAATGTTGAATATGCCAATTATTCATTCTGTGAAAATGTCGAAACTACCAATTACGTATTCAAAAGAACTACAGAACAATATTATCTGATCAATGCACTTGAAAATAATGATTACTATCTCGGACTGAATGTCGCAGAATCGAAGAAAGATGATCTCGAAAAATTATCGGACTATACCTGGTATCATTCAGATACCAATCCGGGACCATTGCACTATACCGGAAAGCTATGCAAATCAAACAATGAAATCATGGGGTATATGAGAGATTTTGTCTATGATATGTATGCATCCTCTTATGACATCACCCTTACCTCTGAAGACAAAACACTATTGGATTCCTATATACAGCCATACTACATCAAGGTCATGACAAAAGAAGGATGCCGCACGTCTATTATCATAGGACTTGTATTCTTTGTCATTGGAATCCTGCTCGCCGTATTTGCTTTCATCAGACATAAAAATATGGTCTATACACCAGAAATTCCATCAGCACCTTATCCGGATGCATATGGTGATCCAAATACTCCTAATATGAATACCGGTATAAATTATACAGATTCCGGCGTACAAAATCCGGGTATGAACTATACTGGTTCCGTTGCACAGAATCCGGGTATGAATGATACATACAGCCCTTATAATGGAACAATGCAGTACGGTGATCAGGCATATGCAAATACAAATCCTGAAACATCTGAGCCAACCACTCCATTCTCAAACACAGATGGCACAAATACAGATACTGCAAGTGGCTTAGATCCTAACACCTTTAACGGCAATGGTAATTCATCTTTTAAATTAAAAGATGAATCAATATTATAAATATAATCTCTATATTTAAAAGAAAAATTCAATAGAAAATTAATATCGAACGAACTTCTAAAAGAGGTTGATTCCGTATAATAAAAAATCCGACTGTCAAAAAATTCTGACAACCGGATTTTTTATTAGAGTGTATTATATATTTACTTCATAATTACTTTGCCGTGCCATTTCTCATGCACGCTCATTCATAGAATGATTAACCGAAGTATCTCTTTAAGAGACCTTCAAATGCCTTTCCATGTCTTGCCTCATCTCTTGCCATCTCATGAACAGTGTCATGGATCGCATCCAGATTCAGTGCCTTTGCACGTTTTGCAAGATCTGTCTTACCGGCAGTTGCACCATGCTCTGCTTCAACTCTCATCTCAAGGTTCTTCTTTGTTGAATCTGTAACTACTTCACCAAGAAGCTCTGCAAACTTAGCTGCATGCTCTGCTTCTTCATAAGCTGCTTTCTCCCAGTAGTTACCAATCTCAGGATAGCCTTCTCTGAATGCTACACGAGCCATTGCAAGGTACATACCAACTTCTGAACATTCGCCCTGGAAGTTTGCTCTTAAATCTTCCATGATATCTTCCGGTGCACCCTGTGCTACACCTACAACATGCTCAGCTGCCCATGTCTTATCATCACCCTGTTTGATGAACTTCTCAGCAGGTGCCTTACATACAGGGCACTGTGCAGGAGCTTCTTCTCCTTCATATACATATCCACATACACTACATACAAACTTTGCCATAATTAAAATCTCCTTTGCTTTTTACTATTATATCTTATTGAGAAACGTTATCAATTTCTATGATTCTATTTTACACAATTTTTGATAAATGTCAATAGTTATTAGGAATGATTCTCAATTATTTTTTTATTTATTTAATCAGCCTTTGTCCTGTCTATCCTTATTCTGTAAGAAGCTGTTTATCTGTGTTCTCCAAGGAAAAACAATGCCAGTGTTCCGGGACCTGAGTGTGCTCCGATCACCGGACCGACATAGGATATCGTGATCCTGTCATTTCCGAACCTCTCTTTAATAATAGAAGCAAGTTTCTCTGCATCTTCTATACAGTCACCATGACTGATAAAGATATCCTGGTTTTCCGGATGTACTGCCAGCTTCTCCATCCGATTTACAAGTTCTGTGATTGCTGCCTTCCGTCCTCTGACCTTACTTACATTGATCAGATGGCCCTCGTCATCCACATGCAGGATCGGCTTGATCGACAGCATCGTTCCAACCGTTGCTGTCACACCTGATATACGGCCTCCTCTTTTTAAAAAGAAAAGATCGTCTACTGTAAACCAATGGCATAGCTTTAACTTGATATCTTCTATATACTGTGCATTCTCCTCCAGACTTTTTCCTGCATCTTTTGCCTGACATGCTTTGTATACCAAAAGTCCCTGTCCCATAGATGCCGCAAGGGTATCAACACTGATCATCTTTCGTTCCGGATACTCCTCCATTAATTCCTGACCGGCCATATACACGGTCTGATAAGTAGAACTAAGTCCGGATGAAAAGCCCAGATATAAGATATCTTTCTTCTGATTAAATAAAGCTTCTATTGCCTCCGATGCCTGCGAGATATTCGCTGCAGAAGTCTTGATATTTGCCCCATTCCTTAATTTGCTATATACTTTCCCAATATCTGCCTGATCATTATGAAAGCTTCCCTCCCCCTCAACAATAAAATCAAGCTGTAAGATCTCCAGTTGATATTTCTTCACGATATCATCCGGCAGATCACAGGATGAATCTGTCAATATAACATAATCATTCATTTTAACATCCTCCATTACCATTTTATGGCAAATATGGTTTTTAAAACCACATGATATATTTTACCAAATCGCTATGTAAAGTATACCACACCTTATAAACAGGCACAACAAAAAGGTGCTGACATATAATCTCTTCTGATATATATATCAACACCTTTTCATTAATTCTATATTTTAATTATCTGTATGTTACCATTAAAGACTCTGTAAGTCCTGTACTCTTCTGATACATAGTAACGAACACATCTGCATATTTCTTGTTCAATGTGATTTTCTTGGAAAAACTGGATTTATTTACATCGTAATGTTTACTCTTACCATTATATACACTTACTGATTTAATCGTCCATCCCTTTTTAGCCTTTATGTTCAGTGCCTTCTTTGATACCTTTTTTGAAATATAGATATAATCATTTTTCGCAAATTTCGAAGTATATTTCTTGCTTCCAATCTTGATTGAACTTACAGGATTGGTATATTTCTTTACAGTAAATGTAGTTTTCAGCTTAACACCCTTTACTGTACATGTAATAGTTGCCTTACCGGCCTTCTTTCCATAGTCTACACGAATATATCCGTCTTTTGCCGATACCTTCATATCTTTGTTTGAACATTTTAACTTTTTGATCTGAGATGCCTTTGTACATCCCATAATACTGATAACACCAGCTACCTGAGTTACACGATCCGGCTTATAGGAAACAACTCTGTCACTATACGGGTTAATATACACAGTCTTACTGGTTGCGGCACTTACATCCTTCATGCTTGTTGCAGGTACTGCTAATAATGTGAATACCATTGCAAGGGCTAAAAATGCAGCTAATAATCTCTTTGTTGCTTTTTTCATTTTTCTACTACCTCCATAAAATCATCTTTTATCCGGCGGCATTCTGACCTCTCATCTGTATGCCCCAAATTTAGTTTTATTTTATACTATTTTCCATTTTTTTACAATAGGCTCAACGCATTTTAATCCTAAATTAATGTACCCTATTCATCTTCTCCATACCATTTAAAGAAACGTTTTGCATACTTCTCTGCCTTGTTCCTTGAGAAATTAAATCCACGGATCGCACCTTTTTCTTTATAGGTATCCCGGATTCCATTAAAATACCATTCCATTCTGTCATACGAGAAGCCCTTGATATCCTTATAATTATTATATTTGTTATAATAATCGTCGTATTGGTAGTTATCGTACTCGTAGTAATCATCATCCTGTCCCATCATATAGTTATCTACAATGAACTCATATACTTCTTCCGCTCCGTCTGCACCGAGTGATGTCACATACCGGAAATCCACTTCCTTTGGATCCTGATTTTCCAGATTATATCTGGCAACCAGATAAGCCGGTCGAAGGAACGATACGATGATATATACAGTAACGATCACAAACATCGAATAACGCACCAGTGGAAAACGGTCAGTATAAATTCTGACGATCACTCCTGCAAGTACCACAGCAAGAACAGCCAGTGCTGCAAATACCAGAATCCTCATATAAGTAAGATCATATGCTTTGATATACATTGTCATACGAAGTGCCGAAGATGCGATCATCACATAGGTACAGGCCGACATAATAGTCAGTACGATATTAAGCACCGTACTTTTACTGAAAATTGCATGACAGATCAATACCAGTATCACGTTCAGCACCGATACGAACATAAGCTGGAAGAATCCCTGTCTGGCATATTCCGCATAAGTCATATCATCCGGCAATGACATATTATTTGTAAACAGATAAAGGATCTGGATCACTGAAAACAACAGATATACCAGGGTAAGAAGCCCCATTGCCGTGATCGCAATGATCGGTTCATGTGTTCCTTCTTTTGTCTGTCTGTGATGTCTGCTTCCAAATGGTGCTGACACAATGATACCATATGTAAATAACAATGCCACAAATGCAAATACAAGAAACCAGATTGCATCCCACGACAGGAAAATATTTCCAAGTAATGTTTCAACTGCATCTCCAAAGATCTGATCTGCACTGGAAAGCAGGCTGATCATTACGAACAGCAATGGAATCGCAACGACAACACCGATCAGAATATAGACAAATTTCGCACGTTTTCTTGCATTTTCATGTTCTCTGTTATATTGTCTGTAGTCTGAGAAAAACCGGTCAAAACAGGTAAACGGCTCTGCCATCTTCTCGATAACCGTAAGACCATATTCGATAAATCCCATGTTTTTAAGATCATCAAAATACCGGAGAAGTCCTGCACACACAAGGAATAAAATGCAAAGATGATCCAAAACGATCAAAAATGAATCATCGGTCCTGCACACTGAGATTCCGAGAAGAAGGATACCAACATAATATGGAATCAGCTTTGCCTGCTTTCCAAACAGCTTACCAAATGATAACTGCTCTCCACCGTTTAACGGCAGATTCTTCTCATGACGCATGATACTGAAGCTCATAAACAAAACGGTCATAACCGCCATGAATACAGCACAGATACTTGCGTAATTTCGATACATCAGCACACTATAGATCATGGCATAACCAAACGCAAAACCGCCAAAGATCTCAAAACGCTCCGGAGACACTCCCGGTCTTGATCTTCTCGGCTTATAATTGTAATTTGACTGCCATCCAAAATTTGGTGGTGTGTTAAAATTCTGCTGTCCTCCAAAGTTTGGCGGCACGTTATTATAATTCTGCTGTCCTTCAAAGTTTGGCGGCACGTTATTATAATTCTGCTGTCCTTCAAAGTTTGGCGGCACGTTATTATAATTCTGCTGTCCTTCAAAGTTTGGCGGCACATTATTATTCTGCTGTCCTCCGAAGTTTGGCGGCACGTTATTATAATTTGGCTGTCCGTCATAATTCGGTGGTGTTCTATTTATATCCATATTAAGTTACCTCCCATTCCATCCTGTAACAAAAAACCTACATCCATAGTTTCATGTTACCTGTTTTTTGTCAAGTGAATATTTCTTAACAACCGATTCTCTTTTTAATAACCAACTCTCTTCGCCAATCCTACTGTCTGAGATCTGTGTACATACCAAACAATAAAAAGATACAGATCATTAATCGAAATAATAAAATATCCCCGAGTAATGAATCATAAATTTTGAACGTATCATCACCCGGGGGTATATTATAATATTATGAGCATAACTCACATCTGTTATCTATACTTTTACAAATTGCAGATTTCCTTTACACTTGATACAAGAATATCCAGACCCTTTACCAACTGATCATCCGGAATCGTAAGTGCAGGCATTAATTTCACTACATCATTATCGCGACCTGCGCGTTCAATGATAAGTCCCTTCTCAAAGCATCTGTTAGCGATTGCAAGTGCCGTCTTTCCATCAGCAACCTGAATACCCCAGATAAGACCGATTCCGCGAATCTGAACCGCATCCCCCTGCAAATTATCATTAAAGTATGTTCTGACAATTTTCTCTTTACGTTTTACTTCTTCTTCTACTTTATTCTCAAGCATATACTGAAGACCGTATCTGGCAGCAACCATAGAGAGCTGATTTCCACGGAAAGTTCCGTTATGTTCACCAGGTGACCAGATGTCTAATTCAGGTTTGAACAATGTAAGTGCAAACGGCATACCGTATCCGCCGATAGATTTGGACATTACAACCATATCCGGTACGATTCCTGCACGTTCAAATGAGAAGAAAGTGCCTGTTCTTGCACAGCCAACCTGAATATCATCAACGACCAGAAGAATGTCATACTTATCACATAATTCTCTGACTGCCTTTAAGTAGTCAACGGAGAATACCTGAACACCGCCCTCTGCCTGAACTGTCTCGATAAAGAGTGCAGCCGGCTTCTCGACACCTGAATGATCATCTGTCAGTAATGTCTCCATATATTTGATCGTATCAAATTCAGGAAACATATATGGTGCAGGAATATGTGTAACATCGTTTAAACATACACCGCCTCCTTTTCTGCTTCCGGAATCACTGGTAAGAGCCAGCGCTCCGAGTGTCATTCCATGGAAGCAACCCATAAGTGCCCAGATCTGATTTGTCTTTTTAACTTTTCTTGCAAGTTTTAATGCTGCTTCAACTGCATTTGTTCCTGTTGGGCCGGGGAACATGATCTTATAATTCAAGCCTCGCTTCTGAAGAACTTCTTCCTCAAAATAACGGATAAATTCTTCCTTTGGCTCTGTCATCATATCAAGAGAATGGATAATGCCATCATTTGCAAGATAATCGATCAGCTTTCCTTTAATAAAATCATTGTTATGACCATAATTTACCGCTCCCGCTCCACAGAAGAAATCAATATAATCTGTACCATCCGTACTGGTAATGATCGATCCCTTTGCTTTTGTAAAGATTGCAGGAAAACTTCTGCAATATGATCTTACCTCTGATTCGTATGTTTCAAATACCTCTTTACCATTCATTGTCTTTGTGCCTCCTTAGCTGTTAAGACTCTTATTCGTATCTCAACTTTTCATCTTCAAATTCTGAAAGCCTCTGTCTGTACGCCTTCATAATGACTTCTTCATATGCAAGCTTTGGTTCCTTGATTCCAAGAAGTGTCATCAGATATTTAACAAATAACGGATTTAATACAAGAAACGGTCCTACCGTATAAGTACCGAAGAAATTGTTTCTCTTTAATCCTTCTGTCTGTACACCCGGATGAAGTCCATCACCACGGATCACATCATAAAAATAACTGTTTGAATTATCTCCATAGGAATGACTGAACTGTGCTTTAAATCCTACCAGTTTGATATCTTCATATTTTCCGAGGATCAATGAATTATAACGATGCATCATATCTCTCTTCGCATAAGTATCAAAGAAGCCCAGTCCGGTTATCTTACTTCCATCTTCATTCTCAATGTACATTTCCATGATTTCCATGGCATTACCCGTGAATAAAAATACTGTTCCTGCATCAATCTGTGCTGCAAGCTCTTCCTTATACGGCATTAATGCTTCTATCGCCAACTCCTGCTGGTTCTCTGTCATGGAACCCATATATACAAAATCCGCTCCGCCATCCGCAAACGCCGGCTTGTCATGCAGTCCAGTGTAGATCACCTCTGCATCAGGAATGCATGATTTCAGATAATTAACATTCTGCAGCTCTCCGAAAAGATTGGCAAATTCACCATAAAGGACTTCGATCTTAATACCTGTTCCCATTTTTCTATGCCTCCTTTTCGTTTATATACTGCTTAACACTGTCTCTGAGTTTCATAGCCGTATCTGCTGCATATAACTCATGAAGTATATAGATACTGTCTGTATCATTTAATTCCAGAAGTTTATAAGCACCTTCTTCATCAGAAGTCTCTTTTAACTTCTCTTCAGGCACACCTGCCATCATCAGACGAAGTTTATAATCTGTTGTACGGACACCCGCAATAACAATATTTGTAATATTCGGCTGATTTAAGAATTCAAAATCGCAGTCAAAAATCCATGTCATGTTTTCGGATGAACCCCGTCTGTCAAAGATATCATCCAATAACAAGATGATCTCTTTCTTACCCGGTTCCTTTGCTACATACTCAAATACACAGGAGCATGCGATCGGATTCTGACCTTTCGCCATATGGGTAATTACATTAATGCCCTTTACAGATTCCTTTGAGTAACGGGACTCTACAATATTCAGATTGTCAAATGATTTCTGAACCTGTTCTTCTGTAAGTCCGGCTTCCCGAAGTGTCGTAATCGCTGTTAACTGGTTATACAGATTAAAGATGCTGTTGCTTACCATATGGTAATTTTCTGTCTTATCTCCATGTGCAACAGCCATAACATTTTTATCAAAATCAAGCTCTGCCTTATAATCTCCAACCGGTGATGCATAGCCACAAAATTCACACTTTGCATTTCCGATGTGATGATATCTGACGTAGTTATATTTCAATTTGTGATGACATTTTGGACAGATTCTCATATCATTGATCAGATTAATGCTCTCTTCCCTGTCCGAAGGCAGTCTGTTGATTGAAAAATATGTTTTTTTATTTTTCTCTCCAAGGTTACAACTGATCAGATCATCTGCATTTAATATCAAATGAGATTCTTCCGGCAGACTGCTGTTTATAATATTGAATATAAATTCCGGATTAGCATTTCTGTGAATGGAATCACGGAACAGATTCGTACATACTGCAAATGTCGGCTTTATATATGGATATATCAGTTTTGAGCTTCTCTCATCGATTTCAAATACTGCGATCTTTTTCCTTGTTTTTCCTGAAAGCTTGCTTTCAGCGATCAGGGCACTTGCAACTCCGGCATTAATATTTGATCCGGCACGATTACTTAAGACATCGTAACCATTTTTTTCCAGTGCATCAATGATCATATTACATACTGTAGTCTTACCATTTGTACCTGTAACACTGATGATCGTCTCCGGCTTTTCTATTCTTCCAAGGAAATCAGGACAAAGCTTGATCGCCAGCTTTCCCGGAAAATAACTTGCGTTCATCTTCAACATTCTCTGCATGGTTCTTGCCAGCTTACTCATGAACAAAGCAAAGAAGAACCTTACATTCTTTTTATACATCTAGCTACCTCGTTTCGTATCTGTAAATTATCATTAGTATGTCCATTTAAGCCACATATAATATAACCACTTATTCAAAAATATGTCAATCAATTTGAACTATTTATTCGGTTTATTTCGCCAACACCCTCTTTTACTTAAAAATGGCATCTGCCGGATCAGGCAGATGCCAACTTGTTTTTTTCAATATCGAGGGTTTCTTTTATTCTTCCTCATTTACCTGAGAAAGCTTGGCTGCCTGATCTGCTGCGATCAGACTGTCGATAATCTCATTCAGATCACCGTTTAAGATCTGTTCCAGCTTATACAAGGTGAGTTTGATTCTGTGATCGGTTACACGGCCTTCCGGGAAGTTATAAGTACGAATCTTCTCTGAACGATCTCCGGTTCCGATCTGGCTCTTACGGTCTGCAGCTTCTGCATCATGCTGTTTCTGAAGCTCCATATCATACAGCTTGGAACGGAGCAGCGCAAATGCCTTCGCCTTATTCTGAAGCTGGGACTTCTCGGTCTGGCTGTAAATTACGATACCGGTTGGTATATGTGTCAGACGAACGGCTGAATCTGTTGTATTGACACACTGACCACCGTTACCGGATGCTCGCATGACATCGATACGGATATCATTTTCATTGATCTCTACATCAACTTCCTCTGCTTCTGGCATAACTGCAACTGTTACAGTTGAGGTATGGATTCTTCCGCCAGACTCTGTCTTCGGGATTCTCTGTACACGGTGAACTCCACTCTCATATTTCATCTTGGAATATGCACCATCACCTGTGATCATAAATACCGCTTCCTTGAAACCACCGATTCCATTCTCATTTACACTCATCAGTTCTACTTTCCATTTGAACTGATCAACGTATTTCTGATACATTCTGTAGATCTCATATGCAAATAATGCGGCTTCATCTCCGCCCGCACCTGCACGGATCTCGACGATAACATTCTTGGAATCGTTCGGATCTTTTGGAAGAAGCAGAATCTTTAATTCATTTTCCGTCTTTTCTACTGTTGCCTTTGCTTCATTTAATTCTTCCTTCGCCATTTCACGAAGCTCTTCATCATTTTCTTCTTCAAGCATAAGCAGACTGTCTTCGATCGTCTGCTTTGCATCCTTATATTCTTTATATTTCTCGACGATAGGAGTCAGTTCGCTCTGCTCCTTCATTAATTTACGGAACTTGTTCTGATCAGATACGATGTCCGGATCCGTCAACTGGTTATTTAATGTATCAAGTCTGTCTACCAAATCTTCTAATTTATCAAACATAATAATCCTCCTGCAGCACATGCTCATTTCCTGTTCATGTGTCTGTTAATATATCCAGCCTTTTTTTAGGCTTTTCTTCCAATTACAACCCTGTCATTTTCTGCGAGGTCTTTCACTACGCGTACATCTTCAAAATGCTTATCTACAAGGAGCTGCTGCACATCATGTGCCTGATGATTACCAATTTCAAATAAAATATATCCTTTTTCATTTAAATAACTCTCCGCATTCTCTATAATTGCTCTGTAAAACTTCAATCCGTCCGCATCGCCGTCCAATGCCAGCCTCGGCTCATAATCCCGAACCTCCGGCATCAATCCATCGATCACTTTGCTCTCTATATATGGTGGGTTGGACAGGATCATATCATATCTTTTATCTATCTTATCAAATAAATCTGATTTTATAACAGTATAATCAGATACTTCTAATCGTTTCGCATTTTTTGTCGTAAGTGCGATCGCGGAATCTGAGATATCACATAGATCTATATGAATATCCTGATTCATAAGTGCTACCGACAATCCGATGCACCCGGAACCACAGCACATATCCAGCACAGACATCTTATCAGAATGTATGTCCTGAATCAAGCGGTTTGCCTGTTCCACCAGAACTTCTGTGTCAAATCTTGGAATCAGTACATCCGGTGCAGTCTCAAAATCATACCCCATAAAGCACTGTATGCCTGTTATATATTGTAACGGAATACGTTTTGACCTTTTATCGATCAACGCTTCATAGGAAGAACGGATCGTTTCGGTAACATCTTCCTGCCGATTCATAATATATGCCATCTTATCCTGCTTTGATACAAAGAGCCATAATAACTCTGCATCGATATCTGCATCCGGCACATTATGTTCGTTCAGTTTTTCTTTTCCTGCTGTTACAAGCTGATACTGAGTCATACGTCTATTTCCTTTTACATTCACTGGCATCATTTCAACTTCTTAATCTTCGATCTCTCCACGCTTCATAGCGTCCTGATAAGCACGCCAGTCGATCACCGCTTCTACCGAACGAATTGCCACCTCACACATCTCAAGATCCGGTTCCTTCGTCGTAAGACGCTGTACCCACATACCGGGTACACTTAATATATTCGCAAGCTTTGAGTCACTTCTGCCTGCAAACATGATAAATTCATACGAGATTCCCGCAATAATCGGAACCAGAAGTACACGCGACAGCAAGCGCAGCCACATAGACTTCACATTTATAAACATAAATACAATAATGCTTATGATCATAACGACTACCAAAAAACTGGTTCCACAGCGTTTATGGTATCTGGAATGTTTCTTTACATTTTCCGGAGTCAGCGGATCGCCTGCTTCAAAACAGTTGATTGTCTTATGCTCTGCACCATGATACATAAATACACGTTTGATATCCTTCATCAATGATATTAATACTACATATGCAAGAAAGATCACCAGGCGAAGCACACCTTCCGCTACCGCTATCAATGCATTGCTTTTTGTCACATGCTCAAGCAGTCCTGCAATAAATGCCGGAAGCAGCATGAATAATGCGATCGCAATGGCAAGTGATACAATAACGGTTCCGATCATCATCAGATCATCTCCTGTACTGCTTTCTTTTTTATTGTTTTTACTGCTGTTCTCACCTGAACCGCTTCCATTATTACTTTCTGTATCTGACAACCTGGAATCATCTTTATTTTCACTCTTTCCAGCCAGTTCTTCCTCTTCATAAAAATCGGCTGAATATGTCAGCGTTTTAACTCCAATTACCAGCGACTCAAAGAAATTAACCACTCCACGAAGGATCGGCAATTTCAGGATTTTATATTTTTCACCTATCGGTGTATAGCTTTCAACTTTAACTTCAATTTCCTGATCCGGCTTTCTGACTGCTACTGCGTACTGATCCTCGTATTTCATCATTACGCCTTCGATCACCGCCTGACCACCTATTCTGGCTCTTTTCAAATTCTATACCTCGTTAAATTGTTTCCTAAAACAAAAATAGGCTGAGATTAAAAGCTTTAACCTCAACCTATCATCCTTTTTATTAGTTTGACTGTGAAACACCGTACTTACGGTTGAACATATCAATTCTACCACGAGCCTTAGCTGCCTTCTGCTGGCCTGTATAGAATGAATGACACTTTGAGCAAATTTCTACATGAATTTCTTCTTTTGTAGAACCTGTAACAAATTCGTTTCCGCAGTTACATACAACCTTTGCCTGATAATAATTTGGATGTATTCCTTCTCTCATTTAATCTCACCTCTTTATTATATTATTGATATATGAGAATAGGCCATCAGCCTCACTTCTTCATAAAACACAGCTTTTGTATTCTAACACAAACCGACATAGAAATGCAAGTGTTTTTTTATTTTCTTAACAATGATTTTTTAACATAATAGATGAACTCTTTATTATTCTTGGTTCGGACGAATAATTTCAGTACATCCTCCAGCATATCCTCTGCCTTATTACCGGATAAGATCTTATGAAGTGCATATACAACTTCCTGTTCTTCCGGTGATAATAACAGATCATCCCGTCTGGTACTGGATTTTGCAATGTCGATTGCAGGGAAGATTCTCTTTTCTGCGAGCTTCCGGTCAAGCACCAGTTCCATATTACCGGTTCCTTTGAATTCCTCGAATACGACATCATCCATCTTACTTCCTGTCTCAACCAGCGCTGTCGCAAGGATCGTAAGACTTCCACCCTCACGCATATTACGGGCAGCACCAAAGAATTTCTTCGGCATATGTAACGCCGCAGGATCAAGACCACCGGATAAGGTTCTTCCACTTGGTGGAACTGTAAGGTTGTACGCTCTTGCAAGTCTTGTAATACTGTCTAATAAGATCACGACATCTTTCTTCTGCTCTACCAGTCGTTTTGCACGTTCGATCACCATTTCCGATACACGCTTATGATGCTCCGGCAGCTCATCAAATGTCGAATAAATAACTTCTACATTTGGTCCCTCTATGGATTCCCTGATATCCGTTACTTCCTCCGGTCTTTCATCGATCAGAAGTACAAGCAGATGGATCTCACTATATCTGGTACTGATGCATTTTGCAATCTGTTTGATTAATGTCGTCTTACCTGTCTTTGGTGGGGAAACGATCATTCCACGCTGTCCTTTACCGATCGGTGATAACAGATCGATCATACGGATCGGAATCGGGCTGTCTTCTCCATCCATATTAATGCGTTCATTTGGAAAGATTGGTGTCAAATCTTCAAATGCTTTTCTTCCTGCTATACTTGCAGGGCTTTCTCCATTTACAGAAGCCACATATAATAATGCACCAAACTTCTCCCCCTGCGTCTTTACACGGATATTTCCGGTTATGATATCTCCGGTCTTAAGTCCAAATCTACGGATCTGTGCCGGTGACACATAGATATCCTGATCTCCCGGCAGATAATTTGCACTTCTTATAAAACCATAGCCTTCCTGCATTACCTCCAGAATTCCATGTGCCATCTTGCCACTGTCAAGCTCCGGTCCGTTTGATTCCTGCTGAGAAAGCGAGTTCTCCTGTCTGTTCTCAGATTTTATCTCCGTTCTTACCTCTGTATCAAAGCCCGGATTTTTTTCTTCCATAACCGGCTTTTCATAAGTCTCTTTCTTATCCGTTATTGCAGTTTTTTCATAAGCTGTCTTCTTGTCTGCCATCACAGATTTTTCAACAGCCGTCTTTTCCGTATTAACTTCCTGCTTTGTCTGTTCAGCTACAACCTGCTTGTTCTCCTGATCAGTGTCTTTTCTTGCGTTATTCGTATTTGATATATTACTTGCACGATTCAAATTATTATTTCTGTTATTATTTCCCTGTGACCGATGATCACGTTCCTGCCTTTTACCGTTCCGATTGGTCTGTCGTCCGGCATTATTTCTGTGCTGTCTTCTACCGGCTTCTCCGGATTTCTGACTATTCTCAGATTTGTTTCTGTCTGATTTTTTTACTACATCTGCCTCTGACTTTTCCTGCTGTTCTGTCGCTTCCGCATTCTTTACCTGCACAGTTTGGTCCGGGCTTGCGGATTTATCCGTATGCTCTGTTTTCCCTTTTTTCTGTGTTTTTCCCGGCCTTTTTTTCTTTTCTGCATCGGCTTTTTGTGGTTTAACTTCGTTTATTCCTGCTGTATGATCTGTTTCACCATTATAATTCTTCTCAAGGAATTCGATCAGGGCAGATTTGCGGAGTGCTGATACACCCTTTATCTTATGTTCCTTTACGAATTGCTTCAATTCATCTAATGATGCATTTTTAAAATCCATCTTCTACTCCTTCCGATTTTATCCATTCTATTCAATTCAAATATTATTTGGGAAATATTGTTATCGTAATGAATTCTCTTCGAAACAGGCATATCAAATACTATATATGATTACCTGTGCATCCTGTCATGTCGATATCCGGATGCCATGTGATCGTTTAAATTGATAGACTTAGTATAGCATAAAAAACAATTTTGTAAATCTTTTTCTTTTACAGGAATATTACTACATTTCTTTTGTAGAATATTCTTATATAGAAATATTACTTCATTGATTTTATGCTTTTCTTGTGGTACATTTATTCTTACAAAATATACAAAGGATATTATATGAATACAGATTCTATCGTCTTATACAAATTAATTATATTATACATGCTGGATCGGGTGGATTTCACTCTGACTAATTCTCAGATTTCAGATTTTGTTCTGACAAAAGGATATACGAACTACTTCACACTTCAGGAAGCTATCAACGGGCTGATCGAGTGTGATTTTGTCTGTGTATCCATGATACGGTCATCTTCCCACTACAAGATTACAGATAAAGGGGAAGAAGCCTTAAGTATGTTCGAAAATCGTATCCCGTATGCGATCAAGCAGGACATTCTCGACTATTTTGATAATCAGAAGATCAATCTGAAAAACGAATCCGAAATCTATGCAGATTACTCTCTGAATGACTATGGCGAATATTCCGTTAAATGCATTATAAAAGATCGCAAGGAAACCCTTGTCGACCTGAAATTCAACGTACCGACAAAAACGCACGCCATAGCTATCTGCGATAACTGGCGTGCGAAAAGTGCCGAAGTATATGACTATCTCATCAATACTCTCTGGCTGTATTCTGATAATAAGGATGAAAAACAATCCTGATCATTTATATGTATTTCTGTAATACATATAAATGATTTTTTATTTCTCTGATCATATATTATTCAAATTCAGGTTCTGATTCTGCGATCCGGTCTTCGATCAACTGCAGAATCTCTTCTTTCCCCTGCTTGGTCTGTGCCGAAAACGGAATTATAATTGTTCCCTCTACAGGCTGGATTTTCTGTCTGATGATCTTTAAATTCTTCTGAATCTGGCTTCTCTTGATCTTATCAAGCTTTGTCGCAATAATTACCGGTTCGTATCCGTTTTTTACGATCCAGTCATACATGATACAATCATTTTCCGATGGCTCATGTCGAATATCGATCAACAGAAAAACCAGTCTCAGTTGCTTTGAGGTATGCAGATACCGTTCTACCATCTTACCCCATTTTGCACGGATCTCTACGGATACCTGTGCATAGCCATATCCGGGAAGATCGACAAAATACAGATCATGATTAATATTATAATAATTGATCGTCTGTGTCTTACCGGGCTGTGACGATGTTCTGGCAAGTGACTTACGATTTAATAAACCGTTGATCAGTGAGGATTTCCCTACATTGGACTTACCGGCAAATGCAATCTCCGGCATCTCTGTCTCCGGAAGTGTACTTGTAATTCCACATACTGTTTCAAGTTCAGCACTCTTAATTATCATTTCTTTTCTCCTTTTGCAAGTGCGAGGTTCAGCACCTGTTCCATTGTTTTCACACAGGTAATATCCAGTCCGTCTGTGATCTCTGTACTGATATCATTAAGATCTCTGCGGTTCATCTCAGGGATCAGCACCTTCTTAATACCGATCGTTTTTGCTGCCAAAAGCTTTTCTTTTAAACCACCGATCGGAAGTACGCTTCCTCTCAGAGTGATCTCTCCTGTCATCGCAAGATCTCCCCTTACCGGCTTATTAAATATCGCAGAATAAATGGCGGTTGCCATCGTGATTCCCGCCGAAGGGCCATCCTTTGGAACTGCTCCTTCCGGAATATGAATGTGAATATCATGCTTTTCAAAATAATCTTCACCAAGTGTCTCTGATTCCTTCATCGTACGGATATACGATAAACCTGTAACAGCCGACTCTTTCATAACATCACCTAATTTACCGGTAAGCTGTATACTGCCATTTCCGGGCATAATATTTACTTCTATATTAAGTGTTACACCACCTACAGCTGTCCATGCAAGACCTCGCACAGAGCCTACCTTATTGGTCAAATCGTAGCTGTCATCCATATACTTCTCTGTTCCGAGAAGCTGCGGTATCATGTCCTTTGTTACCTTTACAGTCTCCACCTGTTCTGTAAGGATCATTCTGCAGGCTTTTCTGCATATCTTGTCGATATTCCGCTCCAGATCACGCACACCTGCTTCTCTGGTGTAATGACGGATGATGTATTTGATCGCTGATCCATTGATCTTGAACTGCTTCTTGGTCAGTCCGTTTCTCTCGATCGCCTTATTGACCAGATACAGCTTCGCAATGTTGAACTTCTCATTTTCCGTGTATCCGCTGATCTCGATCATCTCCATACGATCGGCTAACGGTCCGGGGATCAGGGATGCATCATTTGCTGTTGCGATAAATAATACCTTGCTCAGATCGATCGGTACTTCAAAATAATGATCGTAAAATTTATTATTCTGTTCACTGTCCAGAACTTCTAACAGGGCAGATGATACATCTCCCTTGTAGTCGCTGCTCACCTTATCTACCTCATCAAGCAACACCAAAGGATTCTCTGTCTTTGTTTTTGCGATCGACTGTGCGATCCTGCCCGGCATAGCACCGATATAAGTTCTTCTGTGTCCACGGATCTCTGCTTCATCCCGAACGCCGCCAAGTGACATACGTATATATTCTTTTCCTGTCGCGGTAGCGATCGATCTTGCGATCGAAGTCTTACCGGTTCCCGGTGGTCCAACCAGACACAGGATCGGCATATTCCCTTTTTCATTTAAAATATGAACCGCCAGATAATCTATGATCCGTTCCTTGACTTCTTCCAATCCATAATGATCCCGTTCCAGAATCTTAATTGCCTCTTCGAGATTATCGTTCTCCTTTGAGGATTTACCCCATGGATAGTCGAGCAAAGTCTCGATATAATTTATAAGAATGCCTGATTCCGCAGCCATCGGTGGTAATGCACGAAGCCTGGATATCTCTTTCGTAAGCTTCTCTTTGACCTCATCCGGAGCCGTCAGTTCCTGCAAACGCTCCATGTATTCATCTGCCGCTTTTTCTGTATTATCATCCTCACCAAGCTCTTTCTTTATAACCTTCATCTGTTCCCTGAGAACATATTCTCTCTGGTGCTTATTTACACAATCCTGTAATTTCTCCTGAATCTCCTGGCGGATAGCTAAGATCTCCATCTCCTCATCCATCGTCTGAAGAATCTTCATTACACGTTCTTTTACATCGAGGGTTTCCAGTATCTCCTGCTTCTTCGTATATGGCGCAGGAATGAATTCTGTCACTCCATCGGCAAATTTTGCAAGATCATCGATCGTAAGCAGTCTTTTATATAACAGCTTATTTGTTCCCATGCCATTTGCAAATGCCTGTCTGAGCTTATCCGTGAGCATACGGCTCAATGTTTCTTCCTCTGCAGCATCCAGATGGTTTGTTTCTTCTGTATCTATATATTCAAAATCCGCATTATATGCTCCGTCTTCCTTGTAAAATGATACGATCCTGGCACGTTTTTCTGCCTCGATAAGAATTCGGACTGTTTTGTTCGGCATCTTCAGATATTGCTTGATCTTTGCTGTAACACCGATCGGATACAGATCAGGAGCTTTGGCATTCTCCTTCACTTCCTTCGCTGTAACCAACAGGATACTGCAATCACTCTTCATCGCATTAGCAACTGCTTCACAGGACTCCTTACTGATCACATCCAGATGTGAGGAAGTATCCGGCATAATAACAATATTGTTCAAAACGATCATCGGTCTGTTCCAGACGATATTATCCATACTTTTATCTCCTTTATATCAAAAAACCGGGATGTATAACATCCCGGCTCCCTGCTTAAGCTATTTCATCACTGTTTTTTACTGAACGCTTCTTCTTTATCTGCTTTTTCTCAGCCGGATTATCAGAATAAGTGATTTCTGGTTGTGCTCCATCCGTTATAACCTCTTTTGTGATCACGCACTTTGCAACTTTGTCATCCGACGGAATCTCATACATAAGATCAAGCGTTGCTTTCTCTATGATGGAACGAAGTCCTCTGGCTCCGGTCTTTCTCTCCATCGCCTCTTCTGCTATAGCGTAGAGCGCATCTTTATCAAATTCCAATTCCACGCCATCTAATTCAAATAACTTTTTATACTGCTTGCAGATCGCACTCTTTGTATCTGTCAGGATTCTTACAAGTGCATCCTTATTCAACAGATCCAGCGTAACCGTGATTGGCAGACGTCCGACAAATTCAGGTATCAATCCATATTTTACAAAGTCTTGAGGAGTTACCTGCTTTAAAAGTTCTCCGATATCCTGCTCTGTCTTATCTACAACCTCAGCATTGAAGCCGATAGCTTTCTTACCGATTCTGTTATCAATGATCTTTTCCAGACCATCAAATGCTCCACCGCATATAAATAAAATATTCGATGTATCAATCTGTATAAATTCCTGATGTGGATGTTTTCTGCCGCCCTGAGGTGGTACTGATGCAACCGTACCCTCCACGATCTTTAACAAAGCCTGCTGTACCCCTTCACCGGACACATCTCTGGTAATAGATACATTCTCACTCTTCTTCGTGATCTTATCGATCTCATCAATATAAATAATTCCATGCTCTGCACGTTCTACATCATAATCGGCCGCCTGGATCAGCTTCAGAAGAATATTTTCTACATCTTCACCAACATATCCGGCCTCTGTCAATGCAGTTGCATCGGCAATGGCAAACGGAACATTCAGGATCTTTGCAAGCGTCTGTGCCAGATATGTCTTACCGGAACCGGTTGGTCCGACCATGAGAATATTACTCTTTTGAAGCTCTACGTCAAAATCTTTATCTGCCATGATACGTTTGTAATGATTGTATACCGCAACAGATAAAACCTTCTTCGCTTCTTCCTGACCAATTACATACTGATCCAGAAATTCACGGATCTCCTTTGGTTTCAGTAAATTAATGGAATCTTCAGCACCTGTTTCTTCCAGTTCTTCATCAACGATCTCTGCGCATATCTGTACACATTCATCACAAATATAAGCGTTTGGTCCTGCTATAAGTTTTCTGACCTGATCCTGCGTCTTATTGCAGAAGGAACATCTAAGTAGTTTTCTATCTTCACTACGATTTGCCATTCCAATACCTCTTTATACTATCTTTTTGCGATCACACTGTCGATCAGACCATATGCACATGCTTCTTCTGCTGACATCCAGTTATCTCTCTCTGTATCAGCAGCAATTGTCTCATATGGTTTTCCGGTATTCTCGCTTAACATTCTATTTAATTTCTCTTTTGTCTTTAAAATATGCTTTGCAGCAATTTCAATCTCTGTAGCTTGACCCTGTGATCCGCCGGATGGCTGATGGATCATGATCTCGGCATTTGGAAGTGCAAATCTCTTACCTTTTGCACCACCTGCAAGCAGGAATGCACCCATACTTGCTGCCATTCCACAGCAGATTGTAGATACATCACATTTGATGTACTGCATTGTATCATAGATTCCAAGTCCTGCTGTTACAGAACCTCCCGGACTGTTGATATACAATGAAATATCCTTGGATGGATCTTCGGACTCCAGAAACAGGAGCTGTGCGATCACTATACTTGCTGATGTATCATTTACTTCTTCTCCCAGAAAGATAATTCTGTCTTTCAGAAGTCTTGAATAAATATCATATGAACGTTCACCGCGGCTGGTCTGTTCAATGACATAAGGTACTAAACTCATATTTACACCTCCAAAATATCGCAATCAGAAATTATGGATTAAACTTCCTTTGCGTTATCTACAACAACCTTAACTGCCTTTTTAACAGCAAGATCCTTTTTAATGCTATCCTTTTCTGCATCACCCATGAAGCCTTCGATATCTTCTACATTCATCTGATACTGTTTTGCCATAGCTTCCAGTTCTTCGTGTACTTCATCGTCTGATACCTCAATGTTTTCAGCAGCAGCAATTGCTTCCAGAACAAGACGGGATTTGATTCTCTTCTCTGCGTCCGGTTTGATTCTCTCCATTAATGCTTCCTCTGTAATATTGCAGATCTGCATATACTGCTCAAGGTTGATTCCCTGATACTGAAGATTCTGAGCGAACCCATCTTTGATTCTTTCCTGTACATCTGCAACCTGTGCATCTGCAACGTCCATCTTTGCATTCTCGATTACTTTCTCGATCAGCTTGTTTTCTTTCTCGTTCTCAGCATCCTTCTGCTTCTTCTCAGCAGCCTTACTCTTGATATCTTCTTTGTATTCATCTAATGTCTCAAAATCTGAAACTTCACTTGCAAATTCATCATCTAACTCTGGTAATTCTACAGCCTTGATCTCTTTGATCTTGCATTTGAATACTGCCGGCTTACCTGCTAAATCTTCTGCCTGATAATCTTCCGGGAATGTAACATTTACTTCTACATCCTCATCGATGTTCTTACCAACAAGCTGATCTTCGAATGTATCAATGAATGAATGAGAACCAAGAACGAGCTTGTAGTTCTCAGCCTTACCGCCTTCGAAAGGAACACCATCAACAGATCCTTCGAAGTCAAGTGTAACTTCATCATCCATCTGTGCAGCTCTGTCTGTTACAGGGTTATATCTTGAGTTCTCTTTCTGAACTTTTAAAAGCTCTGCCATAACTTCATCATCTGTTACTTCTACGTCAGCCTTTTCTACTTCGAGTCCCTTATAATCTCCAAGTTCAACTTCAGGCTTAACAGCTACTTCTGCTGTAAAGATGAAATCCTTGCCCTTCTCGATCTGAGTTACATCGATAACCGGTCTTGATACAACATCAACATCTGATGCGCTTACTTCCTTTGGATAATACTCATTAATTAATGAATTAGCTGCCTCTTCATAAAATACTGCAGGTCCATACATCTTCTCAATAAATGCCTGTGGTACATGACCCTTTCTGAAACCAGGTACATTGAATTTACCTTTCTGCTTATTGTAGGCAGTTGTCATTGCCTTACCAAACTCCTCTGCCGGTACTGTGATTGTAAGTTTTGCCATACTGTGTTCCAGATTTTCTACTGCTAAACTCATTTTTTTATTTCCTCCTTAAAATTATGCAAATGATGCCTTATGCCATCATCTTTTAATAATATATAAGGCATTATTTAGCATCCATTTATCATTTCGTTTTTATTGTGGGCATAAAAATACCCGCATCAATCATCCGATTATACCATATATACCGGATATATGTCCAGTCCATTTTCTATAATAACGCAGAAAAAGGTTATTGTCTTTTCGACAATAACCCCTTCCTGCTAAGCAAAAGCTATAAGATTTCTCTTATTTTACTGCTTATCTGCCTGACATCTGTTCTTCCTGTCTCTTGATCATCTGACGAACCATCTCGCCACCGATTGATCCGCTCTGAGCAGATGTTAAGTCACCGTTGTAACCATCCTTGAGGTTTACACCAATTTCCTTAGCAACCTCCATTTTGAACTTGTTCATAGCGTCCTTAGCTTCCGGAACACTCATCTTGCTTGTTCCTGTTGAATTTGAACTTGCCATAATACATTTCCTCCAATACATTTATTTAAGACTTTGTTGTCTTGATTCTATTATGTGTATTATAAGAAAAACTATTATGCCAATTTTTGTATTTTTACAGTTCACAGGCAAAATGTCAATCAAGCATCAAATTAATATGTCATCGGCTCTTCTTCGCCATTCATAACTCTTAATGCGCCCTGTGCAAGTGCAAGAAGTTCATCCTCACCAGGATATACTGTAAACGGAGCGATAAATCCGGCTCTCTTTTCCAGTTCCGCACATGTATGCTTGGAGTATGCGATACCACCTGTTAAGATGATCTGATCTACTTTGCCGCAAAGTACGGTTGACATAGCACCGATATCCTTTGCTACCTGCTGATGGAATGCGTCCTGAACAAGCTTTGCATGCTCATCACCTTCCTGAACGAGCTTCTCGAGATCTCTTGCATCATTGCTGCCGATATATGCATTAAATCCGCCGTTACCGACAAGCTTCTTTGTAACTTCCTGCTGTGTATATTTTCCTGAAAAGCACATCTTAACAAGATCACCTGATGGAACTCCACCTGCTCTCTCCGGTGAAAATGCACCTTCACCATCCAATGCATTGTTAACATCAACGATACGTCCGTTTAAGTGAGCACCGACAGATACACCACCACCCATGTGTACAACTATCAGATTCAGATCTTCATATTTCTTACCATGCTCTTTTGCATATCTCTTTGCAACTGCCTTCTGGTTTAATGCATGGAATACACTTCTTCTTGGGAGCTCAGGTACACCGGATAAACGGGAGGATGGCATCAGCTCATCTACAACAACCGGGTCTACAATGTAAGATGGAATTCCCAACTCATCGCCGATCTCTCTTGCAAGGATACCACCAAGGTTGGATGCATGCTGTCCCTGCTTACCGATCTTTAAGTCCTCTAACAATTCATCACTTACAGGATATGTACCGCCCGGAATCGGCTTTAACATACCACCACGGCCTACACATACATCTAACGTCTTGATGTCAAAGTTCTTCTCTGCAAGAATGTCAAGGATAACTTTCTTTCTGAAGTCCTTCTGCTCAACGATAAGGTTAAAGCCTGCAAGTTCCTCTGTTGTATGTCTTAATGTTTCTTCAAATAATAAATTCTCGTCTTCAAATACACCTATCTTTGTAGATGTTGAACCCGGATTGATGATCAAAATTTTGTATGACATGTTCTTCCTCCAAAATTCTTATATATTTATTCCGTAACCATAACGGTCTGATTACTGCTCGTTCTTGATCGCCTCTGCAACAACTGCTGCAAGAGCGATAGAATTCATCTTTACTTCAAAGCTGTCTGATCTGGATGTCAGGATAACAGGAGCCTTTGTTCCTGTCAGGATACAACCGTTCTTACTTGCTGTTGTATGTGTCAGGCACTTATATACGAGGTTTCCTGCATGGATATCCGGGAATAAGAGGATATCTGCATCACCAACGATCTTACGGCCTTCTGCTCCTTTATGCTTAGCTGCTTCCGGATCGATCGCAAGGTCAAGTGATAATGGTCCGTCAACGATACAGCCTGTTATCTCGCCATTCTCGTTCATCTTTGTAAGCTCTGCTGCATCTACAGTTACAGGCATCTTAGGATTTACAACTTCAACTGCCGCAAGCGGAGCAACCTTTGGACATGGAATACCACAAGCATGAACAACTTTTACTGTATTTTCAATAATTGCTTTTTTATCCTCAAGAGATGGATATGTCATGAATGCTACGTCTGAAAGATATAATAATCTGTCAACACCCGGAACCTCAAAAACTGCTACATGTGATAAAGGCTTACCGGTTCTTAAACCTACTTCCTTATCCAGAACGCTCTTTAAGAAGTTTTTTGTATCAATGATACCCTTCATATACATATCTGCTTTATTATTATGTACCAGCTCAACAGCCTTATGTGCAGCCTGAATACTATCCGGTTCGTTTATGATCTTATACTCATCCAGATTCATATCAAGTTCAGCAGCGATCTTTCTGATCTCAGCTTCATCACCGACGAGGATCGCATCTGCAATACCCTTTTCCTTTGCTGCCTTAACGGCTTCCAGAACAGGCTTGTCCTGAGCACATGCTACTGAAACTGTCTTCTTGCTGCATTTTGCAACCTTGGCTAATAAATCTTCAAAACTCTTACTCATTCGTTTACACCTCTCGCGATTTTTATTCTTTTTCCCATAACTCATGAACTTATTATGGGTTGCCGCTCTCTTCCGGCAATCTTTATCTGTTATCGTATCACTTTGAAAAAAAAAGGTCAACCCTCCGGATAGTTCAGGCGATCTTCGCCTATATTATAAAGAACCTCTTTTAAGAACTTCTCTGCAAGGTAATTTGCCATGTTCAGATTCATGTCCTGATAATTTCCACATTCTCTCGGATTTGCACCCGGAATCGGATCATGATAATGACGTATAAATTCAAACATTGAAATCATCAAATCTACGATATCCTCTGACTTATAATCACCTGCAAGAATCAGATAGAATCCGGTTCTGCATCCCATCGGTCCAAAATAAATTACTTTGTCCTTATAATCCTCATGATTTCTGAGATAAGTAGCTGCGAGATGCTCGATCGTATGAATCTCCGCCGTATTCATGACCGGTTCAAAGTTTGGCTTTGTCATTCGGATATCAAATGTGGTAATAACAGAATCCCCTGCCTTATCCTTTCTGGATACATAAATTCCGGGATTTAATAATAAATGATTAATCTGAAAACTTTTAATCTTTTCCATGGTTTCTTCAGTCTCCTCCTGTTTTATATGATAATTCATCACTTATTTATTTTTACTTCAAGCTTTCTGCTGTCGGTTTTAGCATAATTTTATAAATTCGGTCATAAGCGCTACGCTATTATTGATTGCCATAGCCGCAAAAGACGGATAATCCATTTCCGCACTGTCGTCTGCTTTATCTGAGATCGCACGAATAACCAGATATGGAACCTTATTCATGGTTGCGACATGTCCGATTGATGCTCCCTCCATCTCCGTACAGGTTCCGTCAAATGTATCAACCAGCCATTTCTTCTTGTCCTTACTCGATATAAACTGATCTCCACTGACTACTCGTCCGGTAAAGATATTGACGGAAAGCTCTGCCTGCTTTGCTGCGGCAAGAGCAATCTCCAGCATTTTGACATCTGTCTTGAAGATATTCTCATCTTCTTTTAAATCCGGATTGATTCCCGGTCCATATCCCAGTGCCGAGACATCCATATCATGCTCTAACGCATCCTTTGCTAATACAATATCGCCGATATTGATCTCTGCATTTAATGAACCTGCGATTCCGGTATTTACAATTCCATCTACCGGAAACAGATCGATCATTGCCTGTGTACACATCGCCGCATGAACCTTACCGACACCACATTTTACTATAACTACTTCGCGATCACACAAGGATCCTCTGTAAAACTGCATACCGGCTTTCTCAACAATATGCACCTGTTCCATTTTTTCTTTTAACTTTGCAACTTCTTCATCCATTGCCCCTATAATTCCAAGCATGTCTTAATTCCTTTCTTACTGCTTTTGATCTTTTTATCCTGCTTATTCTTCACCGATCAGCTCGATCTGACACATCTTCATCGTTTCGAATGCCGCCGCCTTTGATTCAGGCGTAACTCCTGCCGTACATCTGACATCGACTGCCACGCGAATCTCCGGATATAACGCCTTTATGATAAGAGCATTTGAAACTACACAGATATCGGTACAAAGCCCGATCAGACAGACATCTTCAAATTCATACCGATCCCAACCTGTATATCCAAAGGATGGCTTATCTATGATCTCGCAGCCGGCTGCATATATTCCATCTGCGATCTCCCATCCGTTTGTTCCTTTTATACAGTGTTCCACCGGCAGATGTTTCCCCTCATTCGTCTGCAGATAATCTGCCCCATGGGTATCTCTGGTATAAAGCACCTCATCTCCCCTGTTTTTATATTCCTGTATCAACTTTTTGACCGGTTCTACGATTACTTTTGCTTCTTTTGTCCCAAGTGAACCATCAATAAAATCATTCTGCATATCAATTACGATCAGGGTTCGTCTCATTCTTTTCACCATATGACCAGTTCAGGTCACCTTTCCATACATATTTCCATGCAATTACTTTTCGCCAGTCCGTTATAAAAGTCTGATCTGAAAATTTGATCACAAACTGTCGTTTCTTTGATATATATTCTCCGATCTGCCATTGATATATCCCGTTTTTTGTTTTCCAGATATAGATGCATCTGGTACCATTATCCGGGTAACCGAACTTATTTACAAAATTAAAATCCGAAAAATCCAACTGAAAATCGATTGGATCATCTTTTCTGTTATCATCTGTCTGATTTTTAGATTCATCATCTTCCTGCTTATGAAACACATAACGAAATGCTCGTGCTACCCGTGACCAGAATCCCATTTTCCCTGTTTCATTCTTTTTCTGTTCCAACATCGCTTCCCGTTCATGCACCCGATGCATGCTCCACGAATATGTTTCAATATTTTCGATAGCATATTTAATCTTTGTATTAGAAGTAAATTCGCTCTGGATATGAAAACCTTTTTCAAATTCCCTGTGTTCATCCACTATGTGATAATTATTATGCAGAAGTCTGACATTTCCCGGACTGTCTAAATATACGATCTTCCATGTATCTTCTTTGTGATGGATTGTAAGCGTATCCCCATTTATCCTTGTCTTCATATCACAATCAATATACATATGCCGGATCATCTCTACAGACATCATCATAAGTCGGAATAACGCATCATATTCTGCCAATTTGTCATAATCCTCTGCCCCATATCTGAGATACGCTTCTATCGCACACTTTGGGCACTGTTTCATCCACTTCGGATAATTTACCAGATACTTCAGATCATTGTCTTTAATATTTCTTGTAAGAATACAGCTTTTATCATGGATCACATCTTCATTTCTGGAACAGATAAACTTCACATTATCATCCGCCATAATCTTACGTCTGAGTTTTGAATCATTCATCTGTCTGCCGGAATTTCCCTGCTGGCTCTTATCATAATACATTTTCTGCCTCAAGTTCTGTTGTCTGTTATTTTCATTTCGGTAATTTTTCTTTTTTTCATAAGTATTTCGTTCCCCATATACAGATTTGTTCTCTCTCTGGCGGTAATTATTCCTATACTCTGCCAAGTTCCTCTCTCACCACCTTTCCTACCGTTTTTACTTTATAGGACAAATGTACCGTAAAGTAAAAATCGAGCTTATTGTAACATTTTATTCAAACATCTACAATAAATCTAAAAAACTCTTATTCGCCAAATACTGCCTTATAATCTGCCTG
>OGOP01000074.1_pt1 | contig 88011 bp, 81 predicted proteins | sample 1552591 | NCBI WGS metagenome assembly OGOP01 (sample SAMEA2580120, study PRJEB22360) | human gut metagenome | biome: human gut; feature: human-associated habitat; material: faeces | place: Denmark | collected 2008/2010 | reverse complement strand
TCGGAGATTCAGCCTAATTTTTTGTACTGTCAAAAAGTTTTAGCGGACAGTAATAATAAATAGTAGGTGTCTCTTGTTTAGAGATACTTATATAAAAAATAATTACACTGGCTATCTTTTAAGGATCATTTGTCCCTTGGCTTAGCATACCAGACAAGTCTGCATAGCCGGCTCGTTCTCATCGGCTACTTCCGGCTTATGGTAGTCAGGCAGTAAGGGCCGGCATAAATGACGGTACCCTCGCTGAAGAGTTTCTGTAGTTCGGGTGTTGTTTCCATTCTTGACGTTCGGGTGATGATCGTTAAAGGTCTGCCGGAACCGACATTCTCCCCGGTCAGCTCAATGTGGGCTTTGACCGCCTCGGACAGTTTTGCGGGATCGTCTCCGAAGTCGGTGATCTGGCGGCCAGTGTAGACATCGATGTTCTCGGGGCGGTGAAGGAATATGGTGGCGACATCGGTGCCTTCCGGAACTCTCGAGCAGATTGAGCCGTAGCCTATGTACGGGTTCAGGTCGCGGAGTACAGCCGAGGCGGAGAAGGCCGCCAGGAACAGTCCGGCGCTGAGAAGAAGGGCAGGAATATTCACACTTTTCCTCTTTATCAGGAACCATGTCCCCATGGCGTTGGCCAGGGTCAGGAGGATGACGGCGTTGACCACCGGAGCCTCGCGGACGAAGGAATATTCATCCAGAAGGCAGGCTGCCGCGGGTATGGTGACAGAGCCGCTCAGGAAAAGGAGGGTGGCTATGCCGGCGCAGAGCAGCAGGATCTGGAATATTCCTACAGACCAGCGCATCCATCCGCGTTCCCCGATGCGGTCAAGAACGGTAGGGAACAGATAGACGCAGAACGGGAAGACCGGCACGAGGTAGATCGGCAGCTTGGAACTGAAGGAGGACAGCATAGCGACTGTGGAGATGATCGTGCAGAGGAAAAGAATCTCTAAGTCGGAACGGCCCTGTTTTGGGCAATTCGACGCATCTGACGTGTCAGAAATACCGACTTTTGACTGTGCTTGGCCGGAAGTCTCTTCAACACATGTATTCCGAACCGGCAGCAGTGAGGCGGCAAACGTCCCGACCAACAGCAGGCTGTACGGTGCCAGACACCAGATAATAGCCACGAGATAGAACCAGAACGGCTTGGCGTGGGTGAAGGCGTTGACGGCCCGCCCGACGGTCTGTTTTACCAAAAGGTTGTTGATGTACTCCGATCCGCCCTCGATCCAGACACAGCCGATCCAAAGGGCCGCAAGCCCGGCGATGATGCCCCAAGTCTTGAGACCCAAGTACTTGCCGAATCCTTTCCAGTCCCGTTTCACGGCGAGGAACACGGCTATTGACAGCGGCGGCATAAGGAGCCCCACAGGTCCCTTTGTGAAAAGGGCGAGGAATATCCACACCGGCAGCATCACGGAATCCGATCTTCGCGCTCCGTCCCCTGAGTACATCCGATAGAAGGTCCAGAGAGCCAGCACGATGAACATACACATCAGCATATCCATCCTCAGCACGATCATAGTCCCGAGGAACATAACGCAGGTCAGCGTCATTCCGGCCAGAGCCATTCTGTCCATCGCTGACTTGCCTTTCATCACCCACTTGTCCATTATCCCCGTGATGACGAACGCCGGGATCAACGAGAACATCGACAGCGCGAGGCAACTGTGATGCCCGAACAACAGCCTGCACAGCATCACAATCCAGAAATAAAGCGGTGGTTTGTCAGCGTAGGCCAGTCCGTGGTTGTAGAATGCGAATATATGTCCGTCCGCAAGGGCCTCGTTCGCTATGCTGAGATACCTCAACTCGTTGGACGGCGTGAAATCCCTCGTCAGCATCACCGGAAAAAGGCAGACGAAAGTGAAGACGAAGACCGTCATCATCGGATGGCGGGTGAATATGTTGCCCTTCCCTGGCTGTAGAGTGTTATTTTTCATCTGAAGATTCTTTTTTGCCTGATCCCAGGATCAGATTCCTTACGTAAACGACAAAACCGAACATCTGCCCGAGGATCAGCACAGGATCGAGTCTTATGATTCCGTAGATGATGATCATTCCGGAACCTACGATGCTGATGATCCAGAATCCCCTCGGAAGCACGGATGTATGCCAGTGGTGTGAGAAGGCAAACTGATAGACGAACCGCAGCGTGAACATCAACTGCCCCGTTGACCCGAACACCACGAGCCACATCGGAATGTCGCTGTTGCGGAAGAAGTTCTGTGAATATCCCCGGGCGTCCTTGAACAGAAGCATGGCGGCTACAAACGGAAGAGCTGCCAGCAGAACTCTTGTGAGGATCTTCATACGGTTCCATATCCCGTTGGCATTCAGGTTCCAAAGATAGATGAAGTAGGCGATGAACTGTCCGAGGATGATGGAGAAATCATTCCTCAAGACTCCATAGATGAACATCAGGCATGCTCCGATCACGCTGAAGATCCAGTAGGACACCGGGGAGACCGATTCATGAGCTATCTCGGATTTCAGCCACTGGAGCGCTGTCCTTAATCCGAAGAATGCCTGGGCGGAGAAGCCAAGCGTGAGTGTGAGCCAGGTAGGAATGCTGTCAAACATATTCCGGAAGATTAATTTCGCTCATCATCGACATTGTCCTTCCCCACGGAGTAGTTGATGTACCGTGGCTTCATCCACCTGTAGGCGAAGCAGTCCGCGAAAGGTCCCCAGAGCCTGTTCCAGAGATGGAACTTGGATGTGCCTGCCGTGCGTGGGAAATGCCTTACCGGCACCTGTCCGAAACTGCCGCCATCCTGGAGCAGGATAAGCGCCGGCAGGAATCTGTGCATTCCCTTGAACATCGGGATTTTCTTGGCTGCGTCCGTGCGGATGATCTTGAGGGGGCAACCGGTGTCCTTCGCCCCGTCGTGAGTCATCATATTCCTGAATCCGTTGGCGATTTTGGACTGGATCCGCTTGAACGCCGTGTCTTTGCGGTTCGCCCTGTAGCCAGTCATCAAGGTGTGTTCCTTCATTCCGTCCAGCAGCAGGTTGAAATCCTCCGGTGTGGTCTGAAGGTCAGCGTCCATATAGCCGACATATTCAGAGAAAGCGTAGTCGAATCCGGCCTTTATAGCCGCGCTGAGTCCGGCGTTCTTTGAGAAGCTGATGTAGAATATGTCTTTGTTGCGGGAGCAGACCTCCTGGATCAGTTTGAGGCTGCCATCTTTAGAACCATCGTCCACGAACAGCGCGCAGGTCTTGACCTCGCTGACAGGAATGAACTCGGTCAGAGCCTTTTCCAGATTGTGGATATTGTCCTCCTCGTTGAAGACAGGCACCACAATGGTTAGAGCATATTCAGATGTCCTGTTCATATTTGAATATTAACTTGATTTCTTGTAACTGATGATCGCCCAGCTTCCGAACGCGGCCGCGAAGCCGCACAAAGCGAGGAACTGAGGGATCATATCCACAAATTTACTACCTTTCAGGTAAACAAGACGCATCACCTCAATGAAATATTTAAGAGGATTGACGATTGTTATCGCTTGCGCCCAGTCCGGCATACTGCTGACCGGAGTGAACATTCCTCCCATCAGGAAGAAGATCATAATGAAGAAGAATCCCACGAACATCGCCTGCTGGATGGTCGAGGCGTAGTTCGAGATCACGAGTCCCAACCCGGACACCACAAGAATATATACTCCGGTGAAAAGCATAAGTGTCCAGATGCTGCCGGCCGGGGCTATTCCATAGATGACTTTGGCGAGCAGCAGACTCAAACCCATTATCACGATGCCGATGATCCAGAGCGGAATCAGCTTTGCCAGAATGAATTGGAACTTGCCGACCGGAGTGACGTTGATCTGTTCGATGGTGCCGCTTTCCTTCTCGCCCACGATGTTGAGGGCCGGGAAGAAGCCACAGATGATTGTCAGAAGCATCACCATCAGCGCCGGCACCATAAACACCTTATAATCAAGCGACGGGTTGAACTTGTAGAGCGGGCTCACCGAGAATGAAGGAATATCCTGCCCTGCGGAAGTGACCTTCACCTTCTCTGAATATTCCCGCAGAGCCGTTGATCCTGAGATCATTGACACCATATAGGACGAACCGAGCGTGCCTTTGGTGCCGTTCACGGAGTTCGCGGCGATCTGGACCTGCGTGCCTTGGCCGTTCACAAGATCCTTCTCGAAGTTCTGAGGAACCACGAATATCATGTCCGCCTCGTCGGAATCGACCTTGCGCAACGCGTCAGGGTAGGAGTCCGATGTGCCGGAGATGTTGAAATAGGCCGATCCTCCGATCTCTGCCACAAGCCTTTGCGACAGCGGACTATGGTCGTTGTCAACCACATCCACACGAACGTTCTTGATCTCCAGGTTCGCCGCCCAAGGGAAGACCAGCATCGCCATCAGCGGCAGCGCCACCAGCATCCTCGGGATGATCTTGTTCCGAGCCAGCTGCTTGAACTCTTTTTCTATGAGGAACGATAACATATTCTTAAGCTAATCTTGTCTTGAAATTCTTGACGCTCAATGCGATGAGTATGAGTGTGATGAGGGACAGCACTCCGATTTCCGGTAGTGTGTAGCTTAGCGGCGTGCCTTGGATCATTATCATCTTGATCGACTGGATGTACCAGCGCGCCGGGACGATCGTGGAGATCCATTGCAGGACGCGCGGCATGCTCTCGATCGGGAATATCAGTCCGGACAGCAGCATCGTCGGCATCATCAGACCCATTCCGGAGGCTATCATCGCCGCCATCTGGGTCTCGACCATAGTTGAGATCAGAAGCCCCAGGCACAGTGTGCAGATCAGGAACAGGATTGAGACCAGAGCCAGCGAGAACAGGCTTCCGGCGATCGGGACGCCCATCACGAACACAGCGCAGACAATGATCAGAACCAGATCGAAGATTGACAGCACCAGATACGGAATCGCCTTGGCGATGATGATCATCATCGGGCTTATCGGGGAGGTGAGCAGCACTTCCATCGAGCCGGTTTCCTTTTCCCGGACAATCGCTACGGCTGTCATCATCGCGCAGATCAGCATCAGAATCAAGCCCATAACTCCAGGCACGAAATTATAGGCGCTCTTGCCCTGGGGGTTATAGAGCATTCTGATGACCGGGGTGATCGCCGCTCCTGCCATTCCGCTTTTCTCGGCGATCTCCTGCTGGCAGGTGGCCAGGATGTTGGCGGCGTAGGCCGTGATCATCGAGGCCTGGTTCGGATCCGTCCCGTCGGCGATCAGCTGCACGGACGCTTCTCCGTTAAGTACATCGTTAGAGAAGTTGTCGCTGAAGACCATCACAAGGCTGGTCTTGCCTTCCCTGAAGATGTCGTTGATCCGGTCGATGTCTGTGATCCTTTCGCTGACGTTGAAATATTCACTGGCATTCATCCGTTCGATGATGCGTGTCGTGAGTTCGTCATTTACAGGGTCGAACACGGCCACGGAGGCGTTGCGCACCTCTGTCGTGATGGCGAATCCGAACAACAGAAGCTGCGCGATCGGCATCCCGACTATGATGAGCAGAGTCCACCTGTCTCTAAGGATATGTCGGAACTCCTTCTGTATGAACGCTGATAATGATTTCATCTTACTCTCCGTTTCTTTTGGCTTCTCTTGCAAGACGGCGGAACACCTCGTCCATGCTCTCCGCTCCAACACTCTGCTTCAACGCGGCAGGGGAGTCCAAAGCCTTGATCTGACCGTCCACCATAATCGAGACGCGGTCGCAATATTCAGCCTCATCCATATAATGAGTGGTCACGAATATGGTGATTCCGTCATCGGCCGCCTTGTAGATGAGTTCCCAGAACTGCCTTCTTGCCACCGGATCCACCCCTCCAGTCGGTTCGTCCAGAAAGACGATTCCCGGCCTGTGGAAGATCGAGACCGAGAACGACAGTTTCTGTTTCCAACCAAGTGGAAGTTCCTTGACCATCGTGTTCTTCTCGGAACTGAAATTCAGTTCGTTAAGGAGTACGTCAGTCTTCTCCGCGATCTCCTTGCGGCTCATTCCGTAGATTCCTCCGAACAGCACCAGATTCTCCTTCACGGTCATATCCTCGTAGAGGGAGAACTTCTGGCTCATATACCCGATGTGCTTCTTGACCATCTCCGGCTGCCGTGCGATGTCGTAACCTGCCACGGTTCCGGTCCCGGATGTCGGCTTGCTCAGGCCGCAGAGCATCCTCATCGCCGTGGTCTTTCCGGCTCCGTTCGCTCCGAGGAATCCGAACACCTCGCCGTGATGCACATCGAAAGAGATGTGGTCCACGGCTGTGAACGTCCCGAAACGTTTTGTCAAGTTCTCTGTATGAATTACTTCCGTCATCATATTCTCATAAAGCAATCTTCCACGGACGGTCGGATCGCATTTATTTCCACATTATTGTGTTTCCTGTCCTGCAGGAACTTCCTGAGGTCGTCCTCGCTGAATCCATCCCCCGTGGAAAGGTGCACGGATTCTCCGAACGAGAAGGCCCTGATCGTTCCTGAATATGCCCGCAGGTCTCCCAGCAGGGCGTGCATCCTGTCAGATCGGACTGAATATAACCTGTCCGGGAACTCCGCTATGATGCCGGCCGGACTGTTGACTGTCAGGAACTTCCCGTTCCTTATGAGGGCTATCCTGTCGCATCTTCCAGCCTCGTCCATATACGGGGTCGAGACCAGAATCGTGATCCCGTCGTTCTTCAGCCTTCCGAGCATATCCCAGAACTCCTTTCTGGAGACAGGATCCACACCGGTCGTCGGCTCGTCTAGAAACAGGACCTTCGGCTTGTGGATCAGTGCGCAGCAAAGGGCCAGCTTCTGCTTCATTCCACCGGACAGTTTTCCGGCCATCCTTGCCTTGAACGGCTCGATCTGCTTGTAGATGTCCTCTATCAGGTGGTAGTTCTCATCTATCGTCGTGCCGAACAGCGTTGCGAAGAACGTCAGGTTCTCTTCAACCGTAAGGTCTTGGTACAGAGAGAACTTTCCTGGCATATAACCGATGATCTTCCTGATCTCGCGGTAATCCTTCACGGTGTCGAGTCCTTCGACCTGAGCCGATCCGCTGTCCGGTACCAGCAGGGAGGTCAGCAGGCGGAACAGCGTGGATTTCCCGGCTCCGTCCGGGCCGATGATCCCGAATGTCTCACCGTGCCGGACATCGAGCGAGGCCCCGCCCAATGCCTTAACCTTGCCGTAGGACTTCACAAGCCCTTCGGCCAGTACCGCTGATTCTGTCAATGAACCGTTCATCATCAGAATTTGACTTCTCCGTACATTCCAAGTTTAATCAGACCGTCATTTTTCACGGCGATCTTCACGGCATAGACAAGATTAGCCCTCTCGTCCCGTGTCTGGATGGTCTTCGGAGTGAATTCCGCCTTGTCAGAGATCCAGATGAGCGTGCCGTCATATTCCTTTCTTCCGGACGTGCCTTGATCAGCATAGACCTTGACCGCCTGTCCGAGTTTGACATTCGTCAGCTGGTCGGCCGTGATGTAGGCGCGGAGTCTGATGCTTTCAAGATCCGCCACCTTGAACAGCGCGCGTCCCTGCACGGCGAGTTCTCCCGCTTCTGAATATTTCGCCAGTACAGTTCCACTTACCGGACTGGTTATGACGCATTTGCGTATTTTGTCCTCAAGCTGCATAACTTGCGCCTCAAGGGCGTCGGCCTGTCCAGAGACATTGCTGTTTGTGTTCTGAAGGCTTTCCTTCTGGGCGGCCAGTTGGCGTTCGAGGATGTCAAGCTGGGCCTGGATGTCCTCAACCTGCTTGCGGTTCGACGCTCCGGCCTGTTCCAGTTTCGTGAACCTGTCCAGTTCCTGTCTCTGTTTGGCGATCTGGCTTTCCAGGGCGGCTATCTGTCTGGAAATGTTCAGTCTGCCGCTCCCGACGGCCCTGCGGCTGGCCTCCAGCTGGATTTTGCTGAGGTAAAGCTGCACGGTGTCGATGCACCCGACAACGGCTCCAGCCTCAAGCCTGTCTCCTTCCTGAAGATCCAGACTCATTATCTTTCCGTTTCCCTCGGCCGAAACCGTCACCTCCGTTGATTCAAAAACTCCCGAGGCATCGTAAGCCTTGTTCCCTTTCCCGCAGGAAGTAATCGCCAGCGCAAGGACCAGCAATGATGAATATGTAAGTGTCTTTTTCATTTATCTATCTGTTTTGTTTTCAGCTGCTGGATCCTGATAGCGTCCGGATCGGCCTGCCCGGCCACCCCGTTCTCGATGAAGGACTCAACATTCATATAATTGGTCTTCTGATTCGAAAGCGTCAGTTCGTACTGCCGTACCAGCGGGAAGTACTTTTCCGCCGCACCATGGCATTCCTCGATGGTGACTGCCATGCCGCCGGGCTGGCCGTTTTCGATGCCGCCAGCCATGCTGCCGGCCGGATCGGTTGCCCTGCCGCTCATCTGGCCGCTCACCGGCAGGGCGAGGCAGATGAGCGTGGCCGCTGTAATCAGGATTTTGTTCATTCTCATTTTATCATTATCGAATCAAGGATGAACCCCACATTGCTCCGCCTGCGTTCGTCAAGGTATCGGTTGATGTCAGCCTCCGGCATGATCTGACCGAGGACCGGAAGGAAGAGAAACGAGGCGACGTTGATGGAGACGATGTTCACAATCAGATCCATAAGCTTGATTTCCCTGACATTACCTGCCTTCACCTCCTTCTCCAGCATGTCATTGACGCATTGGATGTAGCCCGTGACCTTCGGAAGCACAATCTCCATGATCTTGGTCAGGTTCTCCTTGTTGTGGATCAGCTCGTCGATCATGAACCAGACAAACCTGTCGTTCTTACGCATCAGGTCGAACTGGTTCATTACAAAATGACTTATGACTTCCTTGAAACTGATCTCTTTGTCATGCACTCCCTCGAGAATGCTGACGATCAGTTTTGCCTTCTCGTCGAAGATCATCTGGAAGAGTTTCCCCTTGGATCGGTAGTAGTAGTGCAGCATGGAATGGCTTACTCCAGCCCTTGCCGCGATGGACATCATCTTGGCGTTGCCGTAGCCCTTCTCCATAAACTCCTCTTCCGCCGCCTTGAGGATTTTCGCGGCCGTGTCTAAAGTCTCCTCTGCCATATTCGTTGTTCCATTATATTCATTTCGCCGTTTGACTTGAATCGCTCCCGGAACTTCGCCAACCGCATTTCCACTATTTGTCATCGTTTTCAGGAATATATTCCTCCGTGAGCAGTATCTTCACCGCCCCGATGACCACAAACGCTGTTATTGCAAATCTCATAATTCTTTGATGATTAGTATGTTTTATGCTTTATGTTTTATGTTTTATGTTTTATGTTTTATGACTATTAGTGATGCGCTAACTTTCGCATCTATGTTCGTAACTTATTAACATTGCAAAGTTTAACAATATTCTACTATAACCTCGATTTGAAATTAGTTTGTACTGAAGGTTTATGACAGCCCCTCAACTACTCATTTGAAATAAGGATTTTTCAGAACTTACTTTAGTAACCTTCAAAAAATAACCCGCATCATCTTAAGGAATCTTTTCGGTATATATCTCTTTTCTCATCAGTCATGTGCCACCGGCACACTCCTTCTTCAAAAAAAGATCTATCCTCGAAAATCTTCTCTTAATCTGAAGCAACTTATTATTTCATGTTCCTTATTTGATAATTATTAACGCATCAGTACTATTTTATGGCAATTTTGCCAATCAAGTATTCATTTAGACATTAGAAGATATTTTGGATTGTTTGAAATGTTCTTTGAGGTGAAAAAATCTTCATTTTCTTCCCGTTTCTTCAGTCAGACAACACCGCTATCTTCCTTGGGAAGAAGCGGTCGAAACTGAAGTTTTTCACTCTCAACCATTCAAACAAACAATTCAAAACAGCTTCTTAATGTTGGACAAAGGTGTCCGACAAATTTGTTCGACAAAATTGTCGGACACAAAGATATCGATAAAATCATAATCCGCAAAAATTTATTGGCAATGTCGCCCAAAGTGGTTAACTTTATTTTGAATTTAACAAATAACTTTAAGTGTTATGCAACTTATCAAAACTGTTTCGTGCCTGCTTGCAGGCGCGCTCGCATTGACTTTTGTGTCATGCGAAAAGGAAGACAAGACGATTTCGGTCGAGAAGATTGCCTTCAATGAAACTTCTTTGACACTTTCTGTGGGGCAGACTCTCACGCCGGAGTTGATAATCACTCCGGATGATGCTACGGACAAGACTTACATCCTGGCTTCGAGCGATGAGGCTGTTGTGACTGTCTCCGGCTCGGAAATCAAGGCCGTGGCCGCAGGTGACGCAGTCATCACGGCGACCGTGCAGGGAGGAACACTGACATCGGAGTGCAGCGTGACCGTTGTGCCGGAAGGCTACCCTACAGAGTTCACAGCCTTCAACTCAGCCAAGGGCTTCTTCTACGGAGACTATTACATGGCCGGAACCGACAACTCCTGGACTTACTTCACCTCGGGCAGCGTTGTGTTTGCGGACGGTGCTTTCTCCGGCAAGGGAACGGCACTTTTCCTTGAATTGAACGCTCCCAAATCTGGAGACAAGTCCGTCACGGCCGGCTCGTATTCCGTTGATGAATCTGGAGAAATGCCTGAATATACTTTTGCCAAAGGAGAGGATTTCGGCACAGAAGGCCTTCAGGGGACATTTGTCTATGATAGCGAGGTTGAAGGAAACTATCTGGTTGTCAGCGAAGGAGCGGTTTCAGTCAAGACAGTAAACAGTGAATATGTTGTCTCCGCTTATGTCAAAGCCGGCGGCAAGGCATACTCTTTCACATATTCAGGCTCTGTCCCTGTCGAGGATTATTCCAAGGATTATGCAAACTATAAGGTTGTCGAGATGAAGAACCTTTCACACGGCACTCTTGACTACTACGGAACAAAGATCTACGGCAAGACCGGCACAGACTATTCAGGTTGGACCATCTATCTTGGAGACAAGACCATGGACTTTGAGAGCTATGAAGGAACGGGTGAGATGCTGATGCTTGACCTCAACACGGCATCCAGCTACACCACGGCCATACCATCCGGTACATACAAGGTGATGTATGCTGCTGACAACGCTCATTTCCAGCCGTTCACGGTGGTTCCTGGGTTCACCGAAGGCTCTGCTACCTTGGGAACATGGTACGCACTTGACTGGGAGCCGGTCTATGCCGCCAATGTCGGTCTGGTGAGGATCACAAATGAGAATGACAAGATCTACACGATTGACTTCAAGTTTCGTGACGACAACAACGAGACTTTCTTCCAGGGTTCCTACAAAGGAGAACTTACCTACGGCGACTACAGCGAGTAGTAGCTTCGGAATGAATATAAAGGCCTGACAGTCATTAATGAACTGCCAGGCCTTGCGATCTCCATGCCATTGGTCCCGCCGCCGATCTCCCGGTTCCTGCCGACCACGTGCTCTCCATTGCCGGTCCTGCCGTAGGTGTACTCCACGGCCTCTGACACCCCGTCGCGGAAGTCCGCCGAGCCCGTCACCGATGGCCCCGGGGCGGAATCCGACACGGACACGAGCCTGCAGCCGTCGTATGTCATTGACAAATTGTCCACGATGCCCTTGCGCGAGGAGGTGATGTCGCCCTCGCGGGACAAAGATAATAAATTTCCCATATTGTACTGACTGTAAATTGCGCCGGAACATCTTCCACACTTGGAAAACCATCTTGCTGACGGACAACGATTTAGCGTTCTAGGTGTGAATATATTTGCACACTTAAGAGTCCGCGACCCCATAGTCGAGGGCGCGCCGTCGGTTGCCCAAAGCGAATTTGTCGATTTTGTCGATTTTGTCGGGTATTTTTTGCGGGGTTGAGAATTTATCCCTACCTTTGAGTCGCCATAGCATCTTGTCAGGGGCGACTAATCCCTGAATTTCCAGTCTGTGGCATCCAAATGGAGCTCACGTCCGCCAAGATTCGCGCTCCATTTTTTTTGTGCATAGAAGATAAGATCTACATAGTCACAAATAATTATAAATGAACCCACTTGAAAAAGTGTCATTTGCCACTTTTTACCCCTTACAGAAGTATCTTCGAGGCACAAGTTTTTCAAAACACGACTATTTCAAGTGGGCTCAACCTTTAAAAATCTGTTGGCTCAGCCAGTTTTGAACTGAGCCAACCTCAGGTTACAAAGATATCCCAATCCATGTTGGTTTTCCAAGTTATTTTTTTTAGGATTACTAAGAAGCTGTTTTGAATTGTTTGTTTGAAGGTTAAGAGCAAACTCTTCTCCTGCTGCTCACCTCAAAGAACATTTCAAGCAATTCAAAACAGCTTCTAAATAATGTTTATTCCTTTACGCAGCGCACGCTGAGGCCTTGCGAGCGCGCGTCCTTATTCACTTTGAAGGTTCTCTTGCTCTTCATGATTGCCATATACTGTCCGTAAACTACCTGACTTGTGGAAGTCGCTGACTTGACGGAAGCGGTTCCGAACCAGACCCCGGCGTATGGATTGGCCTCTGGGTAGTCAAGACCACCCGATGCATACACCCTGGTGCCTGTGCAAGGGAACCACTGGTCTTTGTCAATCGCTCCGTGGTTCGTTGGATCCCACGTCATTTCCGTGAACTTCATCCAAGCGTACGGGGTGTTGCCGTCTGCGTCGCTGACCGGAACCTTGTAGCCGACAGGACACGGGTCGTAGATTGTCTTTTTCATGGAGACACCTCCCCAGTAATCATCGTCAGAGACATCAACCCAGTCTTTGGTGATGTAGTCACAATCATATTCAGGATTGCCGCTCTCATCGACATTGCCGTTGGTTTTGTAGGTCATGGCAAAGAAGGTGGCCGGCTGCTGAATCGACTTCTCGATGGTTCCGTGGAATTCAGCGAGATCCTTTATCTTGGATATGGCCTTGCCGTCGATGTCGTAAAGTGTTTTCTCACCGTCTTCCACATAGCTGTAGTCGTCATTGATAATAGTGAAAGCATTGGCTCCAGGGAACGGATCCTTGCGGCCCCATTGGTAAAGCATCCCGAAGTTGTCGAACGAGCCTCTGTTCATGTCGGTGGCTCCAATATTCCTGTCCATGAATGTCCACTGTGTTCCGGAAGCGTTTGCTTCGGTGGTGAAGAGAGTCTTCTCAGGATCATAGTCGCAGATCCAAAGGTGCCAGCTCCACAGGATGGTTCCGGCTTCATCGCAGACCGCTACGAGGGCGTTGCCTTTGCTTTCGGCGATCTCGGCATAGGCTGTCTTGGTCTCTGGATTGAGGAAAAGGGATTTCACAAGTCCCTTGGCGTCCTGCCATACGAGTTTTACAGAGGCCGCCGAGCCTGTCAGTTCCGTCGCGGAGTTTCCTTTGTGCGCCACATCGAACGAGGCGACGCTTCCAGGCTTGACAATGTAGCAGTTGGCGGTTCCGTTTTCAGAGAGATTCACTGCTGCCGTTGAAATTTCCTCTGGCACATAGACGGGTTTTTCAGGCCCGTTGTCCTTGTCGCATCCCGCGAAAGTGACGCTTGCCGCACACAGCAATGCCGTGAGCAAGCTTTTCTTGTAGTTGGTCATAAAATAATTTGTTAAGTACGTTTATATTTCTATCGTGAAGATAGGAATATTATTTCGTTCTTTCCGCATTATTTTACTATAAAATCGATTTTATCCGATGTTTGAAGCATTCTTTGAATATTTATTCTCTGCGGCGGTCTTTCCACAACCTTTACAGTAGTCTTTTCACAGCCTTGAAGAACTTGTAAGGCATATATCGGAATGGCAGGTCCAGCCAGGTCGGGGTGGTGACGACGGCGCGATAGTGAGTGAATGCGTCGAAACTACGTTTGTGGTGATAACTGCCGAGTCCGGAGTTGCCGACTCCGCCGAACGGAATGTTCTCGTTGGCGATGTGCATTATCGTGTCGTTTATGCAGGCTCCGCCTGAGGACGTGTGACGCAGGACGTAATCTCCGCGGCTTCCGAAATAGTACAGAGCCAGAGGCTTTTCCCTTGACGTGACGAATGAGATCACCTCATCGATATCCTTGAATGTCTGCACGGGGAAGATCGGACCGAAGATCTCCTCGCGCATCACCGGAGCGTCCGGCGAGACTCCGTCCAGAACCGTCGGCTCGAAATACCTGTCGCCACGGTCCGTGTGCCCTCCGAAAGCGATCTGTCCGTCTTTCAGGTAACCTTCCAGCCTCTCGAACGCTTTGTCGTTGACAATACGGACGAAATGCCCGGTCGTGCTTGCATCGGCTCCCAGCAGTTCCTTGAAGCTGATTTCCAGTTCTTTAATGAACTCATCTTTTATTTCTTCGTGGATCATAAGATAGTCCGGCGCGATGCACGTCTGCCCGGCGTTGAGGCTCTTGCCCCAAGCTATGCGCTTCGCCGCCACCTTGATGTCGGCGTCCTTGTCCACGATGCACGGACTCTTACCTCCGAGTTCCAGCACGACCGGCGTAAGGTTCTTCGCCGCCGCTCCCATCACGAGCCTTCCAAGCGCCGGGCTTCCGGTGAAGAATATGAGGTCCCAGCGTTCCTCCAGCAGAGCTGAGTTTACCTCACGGTTTCCTTGGACGACAGCGACATATTCATCGCTGAATGTGTCCTCGATCATCCGCTGGGTTACCTTGGAGACGTTCGGGACGTAAGGGGACGGCTTCAAAACCGCCGTGCAGCCGGAGGAAATGGCTCCAACAAGCGGAGTCAGAAGCAGCTGCACGGGATAGTTCCACGGCGAGATGATCAGTGCGGTGCCAAGCGGCTCGCTGATGATCATGCTTCGTGACGGGAACATCTTCAGCGGAGTCGCCTTCCTTTGCGGCCTGCTCCATTTCCTTATGTTATGAATATGGCTGCGAATCTCCCCGAGAAGTATGCTGACCTCTGTCAGGTAAGCCTCCTCGTAGGACTTGTGCAGATCCGTCCACAGTGCCTCGCACAGTGGTTTCTCCCATTTGCGTACCGCAGCCTCGAACGCTCTGAGCCGCTCCAGCCGCCATTTCACGTCAAGGGTCGCCCCGCTTCTGAAGAAGCGCTCCTGCCGCTCCCTGATCTCCTTTATCCTCTCAATCGAAGTATTTTCCAAAATTATGACGCTTTATGAATATTCCGTCTCAAAGTTAGTGATTTACTCTTGATATTCAGAGCCTCATTCCCATTTTCCTGAATATTCCTTCGTCCGGTGAAATGATCCATCACGCTGTAAACCCCGAAGCATTTTCCGAATATGAAGTCGAAGACCGCGATCGGTAATATTCCTTGCCAGAACCGGATGAAGTGGTAAGGGAATGGGATGCCTTTGAAACTTTTGCCTTTTTCGATGGCCCTGATGACCTTCGCCGCGACTTTCTCCGGCTTCAGAATAGGGAATATCTTTGATTGCACGCCATCGAACATTCCGGTGTTGATGAAGTACGGAGCCACGGACAAGACTTTAACCTTGCTCTTGGCAAGCTTCAGCTCTATCCTCATGGATTCCGTCCAGCCGATCACCGCCCATTTGCTCGCGCAATAGACTGACATCTTAGGCACTCCCAGCATTCCGGCCGCTGACGCTATCGTGCAGATGCAGCCGCTGTTCCTTTTGATCATATCCGGGAGAACCTGAAGCGCGACCAGCATAGGAGCCGTGGCGTTCACGTCCATCGTAAGGTTGATGTCCTGCACTGTCTGCCTGTCGAACGTCCTGTTGCCTCTGACAATTCCGGCGCAGTTGATCAGAACGTCCGCCTGCCCGACTTCATCCACCACTTTTGAATATGTTCGGGCTACGGCATCCGCGTCTGCGCAGTTAACCTGATAGGAATGGATTCTGTTCTTGTGGCCAACCATAGTTGCTCTGGTGTCAGCGTTTGGCTTCTTGGTGTCACTTCCCAAGATTCCGGCCAATTCAATTTCCGTCCTTCTGATATTGTCCGGATTTACATCCCAGATCACTAAATGAGCCACCTCTTTTTCCAGACAGATGCGTCCCATAATCTTGCCTATCCCTGAAGCGCCTCCAGTGATGAGCACTGTTTTTCCTTTTAAGTTCATATTATATACTACTAACTAACCACACAAATGTAAATTCTTTCAACCAATAAACAATGAAATTCATCCTTTTGAAAAGTATTTGGGGCTTGACATCGTAATATTTCCACTTTATGACTACCTTTGCCGTATGGATGCATTGAACAAAGAGATGCTGCGTTTGGCTCTGCCGAGCATTCTCGCCAACCTGACCGTTCCGTTGGTCGGGATGGTGGACATCGCGGTGGCCGGCCATCTGGACACATCCGCTGCGGCTTTGATCGGCGGAATCTCAGTAGGCTCCCTGATGTTCGACCTGCTGTACTGGAACTTCGGATTCCTGCGGGCGGGGACCGGCGGAATGACGGCCCAGGCTTTCGGGCGGCAGGACTGGGACGATTGCGTCGGCAACCTTACGAGGGGAGTCGGACTTGCGTTCATCATAGCCTTCGCCCTGCTCCTGATCCAATGGCCCTTCCAGAAACTGATTTTCCTTTTCGTAGGCTGCTCTGAAGAAGTCCGTTCGCTTGCCCTTGAATATTTCTATATCCGCATCTGGGCGGCTCCTGCGACCCTCAGCCTGATGGCTTTCCGCGGTTGGTTCATCGGGATGCAGGACACGTTCAGTTCGATGTTGACCGATGTGATAGTCAACGTTGGCAATATCCTCTTCAGCATCCTTCTGACCTTCGGAATCCCAGGAACAGCCTTTAATGGCCTTGGCTTCAAAGGAATAGCATTGGGAACAGTCGTGGCGCAATATTCAGGACTCCTTTTCGCCTCAGGACGTGTCGCTCTGAAATTCAGGAATATAACAGGAGGCGTATCGGCTTTGGACCTCAAGGCCGCTTTCAATGGCGACAAGGTCCGGAGATTCTTCTCCGTCAACCGTGACCTTTTCATCCGCTCGGTCTGCCTGATAATCGTCTATTTGGCATTCACAGCCATCTCCGCCCGTTTCGGAGACGTGTTGTTGGCCTCCTGTGCGATCATGCTGAAGCTTCTTTTGGTATTCTCCTATTTCACAGACGGTTTCGCTTTCGCAGGCGAGGCTCTCACCGGAAAGTTTGTCGGGGTCCGTTGGCCTCAGATGGTCCGGCGGACCGTGGACTACACATTCGGCTGGAGTATGGGAATCGGAGTCATATTCGTTTTCATCTATGCCGTCTTCGGAATGTCGATGGTTCGTCTTCTGACATCCGACGGCATCGTGGTCGAGGCAACCCGCTCCTTTATGCCGTGGCTCGTCCTCTTCCCTTTGGTAAGTTGCCCCGCCTTCACCTGGGACGGCATCTACACCGGAGCCACCGCCACCAAGGCGATGCGTGACTCCAACATCGGCTGCGTCGTCGCCTTCTTCGCCGTCTGGCTTCTGGGAATGTTCCTCTTAAGGCCAAAAGGAACAGCCGCCGCCCACCTCCTCTTCGCCGCCTACTACGCCCACGTCATCTTCCGCTCCCTCTACCAGACCTTCTGTTATCGTAAAGCCATCCTCGCCCCTATCCTGTAGTCTGGCTGCACCTATCGCTTCCATTCCTTCTTCGCTTCAAGAGCCATCCTCGCCCCTATCCTGTAGTCTGGCTGCACCCTTTGGAGACGAAAAGAGGAGAATACGTTGAGGCTGACCCAAAAGGTCAGCCCCCTTCATGCATTTCAACCCCCAGTCACTCCGTGACAGCCCCTGAGGGGCATGGGGAAAGGATTCCCCAACCCACTTCGGTCGCTTTGCTCCGAGTCTTGTGGCTTTTGAGTCAGCCTTATCAAAAAAGACCGGAAGTGTTGCATGATAATGGATCCAGCGCAGGCCTGATGTTCATAATCCCGTAAAGGATTAGCGTTTCCTGAAATATTTCCCGACAACGGGGAGGGAGGAGAGGGGGAAGTCGCGCTTGATGATCACGGCGCAGAAGGCGAGGATCAGGACGGTGTTGATTCCGATGGCGGGCCAGGTGGAGAGATGAACGTTGGCGCAGGACATACATACATACAGGATCACGGCCAGGCAAACGTACAGGGCGATGTCCTTGAGCGGGTAGTTGATCGGGTACTTTTTCTGACCGACTATGTAGGACAGGACCATCGCGGCTCCGTAGCCGGCGAAACCGGCCCAGGCGCAGGCCATATAACTGAACTTAGGGATGAACATAATATTCACTCCGAACAGCACGAGGCATCCGATTCCGGAGAACAACGCACCCCAAAGTGTCTGGTCTGTAAGCTTGTACCAGAACGAAAGGTTGAAATAGATTCCCATCATGATCTCGGCGGCCATCACGATCGGCACGACCTTGAGGCCCTCCCAATAGCTTGGACCGATGATGTATTTCAGGATATTCATATACCCTATGACGCAAAGGAACGCAAGGAGGGTGAATATGATGAAGTACTTCATCGCCTTGGCGTACATCTCCTTGCTGTTCTTGTCCGCCGCGCTGCCGAACACGAACGGCTCGTAGGCATAGCGGAAAGCCTGGGTGATCATCGCCATTATCATCGCGATCTTGATGCTGGCCCCGTAGATGCCAAGAGGCACGGACGAGCCTTCCCCATAGATGAACGGGAATATGATCTGCGAACCGCTCTGGTTGAGGATTCCGGCGATTCCAAGCACAAGGATCGGCCAGCTGTAGCCAAGCATCCTTTTCAGTAGTCTGCCGTCGAATCCGAACTTGAATCCGCGCAGTTCCCTCCAGAATAAAAGGGTGATGAACGCTGTGCAGAACAGATTGATATAGAACACATAACCCACATCAAGCCCGCCATCGTAAATCCCGAACGGATTCGCTTCCAGTTTCGGAAGGATCACAAAATAAGCGAGATTCAGGAATATATTCAATCCGATGAAGAGTAGTTTCAACGCGGCGAACTTCAGAGGACGCTTCTTGAGCCTGAGGTACGAGAACGGAATGCACTGGAAGGCGTCGATCGCCACCGTGGCGGCCATAGCCCAGACGTAGGACGGATGCCCGGCATAGCCAAGGGCGGATGAGATCGGCTTTATGAAAAGCACCACGAGTCCGGCGAACAGCACCGAAGTCGTCAGCACCGAGGTCAGGATCGTGGAATATACCTTGTCCGGATTCTCGCCTTCCTTGTTGGAGAATCTGAAGAATGTGGTCTCCATCCCATAGGTCAGGATCACCAGCAGCAGAGCCGTGTAGGCGTACAGGTTCGTCACCACACCATAGTCACCGCTTGACGAGGCGATGACGTGTGTGTAAAGCGGGACGAGAAGGTAGTTGAGGAACCTTCCTATTATGCTGCTGAGGCCGTAGATCGCGGTGTCCTTGGCCAATGACTTCAGATTCGCCATTCTATGTTAATTTCAATATTACTCTTTCCGGTCACTGAGCTTGTTACTCCGAGCACCGAGCTTGTTACTCCGGTCACCGAGCTTGTCGAAGTGGCGGGAAGAGTTGCTTCGACAGGCTCAGCAACCAATGAAATCACCTGATTCCGTACTTGCGCAGAATCTTGACGATAGGCTTCCTGATGGACTCGGCCCAAAGGGTGTAGCCATAATCTGACGGATGCGTTCCGTCCACAGAGGTCTCGTGGTTTGGAGCCGTCGCGCAGGTCGCGGTCACGAAATAGACATCCGGATATTTCTTCACCGCTATATTCATAAGACTGTCAACCACTTCCATTCTGCGTCCCTCGCCCTTGTCGCTGCTCGTGTTGAAGTTGCGGCTCTCCCTGTAGATGGTCTTCTGGAAGATCATCGGGACTCCCGGATGAGCGGCCTGAACCTTCTCGATGAACGGGAACAGCCTCTCCTTGATCTGCTCCGGAGTCGGGTTGGAGAACGAGTCGAACACGAATGCGTCCACGTCGGCGGCGCAAAGCACGTCCGCGAAATATGGCTGGAGCTTGCAGTTGCCGCTGCATCCGAGGCTCAGGAACTGGAGTCCGGTCATTCTGGAAAGCTGGTCAGGGTAGGACATCCCGGCTCTGGAAGTGCTGATTCCGTGCGTGAAGCTGGATCCGAATATTCCGATCCTGTGACGGAAAGGATTATCGACGGCCTCGATGACAGCACCTTCGTTGACACCGATCTGGATGGACTTCTCCTCGCTCAGGATAGGCAGGTACATAAGGCACTCGTGCATGGAACCGTCCAGATTGCCGATAAGCACGACATTGTCGTCCGGTTTCTGGTCGTGCGTCACCTTGGAGGCGGCCCAGAGCCACTTTCCGTCTTTCTTTATGTAAAGGTCATAGCCTCTTGCCGCAAGTCCTCCGGTGTTGGTCGGGAACCCTCTGTCAAGGTATTTCGTCTTGACCGTTATTGTCTTGGAATCCGTCCTGAACGCCACGGAAAGACCGGCCGACATCCTGACCTGCTTGTTCTCTCCGGCCGTGAACCCCTTGAACTTAACGGTGTCCACCCTGTGGTAAGGGTTAGGAGTGTCGGTCATAAGTTTTCCGACCATAGTCAGGTCGGACGCCTCGGTGAAAGTGTACTTCACCGGTTTTTTCTGCGCGGACATCGTCACTGCCGTGAGTGACAACATCAAGATTGCGATTGTTTTTCTCATATTGTTTTGATATTTGAGCCCACTTGAAATAGTGCCATTTGCCACTTTTTACCCCTTACAGAAGTATCTGCGAGGCACATGTTTTTCAAAAAAACGACTTTTTCAAGTGGACTCATATTTATTAATTTACTATATCATCTAAGGGGTGGTGGCTTTCGATGCCATAGCCTTGGATATTCGCAAGAACAAAATTAGAACTTTTTTCGGTTTTAGTAAGCGTTAAGTAATCATTTTCGCAGAGCGGAGCGGAGTGGTGGTGTGTCGTGGCATTTAACTGTATGATAGTGAGAAGAATAATGGTTTTCGTGGTCGCAAAAGTCGCACCACGAAAATGGCTATTTCTTTGATAATTAGGTTGTTGTCTGCCACGCAAAAAATGGCTATCTTTGCAAGGTTGAATGGCTGTCCTGATTTGCCTGGAATGTTTTTCTGAAACGAAAGATGTTCAACTATCGACAGGCGGATCAAGATGGCTCCTGAATATTTATGAGTCTATATTCATTCTATAGGATATCGAAGCCCTCGGAGGAGAAGATAGCTTCAGAAAAGGTAGAAGGGGAGTACAAGCGTCTGCGGGGGCTCACTTTCTGGGGTGTGACAGGGGCTTACGCTCTCTATTACGTCTGCCGGATGGCGATGAGCGTGGTGAAGCAGCCGTTGATTGATGAAGGAATATTCACGGCCGCGCAGCTTGGCATCATCGGCTCGGCATTCTATTTCGTCTATGCTTTCGGCAAGTTCACCAACGGATTCATCGCTGATTATTGCAACGTGCGCCGTTTTATGGCGACCGGGCTTCTGATTTCCACCGTTGTCAATCTGCTGATGGGTGTGCTTGGTTTGCTCCAAGGGTGGACGGGGACTTCCACGATGCTGCTGTTCATCGTGTTCGCCGTCATCTGGGGAGTCAACGGTTTCTGCCAGTCTATGGGGGCACCTCCGGGAGTCATCAGCCTTTCGCGCTGGTTTCCACTTGACCGCCGAGGCACATATTACAGCATATTCAGCGCCACGCCATATTTGGGTAAGTCTCTATCGGTCTTTGTTTTAGGACTTGTTGTCGGGTGGATCGGCTGGGAGTGCGGATTCATCTTCTCCGCTGTGGCGGGAGTCATCGGCTCGGTGATGATCCTTCTGATGGTCTCGGACACTCCGGAAAGCCGTGGCCTTCCTTCCGTTCAGAAACTGGCCGGCGAGAAACCTCAGAAGGCTGACTCGATGCCAATCAAGGAACTTCAGAAAAAGGTTGTCCGGCATCCGGGAATATGGATAATCGCCCTTTCGAGCGCGTTCGTGTACATCACCCAGCACGCCGTCAGCGAGTGGGGGGTGCTGTTCCTCCAGAAGGGCAAAGGCTTTTCGCTGGCCGGGGCCACTCAGATCATAGCGTTCTCCGAGGCTTTCGGAATAGCCGGTACCGTGCTTGCCGGGTGGCTTTCGGACAAAGTATTCAAAGGGAACCGCTTCATTCCTGTGCTGATTTCCGGGCTGCTTTGCCTGCTGTCGCTCGGGGCCTTCCTTTTCACCGGCGGAGGATATTCATTGAATATCATCTACGTGTCGGTATTTAGCCTGGCGATTGGTGTGGTCTATTGCACGGTAGCCGGCTTGATGGCTCTTGACATCGTGCCGCGCAAGGCCACCGGGGCGGCTCTTGGAATGGTCGGTCTGGCCAGCTATGCCGCCGCCGGAATCCAGAACATCGTCAGCGGTATAATGATAGACGGGAACGATTTCAATTTCGCCCCCGTCTCCGTCTTCTGGATTGCCGCCTGTCTCCTCAGCTTCCTTATTCCTGTCCTTTCTTGGAAATCTCTACGTCGGCGGTAGGGTAGATCAGATTTTAACCACGTGCCAGTGCGGCCCGAAGCGCTCGAACGAGGCGCGGTCAAGCATCTCACGGTCGTCCGGGTGGGCGATGCTGATGAGGAGCTTGGCGCGCTCCTGAAGTGACTTGCCGTACAGATCCACGGCTCCATATTCAGTGATTATCCAGTGAGCGTCGGCGCGCGGGGTGACCACTCCGGCACCAGGGTTCAGGAACGGGACGATCTTCGCCTTGCCCTTGTTCGTGCGGGAAGCGAAGGCCGTCATCGACACTCCGCCCTCGGACATAGACGCACCCTTCACAAAATCCAGCTGGCCGCCGGTTCCGGAGAATATCCTCGTTCCGATCGAGTCTGCGCAGATCTGGCCTGTCAGGTCCACCTCGGTGGCTGAATTGATGGCCATCATATTCGGGTTCTGGCAGATCACCCACGGATCGTTGACGTACTTGATGTCCTTCATCAGCACATCCGGATTGTGGTCGATGAATGAATATACCTCCTGAGAGCCCAGAAGGAAGGAAGCGACGATCTTGCCCTTGTCGATCTTCTTGTTCGCTCCGTTCACGACACCTTTCTTTATAAGGCGCAGGATCCCGTCCGCGAACATCTCTGTGTGCACACCAAGATTTTTGTGGTCAGCAAGTTGCGCGGCCAGAGCGTTCGGCAGGGCACCGATTCCCATTTGGATGCAGGCTCCGTCCGGCACCAGTTCCGCGCAATTCTTTCCAATCAGCACCTCAGTCGGTGTCGGCTCGGCAAAATCCTTGGAAACCAGCGGAGTGTCATCCTTGACAAGGTAGTCGAAAGTGTCAATCGGCACGAGGTCTCCGTAGGCGAACGGCACGTGCGGATTCACGACAGCGATCTTCACACGTGCTGTCTCGATGGCCGCCAGCGAGCAATCCACCGAAGTTCCCAGTGACACCATTCCGTTCTCGTCCGGAGTGGACACCTGCACCAAAGCGGCTCCCAACTTGATGGCACCGCAGCGGTAAAGCTTTTGAGACTCACCCAGATGCACCGGCAGATAGTCCGCGTACCCGGAATTCACGTTCGGGCGCACGTTCGGCCCTACGAAGAACCCCTGCTCAAAAAAGATCCCTGAATATTTCGGATCTGAATATGGAGCCGGCCCTTCGGTGTGGAAGTGGTGGAAATGCAGGTCCTCGACCTCTCCGGCCTCAGCCCTGCGCACAAGCGCGTCAACAAGAATATGCGGCACGCTCGCCACACTGCTCAAATGAATATGATCGCCCGACTTTATGGCCTTGACCGCCTCGTCGGCTGAAACGTAATGAATCTCTTTCATTGTTATTAACATGTTTGCGGCGGCAAAGATAGTGCTTTTGAGAGTATATTCAAATTCCTGGTACGATAGCCACTTCCGTGGTCTGTCCGTTTCGGGTGTGGAAAGGGTGGTTTTTCACCCGGTAGTGTTGATTTTTCCGGTTTCGGGTGAGAAAGACGGTGTTTTGCACCCGAAGCACTGAAGCGCTGTAGGAAACGCTGTGTGCATATTCAAAGATTTTAGTAATTTTGCAGGATATGATTAATAAGGAAAAGAAATTAAAGGCGTTCGAGCGGGCGTTGGACGTGATGGACAGGCTGCGGGCCGAATGTCCGTGGAACCACGCACAGACCATCGACACCCTCCGGCCTATGACGGTCGAGGAAGTCTATGAGCTCAGTGACGCCGTGATGAAGAAGGATGACGCCGCGCTTGAGAAAGAGCTCGGGGACGTGTTCCTTCACGTGATATTCTACGCCAAGATCGCCGAGGAGGAAGGCCGCTACGACATCGCCGATGTGATGGACAAACTGTGTGAGAAGATGATCTACCGCCATCCCCACGTGTTCTCCACGACCAAAGTGGCCGACGCCGAGCAGGTCTCCGAGAACTGGGAGATGCTCAAGGCTAAGGAAAAAGGAGGCAACAAGCGTATCCTTTCCGGGATTCCGGACGCGATGCCTCCGATCCTGAAGGCGTTCTCGATGCAGGACAAGGCCCGCGGAGTCGGTTTCGACTGGGAGGAGAAGAGCCAGGTCTGGGACAAGGTCAAGGAGGAGCAGATGGAACTTCAGGCCGAGATGGACGCAATGGATTCCGCCACTACTGAGGAGGAGAGAAAAGCCGCCACAGACAGGGCCGAGGAGGAACTCGGGGACTTTATGTTCGCCACCATCAACGCCGCGAGGCTTTACGGCCTCAATCCCGACACGGCCCTTAACCGTGCCTGCGACAAGTTCCGCCGCCGCTTCACCTACCTGGAAGAGAACACGATCCGCAAGGGCAAGGATCTTCATCAGATGACTCTCGCCGAGATGGACGAGATCTGGGACGAAGGGAAGGCTAAAGGACTGTAGATCTAAGCTTGCTTGAAGATATTCAGGCGGTCAAGAGGTCTTGGCGACTTGTTTTGAGCAAATAATGTTACTCTCCAAATTAAAATTTGGATGCTCATATTTGTCCAAAACAAGACTATTTCTTAAATTTGTGGATGTCTTCCTGAGAAGGAAGTGTTGTAGAATGGATACTTATGCCTGATTATAAAGTAGTTGAGGTTGTGAGCAGAAGGGATCTGATGAAATTCATCAAGTTCCCTGACAAGTTGTACAAAGACTGTCCTCAGTATGTTCCCGCTCTTCACAGCGACCAGATCAAATCTTTGACCAAAGTCTCCACCCTTTCTTATTGCAAGAGAAAAATGTGGATGGTCATGGATGGCAAGACTGTTGTCGGACGTATTTGCGGAATGATTAACCCTCGTTATAACGCGCTCTATGACAAGAAGAGAGCCCGCTTCGGATGGTTTGACACGATCGATGACTTCGAGGTGGCCAAACTTCTTCTTGGCACCGCCGAGGCGTGGGCCAAGGAGAGCGGAATGAACGAGATCCATGGACCTCTGTACTACAACACCCTTGGGAAACAGGGCATGCTGGTCGAGGGCTACGAGAACATCCCGCCGTTCAACTGTCTGTACAACTATCCGTACTACAATGACTTCGTCACAGCCCTTGGCTATGTGAAGGAATGCGACTGGGTGCAGTACAAGATCGCCGCGGACCAGCCTCTTCAGGAGAAGATCACGAGGATCGCGGGACTTCTGAAGCAGAGGTACAACCTGCACGAGGGGAGTCTGAACAAACTCAAGAAGGACAAGAAGATGGTCAGATACTTCTTTGATGTCTATAACGAGAGTTTCGCGAAGTCCGTCTATAACTTCATCCCTTTCACCAAGGAGGAGATTGACGAGGAGGCGAGCGAGGTCTTGAAGTTTGTCTCGGACAAGACTAGCAGCATAATATTCGATGACAATGAGGAACTTGTGGGATTCGGGATCACTTTCCCGACGATCTCGCCGGCTCTTCAGAAGGCGAAAGGCCATCTGTTTCCGTTCGGCTGGTTCCATCTGCTGAAGGCGATGTACAAGTACGACACTGTCGATCTGATGATCAACGGGGCCGTGCCGAAGTGGCAGAACACGGGGGTCTCTTCGATCTACCATTGCACAATGTCGGAGAAATACCGCAAGGCTGGCACGAAATGGGCGATCTCTAACCCGCAGATCGAGTCCAACGGCGCGGTCAACGTCTGGGGCAAGTACGAGCACGAGCTGTTTATGCGCCGCCGCTGCTACCTCAAGTCGATTTAGGAATATACCCGTTCGGTTGCTGAGCTTGTCGAAGCACCGATGGAGAATGATAATAAGGTCACTTCGACATGCTCAGTGACCACGGTCAGGAAACCGGAATTGAAGAAAATTAACCATTGAATATGGCAGAGAATACATTAGTGGACAAGATCCTGGCTCTCCAGGACAAATACGAGTCGCTTCAGAAGCAGCTTGCTGATCCTGAGGTGATCGCTGATATGAAGAAATACGTCCAGCTCAACAAGGACTATAAGGAGCTGGAGCCTATCATCAAGGCCGGTCTTGAGTACAAGAAGATGGTCGATGAGCTGGCAGAGGCCAAGGACATCATGATCAACGAGAAGGATGAGGATCTGAGGGATATGGCCAAGGCTGAGATCGCCGAGATCGAGCCGAAGATCCCGGAGATGGAGGAGAAGATCAAGATTCTCCTCATCCCTGCCGATCCGGATGACAGCAAGAACGCCATCATAGAGATCCGCGGCGGCACAGGTGGTGACGAGGCCGCCATCTTCGCCGGTGACCTTTTCAGGATGTACTCGAAGTACGCCGAGAAACGCGGCTGGAAGTTGGAGGTTAACGATGAGACTCCAGGCACGGCCGGAGGCTACAAGCAGATAGTCTTCAAGCTTTCATCCAATGACGAGGGCGTCTATGGCATTATGAAATATGAGTCCGGAGTGCACCGTGTGCAGCGTGTGCCTCAGACCGAGACTCAGGGCAGAATCCAGACCTCAGCCGCTTCTGTGGCCGTTTTCCCGGAGGCCGGAGAGTTCGATGTTGACCTTAAATGGGATGACATCCGTCTGGATCTGTTCTGCTCGTCAGGCCCTGGTGGCCAGGGAGTCAACACGACATATTCAGCCGTGCGTCTGACCCACCTTCCGACCGGTCTGGTCGTGCAGTGCCAGGAGGAGCGTTCCCAGCTAAAGAACAAGGACCGCGCCTTCGAGGAGCTCCGTACCCGTCTCTATAACCTTGAGCATCAGAAATATCTTGATGAGATCGGCGCGAAGCGAAAGACCATGGTTTCCACAGGTGACCGTTCCGCCAAAATCCGCACTTACAACTACCCTCAGGGCCGTGTGACCGACCACCGCATCAACTGGTCAATGTACAACCTTCCTGTCTTTATGGACGGTGACATCCAGGAATGCATCAACCAGCTCCAGATCGCGGAGAACGCCGAGCGTCTCAAAGAGGCCGGCGAATAGTGCCGTGGCACTTAAGTGCTTTATAATCAAGAATAAAAGCAAACTCGTGGTTCTGATTTCAGTACCACGAGTTTGCTTATTGTATTGATAAACAGATTGTTGTCTGCCATGTTGGTAAAAAGCCGATTGCCGGCAAGGCAGACTCGACGACCTACTTCACGATTCCGTTGTACTGCTCACAGACATTGTGGTAACTCTCAAGGTTCCCGATGTCGTAGCGGCGGCCCGGCATCTCCATGGCATGCACGGGAACCTGTGTGGCCAGCCATGCGATGTAGCTGCCCGGGGCGTCTGTGCCGCAACCTGCCGAGATTCCGGAAGGGATCAAACGCGCGTCCTTGCGGGTGTAGAAATAGAACGGGGGACAGCACCAATGCGAGCGAGGCTCTGACGGCTTCTCCTCCATGCTGAGTATCAAATCCTCATCGTCCACCTCCACGACACCGCATTTGCGAAGGCGCTGCTCCGATGGCTCGAAGAAGCGCATGATGCAGGATGTACCCTTGGCGCTGGCATATTCAATGAATCTCACAAGGCTGAAATCCAGAACATTGTCTCCTGCGATGACGAGCATGTCATCATCGAGCCCCAGAGAGTCGATCGCGAACTGGATGTCACGCACGGCCCCCAGACGTGTCTCGTTCGTGGAGGTTCCGTCATCCACCACAGTGATCTTGTCGTCAGGACGTCCGTCAGCCCATTCCGTGAAGTGGCCGGCGAACTTATGGTTGGAGATGACGACATATTCATCAACCGCTCCGGAAGTCTTGATGTCATCGATCAGCCAGTCCAGAATGGCTTTGTCCCGGACTTTAAGCAGCGGTTTCGGAAAATTCTCCGTCAGCGGGTAGAGCCTCGTGGCATAACCCGCGGCAAGTATCAGGCATTTCATATCTTCACTCCGTCGGCGCTGTGACAGATGCATGCGGAATAATGTCCTTTCAGGTCCGGAAATTCGGCAAGGTACTCTGTCTCAACTTTTTTGAATATCTCATCCTTGAACGTCGGGTCGATGAGGGCCATGCAGCATCCCTTGAATCCGGCTCCGCTGAAACGTCCGCCGTAGATGCCTTCGGTCTGGGTCATGATCTCGTAGATCTTCTTGAGTTCCGGCGAGCCTGTCTCCCATTTCTCGATGGAAGACTTGCCGCTCTCGAAGCTGAGGCGGCCGAATTCCTCAAGATTCCCGCTTCTCCAGGCCTCGGCTCCGCGCTGCACACGGTCATATTCCCCGTACCAGTGCTCGGCACGTCTGCGCCAAGTTTCCGGCAGACGGTCCGCGTACCTGTGGAACACCTCGACCGGAACGTCACGCAGGTTGGTCTCCACGAACTTGCCGTATTCCATTCCGGCGTATGCTTTCAGAGCGTACGCGGCGCTGCGGCATTCGTCCACACGCATGTTGAACTTGCTGCCGGCAAGGGTGCGCTCCACCCCGCTGAAGAAGATCGCTATCTCGTATGGCTTCATGACAGGGGATGTCGGAATCAGCTCATAGCTGTCATCCTTGGTGTCAAGGTAGAGAAGGTGATCTTTTTTAGAATACACCTCGCAGCTTTGGTCCAGCTTTCCGCATGAGACTCCGACATAGTCGTTCTCTGCGGCCATCTCTGTCTTGATCAGCTCGACATCCGAGAGGTGGAGCCCATTGACCGTGCACAGAGCCTTCAGGAAAGCTATCGTGACGGCTGCCGATGAGGAAAGTCCTCCGATTGGAAGCGATCCCTCGATCACTCCGCTGAGACCGACACGGAGCGGGTACTTGGCTCCAAGTTTGAGTGTCGCCCCGCGCAGGTAGTCGGCCCAGTCGCCCTGTTTGGTCTCAGGCACCGAGTTCACATGCCACTGTGCGCGTTTCTCGAACTGGAGCGATGAAAACTCAATGACTCCGTTCTGCTTTGGAGAGAAAGCGATGTGGATTCCCTTGTCAATGGCCAGACCGGTCACCTTGCCGAGCTGGTGGTCGGAGTGTGCGCCCAGAGGGCAGACACGATACGGACAGAACGAGAGCCCTTCCGGCTCCCGTCTGTACGTTTCCCTGAATTTCTGTTCACAAGTCATGGCTCTACAGTCTGGCTTGAAGAGCCTTTCCCTGCTCCTCGTAGCCAGGCTTGCCCAGAAGCGCGAACATGTTCTTCTTGTAAGCTTCCACACCTGGCTGGTTGAACGGATTCACGCCGAGGACATAGGCGCTGACTCCGCAGGCATATTCAAAGAAATAGAACAGGCCGCCGAGGTTGAATGCGTTGATTTTCTCGATTGATACTTCCAGCTGAGGTACTCCGCCGTCGATGTGTGCGAGCTTTGTTCCGAGCTGTGCCATGGCGTTGCAGTGTTCCACGTGCTGTCCGGCGAGATAGTTGAGCTGGTCAAGATTCTGCTCGTCGCTTCCGATGATAACCTCGCGGTTGCTCTTCTCGATGTTCACGACTGTCTCGAACACTACCCTGTCACCGTCCTGGATGAACTGTCCCATAGAATGGAGGTCGGTGGTGAAGTTCACTGAAGCCGGGAATATTCCCTTGAGATCCTTGCCCTCGGACTCGCCGTAAAGCTGCTTCCACCACTCTCCAAGGTACTGGAACTTAGGATTGTAAGCCACCAGAATCTCGACTTTCTTTCCAAGTTTAGAATATAGGAGGTTCCTCATCGCGGCGTACTGCACGGCTGGGTTCTCCTCACCTTTGACAGCAAGAGCCTTCTCCATCTCGGCGGCTCCGGCAAGCATCTCACGTACATCGAATCCGGCGAGAACGATAGGCAGGAGTCCGACAGGAGTGAGAACTGAGAAACGGCCTCCGACATTGTCCGGAACGACGAATGTCTTGTAGCCTTCCTGTGTGGAAAGGGTCTTGAGGGCTCCCTTGTGGGCATCGGTGATGGCGACTATCCTTTCGGACGCGTCAGTGTAGTTCTTCTCGATGTGTTCCTTCACGATTCTGAAGGCTACAGCCGGCTCGGTGGTGGTGCCGGACTTGGAGATCACGACTGTGGCTACATTCCTCTCGGCCACGAGATCCATGAGCTCGGCGAGATATTCCTCGGAAAGGTTGTTTCCGGCGAATACAACTTCAGGAGCTTCCTTCGCTCCGCTGAGCTGCTTGGCGAAATTGTGTGACAGAGCCTCGATGGCGCAGCGGGCTCCAAGGTAGGAACCTCCGATGCCGATCACAACGACCAGGTTCACTCCCTTTGCCTTCCAGTTGTCGCGTACGGCCTCGCACTCGGCGATAAGCGCTTCCGGTGTCTCGGACGGCAGACGCTTCCAGCCGAGGAAGTCATTTCCCGCTCCTGATTCATTGGCAAGCACATCGAATGCCTCAAGGGCTTTGCCGACATATTCCTTGTAATCCTCGTCCTTGACGAAGGAGGCGCATCCTCCCAAATTGACTTTGACCATATTACTTCTTAATTAAGGTTTACTAACATGACTGCAAAAATAACCATTTTCCGATAAAACACCGAAAGTTATCTTTAGTAAATGAATATGCTGCAGTCTCATTGCCTGGCAGCGGTTCAGATCATCATGCTTGAGCGGATTTCCGCGGCGAGATCCGAGCCTTTCAGGCGTTCCACTATCGCAAGGGCGAAATCGACGGCGCATCCGGGACCGCGGCCTGTGATCAGGTTACCGTCAGACACGGCAGCGGTCCTGACATATTCACCACCCTTTGCCGCAGGGGCCTCCTCAAATCCATCGTAACAGGTGAATTTTTTACCTTTGAGGGTCGGAAGCTGCGGAATGACCAGTCCGGGTGCCGCGCAGATCGCGGCCACGACGCCGCCTTCTATGTAGTGCAGCCTCATCATTTCCATCAGTTCGTGGCTTCCGGCAAGGTTTTTCGTGCCAGGCATTCCTCCCGGAAAGACCATCACGTCGTCCTCTCCGGTGTGGTTGACATCAGTTTTCGTCTTGAAGCCGGTCCATGTCATGTCAGCGATGACCGGCACTCCATGCGCTCCGCGAACCTGAGCGTTATCATTGATTGAAACTGTCCTGGCATCGATGCCTCCTCTTCTGAGGACGTCCACGGTCGCAAGAGCCTCGATTTCCTCGAAACCATCAGCTAAGAATATGTAGGTTCCTTTCATGGTGTAAATGTTAATTTGTTTTTAATCAATTATTTGTGAGATTCTGCCCTCCTGATTGACCGGGAGGGATTCTGCAATTAGTTATCAGTTAGTTCCTTAAGTTCATGCATGTGTCAAAAAAAGCCGGCCACTTCGACAAACTCTGTGACCGGCCCCTTGTTGAGATATCAGGACTCGAACCTGAACTGGCAGAACCAAAATCTGTAGTGCTACCATTACACCATACCTCAATTCCATTCACAAAGGTATTCATTTTCTTCTGAATCTGCAAACCTTATGGCTTAAGAAGCTGTTTTGAATTGTTTGAAATGTTCTTTGAGGTGAAAAATCTTCATTTTCTTCCCGCTTCTTCAGTCAGATAGCACCGCTATCTTCCTTGGAAGAAGCGGTCGAAACTGAAGTTTTTCACTCTCAAACCTTCAAACAAACAATTCAAAACAGCTTCTAAACATTCTTTTATTTATGAATATGCAAATGACGGTTGCGGAGTATAATAACAGCGGCAGAGGAGGAATGTGATAGCCTTACACGCCTTGGATTGCTGTGTCTCCTTGGTTCTTTGGAGACTGGCGCGTAAAGGCTTTTTTGTCAAGGCACTCCATCTGCCGCTGTATTCCAGGCTAAGTGATTTCTGGATAGGATTTCTTTTCTGTGACTTGCATAGGCCAGCGGTTCCTTATCGTAAACCGGTCTATGCAAGTCGTGCTTCATTGGATTAAAAACAGCATGAAAAAATCGCCACTTCCGTGTCGTAAAGCACGACGCAAATGTAGCGACAATGTGCAGAACCTCCTAAAAGCTTGGTGTTACCTTTTGTTCCTCTGGCGAGAGTCTGCCTTTAAAAGTGTTCCTTTAACGTGAATCAAATGTTCCTTTGGCGAGAGGTCTGTCTGTGGCGCGCTGATAGTCAATGGATTCTTTAAGGCTCCAATTTGACTCCCTGTGTGAGAGCATGATCGATCTCTCCGACACTTTTCTTCACCTTGTAATATGCTGTTCTGGACACGAACCCGGATTCGATGGCTATCTCCTCTTGCTTGGCGTGCGGGTGCGCCTCTTTGTAGAGACGGGCATATTCAAGCCTGAACATGTTGACGAGGTTATAGTAGCCGATCGAGGAAATGAATTTGCTTGCCTTGTTCATCTTGCCGCTGCCAAGGTCAAGCAAGACCTCGGTCTTGAGAAAATGCGGCTCCCTGAAACGCCGGAGAATCACGGCCAGGACCTCGTCCTTGATCACGTCCATCGGAGTTCCGTCATCTTCAGGAGGGATGTCGGAAGACTCATTTTCGGAAGTGTCGATTTCCTGGATCTCGCGTTGCTTGCGGTCCTCTGACTTTTCCATCTCGTCGTCGATCGCGTACGGACGCAGAACCCGTTGAGGGTGAAGTATTAGTCCGAGAAAATAAATCATCCAGCAGGACGTGACGATGTCAACGGCGAACTTGCCCCATCTGCTTCCGGTAATGAAGATCGTCCACATAATGAGAATCCACAGCAGGGGAGCGTAGAGTATCTTGGCCGCGGACTTGTAGGGAAAATCCTCTCCCTGAATATTCCCGAGTGGCTTATTTCTTCAGAAGTTCGTCGATGTGTTCGGCGTAGTCCAATGAGGTGTCAAGATAAAAAACAATCTCAGGCACGATGCGGAGCTGCTTTGCGACCTGGTGGCCGAGCTCTCCGCGCAGAGCCTTGACATTGTCGTTCAGAAGTTTCATCACTTCCTCAGCCTTGGCGGAAGGGAATATGCTGACGTAGGTCTTGGCGAGGGAGAGGTCGGGGCTGACCCTGACCTCGCTCACCGTCACCATCGCGCCTCCGAACACTGCCATACCCTTGCCGCGTATGATTTCAGCCAGATCCTTCTGGATCTCTCTGGCAACCTTGAGCTGCCTTGTGCTTGCCGGCTTCTCCATATTAGAGAACGTTGATTATGAAGTAGTTCTTCTTGCCTTTCTGTGCGAGGATGTACTTCCCGTCCACGATGTCCTTCTCTGAGACCTCGTACTCGATGTCGGCCACCTTATCCTTGTTGATGCTCACACCGTTGCCCTGAACCATCTTCCTGGCCTCTCCCTTTGATGAGAAGACCTGGGTCTTCACGGCGAGGAAATCGAGAATGTTGCAAGGAAGGTCGGCTTTCTGAATATCAAAGGTCGGCACGCCGCTGAACACGGCGAGGAACGTCTTCTCGTCCAGTTTCTTCAGCTCGTCGGATGTCGAGTTGCCGAACAGCATCTTGGACGCGGAGACTGCGTTGGCATATTCATCAGCCCCGTGGATCATTGTGGTAAGCTCCTTGGCGAGAAGCTGCTGGAGCGTCCTGCGGCCAGGATCCTGACGGTGCTCCTCGATGGCGTCGTCGATGGTCTCCTTGTCAAGAAGGGTGAATATCTTGATGTATCTTTCCGCGTCCTCGTCGCTTACGTTCAGCCAGAACTGGTAGAACTCGTAAGGGGAGGTCTTCTCCGGATCGAGCCAGATGTTGCCCTTCTCCGTCTTTCCGAACTTTGTTCCGTCGGCCTTGCGGATGAGTGGGCAGGTGAGGGCGAACGCGTCGGTCTTGCCGAGCATCCTGCGGATGAGCTCAGTGCCGGTGGTGATGTTGCCCCACTGGTCGCTTCCGCCAAGCTGGAGACGGCAGCCCTTGTTCTCGTAGAGCCAGAGATAGTCGTAGCCCTGGAGCAGCTGGTAGCTGAACTCGGTGAAGGACATTCCCTCGCGTGACTCGCTGGAAAGACGCTTCTTCACGGAGTCCTTGGCCATCATATAGTTCACGGTGATGTGCTTGCCCACGTCACGGATGAAGTTCAGGAAAGAGTAGTTCTTCATCCAGTCGTAGTTGTTCACGAGCTCCGCCTTGTTAGGCGCGTCGGAGTCGAAGTCAAGGATCCTTGACAACTGCTTCTTGATGCCGGCGATGTTGTGCTGGAGGGTCTCCTCGTCCAGCAGATTCCTTTCCTGGGACTTCATCGAAGGGTCACCGATCATTCCGGTCGCTCCTCCGATCAGGGCGATAGGCTTGTGTCCGCACTGCTGGAAATGCTTCAGGATCATGATGCTGACAAGGTGGCCGATGTGCAGGGAATCAGCCGTAGGGTCGATGCCGACGTAGGCGGCCTGAGGACCTTCCATAAGTTTTTCCTCAGTTCCCGGCATGATGTCCTGGATCATGCCTCTCCATTTGAGTTCCTCTACGAAATTCTTCATTGTATGTTGAGTTTTTATATTCATTTTGCGGCGTTATTTTGAGACTTGTCTCATTTTCGCGCCTGTTTTGTGCAAAGTTAGGCAAAAATAACGTAAATTTGCAGGCTGGAAACGAAATTAACAGTTAATATAAACGAATATGAGAAAGAAAATCGTTGCCGGAAACTGGAAGATGAACACAACTCTCCAGGAAGGCGTTGAACTTGCGAAGGCTGTGGCCGCCAAGTCAGTTGAGACTCCAGAGAATGTAGGACTTATCGTAGCCCCTCCTTTCACTCATCTCGCATCAGTGGCAGAGGCTCTCAAGGGCTCAAAGGTTGAGCTTTCAGCCCAGAACTGCGCTGATCACGAGAAGGGCGCCTACACAGGCGAGGTCGCTGTGAATATGCTTACATCCGTCGGCTGCCAGTGGACCATCCTCGGACACTCCGAGAGAAGGCAGTACTACGGCGAGACAGACGAGAAGCTCATCGAGAAGACAAAGCTCGCTCTCGCTGCCGGTCTTGGTGTGATCCTTTGCGTTGGTGAGAACCTTGAGCAGAGAGAGGCCGGAAAGCACTTCGATGTCGTTACCGAGCAGATCAAGAACGTCCTCTACAACTTCACAGCCGAGGATATGGCCAAGATCATCGTGGCTTACGAGCCGGTTTGGGCCATCGGTACAGGCAAGACCGCTACCGCCGGGCAGGCTGAGGAGATCCACGCCTGCATCCGCAAGGTGCTTGCCGAGAAGTTCGGTGAGACCGTAGCCGAGGATACCACAATCCTCTACGGCGGAAGTTGCAAGCCATCAAACGCCAAGGAGCTCTTCGCCCAGAAGGACATCGATGGTGGTCTTATCGGTGGCGCCGCGCTAAAAGCAGACGATTTTATCGCTATTGCACAGAGCTATTAACGGATTGTTTACCAAAAAGGGGAGGCAAAGTTTCAAACTTTGCCTCCCCTTTTTGGTATCGTGAGCGTCTTCTTACTTCTTGGACTCCTCAACAGAAACCTTTCTGAATTCCTTGAGATCCTTCATGAGCTCGAGAGCGGCCTTGCGCGCGCGTGCGCCGGCGGCCTTGTTACCCTTTTCTACCTGAGCGTCAGCGTTCTCTACGAACACGTTGAGCTCTTCTTTGATTTTAGCGACAAGATTCTCCATTTTGTTCTAATTTTAGTGAATAGTTGGATTATTAATGTAATAAAAATGTAATCGTCTCTAAATGTGAGCGCAAGTTATGTAAAAAAATGAAATTAACAAATTTTTCCGGTAAAAAAGGCTGGTTTTCTGACACTTTATGCCCCTTTTTCGTCTTTTTTAGGCTTGACATTTAGCATATTCATCGCCCTGTCAGGTCCAATGGTGGAAAAATTCTTGATTCCTTCGATCACTCTGTCACATATTTCCGGAACAGCCGCCTTCTCATCCGCGGTCAGTTCCCCGATCACATAGTCAACCTGGGCTCCCCGGGAGAAATTATTACCGATCCCGATTCTTATTCTGGCCCATTGGGTGGTTTCCAGCCGTGCTTGTATGTCCTTCAGTCCGTTGTGCCCTCCATCGCTTCCATTCTTGCGCATCCTGATCGTGCCGAACGGAAGGTTGAGGTCATCGCAGATCACTATGAGGTTCTCAAGCGGAAGTTTGAGTTTGTCCATCCAGTAGCGGACAGCGTTACCGCTGAGATTCATGTAGGTTGAAGGTTTCAGAAGGTAGAACTTCCGTCCTTTGAATGAAATCTCGGCCACGTCACCGTAACGTTCCGTCCTGAAAACAGTATTGGATGCCTGAGCCCAGGCATCCAACACCATAAACCCCATATTGTGTCTGGTAGAAGCGTACTCCGCGCCGATGTTTCCCAATCCTGCGACAAGGTAGTTCATGCCAGTGTCTTCTTCAGAGGTCTGCTCCGGTTTATTCAGCAGCCGGCTCAGCAGTCTCCTCAGTTGATTCAGTCTCATGCTCCTCTGCACCTTCCATCTTCTCCTCGTGGGCGAGCTGCGCTGCGATCTGACGTGTTGACTTCACGGCGCAGATGATGGTTGACTTAGGAGTTACCACGGTCACGTTCTCAAGCTTGATGTCACCGGCTACGATGCGCTTCTCGATGTCGAGTTTGGTAACGTTGATGTTGAGAGTGTCAGGAAGATCGTTCATCAGGGCGCTGATGCGTACCTCTCTGCTGACGAGAACGAACTTACCACCTCTCTGTACTCCGACTGGGTGACCGCTCACTACAACAGGAACCTTGATGACGATAGGCTTGTCCTCAGTTACCGCGAGGAAGTCAGCGTGAAGGCAGTTGTCCTTTACCGGATGGTACTGAAGCTCGTGAACGACAGCTGTGTAGGCCTTGCCGTTGTCAAGTTTGATGTCGATGATGAATGACGCCGGAGTGTGGGTGATTCCCATAAGGTCTCTTTCAGTTACTGTGAAGAGAACGTTCTCCAGACCAGGTCCGTAGAGGTTGCAAGGAACGAGACCCTGCTTGCGGATCGCTTTGATGACGGCCTTGTTGCCGACTTCACGGACTTTGCCGTTAAGCTCAAAATGCTTCATTGTTTTGTTGTTTAAAATGTGTTACTCAGTTCCGGACCGCCCGGAACCCCATTGCACCAAAAGCGCGGTACGCTTTGTAATTGCGCCGCAAAGATAGGAATATTTTGGCTACTTCACAAGCCCCGTGGCCTTATTCCAAGGTTCCTTCTTATAATAGGAGTCAAGAAGCTGGGTGCCGGCACACGGCAGGTAGATGCTGAAGCCGGAATATTCAGTGATGTCGAAAGTGGCGAGGAATTGCGGGGTGGCTTCCCTGTAGACCACGCAGCGGTCGATGGCGTCGTTGACCGCTCTCAGCTCCTCTTCGTTGGAGATGCATTTCCGGAATGTGTCCATGAGGTCGAAGAAATAGTGCCTGTCATTCCTGAAATAGCCTTGGATCAGATGTGTAGGCGCGTTGGACAATGTGTCGGAGTACTCCCGGAACAAATCCGAGCAGACCCTTGCCAGATTGTCCAGCCCGTCGGTGCGGACCAGGTTGATCGTTGCGGAACGATACACCCCGTTCTGCTTGTCGTACATTCCGAACGAATCCTTGAGGAGGCCTTCAAGGTCGGGAGTCGTCCTGTCAAGGAGAAAAGAGGTGATCTTGGTGTAGTCGAACATACCGTCGCCCAGTACCTCCGCAGGAGAAAGGCCAAGATAGTCAGCCTTGTCCTTGAGTCCGTAGGCCACTTCAACCCCGCCGGTGAAACACATGTCGAAAAGCAGGTAGTCGAGATGGTAGGGAATCGCGTCGGCGAACTCGCTGACGCTCATCTCGTGGCCGTAATAACTGTCCTTTATGTAGTCCTGTCCGATCGAGCGCGTCATCCCGTAGAACGGATCGGTGTCGGGCAGATCTCCCTCCGGGACGGGAAGCCTTGGATGTCCAACGCTTTGAGCGGCGATGCTATACCTTGGGGCTCGACTCTTTCTTTTAGGATCATTCTCGAATTGGTACGGGCTGTAATAGTAGCCGGCGGGAAGCCAGCCCGAACCGTGCGAGGAGAACACCATCCCGTACCCTTTGTTGGCGGGGAACTTTTCCTTGACGAGAGTCAGCACCGCGCTGAGGGTGGAGGGGGACGCTGCGATGGTCTCCTTGCCGAACACCTTGAGGGTGTCGGAGATCACTTTCCCTTTCGAGGTCTTGTAGATGCGTCTGAGATAGGAGTTTACAGGGGTGTGGCCGTTCTCGGCGATTCTTGAATATACCAGAAGCACGTCGCCATACTTTCCCGGAATATGCCCCGCCGGAAGACCCTTTTGCTGGTCTTCCATATTTCTTCTCATGTACGATCCGATGTCGTTGAACGCGCATTCGTAGAAAAGCAGGACTCTGCGGTCGGCGCTTTCCGGTTCTTCGGTATTGTGTCTGTTCTTGTCGCATCCAAAAGCCGCTGTCATGACGAGAGCCGCGGCAAGAAACCTTGTGATTGTCCTTATGATGTTCATAATTTGTCCTTTTAAGTCGGGGGCAGGATTGTCTAGCCCCGACAGATGACAAATATAAGGAAATTCCTGAATAATGGTTATATTTACAAGCCAAAAACAATTATTTTTATGAAATCAGGAATAAAGATGATTCTCACAATCGGAGCGGCTGCCGCTCTCTGCTCTTGCTCGCAAGGGGAAAAGAAGACACAAGACACTGACTTCCATTACCTTCTGGACGAGTTCGCCGACCTCAAGGTAATCCGTTTCCGGGTTCCGGGATGGGACAACCTCAGTCTCAGGCAGAAGGAATATGCCTACCATCTTTCTGAGGCCGCCAAGCTGGGCCGCGACATCACCTGGGACCAGTACTGCAAGTGGAACCTCCCGATCCGGCACGTGGTCGAGGATATTCTCAATGAATATGAAGGTGACCGTGAATGCGCTGATTTCCAGAACTTCACCGTCTATGCCAAGAGGCTTTTCTTCGCCAACGGCATCCATCACCACTATTCCGAGGACAAGTTCTTCCCGGAGTGCCCGAAGGAATATTTCCAGAGCCTTATGGAGGCTGTCGGTGACGGGGAACAGGCCACTGAGCTGCTTGAGGTGATATATTCACCGGACATCTACCCTCAGCGCCGTTCCACTTCCAAGACAGGCGACATCGTGGAGCTTTCCGCTGTGAATTTCTATGACGGCGTGACACGCGAGGAGGTTGATAAATATTACAATTCTATGATGGATCCGAACGACAAGACCCCGATCTCCTACGGCCTTAACACAAAGGTAGTCAAGGAGGACGGCAAGGTTGTCGAGAAGCCTTGGAAGGTCGGAGGAATCTACGGTCCGGCTCTGGAGAAGATCTGCGCCGAACTGGAGAAGGCCGCCGCGGTGGCCGAGACCGATCTTCAGAAAGAGGCGATAGGAAAGCTTGTGGAGTATTACAGGACAGGCGATTTGAAGACTTGGGATGATTTCAACATTGACTGGGTTCAGGACACCGTCGGCACGATCGACTTCATCAACGGATTCATCGAGGACTATGACGATCCGCTCGGACGCAAGGCCACATGGGAGGGCTATGTGAATATGAAGGATTCAGCGGCTTCCGCCCGTACGGAGGTCCTGAGCGCCAACGCGCAGTGGTTCGAGGACAATTCTCCGGTTGATCCGCGTTTCCGCAAGCCTCACGTCAAGGGCGTTTCCGCCAAGGTTGTGGACGGCATCACCCTCGCCGGAGCCACCTATCCTGCCACTCCGATCGGAATCAACCTTCCGAACGCCGACTGGATCAGACGTGACTACGGCTCGAAATCCGTGACCATCGCCAACATCACCCACGCCTACGACTACGCCGCCCAGGAGTCGCCGAAGAGCACCCTGACAGAGTTCGCCTACGACCAGGCCGAGATTGACGCTTACAAGCAGTACGGTTCCTACACTGACGAGATCCACACCGATCTTCACGAGTGCCTCGGCCACGGTTCCGGACAGCTTCTTCCAGGAGTTTCCTCCACGGCTTTGGGTGAGTACCAGTCCACCCTTGAGGAGGCCCGCGCCGACTTGTTCGGTCTTTACTATATGGCTGATCCCAAGCTGGTTGAGCTTGGCATTATGCCGAACGCCGAGGCCTACAAGCCGGCATATTCAAACTACATCAGGAATGGTCTGTTCGTGCAGTTCACACGTGTCGAGCTCGGCAAGCAGAACACTGAGGCGCATATGCAGAACCGCAAGCTGATCGCCGAGTGGTGCTACGAGAAGGGCGCCGCACGCGGAACCATCGAGAAGAAGATGCGTGACGGAAAGACTTACTTCGTGGTGAATGACTACGAGGCTCTCCGCGGTCTGTTCGCCGAGCTTCTCGCCGAGATCCAGAGAATCAAGTCCGAGGGCGACTACGCCGCCGGTAAGAATCTCGTGGAGACCTACGCGGTCAACATTGATCCGCAGCTCCACAAGGAGGTTTTGGAGAGGTATGCCGCTCTTAATCTCAAGCCTTACGGCGGATTCGTCAACCCGGACATCGTGCCTGTCGAGAAGGACGGCAAGGTCGTTGACTACAAGATCGTCTATGTGGACAACTACCTCCAGCAGCAGCTTGACTACGGCAAGAAATATCGTACACTTTAAGTGGATCTGACGGAAAGAATATTACAGGATTATTCTTCTTATTTGAAGATCGAGCGTGCGATGTCACCCAACACGGTGGCATCGTACTCTTCTGATGTGAGAGAGTTCTTCTCAGCCGTGAAGACCTCTCCTGCGGATGTGGCGACCAATGACATCCTTGACTACCTTTCATCCCGTGAGGACCTTTCGAAGCGTTCCCAGGCTCGTTTCCTGAGTTCGCTTCGATCTTTTTTTGACTGGCTTGTCATGGAAGGGGAGCGTAAGGAGAATCCATGTGATCCGATCGAGTCTCCCAAGATGGGGCGCTATCTTCCTGCTGTCTTGTCTGTTGAGGAAGTGGAAGCGATCATGGACTCGGTGGATCTTTCGTCATGGACCGGCAAGCGTGACCGGGCCATTCTGGAGGTCCTCTACGGCTGCGGCCTCCGCGTCTCCGAGGCCGTTGGTTTAAGAATATCCTGCATTTACCTTGACGAGTCCTTTGTCCGGGTCATCGGCAAGGGCAATAAGGAGCGTATAGTCCCGATGGGGGATATGGCCGCGTCCGCGGTCCGGAACTATCTGGCTGTCAGACCTGATCTGGCGTCCCCCGAGTTTGATGACACCCTGTTTCTGAACCGCTTTGGCAAATCTCTCAGCCGTGTCTCGATGTTCACAATCGTGAAGCGTCAGGCCATGCTTGCCGGCATCCACAAGGAGATTTCTCCGCACACCTTCCGCCACTCCTTCGCCACCCACCTGATAGAGAACGGCGCCGATCTCCGTGTAGTCCAGGACATGCTCGGCCACGAGGACATCACCACCACTGAGATCTACACCCACATCGACACCACCACCTGGCAGCAGTCCGTCCTATCCCATCACCCCCGCCGCTGACTGTCCTCTCCTTTCCTACAAGGCTTTGCTCCCGGAGCGTTGCCCGGGAACTCATCTTTTAGAAATAATGCTTGGCGGCAGGGGAAAAAAAGCAAATGGCAAATTTTGCACGTTACCAAAATTTGCCATTTGATTTTTCCACTGCCGTTCGTTAAGTTAACACGTACTTTTGTGGGGACTTGATACCTTTCCGACAACGCTTTGCTCCCGGAACGTTCTCGAAGAGTGCTTCGTGTCCCTCTCCGGCGACGTTTTCCCATCTAAGCGTTCCCCGAGAGTGTCTAATGTTCCTCTTGGGCTACGCTTTACTCTAAAATCGTTGCCCAAGAGTGCGGGGCTACGGCTTGGCGATGCGGCAACGGGCTAGTTTGGAGGCTTTGTCAGGATCGAGGATGCTGGCTTTCTGGAGGTTGGAGACGGTCCATTCGGATTTCGGAGAGTTTTCTCTGAATATGGCAATGCTCCGCGCGGCTCGTTTCCCGATATACGGGTGTGCGGCGAGTTCCTTCTCAGTAAGTGTCCACAATGAATATGGCAGCGTGGCGAGAGTGTCGCACTTGATGAGATCCTTGAGGTTGTCGAACTTCTCCTGATCGAAGTGCCAGATGTCCATGAGCTGCTCCGGGTATGAATATCCTCCCAACTCCTTGCGGTAGGAGACCATCTTGCCTGCGAAGAACTTACCGATGCCTGGAAGTGACATAAATGTCACTGAATCAGCGGAGTTGATGTCAATTTTGGGAATATCGATGTATTTCTCCAGCCGTCGGAATACGGAATCCTCCACGACGTATGATTTCGCGAAATCGCTCCGGCGTCGGAACCGTCCGCCTTTTTGCCGGTAGTTGTCAATGGATTGCGCCTGCTTCTGGGTGAATCCCAGGCGCATGAGATCGTCAACGCTGACAGTGTTCGGATCGAAGCGGAAACTCTCGTACTTTCTTGGAGTGTTGTTTCTTCTGATCTGCTCGGCCAGAGGAGAGTGCTCCGAGTTCCTGCGGAATGAGTTGCTGACCGAACCGCTTCCCTTTTTGTACACCAAAGCCTTGTTTTCTGTACCAAATGCCTTTCCGGATGTGTTTGGTACACCAGAAGGCTTTTTCCTGTACGGTGATGCCGCTTCGGCAGGCCCAGCGACCGGAGAACGATTGCCGGCCCGATCAGTCGCTGAGCCTGTGGTTTGACAGGGCTCACCAAACATCGAAGCGTCCGGAGTATGGTTGTCGGACTGGGTGGTCGCTGAGCTTGTCGAAGCGACTGGCCTTTCGTTAGCCGTTACGCCGACTGCCTGGCTGGCATTTTCGGAAGCGTAAACAAACACGGTGTCCGGCTCGTCATGATTGGCGATGATCCGTGCGACCGAGGCCTTATGGATGAACAGTGCCGCCTGGTAGCCGACAATGAGAAACAGCAGGGCCACCGCCCCGACAACGAATGAAGCGGACGGCCTCTTGCCATCCTTGTTGGAGTTGAAGTCTTTCATAATATTCAAAGATTATTCTTCCACCTCGGCTTTCCGCCTTTCCTTTTTGGATGACGCACCGGCGACGACTACGACGATCTCGCCTTTGGGCTCGTGGTCCTTGTACCAGGCTGACACCTCCGAGAGTGTTCCACGTTTGTGCTCCTCGTGGATTTTGGAGATTTCCCTTGCGACGGAGCATTCGCGATCCGGTCCGAAATATTCAATGAACTGGTCAAGGGTTTTGACAAGCCTGTAAGGCGATTCGTAGAAAATCATTGTCCGTGGCTCCTCAGCAAGGGTTTTCAGCAGGGTCTGGCGACCTTTCTTCACCGGAAGGAACCCCTCGAAGCAGAATCTGTCGCAAGGCAGGCCGGAGGAGACTATCGCCGGGATGCAGGCCGTGGCTCCGGGAAGTGTCTGCACCTCAATTCCTTCCGCCGCGCATGTGCGGGCAAGAAGGAAGCCTGGATCAGAAATGCCTGGCGTACCGGCGTCGCTGATCAATGCGACATTCAATCCGCCAAGAATCCGTTCCTTGATCATCTCGGCGGTCTGGTGCTCGTTGAACTTGTGATGGGACTGGAGTTTGCCGTGAATGTCGTAGCGGTGAAGCAGGACGCTGCTCGTCCTTGTGTCTTCAGCAAGGATCAAGTCCGCGTCTTTCAACACCTGAACGGCTCTGAAAGTCATGTCGTCCAGGTTTCCGACAGGTGTCGGAACTATGTAGAGGATTCCGGGCATGGTTTTGCCGTAAGATGTTGTTTTGATATTATCTGGTCCGCCACCACTCGTGGCGGCTTCCCTTGCCGGGGTTTTACCTAAGTTTTCTGCGGACCGCCATCATCAGCCTGTAAACAGGCTCGGAGTTCAGGTCCCAGTCCGGGAAATTCGTCTGGATGTAGGATATCGCCTCATCGAGGTTGGTCATGCCATTGAAAGCGCTGATTGTGCTTTGGAAGAGGATAGGGTCCTCCCTGAACAGCACGTTGATCAGCAGAACCCTGTCGTTGAGGGAGATGGCGCTGATGACATTCTTGACCTGCGAGCCAGGACGGTCGGTTCTCCATGCCTGCTTCTCCGCCATCACATCCATGACGGCGGTCTCGGCTTTCTTGCTGTCAAGGATAGCGGCCTTTGGCTTCGGCGTAGGCTCCTCTGATGTCGGATTTATCACAATCTCCGGCTCTATGTCGAGGGTCGGTTCGGAAATCGGCTCTGGGACAGCGGATGGCTCGTCGGCCGGGAAATCATCATCGAAAGGCAGGTCGTCAGGGACCGCGTTTACCGCTTGTCCGGTCGCTTCTACAGGCTCAGCGACCGGTGCCGCCAGTTCAGCAGGTTCTGTGGTCGCTTCGGCAGGCTCAGCGACCATCGGCGAGGCTGCATATTCAGCGGCGGGATCCTCTATGACAGGAGAGATGTCGATGTCTTGGATGGAAATGTCAATAGGGGTTTCGTCAAAGGCTGGCATCTGACTCCGCTCCGGCTCGTTGACAGATTTCTCCGCGGAACCGGAGATGGTTCCAAGCGCGCGGACTTCTTCCTCAAGAGCCTCAAGCTCCGCCTTCATATTGCCAATTCTTTCCAGCAGCGCGGAAAGCCTTTTTTCGTCGATGTTTCCCATAAAAATACTATCTTTGCCTGACAAACCGGAAGGGGCGGAAAACCACGCCGCGCCGCAAGGTTTGCGAGTGTTATTGATTATTTCAACAAATCTAACGAAATGTTTTCAGAAAACATAAAAAAAACCGGATGTATTGAAGTTATTTGTGGCTCAATGTTCTCCGGCAAGACAGAGGAACTGATCCGCAGGATCCGCAGAGCCAAGTTCGCCAACCTCAGGATCGAGATTTTCAAGCCGACGATCGACACAAGATATTCAGAGGATGACGTTGTCTCGCACGACTTCCACAAGATCCCTTGCCATTCCGTGAAGGATCCGAAAGAGATGCTGAACGTCGGTCCGGATGTGCAGGTCGTCGGGATTGACGAGGCCCAGTTCTATGATATGTCGCTTGTGGATGTGGCCCAGGAACTCGCCGACCGCGGAATCCGTGTGATCATCGCCGGCCTTGACACCGATTTCCTCGGGAAACCTTTCGGCCCGATGCCTTACCTCATGGCGGTTGCTGAAGAAGTAAGAAAAGTCCACGCTATCTGCGTCAGGTGCGGTAACCTTGCCAACCACTCACATAGATTATCACACAGCACAGAACTCGTGGTCCTTGGAGAGAAGGATGCCTACGAGCCGTTGTGCCGTGAATGTTACAACAAGGCGATCGCCGGGGAACGTGAGGCTTAGTCCTTCACGTTCTTCAAAGCCTCGCGTACCTTAGCCTCGATCTCGTCGCAGAGTTCCTGGTTGTCCTTGAGAAGCTGCTTGGTGGCCTCGCGTCCCTGGGCCAGTTTCTGGTCGCCGTAGCTGAACCAGGATCCGCTCTTGCCCACGATGCCATATTCAACGCCAAGATCCAGAATCTCGCCGGCGTGTGAGATGCCCTCGCCGAACACGATGTCGAACTCGGACTTCTTGAAAGGCGGAGCCATCTTGTTCTTCACCACCTTGACGCGGGTGCGGTTGCCGAGTGCCTCGTCGCCGTCCTTGAGCTGGGTGGTCTTGCGCACGTCTATGCGGACTGAGGCGTAGAACTTCAAAGCGTTTCCACCGGTCGTGGTCTCCGGGTTGCCGAACATCACGCCGATCTTCTCCCTCAGCTGGTTGATGAATATGCAGCAGGTGTTCGTCTTGGAGATGTTCGCCGTCAGCTTCCTCAGCGCCTGGCTCATAAGCCTTGCCTGGAGGCCGACCTTGTTGTCACCCATCTCGCCCTCGATCTCGGCTTTCGGAGTCAGCGCGGCGACAGAGTCAACCACCACGATGTCAATGGCTCCCGAACGGATCAGGTTGTCGGCGATCTCAAGCGCCTGTTCGCCGTTGTCCGGCTGTGAGATGAGCAAAGTCTCAAGGTTAACCCCCAGAGCCTTCGCGTAAGTTCTGTCGAATGCGTGCTCCGCGTCGATCATCGCCGCGATGCCGCCCTGTTTCTGCGCCTCCGCGATCGCGTGGATCGCCAGAGTGGTCTTACCGCTGGATTCCGGACCGTAGATCTCCACGATCCTTCCGCGCGGATAACCTCCGATTCCAAGCGCGTGGTCAAGCGCGACGGAACCGCTTGGAATGACCTGCACGTCCCATTGTGGCTGTTCCCCCAGCTTCATGATCGTTCCTTTCCCGTAGTCTTTCTCAATCTTGTCGATCGTGGCCTGCAGCGCCTTCAGTTTGGCGGCGCCCGCGTCTGTGGCCTTAGCCTCTACCTCTTTTGCCATAATGTTAAAATAATGTTGTTTGTTGTTTTTGGGCGAAAAGATGTCGCCTTTGTGGCAAAGATATAAAATTACGTCCAATCCGGCGTTATTTTTCATTAAATTTGTAGTAGGAAAATAAACTCTTGGAATATGCGTGAGCAACTGCTTGGTAAGACTCCTGTCGAATTGAAGGATATAGCTTTGAAAGTCGGTCTGCCTGCCTTTACCGGCAAGCAGATCGCTCAGTGGATGTACGGCCGGAAGGTCTGGAGCATCGATGAGATGACCAACATCTCGAAAGCCGGACGCGAAAGGCTGAAGGAGGAATATTCCCTCGGCGTGACCTTGCCTTCGACCTGCCAGGTCTCTTCGGACGGCACGAAGAAATACCTTTTCCCGGTGGGTGAGGGCAACGCCGTAGAGGCTGTGATGATCCCCGACGAGGACAGGAAGACCCTCTGTGTCTCCTCGCAGGCCGGCTGCCGGATGGGCTGCAAGTTCTGCATGACAGGACGGCAGGGATTCCATGGCAACCTCACAGTGGCGGACATCCTTTCCCAGTTCATCGCCATCGACGAGGCCGCGGAGCTGACGAACGCCGTCTTTATGGGAATGGGCGAGCCTCTGGACAACTTCGGCAATGTGATGAGGGCCATCGAGGTGCTGACCTCTGACTGGGGTTTCGGCTGGAGCCCCAAACGCATAACCCTTTCCACGATCGGTGTCCTGCCGAACCTGCGGAAGTACCTCGATTCGACCCGCTGCCACCTCGCCGTCAGCCTCCACAACCCGTTCCCGGACGAAAGGGCTGAGATGATGCCGGTGCAAAAGGCGTGGCCGGTGCAGGAAGTGATCGACATGATCCGTGAATATGACTTCACAGGCCAGCGCCGTGTGAGCTTTGAATATACTATGTTCGCCGGCCTGAACGATGACAAGCGCCACGCCGACGCGCTTATCCGGCTGCTTCGCGGACTGGAGTGCAGGGTCAACCTGATCCGCTTCCACAAGATTCCGGACTCTCCGTTCGAGACGACTCCGCAGATCATTATGGAACGCTTCAGGGACAGGCTTTCCAACCACGGAATCACCTGCACGATAAGGGCTTCCAGAGGAGAGGACATTCTTGCCGCATGTGGGATGCTGGCCGGGGAACACAGTAGGAAATGAATATGGCAAATAACGTTCAATGACTATGGGAACGAGAACAAGATTGATTTTCACATCACTGGCCGTGATGGTCTCCTTGACGGCCATGGCGGAATCCAGGTCTCAGCATTCGGTGCTGGATGACAGGAGGGAGGCCGCTGATCTGAGGGTTGAGGTGATCCGGCATAAACTGGACTCCATAAGGCGTTTCAGACATCGTCCGACCGTCGCCCTTGTGCTGAGCGGAGGCGGAGCCAAAGGGGCGGCTCATGTGGGCGTGATAAAGTATCTGGATTCAATCGGAATGCCGGTTGACATCGTGATGGGTACCAGCATGGGCGGCCTTGTGGGCGGAATCTATGCCCTTGGCTACAATGCAGAACAGCTTGACACCCTGATCCGGAGCATAGACTGGGACCAGGCCTTGAGCGACCGTGTGCCGAGGGACTACCTGTCCTATTCCTCAATCAAATACAAGGAGAAATATGTCCTGTCTTTCCCGTTCTTTTATGACAAGGATGAGTACTTGCAGATGAAGGACGCCGACGGTCGGTACACAAGAAGGGTCGAGGACATCCACTTCGGCGCGGGGGGAGCCGACGCCACGAACATGGTCAAGGACAACCTTCTGGGGAGCCTTCCGTCCGGAATGGTCTATGGCCAGAATGTCAACAACATATTCAGCTCGCTTTCCGTCGGTTATCAGGATGTGACTGATTTCTATGACCTTCCGATTCCGTTTCTTTGCGTGGCGACCGACCTCGTGTCCGGTACCGCCAAGATCTGGACCGAGGGCAAACTCAACACGGCTCTCCGTTCCACGATGTCGATTCCGGGACTCTTCGCCCCTGTCAGGGTCGGCGGCATGGTGCTGGTTGACGGCGGCATGAGGAACAACTACCCGACAGACCTTGCCAAGAAGGTCGGGGCTGACATCGTGATCGGTGTCAATCTTTCCAGTGGCTACAAGGGCTACAACGAGATCAATAATCTTGCTGACATCATCAACACCGGCATCGACATGTTGGGGCGCGCCTCTTTCGAGTCCAACATAGACATCCCGGATGTCAACATCAAGCCTGACCTGCACGAGTACAATATGCTCAGCTTCGACGAACGCAGCATTGACACCATCATCAACAGGGGCTACCAGGCCGCCTTGGCCGTCGCTGACAAGCTTGACTCGCTGAAGAAGGTCGTCGGGTCTGACAGGACTGTCATAAGCAACGATCCGGCTGATGACATCAGGGTAAGGAAAGTGCTTGTGTCTGGAGTTGAGATCGCCGGAGTAAATGACAGGGAAAGTCTTTACCTGATGAACAAGATCAAGATCGGGGCTGGCTCCAGGATGGGCAATCAGGAAATCGAGGATGCCGTGGCCACAATCTTCGGCACTAACGCGTTTGACTATGTGAACTATGAACTGCTTGGAGACGAGGAACCTTATAGGCTGAGGTTCAACTGCAAGAAGGGTCCTGTCTGCCAGCTTGGTCTTGGCGGACGTTTCGACACGGAGGAGATTGTGTCGGTGCTGATCAATCTGGGCTGGGGAGTCCACAAGATCCAGGGCTCGTCACTGGATTTCACCGGCAAGGTGGGAACCAATCCGAACGCCAGCGTGACATATTCCTACATCTCGCCGAAAGGAATGTCGTTCAATGTGCTGGCTGGGGTCAGGTACACTGACAGGAACACGTTCAGCATCGGAGACAACAGGTTCAGGATCAACTTTCTGGATGTGCGGCAGGAGGTATTTCTGTCCAACATCACATGGTCCACTTTCTATCTGAAGACAGGTTTCAGGAACGACTACTACAACGTCAATTCATTGATGGCCGAGCAGTCGTTCGGAGACTACGATGTCAATCAACTGTCCAATGATTATGTGACATTCTTCATCGATGCCCGCAAGGACTCGTTCGACAACGCCTACATCCCGACAAAAGGGAAGTCTTTCGGCCTCTCCTACGATTGGGTCTTCGGTGGCGGGCCGCAGAAATTCAATAACTTCCATGCTTTGACATTGGATGCCAAACAGGTTGTGGGCGGTGACAGGTTCGCGTTTATCCCGTCTTTGAACATCCGTTACCTGCTCGGCGACGAGGTTCCGGTGCCTTTCACCAACACGATCGGCGGCAGCATGGCCGGCCGGTATCTAGACCAGCAGATCCCGTTCATCGGAATCAACAATGCCGCGGCCATGCAGAAGATTCTCGGTGTGGCCAGGGCTGACTGGCGCTGGAAGCTGTTCAAGAACAACTACCTGTCGGCGATCGCCAACTTTGCCTTGTCCTGCGACGAGATCTCCGCTTTCAAGAATTTGGACGAGGATGTGGCCGGATATCTGGGCTGTGGCCTACAGTACACCTACAACTCGATCGTGGGACCGTTGAGCCTTAATGTGCACTGGTCAAGCTACACGCACAAAGTGGGGCTGTACCTGAGCCTTGGATTTGATTTTTAGGAATATGGATGATTTCGCGAAAATGCTGGACAGGCTTCAGGCTCAATGTGTCAAGAGGGAATATTGCCGCTCGGACATATTCAGAAAGGCTTTGACCGCTTTGGAGGGGGACAAGGACGCCGCGGAACGGTTGGTCGAGTCGCTTGTCGAGGATCGTTTTGTCGATGATTCGAGATATGCCGCCGCGTTCGCGAGGGAGAAGGCCCGCCTGTCGGGTTGGGGTCCTGTGAAGATCTCTTTCGCGCTCACAGCCAAAGGAATATCCAAGGCCGTGGTCTCGGAGGCTTTGAAGGAGGTTGATCCCGATGAGGCCGACAGCAGGATGGTCTCGGTGCTTGAGGCAAAGTACCGTGCGCTGAAGGGAGATCCGCAGGAGAAGTTCAAACTGATCAAATTCGGGTTGACAAGAGGCTATGAATATGAAAAGATAGCCCCCGTGGTGGATGAGATTCTGAAGAAGAATAGTTAAATTTGCGGTTTGGAAAGGCGAGGCGTGTGCCTTCGCTTATTCAGGACACGTTGGTAGTAAGTCGAACTTAATTCAATTGATATGAAAGCGATTGTTAAAACCGATTTCAACTTGCCGGGACAGGTTGGAAAGTATGTCGGTAAGGTACGTGATGTCTATGACATTGACGGAAAGTATCTCGTTATGGTTGTTACGGACAGGATCTCAGCGTTTGATGTGGTCCTGCCGGAAGGGGTTCCCTACAAGGGACAGGTGCTGAACCGCATAGCGGCCAAATTTCTGGACGCCACGGCCGACATCGTTCCGAACTGGAAGGTGGCCGTGCCGGATCCGGCTGTCACCATCGGCCACAAGTGTGAGCCTTTCAAGGTTGAGATGGTCATCCGCGGCTACCTCGCCGGACATGCCTGGAGGGAGTACAAGGCTGGAAAGAGGACGATCTGCGGTGTGGCGATGCCGGACGGGATGGTAGAGAACCAGAAGTTTCCTGAGCCGCTTGTGACCCCGACCTCTAAGGCCGCCGAGGGACACGACGAGGACATTTCTAAGGAGGAGATCATCGCCCAGGGACTTGTCGGACGAGAGGATTACGAGAAGCTTGAGGCTTACACAAGGGCCATCTACAAGCGTGGATGCGAGATAGCGGCACAGCACGGACTGATTCTGGTGGACACCAAGTACGAGTTCGGCAAGAAGGACGGTCAGATCTATCTGATGGATGAGGTGCACACTCCTGACTCTTCACGTTATTTCTACGCCGATGGTTACGAGGAGAGGCTTGCCAGAGGTGAGCATCAGAAGCAGCTTTCCAAGGAGTTTGTCCGTGAGTGGCTGATGGCCAACGGTTTCCAGGGACAGGAAGGACAGAAGGTTCCGGAGATGACTCCTGAGGTTGTGGCCGGGATCTCGGACCGTTACATCGAACTCTACGAGCACATCACCGGCGACAAGTTCGAGAAGACTGAATATTCCGCCGAAGCCATCGAGGCCAATGTCAAGGCTTGCCTTGAGGGGCTGAAATAACCATTGGACGGCCTGAAACGGATATACGCCCGCAACTGCGAGGCGCGAAGGATTGACAGGACGGTCGCCGAACCGTTCCTTCAATCCTTTCACCGTTTGGGCTACACCAGATGCCGCCACCTCTACGGCCTATACGTCAGACGGGGCGAAGATATTCCCTCAGGCACATTGGTCGCCGTCGCCGGCTTCTCCGCTCCGAGAATATGGCGGAAGGGGGAGCGAGACATCCGTTCCTGTGAATGGGTCCGCTATGCCTCTCTGGAAGGAATCGGCGTGGACGGCGGGATGGGCAAGCTCCTGAAGGCGTTCATCGGGGACGTGAGGCCGGACGATGTGATGAGTTACGCCGACGCGTCCTGGTCAGACGGGGATGTTTACCGCAAGCTCGGATTCACCCAGGAGGAGGACAAGGTCTTCCCGGACGGGAGCCGTAGCCTGAAGTTTAGACTGAAACTGACTGAATATGAGTAAGAACCGAACATTGTTGGGACGATTGTCAAGGCTGCTTCTGATCAAGCTGCCGTTGGCATTCTTCGTGCTGACTTTCCTGTGGGCGCTTATCCTGAGATGGTGTCCGGTCTATGTCACCCCTCTGATGATCCAAAGGACGATAGAGTACCGCGGAGACAAGAACTATTATATTCATAAGACTTGGGTGCCGTACAAGAGGATCTCTCCCGAGATGGCCCGCGCCGTGATAGCCAGTGAGGACAACCTTTTTGACAAGCACAGCGGCTTCGACTGGAAGGCGATAAAACAGGCGCAGAAGGAATATGAAAGCGGCAAGCGCCGCCGGGGTGGAAGCACTATCTCCCAGCAGACGGCGAAGAATGTGTTCCTGCTTCCGCACAGGTCGATGGTGCGCAAAGGCTTCGAGGCTTATTTCACGGTTCTGATCGAGTTCCTTTGGAGCAAGGAAAGAATTATGGAGGTTTACCTGAATGTCGCCGAGATGGGCAAGGGAATATTCGGGGTCGAGGCTGCCGCGGAGCATCATTTCGGAACTTCCGCCGCCAAGCTGACACGCCGCCAATCCTGCCTGATCGCCGCCTGCCTTCCTAATCCGCAGAAACGTAACGCCGGCAAACCGTCCTCCTACATCAGCAGGCGCGCCTCCGACATCGCGTCCTTGGAATCCAAGATCGGCTACCCTGACTGGGTCTATCACAAATGATGGCAGTCTGTGCGTTGGGGCATTATTCTGGCCAAAACTTCACGAAATCTCGTTAATTTTTTGTATCTTCGTAATTTTGAGGGCATTTGGCATGACCGTGTGGTTGTGCCGGCCTTTGTTGAATGATTTACAAATAATTATAGTTGTTATGAAGATACTAGTGACAGGCGCAGCCGGATTCATCGGCTCAAGGCTGATGGCCAGGCTTGCTGAAAGGGGAGATGAAGTTGTCGGACTGGACAACATCAATGACTATTATGATGTACGTCTTAAGTACGGAAGGCTGCGTGAGAACGGTTTCGAAGGCCCGTTCCAGGAAGGAGAGCTGGTTGTCAGCGGAAAGTACCCGCGCTGCCGTTTCGTGAAAATGTCAATCTGCGACAAGGCCGCATTGGACTCACTCTTTGAGGATGAAAAATTCGACAGGGTCGTGAATCTGGCCGCCCAGGCAGGGGTGAGATATTCAATCACAAACCCTTACGTCTATCTTGAGAGCAATCTTCACGGTTTTCTGAACATTCTTGAGGCTTGCCGTAATTTCGGTGTGGGGCATCTGGTCTATGCCTCATCAAGCTCGATCTACGGGCTCAACGAGAAGGTGCCGTTCTCGGAGGATGACAAGGCTGACTGCCCTGTGAGCCTCTATGGGGCCACCAAGAAGGCCAACGAGCTGATGGCCCATTCATATTCAAAACTTTACGGATTCGCTTCAACCGGGCTTCGCTTTTTCACCGTCTATGGCCCGTGGGGCCGTCCGGACATGTCCCCGATGCTTTTCGCTTCGGCCATAGCCAAAGGTGAACCTATCAAGGTGTTCAACAACGGAGACATGATCCGTGATTTCACCTATGTGGATGACATCGTGGAAGGAACGATCCGTGTGATTGACCATGCCCCGAAGGCTGAGGAATGCGCCCACGGAGTCCCGGCGAAAGTGTATAACATCGGCTGTTCCCACCCTGTCAGACTGATGGATTTCATCAGCGAGATCGAGCGGGCGTACGGCAAGCCGGCTCAGAAAATATTCCTACCGATGCAGGCCGGTGATGTCTATCAGACCAACGCCGACACCACCAAGCTTGAGACAGAACTCGGCTACAAGCCAAGCACGAGCCTTCACGAAGGAATTTCCCGGTTTATGGAATGGTACAAGAGCGACCTTAATCCGCTGAAATAGGACATTGAATATATTCCTGAAGTAGATCTTTGAATATGGGTGACCGGCAGACAGGGCAGATTTCGGAGAACAGCAAGAGGATAGCCAAGAATACCCTTGCGCTGTACTTCCGCATGTTCCTGCTGATGGCGATCGGGCTCTACACTTCCAGGGTGGTTCTTAACGCATTGGGAGAGACTGACTTCGGCATATACGGAGCCGTGGGAGGAATCGTCTCTATGTGCTCACTTCTGTCCGGCTCGTTGGCCTCGGCCATAAGCCGTTTTCTGACAGTGGAGATTGGTAAGAATGATGTTGCAAGACTCCGGGAAGTCTTTTCGATGTCCATCATCGTGATTCTGCTTCTGGCCGCTGTGGTATTTGTGATCGCCGAGCCATCTGGGGTCTGGTATGTCGGAAACGTGATGAACTTGCCTCCAGAACGAGTAGAAGCTGCCAGATGGGTGTTCCAGTTCTCATTGCTTACATTCTTGGTCAACTTGTTGTCCGTGCCCTACAACGCAACTATCATCGCGCATGAGAAGATGAGCGCATACGCCTACATCAGCATTCTTGAAGGAGTCTTGAATCTTACCGTGGCTCTTCTTATAATGCACAGTACGTTTGATCGTCTGAAATATTTTTCGGTGCTGATGTTCCTTTCTGCCGTTGTTGTGAGGTTCACTTATGCTGCGTACTGCAGACGTTTTGACGAGTGCGGACACAAACTAAGATGGAACAAGAGAATATTCCGCCAGATGCTTTCCTTCGCCGGATGGAGTTTCCTCGGAAATGGAGCTTATATGCTTAACACTCAAGGTGTGAACCAGTTGCTGAATGTTTTTTTCGGAGTCTCGCTCAATGCTGCCAGGGAGGTCATGTCCAAGGTTGAGACATCAGTGAACAGGTTCGTCACGAACTTCATCACGGCGATAAATCCGCAGATAATGAAATCCTACGCTGCAGGAAACTATGAGTATATGTACCATCTGGTTTGCAGAGGGGCAAAATATTCTTACTTCCTTCTTTGGATTCTCGTTCTGCCGCTGGTGCTGGAAACCCCCGCCATCCTTCGTCTCTGGCTAAAGAATGTCCCTGAATATTCAGTTGTATTCGTCCGGTTGTCATTGGCTACCGCCTTATGCAACACGCTTGGTCACACTTTTTTAGCTGCAGTCAATGCAACAGGTAATGTTGGCCGGTATCAGACTTGGGTCACTATTGTCGGAGGTCTGGTCTTTCCTTTGTCTCTGGTGGCGTTCAAGTTGGGATGTGAGCCACAGACAGCCTTCTACATTTATTTTCTGGTGTATTTTGTCCTGATTTTTGTCCGTCTGGTTATTGTGTCCGGACATATTGGCATGCCGAAGTCTTTGTTTGTCAAGGAGGTTTTCATGAGGATAATCCCAGTCACACTGCTTTCGGCCGCTGTTCCTTCAATTTTGGTGTGCGGAATGTCTCCGTCTGTCTGGAGAGTCCTGATTGTCAGCCTTGTCAGCGTTTGCAGTGTGGCTGTGACGGTGTATTTCACAGGACTGACCGATGGAGAAAAGGCTTTTGTCATCAGGAAAATCAAGAATATCAGCAAGATAAAAGTATTGTCATGAACACACATTATACAGTCGAAAAAAACGTTCTGATTCTGATTAGTCTTCTAAAGCGGAACGGAATAAGAAAAGTCATCGCTTCCCCTGGAACCACGAACATCACGTTTGTGGCCAGTCTGCAGAGCGATCCTTTCTTCCAAATGTATTCAGCGGCGGACGAGCGCTCTGCGGCGTACATGGCCTGCGGCTTGGCGGAGGAAAGTGGAGAGCCGGTGGTGATAACCTGCACTGGAGCCACGGCGTCACGAAACTATATTCCAGGAATGACTGAAGCATATTACCGGAAACTACCTGTGCTTGCGGTCACGTCCATGGCCGGACGTTCGAAAATCGGAAATCTCAATCCACAGATAATCGATCGTTCCAGGATTCAGAAGGATGTCTCGGTTTATTCAGCCTTCCTTCCTTTTGTCCATGACTGTGAGGATGAAAGGCTATGTGTTCTGACAGTGAACAAGGCGATGATCGCGCTTCGGGCCGGCGGGGGGGGGCCGGTGCATCTTGATGTGGAGACAAGAATCTCCACGGATTTCTCAGTCATGGAGTTGCCGGACGTTCCCAAAATTGATTATTATGAATATGACGACAAATTACCGACAGTCCCAGAGTGTGACGTATGTGTCTTCATCGGATCTCATCTTCCATGGAAAGAGGATGAACAGAAGGCCTTGGAGGATTTTTGTGACAGATATGACGCGGTCGCTTTTTGTGATCAGACATCGAATTATTCAGGACGGTTCGCTGCGAGGGCGGCGGCTGTTTTCTCACAGAAGTACATCCATACTTCACTTCTCAGACCTGACCTGCTGATTCACATCGGAGAGGTCTCGGGTGATTACTACACATGGAAATCATTGAAACCAAAAGCTGTGTGGCGCGTCAGCCGGGATGGGGAACCAAAGGATGCTTTCGGAAGTCTGACCAAGGTTTTCAATATGTCCGAGAAGTTCTTTTTCCGGAGTTATTCAGACATGAAGGCACCGTCTGCTCCATCCATGAAAATGACTGGAATAGAAAAGGAATATGAGGCAGTGCTCTCATCTGTTCCGGAACTGCCTTTCTCCAATCTTTGGGTCGCAAGGCGTCTTTCCGGCGCGCTGCCTTCCAGGGCAGTGCTTCATCTTGGCATACTCAACTCGTTAAGAAGCTGGAATTTTTTCAGACAAGATCCATCAGTAAAAGTGTTTTCCAATGTCGGCGGATTCGGAATAGACGGCGGATTGTCCTCGTTGGTGGGTTCATCTTTGGCCTCTCCTGAAATTTTGCATTTCGGTGTTTTCGGTGATCTCGCATTCTTTTATGACATGAACTCGTTAGGTAACAGACACATAGGAAAGAACATCAGAATCTTGCTGATAAACAACGGCAAAGGAACCGAATTCAGAAACTACAGCCATCCGGCTTCGATGTGGGGGGACGATGCCGACGCATACATCGCCGCCAGTGGTCATTATGGGAATAAATCCCATGAGTTGGTCTCTCATTATGCCCAGGATCTTGGCCTTGAATATCTTTCCGCATCAAATGCGGAAGAGTTCAATAGTGTTTCGGAGAGATTTGTCTCGCCTTCGTTGTCCCGTTCCATGGTGCTGGAGGTTTTCACGGACAGTGAGGACGAGAGCCGGGCTTTGGAAATGTTCGGCAATGCCGTTGGACCGGATGCAAAGGATAAGGCCAAGGATTTGATCAAGAGTGTGTTCGGGAAGGATTCCATCAACCGTATTAATAAATTGATAGGAAAATAGATTATGGGAAAGACTTTGACGAGAGCGATTGACTATATATTCAAAGGCATTCCGGAAGTGAATGTCAAGGTCGATGTTGGAATGGTGGAACCTTCTAACATATTGAAAGGGAAAAAGATCCTGATAACGGGTGGTGGAAGAGGTTTGGGTTTCGCGATAGCTAAGAAGTGTGTCGCCGAGGGAGCGGAAGTGCTCATCTGCGGGAGATCTTCACAAACCCTTGAAAAGGCAGCCTCGGAATTGGGCGATTGCCTTTATTCTGTTTTCGATGTGACAGATTACGAGCATATTCCTTCGTTTGTCCAAGAGTGTTCCCGGAAACTTGGAGGACGGATTGATGTCCTTGTCAACAATGCTGGAATATCCTTGCATGAGGGAAGCATCTACGATGTGACATTGGAAGGATTTGACGCTCAGTTCGGAACCAACCTGAAGGGACCATACTTTTTGTCGAAGGCATTTCTGAATAATTTCAAGGCTACCGGTAATTCAGGAGGAAGCATAATATTCGTGACATCTGAAAGGGGACTGTACTGCGACGACCAACCCTATGGCCTCACCAAGGCGGCGGTTTGCAGTCTTACTCAGGGACTTGCGCACAGAGCGTTGAAGGATGGCGTTCGGGTCAATGCGGTCGCTCCCGGGGTGACGGTTTCGGACATGACTGGTGTTGACAGGAACGGAAATCTTTTTAGACCGGGAACTTCGGGCGTACGTGTGCTGCTTCCGGAAGAGATTGCCGAGACGGTCGTGTTTTTTATCTCTGACGCGTCAAGGTCAATCAATGGAGCCATTATTCCATGCAATGAGGGCAATCACATTAGATGTGACTGGTAGCTATGAGAATAGGAATCCTGACATTTCACTATGCGTGCAACTACGGGGCGATGTTGCAGACTTACGCCACGCAGGAGTTCTTGCGCTCGATGGGACATGATGTCTGTGTGGTTGACTATCGCAATAAGTCAGTAGAGGAAGGCTACGCTGCCTGGAACTTCAAGATAGACTTGCTGAAGACTTTGCCAAGAGCCTTCTCCAGGGCGATGAGGAATAGCCGGTTCAGACATTTCATGAAAGAACGTCTGGTGTTGTCAAAAGATCCGTTTGACAGTTTTGATGTGTTGCTGTTCGGCAGCGATCAGATCTGGAATGAAATAATCACTGGCGGATTTGACAAGATATATTGGGGAGATTTTACTACCAAGGCTAGAAAAGTCGCTTGGGCTGCCAGCGCCAACGTCCTGTCTTTCTCGGACATGGAATATGCCGCGAAATGCCTGTCTGGATTTCATGCGATAAGCGTCAGGGAGGATTCTTTGAAGGAATTGGTCAGCGGTATGACATCGGTTCCGGTCAAGTGTATTCAGGATCCGACCTTGATGCTGGGCGAACGGGAATGGAAGGCATTGGCCGGCCCCGTCAAGGATGGGGGATATGTCTTGGCTTATCCGATGCTTTGTGATGAATTGGTGATAAAGACCGCCGGCGCGATCGCTGGAGCAAAAGGACTACGGCTCGTGATACTTTCCAAGAATGCATTGTACCGACCGTATAAGAATATGGTGCAATGGGCTGGACCGGAGGAGTTTGTGTCGTATTTCGCAGGAGCGTCCCATGTTGTCACATCATCATTTCACGGAACGGCTTTTTCGATCATATTCAGAAAAAAGTTCCTATCGGTCGTAGAACCTGGTACAAGGAATCTTCGTGTGGAGTCATTGCTTCGAAAGATGGGGCTTGAGAACCGGCTTTCTGACGGTTCGGACATGTATTCCATCGACTTGCCTCTAGACAATGATAAGATAGGTATGGCCTTGGACGGGTTAAGGCAGGAGGCTGTTGATTTCTTGAAAGCATCAATGTCATGACAAAGAACGGCAAGATAACGGTTCTGTATGTGAACCATGAGGATAACGTTGTCGGTGGGGCTTCCTGGTCGCTCGTCAATCTCATCAGGTCGGTCAATGAGTATGTCATTCCGGTCATTCTGTTGAGGTCGGAGGGACCTGTGGCCGACTTTTTCCGATCCAAAGGCTACGAGTGCATTGTTCATTCATTCAGGCGCTTGACATACAAAGGGGGAGTCTTGAAAAGGACATTGCGTTTTCTTCCTCACCTTGTGACGAACACCTGGATCAACCACAAGTGTGTCAAGGATGTGTCCAGACTTCTTGCTGGCAGAAACGTCAGCATTGTCCACAGTAACTCGGGTGTCATCGACATCGGGCTGGCCTTGGCGGAAAAACTTGGCGCGAGGCATGTCTGGCATATTCGTGAATATTTTGACCTGGGCTTGAACGCCAGACCTTTCCGAGGATTCGGAAGGTGGAATGTGGAACTTCGCCGCTCTGATGCTGTCATTTTGATTTCCAACGGTTTGCGGGAGCATCTTGGGCTAAAGGACTGTCTGTCGGCATACTGCTTCCCTGATGCTGTGCGTTCTAAGAATGATGTCGTCCTTGATACAGAAAAAGAAAAGTATTTCCTTTTCTGTGCTGGTGAGATGGGGGCAGTGAAACGTCCGGAAACAGCCATTAGGGCATTCGGCGGATCCGGTTTGGCGGCCAAAGGGTATTCGCTGGTCTTCACGGGAAACTGTCGTGAAGAGAGAAAGGCCGGCCTGATGGAGGTGGCGAAAGAGGCCGGTGTGGAAAACAATGTCGAGTTTAGGGGCTATGTGGCTGACATCAGGTCTCTTATGTCCAAAGCTACAGCCTATCTCATGTGTTCTGAGTTCGAGGGGTTGGGGCGTGTGACCATTGAGGCGATGTTCTACGGCTGTCCGGTGATTGCCAGAAGGTCTGGAGGCACTTTGGAGATAATCACTGACAGGCGGAACGGTTTCTTTTTTGACACGGTTGAGGAATGCTCGGGACTTATGAATATGCTGGCGTCGGCTCTGCCGCTTGACGTTGTCCGCAAGGCCCAGAAAGATGCGGTGGCCCGTTATTCTGAAGAGGAATACGGCAGTGAGATAATGCGTGTATATGATGTTTTGACAAAATGATAGGCGTTATAGTTATTAATTATCACAGTGAGGAGAAGACGATAGAGTTCGTGAGGACTGAACTTGCGAAGATCCGGTCGGATTATGCTGTGGTGATTGTGGACAACGGTAGCACGGAACTAAGCAGGGACCGTCTGCTGGAGGCGTTCAAGGGGGCGGACCAGTATGTCTTCGTGGTGCCGTCCGAAGAGAATCTTGGCTTTGCCAAAGGCAATAATCTTGGGGCGGAAGTGGCTCGTAATCAGTTTGCTCCTGATGTTTTTTTGTTCGCCAACAATGACATACGTCTTGTAGAACCTGATGTTGTCGAAAGGATGGCGGCCAGGTTGAGGTCTCTGGAGGAGGCCGGGGCTCTCGGCCCAAAGGTTGTCGGACTGGACGGGCGGCTCCAGAGTCCAGAGCCGTTCATCAGTTTCTGGGACAGGCATGTGGCTCTTTATTGGAGGAGTCTGTTTTCATCCAAATCAAGAAGACCGTTTTGGGAGGAATATTCACAGACTGCTAAGGAAGGCTTTCATTACAGGATTTCAGGATCTTTCTTCATGGTCAAGGCCGAAGATTATTCCGCTTGCGGGAAAATGGATCCGAAGACCTTTCTCTATGCGGAGGAAATGATTCTGTCCGAAAGGCTTAAGAGGATAGGAAAGGGTGTTTACTACTACCCTGAAGTCTCGGTCGTTCATGAACATGGGGCGACCACGAGGAAGTACTACGACAAGGTCAGGGTGCGGGAACTCAAGTATCAGAGCGAGAAGTACTACTATAGGACCTACATCGGGACTCCGGCGTGGCAGTTTCTGGTGGCGGACCTGACATATTCATTGAAAAAATTGCTGAAGAGGTAGGTTATGAGAAAGAAGATTTACGTGTCGCCGTCGGCTAACAGGAAAAACGGCTATCCGAACCGCTACTTCGTCTTTTTGAAGGAGAATCTGGCTGAGTATTTCGATGTGCTTGACGCGGACAACGAGCCATACCTGACGCAGGGGTGGGCGTTGCTGAAACATTCGTTCAAGGCTGACATATTCCTGCTCAGTTTCGTGGAGACGATAGCTTTCCACAAACTGGCTTTCGCGCAGTACTTGATGGTACGGCTTAGTTTTTTGATAATGAGGTTGAGGCACAAAGAGATCGTATTCATATTCCATAACCCTCGTCCGCACAAGGGGGAGAATTGGATGTCGAGGTCGCTGACGAAGGTTCAGTTGCTTCAGTCGTGCCTTGTCGTCTCGCATTCCGGAGAGACCGCCGCGTTCGCGAGGGCTTTGATTTCTGAATATGGCGGCTCGCCTGACAAGGTGCGTTATGTCTGCCATCCGGTCGCAGTCGCCGGTGATGATGGTTCTGTTGTCGCCGAGGCTGATGATGGCTTTGCGCCTTCCTTGAAAACAAGACGTTCCGGCAGGTCTGATGAGATTTTGATCTGGGGAAATATCCTTCCGTACAAAGGAGTGCTGGAGTTTATTTCCAGTCCGGCCGTGAGGGTCGCCGGGCTTAATGTCCGCATAGTCGGCCGGTGCAAGGATCCAGGAATGGCAAAAGACATCGAAAAGGCTGTGGCCGAGTGCGATTCCGCCGAGTTTGTCGGCTCTTATTCCAATGGTTCTGAGTCTCTTCGCTCGAAGATTATTTTCGAGAACAGAGCCGCTGACTTTGATGAACTTGCATCTTTGGTCAGTTCCAGCAAGTTTGTGTTGTTTCCGTATCTGCCAGGCAGTGTGTCAAGTTCGGGTGTGCTGATGGACACTCTGGCAATGGGAGGAAATCCGGTAGGGCCGGCGGTAGGGGCGTTCGCTGATCTCTCCAGGGAGAATGTTTGTTTTGTCTATGGTTCAGAGGCCGAGATGATCGAGATCCTGAAGTCAGACCGGAGCGTCAATCCTGGGGTTCTCCGTGATTTCATCACCCGCAACACATGGCACTCCTACGCCAAGTTCTTCGCGGACTTCTTCGCCGGTCGGTGAAGCTTCATCAATGTTTCCAAAAGATATTTTGGAGGTTATCTTTTGGATGAAATAATTAACCGCATGGTTGTATTTCAGTGATATTTTGGAATAATGGATTAATTTTTGATATCTTTGCCACTGTTTGAAAGTTGAACAATTAATATTCATTTTAATTATGAAGAAAGTATTTTCATTTATCCTTGCGGCATCAATGATGCTTATCGGAACCGCTGCCATCGCGCAGCCATCACTCGGCATCGGCTACCTTAACTCTACGGACAAGGTAAAGTCCGGCAGCACGACCAAGACCACTAATCTGAGCGGCTTCTATGTAGGCGGATCCTATAACATTAACCTTGCCGGTTCTTTTGGCGTGGCTCCGGGACTGTACTATGGTCTTGCTACCAAGAGTGATGCGAATAGTTTTGGCGGAATTCTTGATACTAAGGCGGATGTGACAGAACACTATCTTTCCATCCCTGTGATGTTCAATGCGGGCCTTACCATCACTGACGGCATTGTCGGAAGAATCTATGCCGGACCGACCCTCGCTTATGGTATCGCCTCAAATTTAAAATATACGGCATCTGCCTCCATACCTGTCTTAGGAACCGTCAGCAAAGGTGACAAGGTGAACAATTACGATGATTCGGACTACGGACGTTTCGATGTCATGCTCGGCGGCGGTGTGGCGGTCGAGTTCTTCGACATGGTACGCTTCAATGTCGGCTATGACTACGGTCTCGTGAACCGTTACACCGGTGACGGCGACATGACCCGTCACAGGAGCCAGTTCAACATCGGTGTCGCCTACCTCTTCTAAAGTCAACTTTGTTATTTGACGATAAGTGGTCAAGGATTCTTTCCTGACCACTTTTTTTGTTGAGATAGGTCGGACGGAGCGGCATGGGTTTTCTTAGCCAATTTCAAAAATCCCTGTATGTTGTTTTAGAGTGTGTTCAACATATTCATGATAGACCTTGTGTCCGGATTTACTATCCATCATTTGCAGTTGGCGGGAACGCTAGTGCGTCACGTAGTCCTCTCTGTGGCATGATAGTGTTCCTGACGAGGCATCAGAGAGTTGTGTCGGGAACACTGAATATGCCTGCAAGGCATTCAGTACAAGAATCGTGTTCCCTTCAATTGCAAAAGCTCTCTCATGTCCGAGAATGGCTTGGCTCTCGGGATTGTTTTTTGGACATAGTCAGTTTAGGTGGTATTACGCACGGCCAGTTGAGTTGATTTCTTAGAAGCTGTTTTGAATTGTTTGAAATGTTCTTTGAGGTGAAAAATCTTCATTTTCTTCCCGCTTCTTCAGTCAGATAGCACCGCTATCTTCCTTGGAAGAAGCGGTCGAAACTGAAGTTTTTCACTCTCAAACCTTCAAACAAACAATTCAAAACAGCTTCTTAACATCGTAGGTTTAAGGGAGGCTTTCAGCCATGGGATTGGCGGCCGAACACCTGAGACAGTAACTCTTTGTCAAGCAACGTGACCCTTGCCAGCTGTGGAATAGAATAGGTCCGGCGGTTTCCCCATAGTTTCTGGGCCACGGCCATGCGTTCGTCCATGCTTGCTTTGCTGACGGAATCCCTGCTGAACAAAGAACGGCAAAGTTCACGTGCCTCATCCCTGAGCGCCTTGTCGGACCTGTCCTGCAGTAGACTGTTCGAGGACTCCCGGTCGATCTGAGCCTCAATGTCTTTCTTTTGATGAAGGAAAGCGAGAAAAGCCCTGATTGACATGAACAACCTTTCGACTACATCCCAGTTAAGATAGGAATGCGGGATAATCATTCCGGAATCATCGTATCTCCAATCGGATGGAAGCTGGACTTTTGTATTGAACATAGCCTTGCGCTGCCTTACACTGAGGCTTCCGATACAGGTCCCATAGCTTTCGGTCACGTTGTGATCCACGAATAGGATGTCACCGGGTCCCCAGCGGTAGCGCCATGGCGCTTGAGGGAAGCCTGCCGCGATACTGTTACGGTAGACGTAGATGATCTTGTTTTTCAGTTCCGTTTCCGTTTCGATCCCATCAATTGAGATGTCTATTCCTTTGGGAATATATTCCTTGCGTCCTGTCTTTTTCATCCAGGTCTCAAGCTGGCGCTTTATGAAGCGTCTCATTCTCTCGCAGTCTTCCGGCCGGCCACGGACAATCTCGTGAAAGTGTGTCCCCATGACCTGTATCATCAGTAAACTTACATCGCAGGCATGGGCTGCTATGGGGAGAAGGTTCATGCCGAAGATGCGGTCTTCCTCGGTCTCAAAAAGGTTCTTGACTGAATGTCCGTTAGAGTAGATGTGGGCATAAAACCCTTCCAGAGGCTTGTCTATCCAGCCGTTGATGCTTTGTGTGGTCATAATGAAGTTTTTTAGTTGCTTGGGTTACTTTTTTAGCCGGGAACACCGGTTCACGACCTGCGGCAGGTCACTGTGGCAATCGAAACAAATTTATGAATATTATCACATATCTTCAAGCTTTCCATGAAAATAAGTCTCATAAGTCTCATTATCTACAATGCTGTATCAAACATAGTAGCCAGACTGGAAGTCATTAGATTATGTCGGCCCAAAGATTTCCCGTAACCGTTTTTCATACTCCTCAGGGCTGTCACAAAGTGACTGTGGGTAGGAAGTTGGTGATTGAAGCGAATTAAAGAGCCCTTTTATCACCTTTCTCTTTGAAATTGGCGGGAACGCTAATGTGCCTTGCGTGGGTTTCAGCAACATGGTGTCGTTCCCGAAGAGGTGTCAGAAAGTTGTGTAGGGAACACTGAATATGCCTGCAAGCCATTTAACTGTAGACTACTGTTTCCGTCAACTTCAAAAATACGTCGTCCCATAAGGTGAAGGCTAGGGAATTGACGGGATTGCTAATAGGCAGCGGCAAAATACAGGGTTCATCAAGGTGAAAGGTTACGAGGTCACTTCATGGTGAGGTAGTGGCGGCGGAGGGGTTCGGGGAACTTCTCGATGGAGTAGCGGAGCATCGTGCGGGGCATCGAGGTGGCATATTCATCGAGAAAGAGTTCGAGGCGGCGCCGGTCGCGCTTGCCGGCTTCGCGGAGCATCCAGCCGACGGCCTTGTGCATCAGGTCGTGCTTATGGGACATCAGCTTGACAGCCAGAGAGTAAGTGTCGTTGAACTCGCCGTTCCGGATCAGAGTCAGAGTCGAGACGATGGCGATTCTCTGCTCCCACAGCAAAGTGCTGTCCGCCAATGAATATAACCGCTCCCGCTCCTGTGGGTTCTCAAGAAGATAGCCACCGACAATGGATGGAGCGGTCAGGTCGACCAGATCCCAGTTGTTGATTCCGGAGGTGTGTGAAAGATAGAACTCGAAAACCTCTTTCGGGACGGATTTCCGGCTCTGCTGCACGAGGATTATAAGCGCACATAGACGGGCTTCGTGCCAAGGAGAACCTAGCAAGGCCTCTATGTCGAACAACGATGCGAACAGATTCTTTTTCGCCACGGCCCTGACATCCGGCACGACCACACCCAGAAAACGGTCGCCTTCACCATATTCGCCGACTCCACACTTGAAGAACCGTGGCAGCACGACGCGCTTCTCCTCTGAATGAAGCGCATCCAGTTCAGCGGTCACCCTTTCGGCGAATGTTGTTGGATTCTGTTCCATTGTTGTCCTTATGAAGAAAGCTTACAGTCTGGTCCAGGTCACGGTTTCGGAGAAGCCCATCTTGGAGCCCTTTAGCGAAAGGGTCTTGGAGTCCGAGAACCAGGCTTTGAGGGAGGCGTTGATGCCTCGCACTGGGTCATAGATGTTGGCTCCACTCCAGACTTTGGCAGAAGCGTCATATTTCAAACCTTTGAATATCACGATTTTGTCACAATCGACATTCCTCAGCGACTTGTCCGGATTCTTGGCATCCTTGCGGACAGATCCATCTTTCTCTGTCCTGTTCTGGACCCAGAAGACCTGTGCGGTGTAGGAGCCGTCGGCATTTTTGAAAACCTTGACCTTGCTTTTCTCGCCTTTATGATCGACAAGGTAATCACCGATGATGTTGTCTCCGGCCGCGTTCGGATCTTCCGCACTCGCAGATGTTTCCGTAAGGCTGGTTTCAGGTGCGGCCAAACATCCATTGTAGTTTTTGATTGTCAATTCCATGCGTGAACCTGCGGCCTGAACAGGACCACAGAACGTAAACAGTGTGATGGCAGCGCAGAGCAAGCCGAAATCCTTTGACTTCATATTCATGAAAATTAATATGTTGGTATAATAATTGTCCGCTTCGTTTTTGGCGCGGCGATGGTACTGTTGCCATTTCTGTGCCGAGGGCTTGAAATCTCGACAATTTGAGTTAATTTTGCCGCGATATGAACAACGGACTTATTATTCTGGATTTTGACGGTACCCTTTGCGATACCAGAAATACCATTGTCAAGACGCTTCAGATGACGATGGAGAAACTTTGCCTGCCAGTGGCTGATGAATATGCCTGCGCGGCGACAATCGGACTTCCTTTGAGTGAAAGCTTCAAGACTATGTTCCCGTCGTTGACGGAGGGGCAGGCTCAGGAGTGCGCAGAGGCCTATAGGGACATATTCGAAGAAAACAAGAGGCTGCTTGCTCCGAAGGTTTTCCCCGATGTGCCGGAAACTCTGGCGGAACTTCGCAGAAGGGGCTTCGTGTTGACAATCGCTTCTTCCCGTTCTAATCATTCGCTCATGGATTTTGTCATGACTTTCGGTTTTGACAAGGAAATCTCGCTTGTGCTTGGGGCGGATGACGTGACGAAAGCCAAGCCGGATCCGGAACCTGTCCTTCTGACTTTGAAAAAACTGGGATTCAGCGCATCCCGGACATTGGTTGTCGGCGACATGCCTTTTGACATCCTGATGGGCCGCGGGGCCGGCGCCAGGACTTGCGGTGTCACCTATGGCAACTCCACGCGCGAGGAACTGCAAGGCTCCGGTGCTGATTACGTCATTGATGATTTCGCTTCTCTTATGTATTTGGATTGGTTGTGATTTTGCTTGTGAGAGCGGCGAAAAAAGAAAAACCTGAATTTTGCAAGGTTGACCAAAATTCAGGTTTTTATTTTTCGCCGCCTTTGTGCTCGAATGGTTAAGTTATTTATAACCGGACTATGCACTTTAGGCTTGTGCCTGATAATAGGTACTATTTACTCTATGACTTGCAAATCCATAAGAGTGCACCAATAGACAGCGAAAAAATCAAACGTCAAATTTTGGTAACGTGCAAAATTTGACATTTGCCTTTTTTTCGATGTCGCCTACACATAAAGTCGCTTTGCCTTTTCTACACTTCGTCACTTCGACAGGCTCAGTGACCACAACACATCTGAATGGTAATCCAGAGAGAGGAAACACTATTTTCCACTCGGGATGATGATCTTGTAGGTGTGGCCGGCCTTGTTGAGCAGTTTGTTGTCCCTAAGCCAGAGATTGGCCTCTTTCAGCTGGTAATAGGTCACACCGTGCTCTTCGGCGAAATCCACCAGACTGGCTATCGCCCCGCTTACAGTGACAACCTCCTTAGGAGAATAGCAAGGATATTTCTCGAAATCATTCACATTGAACCCGAAAGCGGCCGGAGTCTCGAAAAACATTTTGGCGGAAAGCACCCTGAACATATAACGAGAGGTCTCCTCGACCATCCAAAGATCAAGGGCGGATTTCTGCCTCTGGTCGGAGAGGCGGCGGGATATTCCTCCCTGCCCGGCGTTGTAGCTTGCCGCCACAGTCATCCAGTCCCCGTACTTCTCGTACGCCCTGCGAAGGTACTTGCAAGCCGCCACAGTCTCTTTCTCGATGTTGTAACGCTCGTCCACCTCGGCGTCAATGATGAGGCCATATTCCTTACCCGTCGTCTTTGTGAACTGCCAGAGACCAGCCGCGCCAGCCGATGAATATGCCTTAGGGTTTAGGTTGCTCTCAATCGCCATGAGGTACTTCAGGTCATCCGGGATGCCGTTCTGCCGGAGGATCGGCTCAACCATCCTGAAATAGCGGTCTGACTTCTTCAGCATCAGGATCGAGTTGGAGTGCATGTAGGTGAACGAGATCAGTTCCCTGTCCATTCTTTCGTAGAGGTCGCTTCTGTCGAACCGTATGGTGTCGCCCGCGAAGATTATCTGTTTCGGAACCGCCGGAGCGCGGAAATGCAGCTCTTCCTGCGGGTAGATCTGTGCGGGGGAGAGTGTGGCGGCTCCAAGTGCGAGCGCGGTGAGTAGGAATATTCTTTTAAGATTCATCGCTGTGTGATTTTTTGATAGGCGAGCCTTTCCGATCCGTCGGCCAGAACGATCACGCCGCAGTAGGAGAATCCAGCCTTTTCTATGAGGCGGCGCATTATCCGGTTGTCGCGGTGGGTGTCGATGCGGAGGTTGCCGCTGACCGAAAGGGCATATTCAATGATCCTTCGGAACACGCCGTGGCTCTCGGGGATGCTGGCGATGCGGTGGATGACGTGGTAGGGTGAGCTGTCGTCAAGCCACTTGCCGTCGATTGATGAATATGTCGGTTCGGGCGAGGGGAGCAGGGCGAAGTAGGCGACCGGTTTTCCGTCTTGCTCAATGATGTGCGCTCCGCCCATGCTGATGTCCGTGCGTACGATGCCGGCGTCAGGGTAGCCGTCTCCCCACTGGGTGCTGTTGCCGTCCGAGCGCATGATATCCTTGGCCTTGTCGAATATCGCCAAGACTGCCTGGATGTCGTTTTCTGTCGCTTTCCTTATCATAGTCTTCTGTGTGGAAGACAGCTCGTCTTACAGGCTCGGGACCCCGTTGCGCCTTTCTCGTGCGCAGGACGTGGCCTATTGCTCACGGAGCCCTCTCCGTGTCTCCTCCCGTGCGCGGAACGTGGCTATTTGTACACGGAGCAAAGGGGAGAGCCCAGCGGATATTCGTAAATTACTGGTTGAACCTTTTGGCCTGCTCCTCGATGAGCGCCTTGTCGTTGAAGTAGTCGATCTTCATCGCCTTCTTCACCTCGTCGAGGGTCGCCGCGGCCACGGCCTCGGCATCCTCGCTGCCCTTTTTGAGGATCTCATAGACGGCAGGGATGTCCTTCTCATATTCCTTTCTCCTCGCCCTGATAGGCTCAAGCTCCTCGTTGAGGATCTTCTCAAGGAATCTCTTGACCTTCACGTCGCCGAGGCCGCCTCTTCTATAGTGATCCTTCAGCTCGTCGAGGTTGGCATATTCAGGAAGATAGAGGCCGAAGTGCTCGTCGCGGCAGAACGCGTCGAGGTAGGTGAAGACGGTGTTGCCCTCCACGTGGCCAGGGTCGCTGACATTGATGTGCTGAGGGTCGGTGTACATCGACATCACCTTCTTGTGCATCTCGTCAGCTGATTCCGCCAGGTAGATGCAGTTGCCAAGGGATTTGCTCATCTTCGCCTTGCCGTCGGTTCCAGGGAGGCGGAGGCACGCCGCGTTGGAAGGCAGCACAGCCTTCGGCTCGACGAGGGTCTCGCCGTAGATGCGGTTGAAGCTGCGCACGATCTCGACCGCCTGCTCAAGCATCGGCTTCTGATCCTCGCCCACAGGCACATCGGTGGCCTTGAACGCCGTGATGTCCGCGGCCTGGGAGATCGGGTAGCAGAAGAAGCCCACAGGAAGCCCGCTTCCGAACGCCTGCTCCTCGCCGTCTTGGCTGAAGCCGCGCATCTGGATCTCCGCCTTGACGGTCGGATTGCGCTGGAGCCGCGCCACCGTGACAAGGTTCATGTAGTAGAATGTCAGCTCGGTGAGCTCAGGAATCATGCTCTGGATGAATATTGTCACTTTGTCAGGGTCGAGGCCGACTGACAGGTAGTCGAGCGCCACCTCGATGATGTTCTGACGAACCTTTTCCGGGTTGTCGAAGTTGTCGGTAAGCGCCTGCGCGTCAGCGATGAAGACAAACATCTTCTTGTAGTCGCCGGCATTCTGGATGGCCACCCTGTTCCTCAGGGAGCCGACGAAGTGGCCAATGTGGAGGCGTCCGGTCGGACGGTCGCCTGTCAGTATTATCTTGTTTGACATACCGTTGTGTTTTTTAGTTCGGATTATAATCTTTGTCTTATCTTTTCGCCTGTTTTGAAATCTGATCCTAATAATTCATTGTCTCTTTTTGTCTTTTTCAGCCAAATCATATGTATTGTTCTATTTAATCAGGTTCAGAAACTCATTCCTCGTCCGTGCCGAGGTCAGGAAAGCCCCTGAGAATGCGGAGGTTGTGGTCGTTGCGTTGGCCTTCTGCACCCCTCTGATCGACATACACGTGTGCATCGCCTCGATGACCACCGCCACTCCCAACGGATGCAGCGCGTTGTCGATGCAGTCCCTGATCTGGACCGTCAGCCTCTCCTGCACCTGAAGCCGCCGCGCGAAAGTCTCCACGACCCTTGCCACCTTGCTCAACCCCGTGATCTTCCCATTAGGAATATACGCCACGTGGCACTTTCCCAGGAACGGCATCATGTGGTGCTCGCAGGTGGAGTAAAGCTCTATGTCTTTCACCAGCACCATCTGGCGGTACTCTTCATCGAATATGGCGGACTGGATGATCTTCGCCCCGTCCTGTGAATATCCCTGCGTGAGGAACTGCAACGCCTTGGCGACCCTTTCCGGCGTCTTCACAAGCCCCTCTCTGTCAGGATTCTCGCCTAACAGCCGGAGGATTTCCTTGACGTGGACAGCGATCTCCGCGGTCGTCTTTTCCTCGTATATTTCCTTTTTCTCGTATGACATATTCCTAAGCTCTTCTTTTGGTACGGTTGTTGAAACAGCTTCCAAGCCTACAAAATTAGGCAAAAAATACTTATTGTTATGATTTTTTGCATATCTTTGGGGCAAATAGAGCCGCTTTTTGCGACATTTTGATTTATATTAATGATTATTAACAATTTAATTGTTCGAGAATATGTATTGGACACTTGAACTTGCCAGTAGCCTGGACGATGCTCCATGGCCAGCATCAAAGGAAGAACTTATCGACTATGCCAACCGTTCCGGCGCCCCCGAGGAGGTCATCGAGAATCTAACCGAACTTGAGGACGACGGCGAAGTCTACGAATCCATCGAAGACATCTGGCCCGATTACCCCACCAAGGACGATTTCTTTTTCAACGAGGAGGAGTATTAGGGAGAATAACACTGAAAATTTGCGGTTATTTCGCTGATTATCAATAAGAGAGGTGAGGAATTCAATCCTTGCCTCTCTTGTTTTAACTCGTCTTGCCACGGAGTATCCTTGCCTATTTTGTAAACATATTGGGCATATTGTATTTTTTTCCTTGCCCATTTTTTCTAACTTTGTCGCATCCTCATACATATTCATCATCCTTAAAGAATAAGAGTAGTAATATGGGCAGACACAGAAGAGAATACCCCACGGGCAAACTTAGGCTAAAATGCTATAAGAATAGCGATGTCAATAAAGAGTACACATTGAACTACGAATATACGTGGCTCGATGATACTCCAATCAGAAAGGACACGGGAATAAAGGTTAAGCCGTGCGATTGGAATCCCGAGGGCAATAACAGAAGAGGAGAATTACGAGCATCCTATGGGAATGATGCGAAGCGTCTGAATAACCTTTTGAAAGATTCTTTGCAAAAATATGACACTCGCCTCCGTGTTTACGCCGAAAAGCATCCCAACCAGATGTCTTCTGAGATTATCCATTCAATACTCTTTGACGAGGATTTGACACGACAAGACGAAGCGCAAGATTTCGTTGAATATGTTAAGAAGACGTTGGAATCAAAACGTACCAGAGGCAAAATCGGTAAGAGCCGCTATGAAAATGGAATAAGCAATATGAAGGGCTTCACCGAATTTCTTGCATCACAGAGAAAAGGTACATATAGAACCAATGCCATCTATTTGGGAGATATATCCTCTGAACTTATTGAAGAGTATATCAGATACAGACGCGATATAAAGGGTAATACGGATGCTACAATCAATCACGCGCTTACGCCTATTATCATTGCTTGCGAGCACGCAAAGGACGAAGGCTTAATTGACACAAAGATATATGCTAAGATTAAGGATTGCAGAATTGAAGAGAAGCCATCCCTTGAAGGAGAGAGATTTGATGGCAAGTATCTGAGCAAAGAAGAATTGCAGAAGATTGTCAATTTCTATAATGAGGATAAGGAGCCAAGGCGAAAACAATACATCGAAATGTTCTTATTTGCTTTTCACGCGGGAGGGTTGAGGCTTGTCGATGTGATGTCTTTGAAGTGGGAACACGTCAGTATCGAGAAGCGAGAATTAAGAAAAATCCAAGTCAAAACAGCAAAGGGACGCAAGCCGAGGCACATCATCCCGTTGAACGATGCTGCTGTGAGTATATTGAAGAGATGGCAAGAACTTGCAAGGGAACAGCGTAGAACAAAATTTGTCTTTGATTTATTACCAGAAGATTTTAATCTTGATGATACGGACAAATTATATTACGCCAGAAACAATGCGGACAAAAAAGTCAATCAAGCATTATCGGTTGTTGGTGAAAAAGTAGGGCTAAGATTTACATTGGCGTTTCATTCTGCCAGACATTCATTTGCAATGAACGCTTTGAACGATGGTTTGAGTTTATCAGTCGTAAGCCGATTCCTCGGACATTCATCAACGGATATAACGGAATTGATTTATGCTGACTATCTTCCCAAGAAACTTGCAGACGAGTTAGAGAGCCTTCATTATGATTATGTACCGAATTTCGATGATTGATATTTTGTTCAGTTTATTTTATAGGAAATAAGCATAATATTTTTGAGATAGGTTTACTATTTATATTAAGTAAGATAAGATTGATAAGATGGCAAGCAAGAATTCTTCACAGATTCAGTTGTACGTATTCACGGGATTCGATATGGATTCGTTCATATCGCTGTATCTCCGTGAATTGGCTCCCAAGAAAGAGTTGGTGAATGTCAATATCTACACGGGGGAAGGAGTCTATGAGGACGTGAAGGAGAAGGCGGGCGTAAAGGATGCCGAGAAGATAAAAGCCAAATGCCTCTATCTGCAAGATACAATCATCAGAAAAGCCAACGCCAAGAAGGACAACAATTCATTCTCCCTATCATCCAAGGTATTAAAGAACGTCATAGGCTCCGAATACAAGTCTATGCTGAACGTTCTGATTCAAATGGGCTATATCGAAATGGGAGACGGGCAGCAAGGCGCGGGCGAGCATTGGTATTATCAGATTGGGGAATACTCCCGTCTCTATTCAATGAAGGACGTTGAGGTGCATCCGTACTATACGGAAAATTTCACCATTAAGAAGTACAAAGAGAAGTCTCTGGAACAGATTACCAAATATCAGACGGAAGTGGTGGCTCCGTCCGTTGATAGGCATTACGGAGAAGATTTCAGAAAGCAGTATATCGTATCATTGAACTATTTCCACATCGAGCGTGAAGAAGACTTGCAGAAGTATCTTAGGAAGCATTGGTACAATAAGGAAACATCCAAGTATTACGTCTATTACAAAGACATCATATCGAAATTACAAGCCAAGGATAAGAAGATATATAGCATTGACGGAAATGGAAGAATCTATCACGTTCTATCCAATCTATCCACAGATTTGAAAGAGTATATCAATATAGATTTCAGTTTAGATTGTAAGAATTCTCATCCTATCCTATTCAACTATTTCATATTCTACCATCATAACATTCCTATCTATTCATCTAATACTATATCTTCATTTCTACATAATAACATAGATAATTCCAATATCAGTTTTACCTTTTCTTCGTCTGATTCTTCATCCACGTCTAATAAATACCATAATGTGTCTGAATATCTTCGTAATGAGTTGATAGATAACAATATAGAAATTAACGAAGTTGCAAAGTTGGCTGACGATGAGTTGGAATACATCTATCTGACGAGTTCGGGGAGGATATGGGACGATATTAACGCTCAGTATCCAGAATTCACCCGCAAGGAGATAAAGGCGAAGTTCTTCAAGCAAGTCCTATACTCCTCAACAATATCCACCAAAAAGAAGCCGTTTGCTAAGGTGTTTGCCGCTATGTTCCCCAATGTGTATCGTCTGATATGCGAGTGGAAGAAGGCGAGCACAGATGCGTCAAAAAAGGCGTATTTGGACGAACATCATTTGTACGTGGAGAAGGAGTATGCTTCGCTCAGCATCGCCCTTATGAATTTGGAGGCTCAGATTTTCACAACGATTTTGAAGAGGATGTATGCAAAGCGTTGGTGTGCCGTTAATATCCACGATTGTATTGTAGTTCCATCGACAACCAAGAAGAATAAGCCAGATGAGGATTCCGTCAGAAGCATTATGACGGACGTATTCTCCAAGTTCGGGCTATGTCCCACATTCGATTAAAGCATAACGAGCGGGCTTGAAAAAGTTCGCTTTTTTATCTTCCTTATCAGTCTTTTTAAACCTAATAAACTATTTATTGATAAATGAATATCAATGAATAGAAAGTATTATTTGGATGAGTATTGGAAGCCGCTAAAAGGATATGAAGGGCTATACGATATTAGCAATTACGGACGAATCAGAAGCCTCAACTACCGAGGCTCCCGTCAGACTACAATACTCCATATAACAGCCTTTATGGGTAATTATCTGAAAGTTGGGCTTAGGAAGAATGGAGAAGTCAAGTATTATCGCGTCCATCGTCTTGTGGCTATCAATTTTCTTCCTCCACCGCTCCCAGAACAGACACACGCGGAGCACATTAACGGCAATCGTCAAGACAATAGGGTGTGCAATATCCGTTGGACTACTCCCAAGGGAAATATGGCAAATGAAATCACCCGTATCAGAATATCCCTTGCCTTAATGAATCCATCACCAGAGAGAAGGCAGCGTATCTCTGAGGGACAAAAACGCAGATTCGCAAGGGAGCGTGCTACCCACACGGGACGATATGCATTTATGCAGTAATAACTAAATTAAAAAGTAAGTAATATGGAAATCTCAAAAAACAAGAAATTCTATTTCGATTGTGATATTACGCAGATATTTCACAATTATCAAATCGTCATTTATGCTGAATCCTACGATGACGCGGTAAAGAAATTGAACGAGAAACGGGAAGACAACTTTATGAATGAGTTGATATTTGAAAAGCCGACAGAATCAGAACTAACTTTTCAATGCTCAGATAAAGTTGGTATGACTCTGTATGAGTCAGAGAGATAGGTTTCAGTTTCGTGTTCCGAGCAACAAAAGTGGTATCAGAGCCTCAATAAAAAAGCGGCTAATTTAATTAGTCGCTTGATTTTTAATATGTTAGTGGTTCCACTAATATGAAATGTGAAACGAGTCATTCAAATTTTGGAATTGATTCTACGATTCTCTGTATGGTATCGTCAAATCGTGCTTTCGATAATTCACATTCCCATATGACTATCACGTTCCATCCATCATCCCGAAGAATAGCAGCGTTCTTCTCATCGCGTTTTTGATTGGAAAGAATCTTCTCCTGCCAAAAATCTGTGTTTGTTTTGGGGATGGTGGCTTTTTTGCAGTTTTCGTGTCCGTGCCAAAAGCATCCGTTAACAAAAATAGCCGTCTTGAACTTAGGGAGCACAATATCGGGATGCCCCGATAAGGACTTAACATTGATTCTATATCTGAATCCGAGTCGAAACAATGCTTTCCTAACGGCTATCTCTGGCTTCGTGTTCTTGCCGAGAATATGAGACATACAGACGTGCCTCTGTTCGGGAGTCATTCTGTCAGCCATCAGATGCTATTTGAATCTGATTTGAAAGTTCAGTTTTATCAGCACATTCCCATCATCATCGCGATAGAAATTTCCATAGTGATAACGGGAGCGGGACGGATAATCAAACCGAGTATTATTGAACAGATAATCTTCAAGTTGATTTTTGTCGTAGAAATGGTAGCATAGGATTTCGCCATCGTCTTTGACAACCAGATACCCGCCATTGGCATCATATTGTCTTGTCCAAGCCTTTGCGGGTGTCATTCCGAGTGCCGTATCTATCAGCAATGATTTCATCTTTGCCTTATAATACTGATTCGGAGTTCTAACGCCTATTGGGTTTCTTCTGATAAGGGCTGATGTAATATCCTTCAAGTCATTTACACCAGAAATAAAATGCTCTTTTATACCTTCTGCAAGAATTTCGGGGAGCATCGAGTCAATGATGATTAGATTATCTTCAAATGTCTCACAATCCATAGAAAGATATGATATGTCATATCCAGATTGGAAGAAATCCTTCATCCTTTCAATTTGTCCTTCAATGGAATTCAGCCTTCTTATCTCCGCATCCGTTAGCCGAGAAGCATCCTTGACTCTATAAGTAAAGTTGGTTGTCGTTCCTGAGTTAAGCAATGTAGATGGATGCCCCAACTGAGATTTAATGCTAAATCCAAGAAGAGGATTCAGCCCCGTGCGCAAATCGTGAATGATTATTCTGATGTCGGATTTGTCGAGTGAACGGGCTTTCAATGCTCGGCATTTTATAGAGTTCATAAAATCCTCTACATTTGGGAAACTAAATGCGGCTCCCTTGGCATCCTTAATCAATCTGAGGAGTCTTCCCGCCATTTGCGAAAACCTATCCATCGGTAATCGCATAATTTCGGCTCCGTCCTCATAGATTGCTACGACTCTGCCATCATTTACCAACGGAGCATATTCGTATTTATGCTCTTCGTTTCGGATTACTCTGAGAATCGGATAAAACAGATTGCCTATCCGTTCCATATTTCCATTGCCCGCATATACCTTTCCATCACCGAGCAATTTGAACAGAGCATAGATTTCGCTCCATTCACCTTTATTTCCCGAGAGTGCCATCAAGAACTACCTTTATGTTTTTTGCAATTGCCTCAATAACTGATGTGGAAACGCTATTTCCGAACTGCTTATACAGATGAACATCAGCAAGCGGTAATACGAAACTATCGGGGAATCCTTGCAGTCGAGCCCATTCTCTCGGTGTCATTTTTCGGATGTCCTCCTTGTTGATTTCGCCTTTAATGTGTGTAGATGGAACCATTGAATGAGGGCGGGAATCTTTTATGAGATTTCCTTCTCGTCCCATTCCTCCGCATACAATAGTTCCAGAGATTCCATCAATATCGCGCACCACGTACCCAAATCCGTTTCCCTTTGCTTCGTGTCTTGCTTTGTGGGCTTTCAGAGTGTTCAGATACACCTCGCTGAGATAGTATTTTGAATCAACGGGAGCGTCTTCCATAATATCCCTAATACAAACCTTCTTTCCAGAGCCCGTAGGGAATTCAAATTCATCGGGAGCGATGTCGTTTCGGAAGCAAACGATGTAGATTCTTTCTCTGTTTTGCGGAACACCAAAATTCTTGCTATTCAAAACTTGCGAAAACACCTTGTATCCCAAGTCTTCAAACGTCTTTTTGATGATGCCAAAAGTCCGTCCTTTGTCGTGGATTGTCAGTCCCTTGACATTCTCACAGAAAATCACTTTCGGCTTGTGATACTCGCAAATACGGGCAACGTCCAAGAACAGCGTTCCACGGCACATCCCCTTGTAATCGTCATTGAATCCTTGACGCTTGCCCGCCATAGAAAAGGCTTGACACGGGAAGCCCGCCAGACAAATGTCAAACGGGGGGATGTCCTTCTCGTCAATTTTGGTTATATCACCAGCAATGTCAAATTTGTCGTGGAAATTGGCGCGATACGTCTTTTGTGCATATTCGTCCCATTCGCTGACGAATATCGTCTCTATGCCCTTTCCAAATGCTTTATCAAAGCCTATTCTGATGCCGCCTATTCCCGCGAACAAATCTATTGATTTTAACTTTTCCATTGTTGAATTCCATCATAAATGGACAAAGTTAATCAAATTAATCGAATCTTAGTATCAGTATATTCGTAAGTTCCTCTTCTATCCCCGTTAAGAATCCTACTACCTCAGCATCCTTCCCGTATCCTCTGGTTAGATAGAATATATCTTCCGTATTGTTGAAATCAATGCCATCCATAGCGTTGGGGTATATCTCATCATACTTGCTAAGAAGCCGATGGGCTACGCTCCGCATTTCCCTAATCTCCGCATTGGTGATTCTGAACACCTTTGTGCGCTTCCATTCGATGTACGGCTTGAATACATACCAATTCGGGATTCTGTGCTCATCGTAGGCTTGAATCAATAGCGCAGTAAAACGATTCTGCCGTTCAAAATATTCGTCCATAGCATCAGAACTGCAAAGAGTCATATACTTGTCCCAATTCTTGCTGCCTCAACCCGATATATCTACGGGTAATGGCAACGGAAGAATGATTCATCAGTTCTGAGAGCACAACGAGGCTCTGTTCTCCACGTCCGAGGGCATTTTCGTTCTCCCATATCTTCCTTGCCCACGTTTTACGGAGGCTATGAGTCGAGAAGTTGTTTACCTTGATTCCGTATTTCACCTTGATTTCTTTGAAATGCCGATTCACCATCTGTATGCTGATGATGGAGCCGTATCTGTTCAGAAAGCACGGCTGAGAAGCATCCTTGATGTTCAGAGCGTCATAGCAATCTTTAGCGTGCGCTTGAAAGCCCTTATTTACGCGAATAACGCGCCTTTTACCCGTCTTGTGTTCGTAGATGGTAAATTCCTCGCCTCCGAGTATCTGAGCCCACGTAAGTGCAAGCAAATCGCTTATTCGGAGTCCAAAAAAGCATCCGCATCCCAGAAGAAGACTTGTGCGATAATCACAATCTTTGAAAAGTTTTCTAACGAGATTCATAGCGGAATCCCAATTCAGATATTCGGCTGTGGTGTATGAATGTTTTGCGCTCATAATGTATTCGTTTTGAGAAGTTTTGATGTTAGTGATATGAATTTTTATGTATTGAAAATTAAGTGGCTGATTATCAATGTTCGTTTCTCTTTTCGCAGAGGTGGAACCGCCTATTTGTATCCATAGGCGGCATTTACCTTCTCCACGTATTCGCTCTGGCTGCAATCCTTTTCTACGGCTCTGTCTATTACGCCCACCAAGCAATCGAGATATATCTCCGTGTGCTCAGAGTGGAGGCTTCCATCTGCATTTTCCAATCTGACTACGAATGTGTCTGAGCCGCCATCGTACAGAACCTTGACGATTCCCTTAAATTCGAATCCTTGAACGTTGAATTTCAGCCCGTCTTTGATTGCGGTGAAATTATGTGCTCCCCAACTGAATAAGACTGCTATCTGAGTGCGGAGGATGCTGAGTATGTATTCTGCCATTTCCATTATATAAGTTCGATTTTGCCGTTATTAAGATTCTCTGTGAAGTATTCCTCTGACATATTACAGAACGAGTCCATTGTCATTTTGTGTGGAGGAACCATTTCGCACATAACGTATTTTCCTTTGTCGATGATTCCCGTAAAGAAATATCCCTTCTGATTATCTTCTGAGAAGTGATATACGAAGCATTGTCCTTTCTGTATCATAAGTGTTGATTTCGCTATATAAAAAAGTAATGTATGATTGAGAAAAAGGGAGGATTGTTGCATCCTCCCTATGATGCCTTAGCAAACCTTAATCAGAGACTGAATCTGCGCGCTGCGCCATTCCCCTTTTTCTGTGTCAAAGAATGTTATGACGGAGATTGATGAGGAGCCGCGTCCGTTGATGTGGGCTTTTGCCAGAGCGGGCATCGTGGTTCCGAAAGCCCTTCTTATTTCCCCATTCTTCTTGTGGAAATAGAATTCCACTACTCCGCTCTGCATCCTTTTGCGAAGTTCATTGCCGAGGCTGAGTAGATAGCCCGCTGCGAAAGCATTGCCCGTGCGCTTTGCGATGATGTTAGCCTTTACTACGTCTGTGTTTGCCATTGAGATAATTGCCATATTTTCCATAATGTCGTGTATTAAAAGTTATTGCTATTTCTGTATTCCGTTTTGATATGTTAGTAAGCGATATTGAGTCCGTATCCTTCCCAAATCTTGAAATCTTTGAGCCAAGGGTTTTCGCGTACATACTTGCTGCGGTTCCAATCCCATCCGTTGAGATAGTAGAGGTAGCGAAGAGCCTCATAGCGTCCTATCGAGCGGGAAGTGAAGCCAGCAACCTTGTTTCCGTTCTCATCCCAAACGCCCCAACCGCTTCCACTTGCACCGACATTGTATTTCCTTGTTTCCATATCAGTAATTGTTTATCATTAATTCCAATGCAAATATAATACTTTATCATTAATCCACAAAATATTTTGGCTGTTTTTTCATTAATTTTTTCAATATTTTTGCTGATAACTCATTATTTATCTATATTTGTCGTGAAATTGTTAATGATAAACTATTATGGAAGAGATTATTCGCAAATTACTTAAAGAAAAAGGGCTTAAAATGGCAGATTTGGCTCTCCGCGTGGGTATGACACAGAGCAATCTTGTAGCGTCCATAAAGAAGAATCCAAAACTGAGTACGCTTGAAGATATATGCAAGGCTTTGGGAATAGAATTGTCAGATTTGTTTGCATCTGGCTCCTCTGACAAAGTTGAGGGGATTATGGTAGTAAACGGGCAGACATTCGCCATCGCCAAGCCGAGGAAGTCTGTGGTTCAGATTCCCGTTTATAACGATTACAAAGTGCTTAGGGGCGAAGTGAAGCGATTTGTCCATCAATGTATCGAGGAAAAGAAAACGGCTTCGATGTGCGGAATGGTTGAGGCTCTTGAATACTTTACCTTAACATACGACTACGATGCACAAATAGTCAATCAATCCATTTACGATAAATTCATTCTGACTCTGTGCTATTCAGACGGGAAGATATGTACTACGTCCTATGAAGTCTATGAGGAGTGTATGAAAAACGATGTCGAGAAATGGGATGAAAGCAGCGTAATTCAGTCAATACAGAATGATATTGAAGGAATCGTAATAGGTGCATTGGGAATTCAGAAAGATTCTCTGGTCGATGAAACGGAATAAGGAAACATCTTTGTATTTTTATGAACCAAAAATATAACTGACAATATTAAAGGTATTTGTATTATGAAAAAGTATGCTATTGTAAAATGTGTAGGATGGAGAAAGACTCTCGTTTCTACTCACCAAGGAAAATATGAAGCGGTTGTTGCCTTACAAGAACTATGTGATAGTTTGGATGGATATGAAATGTGGGTCCCAATAGAATTATGGAAAGTTAATAGTCATTTTAGTATCGCACATCCAACAAAAAACACAATTTATATAGTTGAACCATATAAGAAAACCAATTATGAATAGAAAGAGGCTCCCAATCGCGGGAGCCTTTCTGTTAGACAATATCTCCATTCTCGATGTATCCCGTCTGCCCATCTTCATAATGGACGGGAATCTTACTCCAATAGCCTCCCGTGTCTGCTTTTAATGCATCAGAGATATGCTGCTTATGCTCGGCTGATTTTGGACGATTTTTCAAGGAATTGGAAATCTTCTGACGTGTCTCTGGTGAGACGCTTCTGTCTTTTCGTAAGTAAGTCTTTTGCTGCTCCATAAACATCTATTTTCTATATAAATATCTCTTACTAAGCAAAAAAAGCAAGATAATCGAAAAAAGTTTTGAAGAATTATTAGGTTAGGTAAGACTACATAAAAAAGTAAGAAAAAATTTGGCGGAAATTTTTTTGAAATAGTAGTACCTACGGATTTTGAGGGGGGGGGTGGGGTAAATTTCATTCGTCTAGCTGTTTCCTCCTATTAAGCCTATTTGAATAGGAGTCCCTTGAAATGAGGTGGATATCAGAAACAACCTACCTCGATTTACACTCGGCATAGGGGGTTCCCCCTATTAAGCCTATCATTTTGGACTCGGGAATACAGACAACTGACATTGGAAGCCTACCTCGGAAAATTTCAAGAAAATTAGAAGAGTTATCACGTCCATCTGTTAAAACACGGGATTTTGGCTATTTTCAAAATCGAATTAATTGATTGATTATTGAAAAACATATCGCTCATAACATATTGAAAAGCAAGAAAATGCGGAGATATGAAACATCATACCTCCGCGTAATTATTGGTATTATTCACCTCTTAAATCGAGATAGACAAAATGATTCAATTTCTACACTATTTCCACGCTTTATGAGCAATTTTGGGATGATTTAGGAAAGCATCTAAATCTTCTTGTGTATACCAAATCTTATCGCTTCCTTGAACTTGACGATACGAGAGCCATCCATCGTTTCTGAGTTTACGAAGGGTGGTTTCCTTTATGTCAAGTATTGACATAATATCTTGACTTGAATATACGGGAGCACTTACTCCTTGGACATTAATAGGAAGAGGACGAAGATTGTTGACAAAATTTGATTTCGCTAAGGTTGTTAGGAGTTGAATAATTATGACAAGGCTGCTCTCCCTCACATATTCGACATTCTCATAATGCTCGGTATTTATCATTACCAAATCATACGGATAGGCACGAAGAAGAGTGTGTACTACCATATAATCATCACCGAACAAGTCTTGAACCCAGAAGATACTCAACAAATTTTGCATATCCCACGGATAGTGCACGGGATTGCCTTCTTCATCTGTGGCTCCATCTAATTGGGTGTCCCATATAATTTCCTCAGGTTCATCCTCGCTCCAACTGCCACGTGCTTTACGTCTCTCTTTATTCGCTTCTACCAAAGACTTGTACTTGGTGTAGATTGATTCGTCCAAATAAGGTTCCATATATCTGATTGCTATGATGATACAAAGTTAAGAAACTTTCTTATCTTTGTAGAAAGGAATGAGGGATTTACTTGCCCATAATGCAGTTTGGCGCGTTTTAGCGTGGCTTGGCTCGGGATATCCTTGCCTCATTTCGCAATAGTTATTTGTAATATATTGTTAATGAATAGTTTATGGTATTCATTCTCCGCTTCAATGAAGAAGAGTATTAGTCTTGATTTATGAAATGTCTGATTGATTTTCAATCTTTTGTTAATATGGCAGTAGCTGACTTTCGAGGTCGGCTACTGTCGTTTTGTGCCGTTTTAAGGTATGTCACGGGGTAATTAGTTGTCTTATTTTTGAGCGGGAGCTATTCCTCCAATGTTAGGAAGAAGAGTACTCTATGACGTTCCTTTCAAGCTGCTCGCGGACGGTCGTGTTGATTGTGTCCGGCAGGAACTCGGCATAGACCTTCTCGGTGACAAGGCTTGACGAATGGCCCATCAGGTGGCTTATCGTGTGCGCGTCCATTCCGTTCTTCAAGGCCTGTACGGCGAATGTGTGTCTGGCCACGTGTATCGTCAGGTTGAATTTTAACCCCATCTTTATCCCGACGCTTCTGAGCGACTGCTGGATGTTCCTGTTCTTTGTCAATCTTGCGTTGTTCAGCTTGACGATGTCCGACAGGTCGAATCCCTCGTCGAGCAGGTTGAACACGAAACGGCTGTTGCCGCCGGTCTTCCGCCACCTGAGCAGGATCTCTATGGCCTTGTCCACGAGCGGCAGGGATATCGAGCGCTTTGTCTTGTAGACGTTCTTGGTGAGTGTCCTGTTCCCGAAGTCTATGTGCCGCCATTCCAGCGTCAGCAGGTCTGAATATCTCAGACCGCATACGTAGTACGAGAACAGGAACATGTCCATTATCTTTCTTGTCGCCTCGTTCCTTGTCCTGTCATAGACATCGAGCAGGTCGCGGAACTGGGTGTCCGTCAGGTAGCGCACCTTTTCCTCGTCGGTCTCGCCGCTGTACGACCGCGTCTTCTTCTCTATGTAGTTCGTGGAGATCGACGTGGCCAGCCCCTTTTCCATCAGGCCGTTGTCGGCGGCGTATTTGACGGCCTTGTACAGCGGGACCAGGGCCTTGTTGATCCCCTCGTTGCTTGTGTTCCCGAGCGTGTCCTTCCTGTACAGGATGTAGTTGTTGAACATATCGACGCTGAGGTCTCTAATGTACAATGTCCCGATCCCAATCCTGTCTTCCAGGAACTTCCCGAACTTCTTTATGTTCAGGTCGGCGTTGTAGTAGGTCGAGTATCCCAGCCTTCCGAGGTCGTACTGCTGCCTGTTGTAGGTGGCGGCGTATTCGATGAAGTCCACCTTTCCGGTCTTCTTCGGGTCCGGCGCGTATTCCCCGTTAAGGATGTCCGAGACTATTTTGGGCGTGAGCCGTTCCTCGCACGCCAGGATCTGCGAGTCGGTTTTCGAGCGGAACACGTCGATCTGAGCCGACAGCCTTTTGTAATTCGGACTTGATCTTCTCACCTGCCTGGTGTCGGCATCCCAGTCAGCCGCCGGAAGTTTTATCCCGGTGCTGTGCTCGACATATTTGCCGCACACGAAGTATCTGATGTAGAGGATTGATTCCCGTCCCTTCGTCTTGTTCTTTATGAAGAAGGTGGATTTCGGTATCGTTGATGTCTGTCTGCCCATATTAATTGTTGCTTGGATGATTGTTGTTTGACTGAATAGATAAGGTTCGTTGTGTGTGTTCCTAAGGAAAGCCTGGATGTCCGACATAGAGTAGAAATACTTGTCGCCGATCTTTGAATATCCGAGATACCCGCCGTCCCTGTACTTTTTCAGGGTGGCGTTGTTGACCCGGAGAAGCTCAAGCATCTCCTTGTTGGTGTAGAGTATTTTCCCGCCGTCTTTTATTGAGAAGAACGGCTGCATCACGGGCTTGATGTCATCCCTGCCGAATCCGTCAGCGCCTTTGGCTATCTCGGCGTACAGGTCTTTCTTCTGCGTCAGGTCGATGAACCGCAGAAGTTCCTGATCTGGAATGACGACACCGTTTCTTTTGAATATCACCGGCAGCATCGTGAAGTGCGCGCAATGGATGTCCGAGACCTCGACTATCCTGTGTCCCCCGTAGGTGATGTGCTTTCTGACCGGCTTCCTGAGGTTCGCGAGACGTGAATACAGCTTGCCGTCATCCTTGAAAGCCGGGACCGTGTTGACACTTGCGAGGTGCTGGAGGTCGGACATTGTTAAGCAGTCGTCAAGGGCTTCGATTTCGTATTTGAGGCCGGCGTAATACCCTAATTTTTGACGCGCTGAAATATTCTGCGTAATACGCTTGATACCAAATAATTCGGATAGTTCGCTTACTCCTATATGTTCACTATTCTCATTCTTATCCTCTTTCTCTTCCCTAATATTATCTAATAACCTTATTATTAGTTCTTCTATTCCTTTGGAGTCTTTTTCTTCCCTTGATCCGCTTCCCTTGATGTCTTTGATATGCCGCGTTATTATTCTCGCGTTCTTGATCCTGCCGCAATGAATGTCTTTGACAAGCTCCTTTATTTTGGACACCGTCACAAGTTCGTCACAGGACACAGCCATTATAGATTCGCGCTTGCTTGTCTGTGTCTTTCCGCCGTAGTGTTTCCTAATATGCTCAATCTGCGATTTGAGCGCGTCGATGTTATCTTTGCCGAACTCTAAGATGACCGGATATGTCTTGCCTGACGGAAACAGGTCTTTGCCGAGAATCATTCCGGTACGGTACCGCATCGGCATCTCGGTCTTGATCCTGTTCAGCGTCACGGTCTCTGCACCGCGTTGTATCTTTTCCTCATATTTTTCGATGACGGCGTCTTTATAGTCAATGCAGCCGCCGGCTTTCAGCGCGTCCCGGTATCTGGCGTAGTTCCTGGCGCCGGCGATTTTCTTGAATATGTCGCTGTGTATCGGGACGAAGCCTGTTGTCCCCGCCGCCAGCCCGTATAGCCTTATCGCCGCGAACGTCCTCAGCATCCCTTTGACCGCCCTGCCGTCGTTGAATCCGCCCCTGCCGACGGATTCTATCCTCTCGTATTCGTATTCGGTGAGATAGACGGTCACCTTGTCCCGCCCGAAGTCGATGTCCGATGTGTTCTTTCGCTTTCCTTTCATATTCTGAAAATATTATAGGTATTTGTACAGTTTCCTTATCGTCCCGACCGATGTGCCCGTTATCGCGCTGATGTTCCGCAATGATATTCCCTTTTTCAGCAGGCCAAGCTCTTTTGTGTACTGGGTTCTCATCCGCTCGTCGCTTTTCCTGTAGGTACCGGGCCGCCCCATCTTTATCCCCTCGGCCCTGCACTTGGCGATGTACCTGTCACGGCCCGACGCCATCCGCTCCATGATTGTAAGGCGTTCCATCTGCGCCACTTCCAGAAGTATGGTGCAGATCATGCTCGCTATGGGGTTGGGTTTCCCGTCGGCGCCGAGCGTCTCCAGGTTGTAGTTCTTGATGTACAGGCAGACCCCGTTGTCGTTCAGCAGCCGGATCACCTTCAGCGCCTCGAGCGTGTTCCTGCCGAGCCTGCTTATCTCCAGCACGCAGACCTTGTCGATACTGTTCCCGCGGATGAAGTCCAGCATCTCGGTGAGCTCGCTTCTCTCCTCGATTTTCTTCGCGCCCGAGACCTTGGCTGTGAATATCCTTCTGACGTTCCACCCCATTTTTGAGCAGAAGTCGGACAGCTCGTCCACCTGCCTGGAATAGTCCTGGCCGGCGGTTGATACCCTGCATAAAAGAACGACGTCCATAATCGTTCCTTGTTTTTCCGAAGATGGTGATAATCCGTGATTTATGGAAATTTTCGCGCCTCTTTGTATCTTATTTTAAGGCGGAACTTGGCGGCCGGCGACGTGTCTTATTGTCCGCTGTGTGGAATGAAACAGATTCTGACCGTGGTGATGAATATAATGGACTGAATATTATTCTGTTGTTGCATTTGATACGGCATCTGATGGATGTTTTTTTCTGACACTTTTTTGAGAATATTCGGTAATCTTCTGGCTTTTCCACCGGATTTCCATGAATATGTTTTGGGATAGTTTGAGTTTATTCGTAAATTTGGCGCGTCACAGCGATGTGGCGCACATATCAGATGAAAGTGAAAAGCTTTTGTCCTTGGGCTGAAATCCGGAAAATTTCAATGAGCAAGGAAAAGAGCGGCTTTCATACTTGTATCGTATGGTCGTGCGGGTTCTCCGCACTCCATGATACGAGTGTGGAGTTGTCGATTTGCTCAAGGTTATTCCGGAACCCCAGCTCAGATTGACGGATTGCTCCACACTTTTGTCGTGTTTATAGGTTTGGCTTTGATATTTGGTGGTGGAATATGACCGCGAAAGGTCACTGAGCTTGTCGAAGTGTACCGTTCGGTCGAGAGCTTGTTGAACCGACAGGACCGTTCAGACCGCGGAACAATCGGTCACTGAGCCCGCCGAAGTGACGTAAGACAATATTGATAACACGATTCCATAACAGGAACCAATAATGATTTATAAAAACCAAAACACAATGAGAAAAGGTATTCTGCTGATTTTCACGATGCTGGCGACCCTGATCGGTTGCGGCCAGTATGACGACTCGGAGCTGAAGTCCGACATCAACGACCTGAAGTCCCGAATGGCGGCTTTGGAGAAGCAATGCAAGAACATGAACGAGAACCTGACATCGCTCCAGGCGATTGTGGACGCGATCCGGAAACAGGACGGCGTTGTCAGCGTCACTGACCTGCCGGACGGCCAAGGCTATTCCGTCAAATTCGTCTCCGGCAAGGTGATCTATCTGTACAACGGCAAGAACGGCACTGACGGGGTGACCCCGAAGATCAGCGTACGTAAAGATTCGGACGGAATATATTACTGGACAGTGGACGGTGATTGGCTTATTGTCGATGGCAAGAAGGTCCGTGCCGTCGGCCTTGACGGAAAAGACGGACAGAGCGGCAATGACGGAAAGGATGCTGTCACACCTCAACTGAAAATAGAGAATGGCTTCTGGTACATTTCCTACGACAACGGAAACTCTTGGAACAAATTAGGCAAGGCGACGGGTGAAAATGGAAAAGACGGCCAAGACGGTGACGGTTTCTTCAAGAGCGTCACCGTTGAAGACGGGTATGCTGTCTTTGTGATGAACGATTCAGAGCAGACCACCCTGAGGATCCCTATCGCCGGAGTTTCAACCGTGTCAAGCATAAAGTACGTTCCTGAGAGTCTTGACGGTGTTGTTAAGGTGAGATATTCAAAGATTGATGGTAAGAATGTGCCGGTGGATATAGTGATTAAGTTTGAGGTCATGCCGCAAGGTG
>OGOP01000067.1_pt1 | contig 91327 bp, 77 predicted proteins | sample 1552591 | NCBI WGS metagenome assembly OGOP01 (sample SAMEA2580120, study PRJEB22360) | human gut metagenome | biome: human gut; feature: human-associated habitat; material: faeces | place: Denmark | collected 2008/2010 | reverse complement strand
TAATTACTGCATGTTCCACTATATTCATTTACTTCAATATTTTCCATATCAAAAGTTTTAATGGCACACCATTTTTCATCATGAATTGCTAATTTGGAACCAATGGACGTTACTTGTATAGTACCTTCTATACTAGATTTTTTTGTTGCTCCTAATTCAATTAGTGTAGTTTCTCCTTCTATCAAAGTATAAGTATGTTCATTTTCTCCTAAATCTAATGTTTTTCTTTCTGCTATATCTAATAATTTTTCTACACTTACAGTAAAACTATTCTTTTTTGATTTACGTATTGTATTTTTAAAAGCAGGTGCTCCAACTATTAGTATTATTGCTAATATCACTATTACTGCAAGTAACTCTATTAATGTAAATGCATTTCTTTTCATTCTTTTCCTCCTCGTAATAATTTTTATTTGTTAATTTAGTTCATTAAATTTTTTAGTACCTAATTTATCAATGTAAATGTAAGATATAATTATTAAAATAAATACTAATGACAGTTTTAAAAACTTTATAATTGAAAAAAAATAAAATTATAATACTGAGATTGGAGAAAAAATATGGTTGCATTAGTTACAGGAGCATCTTCAGGAATAGGAAGAGATATTGCAATAGAACTTGCAAAAAGAAAATATGATATTATTGCAATTGCAAGAAATGAGGAAGCATTAATAAAACTAAAAGAAGAAGTAGAAAAAACTTATAATGTAAAGGTTGAGGTAAGAGCCATGGACCTAACCGATAGAGAAGGTTGCATTAAATTACACGAAGATGTAAAAGCAAAATATGGAGCAATAGATGTGTTGATAAATGATGCGGGTTTTGGAACATGTGGAGAGTTTACTAAAACAGATTTAAATAAAGAAATTGGAATGATAGACACAAACATAGTTGCACTTCATATTTTAACAAAATTATTTTTACAAGACATGGTAGAAGTAAACAGAGGTCATATAATGAATGTTGCATCAATAGCAGGATTTATGCCTGGGCCATTAATGGCAACTTATTACTCTACAAAAGCATATGTAGTAAGGCTAACACAAAGCATTAGGCAAGAATTATTTATGCAACATTCAAAAGTTAGAATAAGTGCTCTATGCCCAGGGCCAGTAAATACAAACTTTAATAAGGTGGCAGATGTAAAATTCAATTTAGCAGAAGCTAACAGCAAACAAGTGGCAAAATATGCAGTAAGAAAAATGTTTGCAAATAAAATACTTATATTTCCAAGCTTTACAATGTGGCTAGGTAGGTTGTTGTTTAAAATAATGCCAGACCAGCTATCAGCATTTTTCTGTTACTTTGCACAGAAAAGAAAAATAAGCTAAAGAAAAATAAAGAGAAGAAGATTAGAAAACAGGTAGGAATAGAAAATAGAATATACTAAAGTTATTAGAAAAATAATAACTTTGGTATATTATTTTTGTTAAAACTGAATAAAAAAAGAAAAGGGAAGAATAATTACAAATATGTTACAAATGAAAGAAATAGTTGAAATACACACAAAAAATCATGTATAATAAAAGTACATAATTTGTTATGTATCAAAATAAAAAATTTAATAATCACTATCTAAAAAATAGAAAAAAATTAAGAAAACAAAAATAGATTTTAAGGTAGTAGAGTTAAATTAAAAAAAGAAAGAAGAAAAGCCCCAAAACAAGAAAAGGGCAAATCAAATGAAAGAAAGAGAGGAAAGAAAATGAAAAGCACACTGAAGAAAACAGAAAACGGAATAACACTAGTGGCACTAGTCGTTACAATAGTTGTTTTGCTAATACTTGCGGGAGTAAGTATAAACTTAGTGCTAGGAAACAATGGAATAATAGCAAAAGCAAAAGATGCAGAAACAAAATCTGCAGAAGCAAGCCAAAACGATTTAAAAGGAATGAATGCATTAACAGAAGAAATGAATAATGCATTGGGAGAAAAACCAAAAGTAGACTTATCAAAATATAAAATAGGAGATTACGTAAATTACACATATGATACAGCCGAGAATTATGTATTAACATCAGCAACATGTGGGTCAAGTAGCAACCCAACAGATGGAATACCCCAAACAACAGGATTAAAGTGGAGAATATTAAACATAGATGAATCAAACGGAACAGTAGACTTAATAAGTGAAAATCCAACAGGAACAGATGTATATTTTTCAGGAGCATTAGGATATCATAATGGACCATACTTAATGAATGCAATATGTGAGGCGCAATATAGTAATAGTACATTAAATGTAAAAGCAAGAAACATAAGTTTATTAGATATGGAGAAACACTTAACAACACCAGGAATAACAGCAAGAAATGGATATTCTGGTAGTTCAGTACAATATGGAAAAACAAAGACATATACAGAAGGATATAGTTATTACCCATTATTATATGATGGACAAAAGGGAGCCGGAGTAAATGTAACAGAGGCAGAAGCAAGTACAAAAATAACACAACCAAATACAGACGCAGGAAATGATCCATATGAAGAAAGTGTAAAAGCAACAAGCCCATTAACAGATAAAACATATAAGAAGGCAGATAATAGTGTATTAACAGTAACGCAAACGTATTATTATATACCAATAAATGAACCAAATTATGGAGATGCAGCAAAAGTATTAACAAGTAACAATACTTATTGGGTTTCGGGTCGCTTTGTCTATACTGAATCCAGTGGTGCTGGCTTCGGTCTGCGCTATGCGGACACGAACATGGACGGTAATGGCATGTTCTACTCGGGCAACAGCAATCGCAGCTATAGCTACCGTCTTCGCCCCGTAGTTTCTCTATCATCTAGTCTCCTAACAGGAGAAAAAACGAATGATGCTTGGAATTTAAGTAAGTAGAGAAGATGAATGAAAAAACAATGAGCTAGGGAGGTGGGCGTGAGAAATACCCACAGAGTTTACATAAGAAAACAAACTGCTACCAAGATTAGCAAGTTTATATAAAACCAAATAGCTCAACAAAGAAAAAGATACATAATAAACAAAGCCCAAAATCTGTAAATGATAATACAGATTTTGGGCTTCTATTATATAAAATATTGCACAGAAAATTTATTTTGTGGATTTTCTCATCAAAATTGACAATTATACACAATTATCCTTGATTTTGTGCAGATAAATACTTGAATTATCTTTGATTTTGTGATATTATATAAAAAATATTAAGCTTTTGTACATTTAAAAACACAAAAGCGAGGAAGGAATATTTTAAATTATGAAGAGAAAAATTTATAATGATATTCTTAAATGGAAAAATGAGAGCAATGGCTCTACAGCACTGCTAATTGAGGGCGCACGAAGAGTTGGAAAAAGCTATATAGTAGAAGAGTTTGCAAAAGAAAATTACAAATCGTATATTTTAATAGATTTTTCAAAAGCACCAGAAGAAGTCAAATCTTTATTTGATAATTATTTAGATAATCTCAATTATCTATTCACGTATTTATCACAGTATTATGGTGTAAAATTGTATGAAAGAGAAACACTGTTTATTTTTGATGAAATTCAGTTTTGCCCAAGAGCAAGAGGAGGAATTAAACATTTAGTTGCAGATGGAAGATATGATTATATAGAAACAGGCTCGTTAATTTCCATAAAAAAGAATGTAAAAGATATATTAATTCCATCTGAAGAAGAAAAACTAAAGATGTATCCATTTGATTTCGAAGAATTTTTATGGGCTATGGGAAATGATACACTAATGGATTTTATAAGAGAGTGCTATGCAAAAAAACAGCCACTGGGTCAAGCATTGCACCGTAAAGCAATGGACTATTTTAAAGAATATTTAATTGTTGGAGGAATGCCTCAGGCTGTAGAAATGTATTCAAAAACTAGAGATTTTGAAAAGGTAGATAGAATAAAGAGGAATATTTTAAACTTATATAGAGAAGATATTAGAAAACACGCAGAAGAATTAAATTTAAAAGTAGAGCAAATATTTGATACAATTCCATCTCAATTACAGAAACATGAGAAAAAATTTAATATTTCAAGTTTAGATGAAGAAGCAAGGTATAGAAATTTTGAAGGTGCTTTCTATTGGTTAAATGATGCATATTTGGTAAATATTGCATACAATACGACTGAACCAAGTATTGGACTGGGTCAAAGAATGGACACAAATGCATTAAAATGTTATATGTTTGACACTGGACTATTATTATCAATGACTTTTAATGAGAAAAATTTAGTTAATGAACAAATTTATAAAAAAATTTTATTTGATAAATTATCTTTCAACGAAGGAATGATACTAGAAAACATTGTAGCTCAAATGCTTGTAAGCTCAGGACGAAAGCTATATTTCTTTTCGAGAAATGAAAGAGAAAATAGTAGTGAAACTATGGAAGTAGACTTCTTAATTTCAACAGATAAAATAACATCAAAACACAATATAATACCAATTGAGGTAAAATCTGGAGATAGATATACATTTACATCATTAAATAAATTAAGGGCAAAGTATAATGAATATTTAGCAGAATCGGTAATTATACATACGAAAGATTTAAAAGAAGAAGGTAATATTTTATATATACCAATATATATGACAGACTTGTTATAATTTAGAAGCTTTTTACACAAAATACATTAAACCGCTTGAATAGTGGTTTTATTTTTGAAAAATTCTACTGCACACTATACAAAAATGATTAAATATTGAATTTTGTTCACTAGACTATACAAAAAAATAATAAAACAGCGGAAGTTAGCATTAATTTTTTATAGTTTGCTCTTTTATAAATTAATATTATAGTAGAATTTTGTCGAACGAATTTTCTTGATTTTTCTGCTAAAAGATAATATAATTTTACTAAATTTTAAAATAGATTATTTCAAAATGATTTTGTTGTTAAATTTTATTCAAAAATTCACTATAGTGAATAGTTTTAATTCTTAAATGATACCAATAAGTATATTTTAAAAAAATATTGACCTATAAGTTAAATAATTGTATAATTAGGAGGAAGATTGATGGAAGAAGAGAAAATGTTGGTTCCATCTGGATTAAAAACAGTAGATGGAAAAGATATCATGTGTTATACTGGAGCATTTTACCTAAAAAACGAAGAGAAAATCAAACGAATAATAAAAAAATGTGAAGAAATTTTAGATGCAGAAAGTGAAGATATTAAAAAAATACAGAGAAATATTACTATAAAAGAAGATAGTGAAAAGTATAATTTGGATATACATATAAATAAAAAACATGACAAATTATTTAAAGAGCTACTGTCTGATAAAAAGGAAGCTGTTAAATTTATAAATCATTATTTACACTTAAATTTATTAGATGATGAGATAGAAAAATATGAGAAAGAGTTTAGAACAGAAGAATTTAGAAATATAGAAGCAGATGTTGTGTATAAGGTAAAGAACAAAAACGTTTTTATATTAATAGAACATCAATCAAGTTTAGATTTAAAGATGGCATATAGAATATTGCGCTATAAAAATGCTATAATAGAGTCTGCAATAAATAAGAGAAGATTAAAGGAAAAAAACTATAAAATTCCAAAAGTAATACCAATAGTGTTATATACTGGAAAAAGAAAATGGCAAAAGTTATCAATAGAAGATATTGAAGAGAAAATAGAAGGATATGAAGAAATTAAACCAGGATATGATTTAGTGGATACTAATGAGTTTACAAAACAGCAATTGTTAGAAGATAATTTGATAACATCTAAAGCTATGTTAATAGAAAAGTCACAAAATAAAGAAGAGCTATACCAAAACATTGAGGATATAATAAGTTGTAAAAATAAAATGGAAGATTTTGAATATGAACAATTAGAAAAAATAGTAAAATATGAATTAATGGGAACTGAGGATAAAGAAATAATAAGTAAATTTATAGAAAAGATAAAAAATAGAGAGGAGAGCGAAAATATTATGATGAATGCAGCGAGAATAATAAACAAGGAGATAAGAAAACAAAGAAGAGAGGGAAGAGAAGAAGGCGTGATTTTTGTTGCTAAAAAACTAAAAGGAAAAATGCATATAAAAGATATAAGTCAAATAACTGGATTAAGTGAAAAGGAGATTGAAAAGCTGTAAGAAGAGTGACTATTATAAATTTAGTGAAGATTATAGTAATAAAAGAGATATATAGTATAATTTGTGTTATGTAAAGCTAAAAAAATTTTCCTATGGTAAAATAAAAATAGAGACAATTAGCAGTAATTCGTCTCTATTTTAATAATTTTTATCTATATGAATTATTATTTCTTTTAAAATATTTTTGCCTTGTTTGGATAGCTGATTTGTTAGATTTAACAAAGAGGAATCTAAGGTTTCTTCTTTAAAGTCTAAAAGCTCAGCAAATAGTGTATTAGGTGAAACTTGCAGAAAGTTGCAAATGTTAAGAAGTGTTGTAATGCTTCCAATATTTCTGCCATTTTCAATGCTTCTAAGCAAATCTGTTGAAACATTTATTTGTTCTGCTACATAGTCCTGGGTATAGCCTTTTTCTTTTCTTACTTTTTTTATATTTTTTCCAAGAACTTTTAATATGTCTTCATTATTAACTAACAAAAAAATCACCTACCTTTTAATATGATACCATGATGAAATAAAATAAAAAAGTGAACTAAAATACATAAAATTTTACACATGTGTATTAAAGCAGTAATTAAAATATCACAAAAATAAAATTTTATTCAAAAAACTATTGATTTTTTTGTTTTCTTAATTTAAAATCAAATATGTAGTTAAAATACCAAAAAAAGACATAATAAGTACTAAAACTACAAAAATAATAAAAGGAAGGAAGAAAGAAAATGAAAAAGTCACAAGAGACAAAGTACAAAAACAAAACACAAAAGCGGAATAACATTAATAGCGCTAGTCGTTACAATAGTTGTTTTGCTAATACTTGCGGGAGTAAGTATAAACTTAGTGCTAGGAAACAATGGAATAATAGCAAAAGCAAAAGATGCAGAAACAAAATCTGCAGAAGCAAGCCAAAACGATTTAAAAGGAATGAATGCATTAACAGAAGAAATGAATAATGCATTGGGAGAAAAACCAAAAGTAGACTTATCAAAATATAAAATAGGAGATTACGTAAATTACACATATGATACAGCCGAAAATTATGTATTAACATCAGCAACATGTGGGTCAAGCAGCAACCCAACAGATGGAATACCCCAAACAACAGGATTAAAATGGAGAATATTAAATATAGATGAAGCAAACGGAACAGTAGACTTAATAAGTGAAAATCCAACAGGAACAAGTGTATATTTTAGTAATATATTAGGATATAACAATGGACCATACTTAATGAATGAAATCTGTAAAGCGCAATATAGTAATAAGAGTCTAGGAGTAAATGCACGTAGTATAAATCTATTAGACATGGAAAAGCACCTAACAGCAGCAGGAATAGCAGCAAGAAATGCATATAAATATAATAGTGATACAGCAAAATATGGAACAACAAAAACATATACAAGTAACACAAAATATCCAAGCTTATATGCGGGACAAAAGGGAGCAGGAGTAAATGTAGCAGAAGCAAATGCAAGTACAATAGCTCAACCAGATATAACAAATGGAAATGATCCATATGAAGAGAGTAAAGCAATAGCAACAACAGAGCCAACAACCGATAACACATCAGGAACAGGAAATCCATTAACGGTAACACAAACATATTACAATATACCAATAAGTACAGCAAATTATGGAGATGCATATAAAGTATTAAGTAATTCAACCTGGTACTGGGTGGCTTCGCGCTGTGTCGATACTCGCTCAGACTTTGCTGGCTTCGGTTTGCGCTATGCTGGCACTTATGCTTACGGTGCTTACGTGTTCGGCTCGAACGGCGACACTGGCAACGCTTACTATCGTCTTCGCCCCGTAGTTTCTCTATCATCTAGTATCTTGAGCGATGCAAAAGATGCAAGTGGAGCATGGAATTTGAAATAGAAGAAACCAGAATGAAAAAACAACGAGCTAGGGAGGCCTCTGGTCTCCCAGCTCTGCATAAGGAGTGTTTATCATAAGCATAATAACTATAATAAAAGAAGTAAAGAAGGTACATCCAGAAGATATAACCATGGTAAAGGTAGGAAACTTTTACAGGGTATATGGAAAAGATGCATACATTATAGCGTATTTATTCAAATACAAAATCTCGGAGGAAAATGATATCATGGTATCAGGTTTCCCAACGAGTTCAATAAAAAAAGTAGAAGCCAGACTTGAAAACAAAAAAATAAATTACATAGTTTTAGACAGAAAAGACAATTATGCCGTAAATGAAAAAACAGATTTTAAAAATTTAAATACATATCAAAAACACTTCAATCTGTCTAAAACGTATGTAAGCAATGTAAGAAGAATAGAAAACATAAACGAGTATTTGCTAAACTTGGCAAACAAAGATGAACTAAAAATTTTATTAAAGGATATAGAAGAGTGCATAGATGCAACAAGAAAAGTTTAAAGTAATTGGATTTATTAGGAATCTAATAAATAATGTAGATAAAAATTTAGAAAATTTTCCTAAAAAGGATATCGAAATAAAAAATAGAATAAGAAATGCAAGCTATGATTTATTGGAGCTTGCATATGAAGCAAATACAACAGAAGAAATTACAGCTAAAATTTCAATTATAAATAAATGTATAGCAAAAGCAAAAGTTATAGATTTTCTTGTAAACCTAAGTTATGAAAAGCAAATTATAAATAACAAACGTTATATTAAATTTGGAGAGTCGATAGATGAAATAGTAAAATACTTAGTTGGTTGGAAGAAATCTATTAAAATCAATAATGAATAAAAAATTTGGGCATGGTTGTCGGTTTGCGGACAGTTTTTTCTAGTGTTGTGTCTGGGTGGCTTCGCGCTATGTCAATACTAACTCAGACAATGCTAACTTCGGTTTGCGCAATGCTAACACTAATACTAACGGTAATAACATGTTCAACTCGAACGGCAACACTAACAACAATAACAATCGTCTTCGCCCCGTAGATTCTATACACTGTGGTTATGCAATTATAAATTGCATAAGAGATAATATAGAAACAAACCGTTGTCCAGTAGCTTGTAAAAGCTATAAATGTAAAAATAGATAAATATTTTGTTAGTAGGGAGAAATCGTCGAAAGGAAATTTATTTTAGCACTATTTTTAGAGCAGTAATTTATGAAGTTACTGCTCTTTTTACAATTTAAGCTTATTATTACACAAATTCTTGTAGCATATTCTTGAAGCTACTACGCTATTTAATGTAAGCTTACCAATACTATACAAGTACATTCGTTTTTTTAGCCTTCGCTTTACTGTTCTATATTTTGCATAATTTCCATATTTGTTTCTACCAATAAAAATAAAATTATCTGTACTTTTAAAAATTCTAGTTTTTTTATTTAATCTTAAGTCCTCTTTTTCCAAAAAAATTGTAAGTTGTTCTAGACAATATTTTAAGTATTCTTTAGACTCATGAAACAATAAAAAATCATCTTGATAACGAATTACTCCTTTTATATGTAGTTCATTTTTTATGAAATGATCCATGTCGTTTAAATAAAACACGGCAAGAACCTGGCTTGTCATGTTTCCGAATACTTAAACCTTCGGAATCACTATCTATAACTTTAAAAACTACATCAAGAGCCTTTTTATCTTTAATTTTTCGTTCCAATTTTCTTTTTAAAATGTCATGATTAATACTTGCAAAAAATTTGCTTATATCGCATTTTAAAATGTAATAAGTACCATATTTCTGTTTAAAGTAGTTTCGATAATGAGTATAAAGTTCTAAGCCTCTTTTCATTCCCATGCCTTTTCTACTTGCAACATTAAAGTTTAGTAAACAAGGCATTAAGGCAGGGTAGAGTATATGCCTAGAAATCAAATGGTTTATAACTTTGTCTTGCATATTTTGGCTTACAATTCGTCTTTCTTTTGGCTCATAAATTGTAAAAATATTGTATGGCCCAACTACATATTCCTCATTTTTTAAAATGTTATAAATACGAGAGATATACACACATTTATATTCTCTAAAAAATTCTACTTTTCTTTTATTTTTAGTATTTCTACAAACTTCATTATAAGCATCAACAATATTGTTAAAATCATAGGTTGCTTCATACAAGTGGCCTTTTCTTTTCATCAGAGACCTCCTGCATAACTTGTTTAAAATCATGTTGCAAATTAAAAAGAGTATCAAAAGCCTGACTTATTGATAGCATGTCTATGTTTAAATTCAGAAAAGTATTCAAAGTTTTTTCAAATAACTGGTTATTAACAAAAAAATTCAAATCAACAGAATTAGAAACTGTTTTAATGTCGTCATCACAAACAATATGAACTGAGTAACCTGCAATTTTAAATTTTTCTATATATTTATCTAATGAATTTGTTGGAAAACCACACTTTACGACAGAATTGTTTAAATTGCTTAATTTAAAACCAAACTGTTGAGACATAGCTCGTGCGTCATCATCTAAAAAAATATAGAAAATTCCGCTTTTAAATAAATAAAACTTATTCGAATCTTGAGATTTTAGCGAGATATAGTTATTAAATAATTTACTCATAAACATTTTTTCCTTTCTTGCTTTTATTAATATTTTATATAATAAAAAAATTTAACATTTTTTAGAAAAATTACTGGAGATATTTTACAAATTCATCAAATAATTGTATATTAGATGTAGGTAAAAATTAACCACTAAAAATGGTTATTTTAAGAACCTAATTTAGGACTTACAATATATGGTAAGAAAATATATAATTTTAACAAAGGAGAAAGAAAAATGTCATGTTTTAGCAGATTTTGTAAAAAAGGAACTACAGTAAACAAAAAATTAAGTATTGATGAGAATCTTTATCAAGATTTAACAGAGCTCTCTAACAGTATGTATGATGCGTCAATCAGTAAGCTAGTAAATGCGGCAATAGAGAACTTAATTACTACCAAAAATGTAGCTCTGTATAAAAAAGAAAACACCAATCAAGTATCTAGGTCTTTTTTAATAAGGGAAGACTTCTTAAATGGACTTTATGAATTAAAAGAAAATTATTCTGTTTCTATAAATTCGCTTGTAAATATTGCGATAAGAAATGCTGTAACAGAAGAAAAAATGGAAACAAAAGGATTAGACAAATTGAAATAGTAAAAAAATACCATGGGATAATTATTTATAAAATTATCTCATGGCTTGATTTTATTATTAAAAAATTATTAGTTTAGTGTAAGTCACTTGCAACTTCTTGTAATGTTACTTTTACTACTGTTCCTTCTTCAACAGTTGCACCAACTGCTGGGTCTTGGGAAACTACTATTCCAGAACCTGTAGATTGAATATTTAAATTTTTACTCTTTAAAGTTGCTGTTACGTTACTCAAACTCTTTCCTTTTAAGTCTGGCACTGTTACAGAAACTGATGTGCTATTTTCTTCTGTATATAGTTTACATACACCATTTTTTGAAACAGATACGCCTGCTTTTGGTGTTTGGACTGTTACTATTTCGTCATCACTTGCAGAAGTTACAGGAGTAATTCCTAAATTTTTCAATATTTGTTTTGCTTCTGATATTGTTTTATTTCTTAAATCTGGTATTGTTATTAAAGATGTATTATTTGTTGTTACTTCTGTTGCATCATTTGAAGGAATTCCTAAGTATGGCAATACTTCGCTTAATACTTGAGATACAACTGGGGCTGCTATTGCACCACCATAGTAATTTTTAACCTGTGGACCATATAATACTAGTAATGCTACTACTTTTGTATTTTCAACTGGTGCTATTGCTAAGAAAGATACAACATATCCATCTTCTGGGTGGTTAGGGTCTGGTTCAGATGTTCCAGTTTTTCCACCTATTGCATATCCTTTTACAGAACCATATTTTCCACCACCATCTGTTACAACAGATTGCATCATGCTACGTACTTTTGTTGCAGTTTCTGATGATATTACTTGGCGAACTTCTTTTACATCAATGTTTGTAACTGCACCTGTGTCTGGGTTTTCTATGCTTTTTACAATTCTTGGCTGTACTAAAACACCATTGTTAGCAATTGCACTTGCAGCTGTTATCATTTGTAAAGGTGTGATTGTAAATCTTTGCCCGAATGACATTGTGGCAAGCTCTGTTGTTCCTACATTTTCTAGTTTGTGGAATTGGCTAGATGCTTCTCCAGATGTTGCAATTCCTGTTTTATCAAATAGTCCGAATGCTTTGAAATATTTATATAGTGTAGTTGCACCTATACGCTGTCCTAATTGAATTAAGGCTGGGTTACAAGAATTTTCTAGTGCGTTTCTTAAAGATTCGCTTCCGTGTCCTGATGTGTTTGCACAATTTATTTTTATACCAGAGACCATTTGGCTTCCACTACAATAGAAGTCACCAGGGGTATCTGTTTCTACAACATTTTCTTCTAAACCGACTGATGCCATTACTGTTTTAAATACTGAACCTGGTTCATATGTTTCTGTAACAACCTTGTTACGATACATTTTATATAAGCTGTTTGTTTTTTCTTCACTAGAAAGTGTGTCCCAAGTTTTTTGAAGAGTTTCATTTGGTTCGAAAGGTGTATTTAAGTTGTAGTCTGGATATGTAGCCATTGCTAAAATATCTCCAGTAGATGGATCCATAATTGTCATTGAACCACCATTTTTACAATTGTTTTCTTCAACAGCTTGTTTTAAATATTTTTCTACAATTGTCTGAATGTTGGCATCTATTGTAAGAGTTATGTTACTTCCGTTTTCAGGAGCTATGTATTTTTCGTCAGTGTCTGGAATTGATTCTTGAGTTGCATCTATAGAAGTTGTTACACGTCCAGGTGTACCAGTTAAGGTTTCGTCCCAGTAATACTCTAATCCAGATAAACCATTATTATCACTTCCACAAAATCCTATTAGATTTGATGCTAAATTGTTGTAAGGATATGATCTTTTATTGTCTTTATCTATGTTAATTCCTGAACTCCATTTATTATCTGACATCCATTGCTTTAATTCAGATACCTTGTCTATATCAACTTTTTTTGCAATTGTTTCTACTGAATTTGTGCTTGTAACTTTGACTAACACTTCATTATAATCTAATTCAAAAATATCTGATAAAGTCTTTGCAACTTTTTCTTTCAAAGCATTTGTTGCCTCAGTATCATTTTTTACAGCTATAAGTGAAGGATTTATACTTATTGTATCAACCTCCGAACTTACAGCTAAAGCCTTTCCAGTAGAATCATAAATAGTGCCTCTTTTAGGGCTTAGAACTCTGTTAGCAGTAATTTGCTTGTATGCTCGTTCTTTTAAAGAACTTCCATCAATGAATTGTAACCAGAAAATTCTAAAAACTAATAATAAAATTAATATTAAAAAAATAACCGCAAACCATTTTAAATGGGTGCTTTTGTTATCTATTTTTACTTCTTTTTGTTTCTTATAATTCATAAAACCACCATCTTTTCTTTAGATAGAAATATTGTATATTAAGATAGGTCAAAAATCAATAAAAAGTGCTAAAAATCTTGCTACAATTTATTGCTTTTAAATTTAAATTGTAATATAATTAAATATGTATAGGAATTTAAAATAATAAAAAACAAATAAAAGGATGGAGAGTATGAAAAAGTTTAAAAAATTAGTATCAAGCATTTTAATTACTATGTTAACAGTGGCTACACTTGGAAGCATTAGTGCTGTTAAGGCTGCAAGTGCAGGACCACTATATTTAGGTATTGTTTCACTTCGTAGAGCCGGCTATGGCTATCAACAAGAAGGTAGCAAAGTATGGAAAATAGCAGAATATGATAGTGAAAATGGAAAAACAGCAGATTTAAGTAAAACTATTTACTGTATTAAAGGTGGACCTGGATTTGGCTCTAGTGATATGGCAACAGGTGGTGTACCAACAATAAGTAAATATACACAAAAGTTTAACTTAAAAGATTTAGCTTCAATACCAAGTACATATTCAAAAATTTTACCAACAGGAAGCAATTATAATTCTTTAATGTGGCTATTAGATAATATTTATATAATGCCTGCAATTGGAACAGATAATACAACTGCAAGAGAAGAATTTTTAAAGAGTAAAATTCCAAATGAATTATATGAACTTGTAACAGATGATGATATAGATGCTGTTCAACAATTAGCAATTTGGTATTTCACAAACCCATCTGGAGATAAATATCATTATGAAACATCAAACTTTAAAATAAACTCAATTGCAAATGTAGATTCAAATTATGCTTCAATGGGAGATATTTTTGGAGATGATGGATGGGATAGAGAAGATGCAATAGAAGCACTATTCCAATATTATATTACAAACGCAAAAGCAAATAGCAATTACAAGAGTACAAACAATACAACATCTCCAATCGAAATTGTAAAGAGTAATGCTACAATGACAAAAGTTGGAAGCAACTATGTTGCAGGACCATACAAAATAAACAAATTGTTAAATGTTGATTATACATTAAATGCAACATTTACAGACATAAATGGAACAACAATTACACCAAGCATCGGAATAAAAGATGAAAGTGGAAATGTTACAACTACAGCAAAAACATTAAAAGAATTAGTTGGACAAGATTTCTATTTAATTATGCCAACAAGTTCAAACATATCTGGAATAAAAATGACTGTAAATACATCATATACATCAAAAACAGTTGATTATTGGTCAGTTGCAGATGCTCCAACAACAGAGCAACCAGTTGTAATTGTAAATGAAACTCCATTAAACTTTTCAGATACAACTTCAATAGTAGTACCAAAACCATTCGATTTAAGTTTAAGAAAATTTATAACAGATATAAATGGAAAAGAAATTACAAATAGAATTCCACAAGTTGATGTTAGCAAATTAGCTTCAGGAGAAGCAACAACAGCAACATATAATCATCCAAAAACACCACTTAAGGTTGCAATCGGAGACGTTGTTACATATACAATAAGAGTATACAACGAAGGTGACATAGATGGATATGTTGAAGAAATAACAGACCATTTACCAGACCAACTTGAATTTATAGTAGATGACCAAGTTAATATTGAGTATGGTTGGAAAATAGCAAGCAGTTCAGATTTAAAAACAATAAAAACAGAATATTTATCAAAAGCAAATGAAACAACTGATGGCGCAAATAAGATAGCAGCATTTAATGGAACAACACTTGCATATAAAGATGTAAAAATAAAATGTAGAGTTGTTGCAACAGATCCAATGGCAGAAAAAATAACTAACATTGCAGATATTACAAAATTTACAGATGGTGATGGAAACACAGTAACAGATAGAGATTCGCAAGAAAACAATGTAAATTTACCAACTGGAAAAGATTTAGAAAATTATAGAGACTCTGAAATTAACAGAGGAGAAGAATATATACCAGGACAACAAGATGATGATGATTTCGAAAAATTAACATTAAAAGAATTTGATTTAAGTTTAAGAAAATTCATCACAGGAGTAAATGGAACAGCAATAACAAATAGAGAACCACAAGTAAATGTTACTCCATTAAACAATGGTGGAACAACAGCAATATACAATCATCCAAAAACACCAGTATCTGTTGCAATTGGAGATTTAGTTGAATATACAATTAGAGTTCACAACGAAGCAGAAATTGATGGATATGTAGAAGAAATAACAGACCACTTACCAGACCAACTTGAATTTGTTGCTGGAAACGAAATTAATACAAAATATGGTTGGGTAGTAGATAGTACTAACTCAAAAATAATCAGAACAAGTTACTTATCAAAAGCAAATGAAGCATCTGAAGGAGACAATAAGATTAAGGCTTTTGATGGAACAAAATTAGATTATAAAGATGTAAAAGTAGTATGTAAAGTAGTTACAACAGATCCAATGCCAACTAAGATTACAAATATAGCTGATATTACAAAATTTACAGATGGCAACGGAAATACAGTAACAGATAGAGATTCACAAGAAAATAATGTAAATATTCCATCAGATTTACCAGGATATAAAGATGATGAAATAGGAAAAGATTATGTACCAGGACAACAAGATGATGATGATTTTGAAAAATTAAAAATAAAAGAATTTGATTTAGCTTTAAGAAAATTCATCACAAAATTAAATGACGAAGAAATAACAAGCAGAATTCCACAACCAGATGTTAGTAAGCTAGCAGATGGGACAGCAACAACAGCTACATATAATCATCCAAAAACACCAATATCTGTTGCAATTGGAGATGTAGTTGAATACACAATTAGAGTATATAACGAAGCTGAAGTAGATGGCTATGTAGAAGAAATAACAGACCATTTACCAGACCAACTTGAATTTGTTGCTGGAAACGAAATAAATACAAAATATGGTTGGACAGTTGATAGCAATAATTCAAAAATAATTAAAACAAAATATTTATCAAAGGCAAATGAAACTACAGAAGGTGACAATAAGATTAAGGCTTTTGACGGAACACAATTAGATTACAAAGATGTAAAAGTAGTATGTAAAGTAGTTTCAACAGATCCAATGCCAACAAAAATTACGAACATTGCAGATATATCAGACTTTACAGATGGCAATGGAAACAAAGTAACAGATAGAGATTCACAAGAAAACAATGTAAATATTCCATCTGATTTACCAGGATATAAAGATGATGAAATAGGAAAAGATTATGTACCAGGACAACAAGATGATGATGACTTCGAAAAACTAAAAATAAAAGAATTTGATTTAGCTTTAAGAAAATTCATCACAAAAGTAAATGACACAGACATAAAGAGCAGAATTCCACAAGTTGACACAACACCTTTGAAAAATGGAACAGGAACAACAGCAATTTACAATCACTCAAAAGAGCCTGTAAAAGTTTCATTAGGAGCAATAGTTGAATATACAATTAGAGTATACAACGAGGGTCAAGTAGATGGATATGTAGAAGAAATTAAAGACCACTTACCAGACCAATTAGAATTTGTTAAAGATAATGAAACAAATAAAAAATATGGTTGGACAGTTGATAGCACAGATTCAAAAGTAATAAAAACATCATACTTATCTAAGACAAATGAAAAAGTAGCCGGAGAAAACAAAATACCAGCATTTGATGGAACAACATTATCTTATAAAGAAGTAAAAGTAGCTTGTAAGGTAGTTTCAACAGATTCAATGCCAAGCAAAATAACAAACTTAGCAGATATATCAGACTTTACTGATGGAGAAGGAAACAAAGTTACAGATAGAGATTCTAAAGAAGACAATGTAAAAATTCCAGAAGATAGACCAGGATATAAAGATGATGAAAGTAAAAAAGATTATGTACCAGGACAAGAAGATGATGATGACTTTGAAAAAGTAACACTTGTAAAATTCGACTTATCATTAAGAAAATTCATAACAGCAGTAAATAATACAGAAATAACAAGTAGAATACCACAAGTTGATGTTACTCCAATAAAAGATGGAAGCAGTACAACAGCAAAATATGATCATCCAAAAGATCCAGTACTTGTATCAAACGGAAACATAGTAACCTATACAATTAGAGTATTTAACGAAGGTGAAATGGACGGATATGCAAGTGAAATAAAAGATGATATGCCACAAGGTTTAAAATTCTTAACAGATAATAAGACTAACATAGAGTACAGATGGAAAATGTTAGATAAAGATGGAAAAGAAACAGAAAACTTAGATGAGGCAGTTTCAATAGTAACAGATTATCTATCAAAAGAACAAGAAAAAACAGCAGGAGCTAATTTATTAAAAGCATTCGATGGGGAAAAGTTAGATTACAGAGATGTGAAAGTTGCATTTGAAGTAACAGAACCAAATACATCAGATAGAATTTTAATAAACCAAGCTCAAATATCAAAAGACTCAGACAAAGATGGAAATGATGTTACAGACCAAGACTCAGTTCCAGATAAATGGAATGAAGGAGAAGATGACCAAGACATAGAAAAAGTTAAGGTACAATATTTCGACTTAAGCTTAAGAAAATGGGTAACACAAGCAATCGTAACAGAAAATGGGGAAGAAAAAATAATAGAATCTGGCCATAAGGCAGAAGATGACCCAGAAGACGTTGTAAAGGTTGACTTAAAGAAGAGCAAAATAAACAGTGTAACAATAAAATTCAGATACAAAATAAGAGTTAAAAACGAAGGAAATATAGCTGGATATGCAAAAGAATTAAAAGACTATATTCCAGACGGACTAAAATTTGTAGCAGAAGATAACCCACAATGGAAGCAAATAGACGAAAAGACAATAACAACAGACCAGACAAAAGATATATTATTACAACCAGGAGATACAACAGAGGTTGAGGTAGTGTTAACATGGATTAACGATTCAGAAAACTTCGGAGTAATGGACAACTGGGCAGAAATAAGCAAAGATCATAACGACTTTAATAGCCCAGATATAGACTCAACACCAGATAATAACAAAAAAGGCGAAGACGACATAGACGATGCTCCTGTATCTGTAGGTGTACAAACAGGACAAATAAGAACATTTACAACAATAGGCTTAGCAGTACTTGTAATATTATCTTCAGGTGTAGCATTAATAAAGAAATTTGTATTATAGAAATTTCGCCCAAGAGGGACGCCCCTTTTTGGGCGTATCTTTATGTTCAAATTCAAATTACTAGTAACTTTTAAAAATTGTCAATAAAATTTATTTACATTAAAAATTCTCTATGTTATAATTTTACTTGTAAAAGGAAGGTAATAAACATGAATCAAATTTTGATGACTGATGATAATAGAAAAAAAGCAAAAAAAGTCAAAGAAAAGAAACCAAGAGAACCAAAGGCACCAGGAGATATCACAGGTGTTGCAAAAGCTTTTGCTGGAATAATTCTTTTATTTGGACTAGCTTTATCTGCTGATGGAGCCTACGCTTATACAAAAAATGTGGAACTTGCAAAAAATACTAAAGCACCAATAGTTTCTATTCTAAAAAGTGGAAATACTGCAAAGTTATCTATAGAATGTACTAGTGGAATAAGAACGGTATCTTTTACATGGAACAATTCAAATCCAACAATTGTGCAAGGCCGCGGTAATAAAACATTGGAACAAACAATATCAATTCCATCTGGAGAAAATAATAAATTAAACATAACTGTTATAGATTCTAACGGTCAGACTAAGAGATATGTAAAGACGTTAAATCAAGATGCAGTAGATACAACAGAGCCAGTTATAACAATTGAAGGAGTAAATTCGAATATTAAGATTACTGTTACAGATGATACTGCAATAGATTATATAATATACAAATATGGAGATTCTCAAGAGGTTACGATTGCAGCAACAGAAGAAGGGCAGACAATAATAGAAGAAACGATTCCTGCACAACAAGGAGAAGCAACTCTTACGATAGAAGCAGTAGACAAAGCTCAAAATGTTGCAACAAAAGAACAAAAAATAAAAGGCTCAAAACGCCCTACTGTAGAAATAACGCCAGATCCAAATGATCCATCATATTTAATAATTAGGGCTACTGATGAAGATGGATTAAGATTGCTTGCATATGATTTAAACGGACAAGGATATACAACAGATCCAAGTATATCTATAAATGAAAAAACATTTGTATATAGACAAAAGATTGAACCTGGTAGAAATGAAATTTCATTGCGTGTATATAACATAAATGAACAAGTAACAGAATTTAATGGAGTTTATAATTATTAAGATAGCAAAAAGGCTGAACAAAATTCAGCCAAATTTTGCTGTAAAATATATGGTTTATAGGCAAATCCAAAAAAACCTAAATAATAATAAGGAACGTACTTAAATATGCATACCGTATATATAATTGATGATGAGGAAAACTTAAAAAATAAGCTAAATGAAGAATTTAAAAAAGATGGAAATTATAAGTTTAAACAAATAAAAACAGAGGATATAGATGTTGCACTAAAAGATATACCTGCACTTATTATCGTAAATGAAGATACAATTGCTGAAAAGGCCACAGAGGTATGCTACAAAATAAGAAATAATGATGATAACTCAATAACTCCAGTAATAGTTGTGACTTCAGAATATGAGAGAAAACATAAGTTGGAAATCTTAAAGGCTGCAGCAACATACTACATAAAGAATCCATTAGATTTCGAGTATTTATATTATACAATTACAAATATTATAAATCTTTTGTATATAAATAGAAAAGTTAGTCCTTTAACAAATTTACCAGGAAATGTACAAATACAAGCAGAAATGAAGAAGAGATTATTAAAGAAGAAATTTTTTGTGATGTTGTATATCGATTTGGATAATTTTAAAGCATATAATGATGTTTATGGATTCTCGAATGGTGATGAAATAATAAAATTTACCGCTAGAACTATTTCAAAAAATGTTCATACAAAAATGGAAGATAACAATTTTGTTGGACATATTGGTGGAGATGATTTTATAGCAATAGTTGAAGATGAGGATTATGAAAAGATTTGTCAAAATATTGTGTTAGAGTTTGATAAGAACGTAAAAAAATATTTCTCTAACGATGATGTGGAAAAAGGTTACTTAGAAGTACCTAATAGAAAAGGAATTATAGAAGAATTTCCACTAACGACAATTTCCGTTGGAGCAGTGGAAGTTGAACCTGGAAGATTCCATAACACATTAGAAATTGGTGAGGCTGGAGCGCAGGTAAAACATTTATCTAAGACTATTCCGGGAAGTACATATGTAATAGACAGAAGAAAACATTAAATAGTAAGAAAAGATTATTTTAATATTTTATAAAATATGACAAAAAATGATGAGAAAATATAAAATTCTCATTATTTTTTTCTATTATAGTTAAAAATATGTTGAAAATGGAGAGAATTTGTACCACGAATTAAATTGACATTGAATTTGGACTACCTTATAATTGAAGTAATTTAATTGAAGGGAAAGTGATTATATGAGAAAAATAAACACTGTGAAAGAACTGGTAGATTTTGCATACAATAAGTACAAGACCAAAAAGGCAATAACAATAGAAAGTGACTATATAAAAAACATTAACTATTTTAATTTTAGATTTGATATATATTCAATGGCTAGGGCTATACAATCTAAAGAAAATCAGATACGAAACAATAAAATTGCAATAGTATCAGAATTTAGGTATGAGTTTTTAGTAACATATCTGGCAAATATAATGGTAAATAATGCGGTAGTACTTATAGATAATAAGCTTAGCAAAAATGTAATAGAAAAAGTAATAAAGAAACATAACATAAACACGATATTTTTTTCAAGTACATATAAAGAAAAAATTTTAGAAATAATAAAAAACAATAATTGTAATAATTTTAACCTAATAAATTTTGATTCTGAAAATCAATTCCAAATTATAGAATATGAAAAACTAATGAACCTAGGAAGATACATAGAAAATTATAGTATAGAGAAGATTACTAAGGAAGAAAATCGAGAAAAAAGCACTATAATTGTAAGTTTGGCAGGAGAAAAAAGGTATTCTCAGCAAGAGCTTATAGAAACTGCAAATGCAATTTCTAAAACGATGAGAATAAGAAAAAGAAGAGAAGTGAATGCTTTAGAACAAGTAAATACATTCTATGAAGTGGTAGTAGGAATTATTGTACCAATGCTTTGCGGACTGAATACAAAATATTTTGCAGATAATAAATTTACAAAAGATGATTTATTAATAATAGAAGAAAATAATAAGAACATAATAATCTTATATAGAAAGCATAAATATTTAGTTGAAAATGTGGGAATAAATACATATGTGGCAAGGAAAGAAGAAAACTTGCTAATAAAAGAAAATAAGAGTAATACTCAAAATTTTGTGTTAATTAAAGCAGAAAAGAAAGAGAGAGTAAAGGAGAATAAGAGACAGGCTACAATATAATGATTACTTGTAAAAAATCAAAGTGATAGCATGAACTGATGAAAAAATGTCGAAATAAATTTATGAGAAAAAACAACTAAAGTATATTAGAAAAGGCTGGAAACATGCGATAAATTGACAAATACTTAAAAATAAGGTAAAATAGGTATATAAAGGTGGAGATAAAATATATGCCGAAAACTAAATTAAATTTAGATAAATTAATTTCGAGAACAAAAATATACCTAGTAGTAATTGCTATTATATTAGTAATTTTATGTGTGGTTGAGCCTAAGGCAATAATACCATCTATTTTAGCGTACATTGCTATTTTTGTGTATACGATATGGTCAAACAATAAGAGAAAGACGGAAATATCAGAGCACATTAATGAGCTTACTGTAAGTGTTGATAAAGCAGCTCAAAGTACTATAATAAACTCACCATTTCCATTAGTCGTTTTAGAGACGAATGGAAATATAATTTGGAAGAGTAGCAACTTTATTAGAGAGTTTGCAAACATAGATACGGGATCTACTTTAACTGACATAATAAAAGAGTTGAAATTAAAAATTGAAAATGGCCAAAATACAAATAATATATCAATTTCTGAAAGTATGAAAATTGGTGAAAAAAATTATAAAGTAATTGCCGAATATACAAAGTTTAAAGAAAAAGAACATAAAAATTCATCAGAATATATGGCAACAGTATATTTTTTAGATGAGACAAATCATGTGAAATTGCTAGAAGAGTATACTAATTCTAGAACTTGTATAGGAATTATAGTATTAGACAATTATGAAGAATTAATGCAGAGAGTGACTGAAGAAGAAAAACTAAAAATTACTTCGAGTGCGGAAAAGAACATATACTCTTGGGTGAACAAGTATGATGGATTACTTGTGAAATCTGAAAGAGATACTTATGTATGTATATTTGATCAATTGAATTTAGAAAAGATAAAAGAAGATAAATTTGAAATTCTGGATGAGATTAAAGAAATAAAAACCGAGGACAATATACAATTAACATTAAGTATTGCAATTTCTGAAAATGAAAAAACAAATTCTGAAGAATATAAATCAGCTAAGGCTGTAATAGACATAGCCTTAGGTCGTGGTGGAGACCAAGCTATTATAAAACAAAATGGCAAATATTATTTCTTTGGTGGTAGAACTCAAGAAGTCGAAAAACGTACAAAGGTTAAGGCTAGAATTGTTGCACAAGCATTAGAAGAATTAATGACTAGTGCAAGCAATGTTATAATAATGGGACATACCAATAGTGATATAGATGCGATGGGCTCTGGAATGGGCGTATATAGAATTGCGAAAACTATAGGAAAAGAAGCCTATATTGTAAACGAGACAAATGGTACAAGCCTAGATAATTTTATAAATGATTTGAAAGATATAGAAGAATATAGTGATGTTATAATTGACAAAAATGAAGCTTTAAACAAGATAAGTGCTGATACATTACTAGTTGTAGTAGATACAGATAAGAAAAACTATGTTGAAGCTCCAGAATTATTAGACAAGACAGATAAAATTGTGGTAATAGACCACCATAGAAGAGGAACAGATTATATAGAAAATGCTATATTAACATTCCACGAAGTATATGCATCATCTGCTTGTGAGCTTGTAACAGAACTTGTAGAATATGCCGAAAAAACAGTAAAACTTACTAAGTTTGAGGTGGAAGCCTTGTATGCCGGAATAATGATGGATACAAAGAACTTTACATTTAAAACAGGTGTAAGAACCTTTGAAGCTGCAGCATTTTTAAGAAAATGTGGAGTAGATATTATAAAAGTAAAGAAGTGGTTCCAAAGTGATCTAGAAACTTATAATAAAATATCTGAAATAGTTGCAAAATCAGAGATAATAGACGATACAATCGCGATTTCAATATATGATAAAGAAGATAGTGATGCAAACATTACATGTGCGAAAGCAGCAGATGAATTATTAACAATAAGCAATATAACAGCATCATTCGTAATTGGAAAAATGGGCGATAAAATCTATATTAGTGGTAGATCTATTGGAGACATAAACGTACAACTAATATTAGAAAAACTCGGCGGTGGAGGACATATAACAGTTGCAGGAGCCCAAGTAGAAGGAATGACACAAGAAGAAGTAAAACAAGAATTAATAAACAGAATAAACGAATATTTTACAGAAATATCATAAAAGAACTAGCCCAATAGGACATTGCCCTATTGGGGGATTTTTTTTTATCTATTGTCAAAAATCATTTACAAATCTTAAATAAGATAGTAAAATAGATGTGACACAAAAATAGGAAGGAGACAATTATTATGAAGGTTATTTTATTAGGTGATATAAAAGGAGTAGGAAAGAAAGATCAGGTTATTGAAGCAAGTGACGGATATGCACGTAATTTCTTATTTCCTAAAAAACTAGCTGTTGAAGCTAATAATGAAAATATGAGCAAATTAAAATCTAAGCAAGAGTCAAATAAATTTAGAAAAGATACCGAAAAGAAAGAAGCAGAAGAGCTTGCTAAGAAACTTACAGGAATTATGCTAAAAATTAAAGTAAGAGCTGGAGAAAATGGAAAAATCTTCGGAGGAGTTACAAGCAAAGAAATTTCTGAAGGATTAAAAAAGGATTATAAAATAGAGATAGATAAGAAAAAGATAATATTATCTGAAACTATCAAGACACTTGGAACTGTAACAGTTGATGTTAAATTGTATGAAGGTGTTATGGGTAAGTTAAAGGTTGATATTATCGCAGAGTAACGTTGAAAAATAATTACAATTTTGGCTACGTCAAATCTCATTTACAACGCGGTTACATACAGCAAGTATACGCCCTTGCCTTGTAAATTCATTTTTTCTTGCCAAAATTTAATTCTTTTCCAACTACTAATTTAAATAAAAAATAAACTATGAAAGGAAGATTGTAATGGATTTAGGCAAAGTGCCACCACAGGATATAGAAGCAGAGCAAGCTGTAATTGGAAGTATGCTTACAGACCAAGATGCAGTTAGTTCAGCTATTGAAACATTAAAACCAGAAGATTTTTATAGAGAAGACAATAAAATAATTTATGAAGCTATTTTGAATATTTATAATAGGGCAGAGCCTATAGACATTATAACTCTAAAGGCAGAGCTTTCTTCTATGAACAAGTTAGAAGCCGTTGGAGGACTAGAATATATTGCTGTTCTTCCAGATAAAGTTCCAACTACGGCAAATGTTGATAGGTACATAAAAATAGTAGAAGAAAAGGCTATGCTTAGAAATTTAATAAAAACTGCAAATGAAATTCTAAATATGGGGTATGAACCAACAGAAGAACCGGAAAGGGTTATGGATTTGGCAGAAAAGAAGATTTTTGATGTTATGCAAAAAAAGAGCCAGAAGGGTTACACTCCAATTAAAGATGTTTTAGTTGAATCATTTGCTAAGTTAGAAGAATTATATAATCAGAAACAACATGTAACTGGTGTACCAACAGGATTTATTGACTTAGACAGAATGACTGCCGGACTTCACGGCTCTGAGTTTATATTAATTGCTGCTAGACCTGCAATGGGAAAATCCGCATTTGCCTTAAATATTGGTGCATATGCTGCTACAAGAGCAAACATTCCGGTTGCTATATTCAGCTTGGAAATGGCGAAAGATCAAGTTGCTAACAGAATTTTGTGTAGCGAAGCATTAGTTGATAGTAATGCTGTAAGAACTGGTGAATTAACAGATGAAGACCTAAGTAAGCTTGCAGAAACATCTGGGGAACTATCACAAGCACAAATTTTTATAGATGATACAGCAGGTATCTCTGTAATGGAAATACGTGCAAAATGTAGAAAATTAAAATTAGAAAAGAATATAGGATTAGTAATAATCGACTATTTGCAACTTGTTCAAGGAAGTGGTAAAACGTCGAGCAGAGAGCAAGAAATTGCGGAGATAAGTAGATCTTTAAAAATTCTTGCAAAAGAAATTGAAGTACCAGTAATTGCACTTTCACAGCTATCTAGAGCAGTTGAAGCAAGACCTGACCATAGACCTATGCTTTCAGACTTGCGTGAATCTGGTTCTATCGAGCAGGACGCTGATATAGTTATGTTCTTGTATAGAGACGACTATTATAATGAAGATTCAGAAAAGAAAAATCAAGCAGAAGTAATAATAGCAAAGCAAAGAGCTGGTTCTACTGGAACTGTTGACCTAGCATGGCTTGGACAATATACTAAATTTGCTAACCTGGATAAATATAGAGAGTAATTTTTTTAAGCTATAAATTATAATAATATACAGCTTGTAAAAGTGAGGAATGAAATATTATATGGTAAGAGAAACAATATTAAATACAATAAAAAAGTATAATTTAATAGAACCAAACGATACTATTATAGTGGCTGTTTCTGGTGGACCAGACTCGATGTGCCTATTGGATAATCTGATAGAATTAAAGCAAGAATTACAAATAAAAAAGGTAGTAGTTGCACATTTAAACCACATGATAAGAGAAGAAGCTAAATCTGAAACAGTATATGTGCAAGAATATTGTAAGAATAAAGAAATTGAATGCTATGTGAAATTTGTTGATATTTTGAAAAAATCAACAGAATTAAAGATTGGTACAGAAGAATGTGGAAGACGTGAAAGATATGCATTTTTCGATGAGATATCAGAAAAGGTTGGCGCAAATAAAATTGCAATCGCGCACAATCGTAATGACAATGCAGAAACAGTGTTGATGCACCTTTTAAGAGGAAGTGGAATTTCTGGCCTCGGAGGCATAAAGCCATATAGAGAAGGAAAATTTATAAGGCCTTTAATAAAATGTGATAGAGTTGTTATTGAAAATTATTGTGAAGAAAAAAATTTACAACCTAAATTCGACAAAACAAACAAAGACAATACATACACAAGAAACAGAATAAGAAATGAACTCATTCCATATATTCAAAAAGAATTCAATCCAAATATAATAGAAACATTAGATAGACTTTCTGAACTTGTTTTAGACGAAGAAGAATATATGCAAAATGCTACGGAGAAAGCTTTTCTAGAGATTTTAATAGAACAAAAAAATACAAAAATTGTTTTAAATTTAAAAAAATTTAATCAACTAGAACATGTAATAAAAACAAGAATAATAATGCAAACCACAAAAACACTATTTGGAACATCGAATGGAATAGAAAAGAAACATGTAGAGGATATTATAAAATTATGTGGAAATAATATAGGAAATAAGTTTTTAATGCCGAATAAAAGTTATAAAGTATTCGTAAAAGGTGGAAAAGTTTCTTTTGAAAGTTTCCGTAGGACTTACGAAAGTTTAACAATTTTGTAATAATAAACTTTGCCTGAAAGTATTGAAATAATGGCTTAAATGTGATATATTGCAAAATATCTGAAAGGAAAAAGTAATAATAAATATAACAAAAAATTATATTTATAGTATCAAACAAAAGGAGGAAATATTTTGAAAAATAGTTTAAAGACATTAGCTATTTGGCTAATAATTGGCGTAATTTTGGTGGTAGCAATATCAACAATATTAGAAAATTCAAATACAAAACTTTCATATTCAGACTTGATTGCAAAGATTGATGCTGGTCAAGTTGAAAAGATTGAGCTTGATGCAGGCGGTGCTTCTGCAACAGTAAAGCTTAAAAATGATAATATAGAGAAAAAGGTTAATGTGCCAAGTGTAGATAACTTGATGGAAAATTTACAAGACAACATGAAATCAGCTAGCATAACTGTAACTGAAAAATCTGAGTCTGCTTTGGGGATTTTCTTAGCATATTTAACTCCAATAGGGATTATAGTAATATTCTTTATTTTCTGGTTTGTATTAATGAGTGGGGCAAATAGCCAAAACGGAAATAAAACAATGACATTTGGAAAGAGCAAAGCTAGAGTATTAAATCCAACAGATAAAAACAGAGTTACATTTGATGATGTTGCTGGTGTTGATGAAGAAAAAGAAGAATTAGAAGAAATAGTAGAATTTTTAAAGAATCCTACAAAGTTTACAGAGATGGGAGCACATATTCCAAAGGGTGTTTTATTAGTAGGTCAACCAGGAACTGGTAAAACATTACTTGCAAAAGCAGTTGCAGGCGAAGCAGGAGTTCCATTCTTTATAATAAGTGGTTCAGACTTCGTAGAAATGTTTGTTGGTGTTGGTGCATCACGTGTAAGAGATTTATTTGAAGAAGCAAAGAAAAAAGCTCCTTGTATTGTATTCATAGATGAAATTGATGCAGTTGGTCGTCAAAGAGGTGCAGGCCTTGGAGGAGGACACGATGAAAGAGAGCAAACATTAAACCAATTGTTGGTTGAAATGGATGGATTTGCTGCAAACGAAGGCGTTATAGTTTTAGCAGCAACAAACAGACCTGATGTATTAGATAAAGCTTTATTAAGACCAGGAAGATTTGACAGACAAATAGTAGTCGGACTTCCAGATGTTAGAGCAAGAGAGCAAATATTAGAAGTTCATGCGAGAAAAAAGAAATTAGCAGATGATATAGACTTAAAAATAGTTGCAAAAAATACTGCTGGATTCTCTGGCGCTGATTTAGAAAACATATTAAATGAAGCAGCATTGTTAGCAGCAAGAAGAAACTTAAAAGAAATTCATGAAAAAGAAATTGAAGATGCAATGGTTAAGGTTACAATGGGACCAGAAAAAACAACAAGAGTAAGAAGCGAAAAAGAAAAGAAACTTGTTGCATATCACGAGGCTGGTCACGCAGTAGTAAGCAAATTTTTACCAACACAAGATGCAGTACACGAAATATCAATAGTTCCAAGAGGAATGGCTGGTGGATACACAATGTATCAACCAACAGAAGATAAATCATTTATGTCTAAAACAGAAATGATTGAACAAATAATATCATTATTAGGTGGTAGAGCTTCAGAAGAATTGATATTAGACGATATATCAACTGGTGCAAGCAATGATATTGAAAGAGCTACAAAAATTGCAAATTCAATGGTAACAAAATATGGAATGAGCCAAAGAGTAGGAACAATTACTTTAGGTTCAGACCAAAACGAAGTATTCTTAGGAAGAGACTTCGCACAAGAAAAAACATATTCTGAAGAGACAGCAGGAATAATAGATGAAGAAATGAAGAGAATTCTAGACACATGTTACAATAGTGCCAAAGAAATATTAAAAACACATGAAGATAAATTACATGCAGTAGCAAAAGTATTATTAGAAAAAGAAAAAATTACAGGAGAAGAGTTCGAGGCAATATTTAGTGAAGAATAGTCTTGAAAAGTAAGGAAGGTAGAATGAAATGGAGGCAATTGTTGTTGTTGGAATATTAATATTCATAATTATAACATTGATTACGTTTGCAGTAATTCAGATTAATATGGCCGGAATTGAAGTAAAAGACTTTTGGTCATTCATAAAGGCAAACGAAGAATTAGATAAATTATATTTGTTCTCAAAAAAATACAACAAAATGTCACCACAAGAAAAAATAATTTTCTTACAAGAAGCTGAAAAAGTGTCTGGTGCATTCGAAAAAATTCCTTCTATGATATGGGAAGATGAATATTCAAAATACATGGATGTAATGGACACATATAGAGAAATTAAAATTGATAGATGGAAAGATTCATCTTCAAAATAAAGGAAAGGTGTTGGTTAAAAGCCAGCACCGTTTTTTTACGCTTGAATATAATATATGGAATAGGAAGTGATTTTTTGAAGGAGATTTATTTTGACCATTCTGCAACAACTGCAGTAAAGAGAGAAGTTTTAAATGAGATGATACCATATTTTAATTTAGAGTATGGGAATCCATCATCTTTATATTATATAGGCCGTGAGGCAAAAAGAGCTATAGAGTGTGCTAGACGAAAAGTTGCAAGAGCAATAAATTGTTGTGAAGAGGAAGTATATTTTACTTCTTGCGGAAGTGAAAGTGATAATTTAGCAATTAAAGGATTTGCATACGCCAATAGATGTAGAGGAAACCACATAATAACATCTAAAATTGAACACCCAGCGGTTTTAAATACGTGTAAAAATCTAGAGCACAAAGGTTTTAGAGTAACATATCTAAATGTTGACGAGAATGGCTTTATAGACATTAATCAGCTAAAACGTAACATATGTAATGATACGATTTTAATTAGCGTTATGATGGCAAATAATGAGCTAGGAACTATACAAAATATAAAAGAAATTGGAAGAATAGCACATCGTAATAATATAGTGTTCCATACGGATGCAGTTCAGGCTGTTGGAAACATAAAAATAGATGTTCAGAGTATGAATGTAGATATGCTTTCGATGTCTGCACATAAATTTTATGGACCAAAAGGTGTTGGAGCATTATATGTAAGAAAAGGTATAAATTTTGAAAGAATACAAGATGGTGGTCATCAAGAAAAAAATAAAAGGTCTGGAACAGAAAATGTTGCTGGAATAGTAGGATTAGGAAAAGCAATAGAGATTGCAACATACAATATAGACAGATATAATAAAAAATTATTAGCTTTAAGACAATATTGTATATCAAGATTAATAGAGAATATTAAAGATATAAAAATAAACGGAGATTTAACAAATAGACTACCAGGAAATATAAATGTTTCGTTTAAAGGCTGTGATTCAAGTGATATTCTAATGAAACTTGATGAAGTTGGAATATGTGCTTCTGGTGGTTCTGCTTGTTCATCTGGAACTGCAACTCCGTCTCATGTGTTAATGGCAATAGGATTAGATAGAGAATGGCTAGAAGGAACAATAAGAATAACATTAGGAGATGAAAATACGAAAGAAGATATAGATTATCTTGTAGAAAATTTAATAAAAATTATAAATGAATTGAGAAAAAAATAAAATGTGTATGATAACTTTTTTAGTTCAAGTTAATATAATTATTAAAAATCCCCCGGCTCGCAAGTGCGAGTCGGGGGATGAAAAGGATTTGCAGAAGTTATGCGAATAACTCCTGACATATGCGGTGATACAATGTCTTACCGCTCGAACTGGTACGGCAGTGGAATTCTGCACGTAAGAAGTTCTTACCATCGTCCATGTGGACGATACGGTAATCTGCGGTAATGTTGTCCAAATGCAAAGTGAACAATTTGCTCACTTTGCGACGGAATCGCAATCCTTTTCTGGATTGCGCGCGCTCGTCATCCATGATTTGGACGAAGAGCAGCAGGTTCATTGCATCCTCAGAAGAAATGAATGCATCCGCGGGGTGCGGCTTGTTTTTGTAAAGCATAATGCACCTCGTTCTCCCATTTATGTTCTTCCGTGCGGACAAATCCGCATGCAACATTTCGACCATGTTGGTCTCCTTTCTTTATGTGGACGGAATCAAGGTTCCGATTATATATATTATAATACATATTTACATAAAATGCAAATAAACACAAAAAGTCCCCCCGAACCACAGGTGTGGTACGAGGGGATAGAGAACAGCTGGAGAGAAAATTACTTGGTGAAGTACTTTTCCTTCAGGCTCTCATAGAGCCTCTTCCCAGCCTCGATAGAGCAACAATGACAGTATACTGCCATATATTTTACTCCATCAATGGTGCTGCACAGCATTTCGGTGCGACCATCGGGTACCCGAATGATGTCGCTAAACTCAGTGTAGAGTTTAGTGACATCATTCATGCTCAGCTTTTCCTCGGCTTTGGAAAGCTGAACACGGAGGTCGATGAACGCTTTATCCGCAAATGCGGTATAAGGGTCCACCTGAGCAGGAATATATCCACTCAGGATCATACGTTTCCTCTTTCCGTTTATTTTCTGTATAGAGGTAACCCTTTCGAATCTTTCTACTGCAGTAGTCATTTTTCTTTCTCCTTTTTATGTGTTTTACGGGCATGAGACCCGATTGAATATATTATATCATTGATTTACATAAAAAGCAAACTAAAATTTGCCATTTTCTTGATTTTTTCCTAATTTTGTTGTATTATGGTATAGTAAAATGTTGAAAGGAATGAACTTTTAAATGGAATATAGATATAAACCACAAGGAGTATGTTCTACAGAAATAATTGTAGAAGTTGAGAATAATATTATAAAGAGCTTAAAAGTAATAAATGGTTGTAACGGAAATTTACAGGGAATTGCAAGCCTTGTAAAAGGAATGACCATTGATGATGTAATTGCAAAATTAAAAGGAATTGAATGTGGCAGAAAGGGAACTTCTTGCCCAGATCAAATTGCGATTGCTTTAGAAAAAATTAAAAAGGGAGAAATTTAGAAAAGCACTATGGAACAAATATCAATTTTAGATGACAACAAAAGAATTGAAATAAATAAACGAAAGAAAGAAGTAAAATTTGTTGCAATTGATGTTGAAACTACAGGACTTTCGCCTGTATATAATGAGCTTATTGAAATTAGTGCAATTAAGTATGAGGGTGCAAAAAAGATAGACAATTTTTCTACACTTGTAAAGCCTAAGAAAGAAGTTTCAAATATTATAACAAATTTGACTGGAATTACTAATAAAATGTTAGAGAATGCTCCACAAATTGAAGAGGTAATGCCTAAACTTGTAGAGTTTATTGGTAATCATATTATTGTTGCACATAATGCTAATTTTGATGTTAGCTTTTTACAAAACAATTCAAACAAGAGCTTTTCTAAAAATAAAGTTATAGATACGGTTGCACTTAGCAGAAAAATGTTGCCAAACTTGCCAAACCATAAGCTAAATACAGTAGCAAGATATATTGGGATTCAAGAAGATGGGTTCCATAGGGCAGAATTTGACTGTGAATGTTGTGCAAAAATTTATATTAAATATCTAGAAAATATGTAAGAGGAATAGTAATGAATATTCTAATTAAAGAGCTTGAAAACTTGGGAAAGTTTAAAGAGTATGTATCAGATATAAATAAAAAAATAAGTCCGATAGTATTATCGGGCTTATCTAGCGTTGGAAAAATACAATTATTAGAGGCTACGAAAGAGTTTGCAGATAGAAACATTTGCATAGTAACTTATAATGAGTTGCAGGCTAAAAAAATATATAAAGATTTAAAATATTTTTCTGGCAATGTTGTATATTTCCCAAAGAGAGAAATAGCTTCATATGACTACGTGGCAGAGAGTAAAGATTTGCCATATGAAAGAATAGAAACATTAAATAAAATTTTTGAACAAGAAAAATCTGCTAAAAAGAATGAAAATAGACTAATTGTAATTACAACTATAGAAGCAATGATGCAAAAGATGATTTCGAAAGAAGAAGTGTATAAAGCATTATTAGAGTTTAAGGTTGGTAAGTGTTTCAATTTGGAAGAATTAAAGCAAAGCTTGATTCACCTTGGATATGAAAGGGCAGATATAGTTGATGGAAAAGGTCAGTTTAGTGTAAGAGGCGGAATTTTAGATATTGGGACTACTAACACACAGGGTGTAAGAATTGAGTTCTGGGGAGACGAAGTCGATTCAATTAGAAGTTTTAGTATAACTTCTCAACGTTCTAATAAGATGATTGAAGAAGCTAGAATTTATCCATCTCATGAGCTTATTGTAACAAAAAATATTGATAAAATCTGCAAACAAATTGAAAATAAAAAAGAGAATGCGAGTGAAGAAAACGCTAAAAATATAACAGAAGACATAGAGCTTATAAGAAATGGAGATTATATAAGCAAAGTCGATAAATATTTTAATGAGTTTTATGATAAGCAATCGTCTTTTATGGAATACATTGGAGAAGATTATTTAATATGTTTAGATGATATTGAGAAAATAAATGTAAGACAAGAAAATATAATTAATGACAATAATCAACTTATTGAAACTTTGCTAGAAAAAGATAGAATTGTTCCAGATTCTATAAAGAATATTGCAAAATATGATGTGGAAAATGTGGAAAATCAGTTGATATATTTGTACGAAACAGACTTATTAAGTGATAAAAATACTACAAAATTTTCCGCAAATGTATTTAATTTTAAATACAGAGATATGCATTTTTTTAAGAGTGAATTGAATATTTTAACCACAGAAATAAAGAAAGCACTAGATGAAAATAAGAGGGTTATAGTACTTGCTGGAAATGAGGCTGGAAGCAAGAAAATTGAGGCTTTACTAGAACCAGAAGAAATAAAGTATAAATACTTCGAAAAATTAGAAGATTCACAAGAGAAAATTTATAAAAATTCGATTGAGGAATATTTTAAAAATAAAACGGTAATCATATCAAATGGAAGCCTGTCGTCTGGTTTTGAAAATTACGAGACAAATGTAATGGTAATTACGGGCGAAGATTTTATTGCTAGTGAACCAAAAAAGAAAAAGTATACAGATTCTTTCAAACAGGGAGAAAAGGTTGTTTTTGCAGATTTAAGAGCTGGAGATTATGTTGTTCACAAGACACAAGGAATAGGAATTTATATTGGTGTAAATACTATTACAACAGCAGACGGAATTACCAAGGATTACATAAAGGTTAAGTATAAAAACGATGATGTTTTGTATGTGCCAACAGATATGCTCGATAACATTAGAAAATATGTTGGTGGTGGCGATGGAGAGCCTAAACTTAATAAGCTTGGAAGCAAAGAGTGGGAAAACACTAAGGCAAGAGTAAAGAATAATTTAAAAGAAGTTGCTAGAGATTTAATTGAGCTGTATGCTAGAAGACAGAAGGCTCAAGGCTTCATGTTTTCCAAAGACACGCCATGGCAGAAACAGTTTGAAGATAGTTTTCCATATCAAGAAACAGATGACCAATTAAGATGTATTGCAGAAGTAAAAAAAGACATGGAGTCTAACAAACCAATGGATAGACTTCTTTGTGGAGATGTTGGTTATGGAAAAACAGAAGTTGCAATCCGTGCAGCATTTAAGGCTGTAATGGATCAAAAGCAAGTTGCATATTTAGTTCCAACAACAATTCTTGCAAACCAGCAGTATGAAGAGTTTAAGACAAGAATGGAAGAGTTTGCAATAAAAGTTGAATTGCTAAACAGATTTAGAACTAAAAAAGAGCAAGATGAGGTAATAAAAAAACTAAAACTAGGAGAAGTAGATGTAGTAGTTGGAACACATAGACTTTTAAGTAAAGATGTGGAATTTAAAGACTTAGGCTTGCTAATTATAGACGAGGAACACAGATTTGGTGTAAAGGATAAAGAAAAGATAAAAAAGCTAAAAGAAAACATAGATGTACTTACAATGACAGCAACACCAATTCCAAGAACACTGCATATGTCGATTGTTGGAGTAAGAGATATGTCTGTAATCTATGAGCCACCTCAAAACAGAAAACCTGTTCAAACTTATGTGCTAGAGTATGATGATGAAGTTATTAAAGAAGCAATAACAAGAGAACTTGAAAGAAATGGTCAAGTATTCTATCTGTTCAATAATGTTGAAAAAATAATAAGAAAAGCAGACGAAATTTCAAAATTAGTTCCAGAGGCGAGAGTTGAATTTGCACATGGCAAAATGACTGGAGCAGAGATTGAAAGTATAATGCAGGACTTCATTGAGCATAAAACAGATGTACTTGTTTGTACAACAATTTTGGAATCTGGAATAGATATTCCAAATGCGAACACAATAATAGTAGAAAATGCAGATAGACTTGGACTTGCACAATTGTATCAGATACGTGGAAGAGTTGGTCGTTCAGACAGACAAGGTTATGCGTATGTAACATATAGAAGAGACAAATTATTATCAGAAGTTGCAGATAAAAGATTGAAGGCAATAAAAGAATTTACCGAATTTGGTTCTGGATTTAAAATTGCCATGAGAGACTTGGAAATAAGAGGTGCAGGAAGCATGCTCGGAGAAATTCAATCTGGACATATGGAACAAGTTGGATATGATACATACTGCAAGTTGTTAGATGAAGTCGTAAGAGAGATGCAGGGAACACCGGTAAAAGAAGAAAAAGACGTACAAATAGATATCGATTTATCAAGCTATATTCCAGAAACATACATAGAAGACAGCGCACAAAAAATCGAAATCTATCAAGATATTGCATTGTGTAGAAACAATAAAGATATTGAAGACGTTATAGATGAAATAATAGATAGATATGGAACAATGCCAACAGAAGTTGAAAATTTAATAGAAATTGCAAGAATAAAAATACTTGCAAGAAACGCAAATGTGCTTAAATTATCACAAAAAGGAAAGAATGTAGTATTCTATTTAGACAAAGACAACATTCAAATAAATGGAGACATTATAAACAAATTAGTAACAAAATACGGACCAAAGATAAGATTCTCACAAGGAATTGAACCATACATAACATTAAACACAAACGAAAAAGACGAAAAGAAGATTATAGAAATGATTAAGGAAATGTTAGTGTCTATACAGAAATAATTCAATTTTTAAAATCCAACATGTTGCTCTTGGTCGGGGCTCCATTCGGACCCCTCAAAGGCGAGCTTCCAGTTTGATTTTTAAAATAATGAATTATTTCTGATATAATAAAGTATAAAATTCTTAAAAGGAGTGGCTATGCAAATTATTACTAGTAAAGATAATGAGACTGTAAAAAATATTAAAAAATTAAAAGATAAAAAGTACAGAGATGAAGCTGGTTTGTATATAATCGAAGGTGTGAAGATGATTGAAGAGGCTATTGTAGCAAATGCTAAAATAGATAAAATTGTTGTTTGTGAAGAGTGCTTAAAAACCGGAGATATAGAACAGAAACTTTTATATGAAATTGCAAAATATGATTGCATATATGTAAATGCAAAAGTATTTAACTTTTTGACTGATGTTGTGGCTCCACAGGGGATTCTTGCTGTTTTAGAAAAGCCTAGTAAAACAGAAAAAATACAATATGATCAAGACATAATCCTTGCACTAGATGGAATACAAGACCCAGGAAATTTAGGAACTATTTTAAGAACAGCAGATAGTGTAAATTTAAAACAGATAATAGTTACAAAAACAACTGCAGATAGTTACAATCCAAAAGTTGTAAGGTCAACCATGGGAGCAATATTAAGGGTAAAAGTAATAGAAACTGATGATTTGGTTGCGACCCTTAAAGAAATAAAGAAGAATAAATTCAAAGTTGTTGTAACTTCACTAGATACAAACGATAGTGTTTATGATATAGAATACAATAAAAAAGTAATTGTAATTGGAAATGAGGCAAATGGTGTCTCAAAAGAAGTACAGGCAATAGCTGATAACAGAGTAAAAATACCTATGCTGGGCAAGACGGAAAGCTTAAATGCATCTGTTGCAACTGGGATTATGTTGTATGAATATGTAAGACAAAAAATTAATAAATAAAACAAAGGGCATTCAAGTAAATTTGAATGCTCTTTAAAAGTCTAATTTATTTTTTTGAAAAATTAAATATTGCAAACAAAAAGAAGCACTATAATGCTTCTCTTAATATATTAGAAATCACAGTTATTTGGTGTTCTTGGATAAGGTATTACGTCTCTTATGTTTTCGATTCCTGTAATGTACATAAGTAATCTTTCAAATCCTAATCCGAAACCAGAGTGAATTACTGAGCCATATCTACGTAAGTCTAGATACCAGTATAATGGCTCTGTTGCAATACCCATTTCTTTCATACGAGCTACTAGTTTTTCGTAATTTTCCTCTCTTTGAGAACCACCCATAATTTCTCCTGCTCCTGGAACTTCTAGGTCTACACCTGCAACAGTTTCTCCATCTGGGTTAAGTTTCATGTAATATGATTTTATGTCTTTTGGCCAATTCTTTACAAATACTGGTCCATTGAAATACTCTGTTAAATATTTCTCATGTTCTTTTGCTAAATCTTCGCCATATTCAGGTTTAAATTCCCATTCTTTGTCTGCTTTCTTTAAAATATCGATAGCTTCTTTATGATCAATTCTGACAAATTTTGAATTGATTAATTTGTGTAGCTTATCGATTAATCCTTTTTCGATAAACTTATCACAGAATTCCATTTCTTCTGGGCATTTTTCTAAAACTCTAGAAACTACGAATTTTAAGCAATCTTCTTCTATGTCCATTAATTGCTCCAAATCACAGAATGCGATTTCTGGTTCAATCATCCAGAATTCGTTTGCGTGTGTTTTGGTGTTTGAATTTTCGCTTCTTAATGTTGGCCCGAATGTGTAAATTTTTCCGTATGCTTCTGCGAATGTCTCGCCATGAAGTTGTCCAGAACCTGTTATATAAGCTTTTTTGCCAAATAAATCTTCACTAAAATCCGTTTTTCCATCTTTTTGAGGAAGTGGCTTGTCCAAATCTAATGTAGTAAGCTTAAACATTTCGGCTGAACCTTCACAGTCGGCGCATGTTATTATAGGAGTATTAACATATACATATCCGTTATTTTGGAAATACTCGTGTATTGCAAATGCTGCAACACTTCTAATTCTAAATACTGCGTTAAAAGTATTTGTTCTTGGACGTAAATGTGCAACAGTTCTTAAATATTCAAAAGAATGTCTTTTCTTTTGTAATGGATAATCTGCATCTGCTAGATTGAATATTTCTACACTATCTGCATGAATTTCGAATGGTTGTTTTGCATTTTCTGTTTTTACAACTGTTCCCTTTACTATAATAGATGAACTGATTGTTAATTTACGAACTTCTTCAAAATTTGCTAATTTGTCGTTGAAAACTATCTGCAAATTATTGAAAAAAGAACCATCATTTAATTCTATAAATCCAAAAGCTTTTGAATCTCTAACTGTTCTAACCCAGCCAGCAACTTCAACAGTTTTGTCAATGTAATTTTCTGTGTTACGATATAAATCTTTAATTGTTACTTTTTTCATAAGAAACACTCCCATCTCTAAATTAATATAAAGAAATTATACGCGCAAATGGTAAAAAAATCAAGAAAAAACTGAAACGATAATAAAATATTTATAATATGATTGAAAAAAAGGCTTTTTTACGGTAAAATATAAAAAGTAGAAAATAAATAAGGAGAACAATTATGAAGAAAAAAAAGTTGTATATAACTTTTAGTATTTTATTAATTATAATAATCTTACTAACAGTAACTAAACAAATGCAAAATGATACGTTTTTTACTATTGCAACAGGAAATCATATAATTCAAGATGGATATGATAACATGGATCATTTGACTTGGCATGGAAATCTAGAATTTTTTAAGTTGAGATGGGCTTTTGATGTAGCTATTGCTTTTATATATAATGTATTTGGATATGCAGGAATTTACGCTTTTATAGTAATTACAACATGTGCAATCGCTTTATCGTTATTTTATATTTTAATTAAACAAAAAAATAATGTTATTATATCTTTTTTTGCAACGGCGATTACTATGTTACTTTTAACACCTTCTGGCTTTATAACAGGTAGAGGACAGATTGTATCATATCTATTGTTACTATGGGAAGTTTATTTTATCGAAAAATTAATCAATACAAAGCAAAAGAGATATTATTTAGCATTATTTGTGATATCTGTATTAATTGTAAATTTTCATGCATCTGTATGGAATATGACCGTTATATTAGTTATGCCTTATTTGGCAGAAGCTATTATGTATAGAATTTTCAAAAACAAAGGGATACTTCAAAAAATAACGACAGAATCAATAAGTATAAAAGTGTTAATTGTTGCAATAATTTGTTTAATATTAGGTAGCTTTTTATCTCCGATAGGCACATATACTTACACATATATGTTTAAAATAATAGGAGAAATATCAACTTCGTTTATTGCAGAAATGCAAAAAACTGATATAATTTCAACAGTGGGAATGGTACTTGGCTTAATAATAATTGATGTATTAATGTTAGCAACAAAGACAAAAATGAAATTAAGCGATATTTTATTGTTTTTTGGATTATATTTTATGGCTATACTAGCAAGAAGAAATCAAGCATTATTATATTTAATTGGTGTAATTCCAGTAGTAAGACTTATAACAAATTTCTTTGCAATGTATGATAAAGATAATTTATTAGAAAAGTTGAATGAATTTTGTTCAAAGACAAGTGTATTGGCATGTTTAACAGTTGTTATAGTAATTGGCCTATCAAGCAATCTTGTAACAAGAATAAAAGAAAAATACGTAAATGAAAAAACATATCCTGTAGAGGCTGTTAATTATATAAAAGAAAATTTAGATTATAAAAATATGAAAATTTACAATGGATATAATTATGGAAGTTATTTAGAGTTAGAAGGAATACAAGCTTTTTTAGATTCAAGAGCGGAAATTTTTACAGAAAAATTTAATAATGTTACAATTTTAAAAGATTGGTATGAAACGTCTAAAGGAATTGTAAATTACAATGATACATTTGAAAAGTATGGAATAGATTATGCGATAATTGAAGATAGTGAAATAATAAATACATATATAAGTGTGGATGAGAAGTATGAGAAAGTTTTTGATGACGAAAATTTTTCAATATATGTAAAAAAATAAATATTTGTAGTACAGATATAAAATCTGTACTATTTTTTTCTACAAATTATTTTAATTTACAATGCTGTAAGTATAGACTTTTGCCGAAAAATGTTGTAAAATTATGGCACGGATAAAATAAATTTTAATGAAAAGGATGTAATGTAAATGTCAAACGTATATAGAACACAAAATTGTGGTGAATTAAACATTCAAAATGTCGGACAAGAAGTTAAACTTGCAGGATGGATTCAAAGGATTAGAAATCTTGGAGGAATGACTTTTATAGATTTAAGAGACCAATATGGAATTACTCAAATTGTTGTATCTAGTGAAGAATTAAAGGCACAAATAGCTAATTTATGCACAGAATGCGTTATTTCTGTGGATGGAACTGTAGTTGAGAGATCTAACAAAAACTTAAAAATTCCTACAGGAGAGATTGAAATAGACGCAAAAGAAGTTACTTTATTAGGCGAATGTGAATCAACATTGCCTTTTGAAATAAATTCAGAGAAAGCTGATATTGAAGCTGTAAGAGAAGATTTAAGACTAGAATATAGATTTTTAGACTTACGTAACAACAAAATACATAACAGCATATTGCTACGTTCTAAAATAATTAAAACAATAAGAGATAAAATGGATGAAATGGGATTTGCAGAAATTCAAACTCCAATACTTGCAAACTCATCACCAGAAGGAGCTAGAGACTTCTTAGTCCCAAGCAGATTGCATCCAGGAGAGTTCTATGCATTACCACAGGCTCCGCAGCAATTTAAACAATTGCTTATGATTTCTGGATTTGATAAATACTTCCAAATTGCTCCATGTTTTAGAGATGAAGATCCAAGAGCGGATAGAGCACCAGGAGAATTTTATCAAGTTGATTTCGAGATGGCTTTTGCTACTCAAGATGATGTACTTGCAGTAATGGAAGAATTGGTACCAACTGTATTTAAGAAATTTACAGACTGGAAAGTAGACGAAGGACCATTCATACGTATACCATACAGAGAAGCGATGGAGAAGTATGGAATTGATAAACCAGACTTAAGAAACCCATTAATAATACAAGATGCAACAGAAATATTTGCAGGAACAGAATTTAAAGCATTCCAAGATAAGATAATAAAAGCAATAGTTGTTCCAAATGGTGCAGCTCAAGGAAGAAAATTCTTTGATAATATGACAGAATTTGCCGTTGAAGAGCAAGGAGCTAAAGGGCTTGCATGGACAAAAATAGATGAGAATAATGCTCCACAAGGTGGAATTGCTAAATTTATAACAGAGGATATTTTGAAAGGATTAGAAGAAAAACTCGGAGCAAAATCTGGAGATAGCATATTCTTTATAGCAGATAAATTAGAAACAGCTCAAAAAATAGCAGGTCAAGTAAGAATAGAATTAGGAAATAGACTAGATTTACTAGAAAAGAATGTATACAGATTCTGCTTTATAGTAGATTTCCCAATGTATGAATATAATGAGGACGAAGGAAAAGTCGACTTTAATCATAATCCATTCTCAATGCCACAAGGTGGAATGGAAGCATTAGAAAATAAAGATCCATTAGATATCTTGGCATATCAATATGATTTAGTATGTAATGGATATGAAATGGCTTCTGGAGCAGTTAGAAACCATGATCCTAAGTTGATGGTAAAAGCTTTCGAAATAGCTGGATATTCAGAAAAAACAGTAGAAGAAAAATTTGGAGCATTATACAAGGCATTTAAATATGGAACACCTCCACATGCAGGTGCAGCTCCTGGACTTGATAGAATGGTAATGTTAATTGCAAATACTCAAAACATTAGAGAAGTAATTGCATTCCCTAAGAACAAGAAAGCAAGAGATGCAATGATGAATGCACCAAGCAGAGTAGAAGAGAAACAATTAAAGGACGTTCATATAAAAATAGACGAAGTTGAAAAATAATTTAATATAGAAAGCAGGTGGTATTATGAGTTCTACCCATAGTAAAAATGAAGAAACACTTGCAGTAATATTAGAAGAAATAAATAGAAAATTAGACGAAGAAATAAAAATAAGAAAAGCTATGCAAAAAGAACAAGAACAAAGGACAAAAGCCATATTGCAGAAATTAAACAAATTGCAAGAATACAACGAAATAAATGATATGAGAGCAATATTTACAAGCAAACAGATACAAAACATATTGGAAAAATTATATTAATGGAATATAAGGAGGTTTAAGAGAATATCTTAGGTCTCCAATTTTTTTTGTAAAATATATTGAAAAATGAACCATATAAATGTAAAATGTAAATGGTTTGAAAAATACGCGAAAGGAAAGCAAAAAAATGAAGAAAACTTTTAAATTTTATACAGCAATGTTTTTAGCAAAATGTGCAAATAAATCTTTGAAATTGCTAAGAAGAAATGCATCATATTTTCCAGGAAATTTGGCATTAAAAATATGCCCTAATTTTCTAGAACAAATAGATAAACCACCAGTAATTATAGGAGTTACTGGAACTAATGGAAAAACAACGGTATCTAACATGATTAATGATGTACTAGAAGATAATGGATATAAAGTTATAAATAATAGATATGGTTCAAATATGAATACTGGAATTGCTGCAAGCTTTGTAAATAACAATACGATAACTGGAAAGAATACAAAGGATATTGCAGTATTTGAGATGGACGAGAGGAGTACAATCCATATTTTTAAATATATTACGCCAACATATTTAGTATGTAACAATCTTTCAAGAGATTCTTTGAAAAGAAATGCGCATACTGCATTTATTGCTGGAATTATAAATAATGCAATACCAAAGGCTACAACTGTTATTACAAATGGTGATGATCCAATATGCGTAAACTTGGCCAGTGAAAATAAGAAGATTTATTTTGGAATAGACAGACTAGATACTGACACTGAAAAATGTGAAAACATTGTCCAAGACATGGTACTATGCCCAAAATGCGGTACAAAGCTAGAATATGAATATTACAGATACCATCATGTTGGAAAAATGAAGTGCCCAAATTGTGGATTCGGAACTCCAAAGAGAGATTATGAAACGACTAAAATCGACTTCGAAAATAAACTTGTAACAATAAAAGACAATGACAAAAATACAGAATACAGTTATTCAATGGTTGCAGATGGTATAATAAACATTTATAATATGTTGTCTGCAATAGTTGCTCTAAAACAGGTTGGAGTAAGTGATGAAAAAATAAATGATGCACTTAAGAAAACTAAGATAGTAGATACAAGATTTTTACAAGACGAGATTGCAGGAAAGAAAATTGTACTTCACTTGGCAAAAGGTCAAAACCCAATTGCTTGTTCTAGAGTATTTGATTATGTAAGAAAACAACCAGAAAAGAAAACTATAATTTTATTTTTGGACGATTTACATGAGGACAACGAAACTATAACATGGTTTTATGATACAGATTATGAATTCTTAAATGGAGACAATGTTGAACAAATAATAGTAAGTGGAAAAAGATCAAAAGACACAATCGTAAGGCTTTTGATGGCAGGAGTACCAAAAGAAAAAATATTTGCAGATAGAGACGAAGTCGAGTCTGTAAGAAAATATTTCAAGCCTAAAGACATAGAAAGTGTTTATGTTTTGTATGATTTATATGCAATGAAACAGAAAGAAGAAGTACATCAAGAAGTTAAGAAAATATTGGAAGATACTTTCGGAAAGAAGGTTGAAGAATGAAAATAGAAATGTTATATCCAGAAGTTTGTAACTTATTTGGAGATATTAGCAATATAAAATATTTAAAAAAATGTTTGCCAGATGCGGAAATAATAAAAACAGAAATAAATTCTGAACCCACATTTGTAACACAAGACGTTGATATGATATATATGGGACCAATGCCAGAAAATATTCAAGAAGTTGCAATACGTAAATTGAGACCATATAAAGAAAGAATAGAAGAACTAATAAAGAAAAATGTAGTATTTTTAGTAACAGGAAATGCAGTTGAGTTATTTGGAAAATATATAGAAAACGAAGATGGAAGTAGGATAGAAGCACTTTCAATATTTGATATCTATGCAAAAAGAGATATGATGCACAGACATAACAGTATATTCTTAGGAAAATATGAAGACGTAGAAATAGTAGGATTTAAGAGTCAATTTACAATGGCATACGGGGATAATGAGAATAATTACTTCGCAGAAGCAGAAAAAGGAATAGGTCTAAATAAAGAAAGCAAGTTAGAGGGAATAAAACAAAATAACTTTATTGGAACATATTTAATAGGACCAATATTAATATTAAATCCATTGTTCACAAAAAAGTTAATTCAAATGCTAGAAATAGAGAAGCCAACAATAGCTTTTGAGAAAGAAACAATGGATGCATATAAGCAAAGATTAGAAGAATTTAAAAGATAAAGATGAAAATAGTATATCTAAAATTTTGGATATACTATTTTTGATGGTGAAGGAATGTTAAATGATGGAAATACAAAAAAACTATTGACATTTATATTTTGGATTGATATTATTATTTTGAAAAATATCATTATAAAATGATAAATTTAAAGGAGGAATTTAATATGGCAAGAATAGATCGTGTAGATTACGTGGCAATGCCTGGACAAGCAAAAAAAATGAGGGAGTATGCATTAGAATTAAATAGTGAATTAAAAGCAGCATATTCAAATGTAGCAGAAATGCATAACGCATGGTATGGAATTAGATACAATGAATTAGTAAAGGATTTTAATGGATTAGTTGAACAAATAAACGAATTATTAGATTTAGTTGTTACAAAAGTACCTTTCACGATTGAAACAATAGCAAATAACTATTCAAAGGCTGATAAAGACCAAAATGTTGTATCTGCTGAAGAAACAGCTGTAAATAAAATTGAAGAACTTGAAATAACAAATGATGTAGGAATGAGATTCATGACAGAAGATGTTGAAAATACACAAAGAACTATATCAGAGAAATTTGAGCAATCTAAAGAATTGATGAATAAAATTCAAGCTGAATATGACAGAGTGGATTGGGAGAGTGAAGCATCAGAAACTTTCAAAGCAAAAATAAAAGAATTAAAAGATAGCATAACAATGGCTTTTGATAATATTAACGATCAATTTATAAAATTAATGACAAAAACACAACAAGACATTGAAAATACTGAGAAAGCAAATACAGTACAATAAAAAGAAAGCACATATATGTGCTTTCTAAAGCGATGCAGGTTTTAGAAAGCATATATAGATATGTTTTTATTTAACAAATGAAGGGAGAAGAAAAAAATGGAAGATAAATTTTTACCGATAGGAAGTGTTATAAAACTAAAAAATGGGACAAAAAGACTCATGATAACAGGCTTCCTACAAATGGAACAAGATGAAAATGGAAAAAACAATATATGGGATTACTGTGGCTGCTTATATCCAGAAGGAATTCTAACGTCAGAGGCAAATTATGTGTTTAACCATTCACAGATAGAAAAGATTTTCTTTTTAGGATTAGTAGATGAAGAAGAAAACGAGTTTAAAAAGAAATTAAATAAAGCAATCGAAGAACTAGAAAAAAATAAAGAAAGTGAAAAATTATGCTAGTCACATTAATAGGAAAAAATAATTTATATAAATTAAGATTGCCGAATAAAAAAACAGGAAATTATTGGATAGTTGATAGGGAAAATGGAAAAAAACTTGTAAATGTTATTGGAAAAGATGACGAATGGAATATATTTAGCAGTGAGTTAATAAAAATCTTGAACCCTAGAGCAATAAATTCATGGAATATATCAAAATTAGTAAAAAATCCAGCAAATATAATAAAAAATATACAATTAAGAGAAAACAGCATACACTATATTTCATTAGCAAATAATCCAGGTATGCTGTATATTTTAATATGCGAACCAATTTATGAGGGAGATTTTACTCAAATACATACAAATGAATTCCAAGAGGTGACTATAGGAAGAGAAAAAAACTGTGACATTGTTTATAATAATACTCTAATAAAGGAAAAACAGGCAAGAATTTTTTATAGTAATGGAAAATTAATGTTAGAAAATTATGATAATAGTTATGGAACTTTTTTAAATGATTTACCGGTATCTAATAAATTAAAATTACTTTTTAATGGAGATATTATTTATACAATGGGGCTTAGAATTGTTGTTGTAGGAAATAATTTTTTCATAAATAATCCATTTCACAGAGTTTCATACAATTCGCAAAAGTTCAAAATTGTTGAGAAAACAAATAGAATAATAGAGAAAATTGACGATAACGAGGAAAATATACAATTATTTTCTGATAAAGATTTTTTTACAAGAGCTCCCAGAATAACAAATAAAATTGAAAGGGAAAAAGTAAAAATAGAAGCTCCTCCTCAAAAGCAAGATAAAGATGAAAAACCATTAATTTACACAATTGGTCCAAGTCTGGCTATGGGAATAGTTATGATTATATCAATGAGTTCTACCATAAGTGATGTGTCAAGTGGAAATGCATCAATGAAAAACACTGGAGTATCTGTATTAATGTCTGTTGCTATGTTAATCAGTATGATACTATTTCCTATTCTTAATAATAAATATGAAAAAAGAAAAAAGATTAAAAGAGAAGCTAAAAGGCAAAAAAAATATAAGCATTATATAAATAAAAAAATTAGACAAATAGATGACATAATGATTAATCAAAAAAAGTGTCTTTTTGAAAAATATTTATCAGCTGAAGAATGTGCACAGATTATATTAAATAAAGAATCTAGGCTTTGGGAAAGAAGAATAGAGGATGAGGACTTTCTTACAGTGAGACTAGGACTAGGAAATGTACCAATTGAAGCAGATATTGAATATCCAAATCGAGAATTTTCTATGGATGAGGATAATTTAGAGGAACTTATTAATTCTGTTGCAAAAAAGTCAAAGGTTATAAGAAATGTACCAATTACAGCATCTTTAACTTCAAAAAATATTGCAGCAGCTATTATAGAAAACGATGAAAGAACGACAGAAAAAGTAGCACAAAATATAATAATGCAGTTGATTGCATTGCATAGCTATGTGGATTTGAAATTAGTATTTTTATTAAAAAAAGAAAAAAATATAAGATGGGAAAATATGAAAACTCTACCACATGTATGGGATGATCAAGAAACTATAAGATTTTGGGCTGATGAATATGAGGATATGAAAGATATATCAAGATATCTTGAAATGGAGTTAAATAATAGAAAAAAATACGAAGATAAATTTGATTATAGGTCTTTTATACCATATTATTTAATAATTACAGACGATTACAAGACTATTGAAAATTTAAAAATTGTAACTGAAATTCGAAATGCAAAGAAAAATCTTGGGTTTGGCTTATTTTGCTTAACCGATAACATGTTGCACTTGCCAAATGAGTGTCAGTTATTTATAAATGTAGAAGGGACAAATGGAAGTTTATTTGAAAATCAAATAACGTCTACAACAAAAAAAGAGTTTTATTTTGATCCATCTTTTACATTCTTCTTTGAAAATATAGGACAAAGATTATCAAATATTCCGATAAGAGCTAATAATACTTCAAAATTTTCTTTACCAGAGACGTATACTTTTTTAGAAATGTATGACGCAGGAAGAATAGAACAATTAAATATATTACAAAGATGGATGACGAATGATTCAACGAAATCATTACAAGCACCTATTGGAATTGATACAAATGGTATGCCAATTGTATTAGATATACACGAAAAAGCTCACGGACCTCATGGTTTAATTGCTGGTAGTACTGGCTCTGGAAAGAGTGAGTTTATAATTACGTATATATTATCTCTTGCTGTAAATTATCATCCAAATGATGTATCGATGATACTAATTGATTATAAGGGTGGAGGATTAGCAGGAGCCTTTCAAAAAGGAGATGTAAAATTACCTCATATAGTTGGAACAATTACAAATATAGATAAAAGCGGGCTCCAAAGATCACTTGTATCTATTCAGAGTGAGTTAAGAAGAAGACAGATAAAGTTTAATCAAGCAAGGGAAAAAACTGATGAGGGAACAATTGATATATATAAATATCAAAAGTTATACCACGAAGGAATTGTTAAAGAACCAATTCCACATTTGCTAATAATATGCGATGAATTTGCAGAATTAAAACAACAACAGCCAGATTTTATGGATGAGCTGATAAGTGTTGCTAGAATTGGACGTAGTTTAGGAGTGCATTTAATACTTGCAACTCAAAAACCTGCTGGAGTTGTAAATGATCAGATTCGTAGCAATAGTAGATTTGGAATTTGTTTAAAAGTCCAGGATAGGCAAGATAGCATTGATGTAATAAAAAGACCTGATGCTGCAGACTTAAAAAGGACTGGGCAATTTTATATACAGGTTGGAAACAATGAATATTTTGCTTTAGGACAGTCGGCGTGGGCTGGAGCAAGTTATGAACCTGCAGATTTAATAAAGAAAAATGTAGATAATTCAATGAAATTTGTTTCGAATATAGGGGCTGTAATAAAAAAAGTAGATAATACACAAAAAGTTTCGGTAAAAAAAGATGGAGAGCAATTAACTAATATAGTTAAATATATTTATGAACTTGGAAAGAATGAAAATATTAGGTTGAAACCTCTATGGTTAGAGAATGTTCCAGAAATAATTATGGAAGAAGATATAAAACAGAAATACAATATTAAGAAGAAAGAAAATGAAGTAATACCTGTAATTGGTGAATATGACGACCCATATAACCAAAAACAAGGACCTGTTGAGCTCGATTTTAAAAAGCAAGGAAATATAATTGTTTATGGTAATGCTGAGAGTGGAAAAGAAACATTAATAAGTACAATGGTATTTGATATTATAACAACTTATTCAGTAAAAGAGGCTCAAATGTATTTAATGGATTTCGGAAGTGAGTCACTAAAAATATTTAAAGAAGCACCTCATGTGGGAGATGTAGTATTAAGTACAGATGCAGAAAAAATAAGCAGACTATTTGAAATGCTTCAAAAAGAGATGAAAAAAAGAACAGAGTTACTTTCAAATTATGGAGGGGACATTAAATTATTTATAAAAGACACAGGAAATTCGTTACCTCAGATTATAGTTGTTATAAATAATTATGAAGGATTTACGGAAAACTATGGCGAAAAATATGATGATGTATTACTTACATTGTGCAGAGAAGGAATAAAATATGGAATTATATTTGTTATAACTGCAAGTGCTTATAACAGTGTGAGATATAGATTATCACAAAATTTTAGACAAAAAATAGCATTACAATTAAATAATGAGGATGATTACTTAAACATAATAGAGGGTGTAAGAAAGCAAAGACCTGCACACGTTTTTGGTAGAGGACTAATAAAGCTAACAGATATATTCGAGTTCCAAACAGCGAGAATATGTGAGCCCGAAAGATGGAATACTTATATCAAAGATGAGATAAAAAGATTGAATGAAGAGTACACTGATAGAGCAGAAAAAATTCCAGTTTTACCAAATCAAATAAAAGTCGAAGAAATTAAAGAATTAATAAAACAACTGGATAAAGTGCCAATTGGAATTAATAAATCAAGTTTAAATCTTTCAACTTATGATTTCAAAAATAATTTTATGAATATTATATCTGGGAAAAATATATATATCATTGCAGAATACATTACGCATTTATATGAAGAATTTAAATTGTTAGAAAATGTTGAAACGACAGTGTTTGATGCAGAAGGTGTTATTTTTGAAACAAGCAAGAATATAAAATTAGATTATCAAAACTATTCTTTAAGAATACAAAATAACTTGAGTAAAACAAGGCATAATATTTGTATAATTCTTGGAATAGATAAATTCCTAGCTAATATTGATGAAAAATTTATTGAAATATTAAATAAGGCTGTAGAACAAAAAAATTATACTTTTATAATAGCAGAAACAGTATTTAAAATGAAAAATCATGAATACGAAGACTGGTATAAAGCATATATAACAAAAGACTCAGGAATTTGGGTTGGAAATGGAATAAGTGATCAATATTTAATAAGATTAAATTCAAGTAATAGAGGTCTAGTAAATAATTGTGGAGAAAGTTTTGGTTATTCTATTAGACAAGAAGAAGCTACATTTATTAAATTGATTGGAATGAAAGATGTTGGTGATGAAAATGGATAAAGTATTAGTAAAAGTTTATGTTCCAATGTTAGAAGAAGTTTATGATGTATGGATTCCATCTAATAAGAAAATATATGAAGTAATTATATTATTAGCTAAAGCAATAAATGAACTAACCGAAAATGCATATTCTCCTAGAAATATGCCAGCATTATATGATAAGATAACAGCTCAAGAATTTGATATCAATTTAAATTTAACAGAAACTACAATAAGAAATGGAACAGAAGTGATTCTAATATAAATTTTTGGGAAGGAAAAAGAATGAAAACATTAAATGAAAACAATGTATACCAAAGCGAAAGTATTCTAACAATAAATGAACTATTAAAAGAAAATAAAAGGATAATATCTTTTTTGGGAAGTAGGCAGAGTGGAACATCTTTTCTTGTAAACAACATAGCAAGAATAATGGCAAGAAGAAATATAGATATCGCAATATTAGATATGACAAGTAATAAAGATACATATTATATATATACAAAAAATAAGGAAGCAGTAAAAATAAAAATAAAAGATAGTTTTAAAGACTTAAGTGAAGGTACATTAAATGGTATTCAGATTGAAAATAATTTAACTGTATATACGGACTTGCCAGGGAAAAATGAATATAGTAATAAAGTTGAGCCAATACTAGAAACAATATTAAAAAAACACCAGGTTATACTTATTGATACAGATTTTTCAACAGATGTTGACTACTTTGATTTTTCAGAGCAAGTGTATTTAGTACAAACTATGAATGTGTTGACAATACAACCACTAACAGAATTTTTATCAAAATTAAAATCGCAAAATGCAATAAATGATGAAAAAATAAGAATAATACTAAATAAGTTTTTGAATTTTGATGAAATAACAGTGGCAAAATTGATTGGAGGATTAGCATTTTACAATGATCCATCCATGACATACATGCAACAGATATTCAACAAAAATGGAATAAAATATACTACAATATCATATAACCAACAAGCTTATGAAACATATCTAAGAGATGTTGCTAAATGTCAGATTTCAGCTAATTATTCTATAGAATTTAAAAAAGAATTGGAATTATTAGCTAATGATGTTATAAAAGGATAAAAAGGAGGTATAATATGAGTTTTTTAGATGAATTATTTAAACAACTATTCGGTGACTCGAATAGTTCAAATAGTACGAGTAACTCGAACAATTCAAATACAACTGTTAGTTCAAGCTCAGAAAAAGTAGATATACAAGAATCTATTAATAGAGAATATAAGAATATAGATGGAAAGGGAAAGCTAAAAGGCGTTTTATTTACAGATTTAATTAATAAGACGAATGAAACTATTAATGGTGTGAATGAACAAAAGAAAAATACAAAATTAAAATAAAGTATAGGAGGAAAAAATGTTCGAATATTTAGAAAGTGTGGCTAAGGATATTGTAGATGAACTGAATAAATGCGCTGCTCAAATGGAAAAGGAAGCACTGGATTATGAAAATCGAGCTAAAGAAAACGAAAGAAAAGCAGAAGATAATATCTCTAAAGCTAAGGCATTAGAAAGTGCAGAATATACAAAAACAGAGACTTATGAAGAAACAGATGCAGAAGGCAATGTATATACTGAGACAAGAGAAGTAGAAGATACAGAGAAAAAAGCTGCTGCAATGCAAGAAGCTGCTAATTTAAGAGCAGAAGCAGTCAAGTTGAAATTTGATGCGGGAATGTTGAGAGGACTGGCAACGTTTCTTAGAACTGCTAAAGCAGATGTGTTATCTAAATCTAAATTTTTTAGTGCAGCAATAGAAAAGGCTAATAAGGCTGTAGACAATACTACAGCTATATTAAAACAAGGGGCAGACAATGTATTGGCTGTTTTATCAATACTAAATGTACCAGATGCAAAAAACATTGGAGAGTGGGTACTTGGAGCTGGTAATAATTTATTGAAAACTGTGGGTATTGATTTGTCTGATGGCTTAAATGATGAATTATATGCTGCAATTGGTATGGCTACCGAATGGGGAAAAGTTGCTGGTGCAAAAGTTATCAGGATGGGAGTTTCATATATTTGTGCGAATCTAGGAGACAAGTGGTATGAAAAAATTATAAAACAAGGATTAACTATTGGATCAGAAACATTGATAAATTATGTATTTAATGACACTGGGGCAAAATTAGCTCAAAATACTATAGCAACATTCTTAACTTCACATGGAATAAATGCTTTACCAACGGGTAAAGACAAAGCAAACCTTTTTGCAGATAAATCTAGAACGACAAATACTAATGTAACTATGACATTTGATGAGGCAAAAACAGAAGCCAAAAGATTATATGCTGATTATGTTGAAAAGCTAGATAACTATTCAGCAGAAGAGAAAGCAGAGCTTATAAGAAAGTTTAATGCAGAAGTAGATAAAGCTGAAGTATTGCCAAATGCTGAATTTTCAGAAAAATATGGTTCAGAGGAATATGGAGTTGTTGCTGTTTATGATGGTTCAAAAAATAAAGCATTTATTAGAGAAGGATTTGAGGGAGATCCAGGTAGAATAATTCATGAAGTTGGTGGACATGGAACTGGAACAATGTGCACAAAGGAAGGCTACTTTTATGTTGACCCGGAATCAAATGAGCAGATATTTTATACGGGAAAATATGAAGACTCACCTTATCCATTACAATGGGGTGGCGGAGGACTTGGCAGAGGAATTAATGAATCTGCAACCGAATATTTTACAAGAAAAATTAGCGGAGGTACAAGAGAAAACTGTAGCTATAATTCTACTACAGATTCATTAGAAATTATAGTGGATAGTATGAACAAAAATTGTGGAGTAAATGGAGAAGAGTTATTGTTTGACTCATATACAGGCAATGACAAAGAAAAATTTGGAAGAAAGTTCAATGAAGTAATGAGAGACGATAAAGCATACGAGAAATTAGATGATGATATGTTCAAAGCTAATAAGCTTCATGATCAAGATGCGCAATGGGACGTCCTTTGGACTGCAGTGAAATTTGCTGTTAGAAGCTCAACTGGAATATAATAATTTAAGTTAAAGGAGTTAATAATGGAAGAATATAGAACAATTATAACTGAATTAGTAAATAAATTTGCTGATTCTATTGAAAATTCAGAAGATAAAAAAGAATTAACTATCGCATTTGAAAAATATTTAAACAATTTAAAAGAAATGGCAGATAAGTCAGATAGTGGCATTGAAGATAAAGAAAAAATGATTGAATATTTATTAAGATATTCTACAGATAATGCTATTAAAATGTCGCTAAGCCAAAAAAAGCAAATGTTAGTAAAAGACGAAAGTTTTGAAAAAATTAGAGCATTATCAGATAAAGCGTTTGAAATGACTCAAGATGTGCTTGCAAAAAAGTTAACAGAGCCAAATGATCAAGAACTAGAAGATATGAAGAACACATTGAATAAAGCATTAAAAGAAGTAAAAGACTATAATAAACAACAAGCTGTGTGGCTAGTTTCAGAAGGAATACTTGATTTGAATTTTGTAAAAAATCCTAAAACTGAAATAATGAGTATAAGATTAGGAAAACGTTTACACAGTAAATAAAAAGGAGAGAAGGGTATGAGATCTTCAGTAAAGATAAATTATAATGAAATACCAATTGAATCAAGAAGCGCTAGAGAATATGCAAAAGAAATAAATAGTAATTTAATAGAAGTATATAAAGAAGTTGCTGAAATGCATACATGTTGGTATGGAAAAAGATATAATGAATTAGTATTAAAATTTAATAGTTTAGTACCGCAATTAAATCAATTTTTAGACCTGATTGTTGGAGAAGTGCCTTATATGTATGAAAAGATTGCAAATAATTTCTCAGATGTGGATATAAAACAAAATGTTACAACAGAGCAAAAAGAAGCAGTAACCAAATTACAAGAGAATCCAATAATCAAAGATGTTGGAATGAGGTATATAGAAGAAGAGGTGACATTAGCTGAAAAAAGTATTGTGTCTATTTTACATGATACAATAGAGACAATGGAAATTATAAATAGAACTGTAAGTCAGATGGAAATAGAATGTGATGGAGCAGAAGAATTTAATAGCCAGTTTGATAAGTTAACCAATGCTTTTATACAAGTATTAAACAATATTGAAGCACAATTTACATCGCTAATGCAACAAGATAGAAAATTAATGAGAGAAGCGGAAGAAGACAACACGGTAGAATAAGAAGAGGAGGAAAGGCCCTCCTTTTTTTGCTATGAGTATGGATAAAGATGCAAACTATTGAAAAAATCCTTTTATTGTGGTATAAATATACATGTAGAAATTTTAAGAAAGAGACGGAAAAATGAAAAATATAAAAGATTATGATTTACAAGATTTAAAAGATGAACTTGTAAGCATAGGAGAAAAAGGTTTTAGAGCAGAGCAAATATTTAAATGGATTTATCAAGAAAAAGTAAAAAGCTTTGATGAGATGACAAATCTTTCATTAGAATTAAGAGAAAAACTAAAACAAAATTATACAATTTGCAATTACAATATATTAAAAAAATTAGAATCATCTGATGGAACTAAGAAATACCTATTTGATATATTAGATGGAAATGCAATAGAATCAGTTCTTATGGAATACCACTATGGAAAATCAATTTGTGTATCATCACAAGTTGGATGTAAAATGGGATGTAAGTTTTGTGCATCAACAGGAATTCCTTTTATAAGAGGCTTGTCAGCTGGTGAAATAGTTGAGCAAATTTTAGCCGTTGAACAAGATACGGGTGATAAAATCTCTAATGTTGTATTTATGGGAATTGGAGAACCATTAGATAATTATGATAATGTAATAAAGGCCATAAGAATATTAAATAATCCTAAAGGATTAAATATTGGAGCAAGACACATAAGTGTATCTACAAGTGGTTTAGTACCAAGAATTTACGATTTGGCAAACGAAAATATACAATGTACATTGTCAGTTTCTTTACATGCAAGCAATGATGAAAAACGTTCAAGCATGATGCCAGTAAACAATGCGTATAACATAGAAGAGCTTATGAAGGCATGCAGAGATTATATTGCAATTACGAATAAGAGAATATCTTTCGAATATGCACTTGCAAAAGATAATAACGATAATTTGGAAGATGCAAAGGAATTAGTAAATCTGTTAAAAGGCATGTTGTGCCATGTAAATTTGATACCAATAAACAAAATTGAAAATGGAAAATTTACAAAGAGTTCTAATGAAAATATTATAAAATTTAGAGATTATCTAAATGATCACGGAATTGTTGCTACAATTAGAAGAGGATTAGGCTCAGATATTGATGCTGCTTGTGGACAGTTAAGAAGACAAAATTTAAAAGAACAGTAATCAAAAATGAACGATACTATATAAAAGACTGGAGGGGAATATATGCAAGTTTTTGCTAAATCAGACATAGGAAGAGAAAGAAAAACAAACGAAGATTTCTACTATGTATCTAAACCAGAAGATAAAATAAGACTGTTTATATTAGCAGATGGAATGGGCGGATATAATGCAGGAGAGGTAGCAAGTAGAATGGCTGTAGAATCTGCAAGAGATTACATACATAAGCATTTTGCAAAAAATAAAGACAGCAAAGAAAAGCTAGAAGCACTCCTAAAAGATGCTGTTGAATATGCAAATAGTGTGGTATACAAAAAAGCTCAAAGTAAAGAGAATTTAAGAGGAATGGGTACTACATTAGATGTCTGCTTAATATATAATAGTAGAATATACATAGGTCATGTTGGAGATAGCAGAGTATATAGAATACGTAAAGAGTTTATGAGAAGACTTACAAAAGACCATAGTTATGTTCAAACATTGGTAGATGACGGAACTATAACAAAAGAAGAAGCATATAGTCACCCAAAGAAAAATATGCTTACAAAAGCCCTAGGGTGTGTAGAAACTGTAGAGCCAGATGTATATACTAAAACATTTATTAAAGACGATATTATTTTAATGTGTTCAGATGGTCTAACAAATATGATTAGAGAAGAAAACATATATGAAATAATTAAACAAGACAAAGAAAATGCTATAGAAAATTTAGTTAAACAAGCAAATGATAATGGTGGATTGGACAACATTACTGTTGTTATTATAATGTAATAGGGAGAAAATTTTATGGATATAATAGGGAGAACAATAGCAAATAGATATGAAATTATAAGTAAAACCGGAGTTGGGGGGATGGCAACAGTATATGTTGCAAGAGACAAGGTTTTAAATAGAGATGTTGCTGTTAAAGTACTAAAAGATGAATTTACCACAGATGATGAATTTGTAAAAAGATTTAATTCAGAGGCTCAAGCAGCGGCAAGTCTTACTCATGCTAACATAGTTTCAATATATGATGTTGGGAATGAAGACGGAATTTATTATATAGTAATGGAATTGGTAAGAGGAAAAACTCTAAAACAAATAATAAACGAGGAAGGAGCACTTCCTTGGAAATGGTCTGTAAATATTGCAGGACAAATTGCATCAGCCTTAGAAATGGCTCACAAAAACAACATTGTTCATAGAGATATAAAACCACACAATATAATAATTACAGAAGATGGAGTTGCAAAAGTAACAGATTTTGGAATAGCAAAGGCAGTATCAAATTCAACAATAACTGCATTTGGAACAACTATTGGTTCTGTACACTATTTCTCACCAGAGCAAGCAAAGGGAGGATATACAGATGCTAAATCTGATATTTACTCTTTAGGTGTTGTAATGTACGAAATGCTTACAGGAAAAGTTCCTTTTGATGCAGATACGTCAGTTTCTGTTGCATTAAAACATATGCAAGAGGATCCTGTACCACCAATGGAAATAAATCCAAACATTCCAAAGGCGGTAAATGATATAATTTTAAAAGCTATGCAAAAAGAGCCAATGGCTAGATATCAAACTGCAACAGCTATGATAAGAGATTTAGCACAAGCCTTAAAAAATCCAGATGGAGAATTTGTTGAAGAAGAAGATTTAGACGATGGCCTAACAAGAAGAATGGATGCTATTACAGATGATATGGCGAAAAATGCTAAAAATAGCAACAAAAAGAAGAAAAACAAAGTTGCCATATTCTTTGAAAATCATCCAAAGGCAAAAGTTTTGGCAATAATAGTACTTTGCTTAATAATATTTGCTGGAAGTATAGCAATAACATCTGCAATATTAAATGCAAATTCAGCAAAAGACGTTCAAATTCCAAACTTAGTTGGAAGGACTGAGGCAGAAGCAAAGGCAGAACTTGCAAAATACAAACTTGTATACGAAAAATCAGGAGAAGATTATAATTCTGAGGTAGAGGCTGGAAAAGTTTTTGAACAAAATCCTGTATATTCAGCCAATTACAAAGTAAAAGAAAAGAGCAAAGTATCTGTAAAAATAAGCAAAGGCACAGAGCAGACTACAGTTCCAAAAGTTGCTGGTATGACATATGAAAAAGCAGTTGCTGCATTAGAAAAGAATAAATTAAAAGCAGAAAAAATAGAAGAAACAAGTAAAACAATAAAAGAAGGAATTGTAATTAGTCAAGAAACAGATGCAAACACAACAGCAAATGCAGGTGACACAGTAAAAATACATGTAAGCATTGGAACAGGTGTAAACCAAGTAGTAATGCCAAATGTATTAGGAAAAACAGAAGCGGATGCAAAATCAGCATTAGAAGCCAAAAACTTAGTAGTAAAGGTAGAATACAAAGAAAACACAGACAAAGAAAATGGAGAAGTATTAGAACAAAGCATAAAATCTGGTGAAAACATAGACGAAGGAACTGAAGTAACAATAACAGTAAACAAATTAGCAGAAATAAAAGAAGCTACAATAACAATAAATGTAAAATCGCTTACAGGTGGTTACGAGGTACCAGATAAAGAGAACACAAACACAACAAATACAACAGGTTCATCAAGTTCGACAACAGTAAAGGAAAAGAAACTTACAGTAAAAGTTGGAGAAGACAAAGTATATGACAAGAAAGTAGACTTAAATTCAACAAATATTCAAACAAAAATAAGTGGAAAAGGCACAGTAACAGTAAAAGTATATGTAGATGACATATTAAAATCACAAAAAGACATAAACTTAAACACAACAAGTTCATATACATTTGAATAAACTACAAATTGGGGACGGAGCAAAAATGCACGTCTCCGTTTTTTTGTACATTTTTGGGACGGAGAAGAAATTGCATATTTGTATTTAAAAAATTACTTGTTAATAAGAATTAAGTAATTACTAGAGAGTAGTCATATAAACTCGACATAATTACAAGAAAAGAGCTATAATATATATAGTAAAAATGTTAAATACGTTTTTTTTTGCAATACAATTCCTTTCGCAATGCATCCTAATGGATGTTTTATATAAACGTACGAATTCACAATATTGGAACAACAAGAAAGGGAAAATTCACAATGAAAAGTAGTTTGAAAAAAATGTTCATTATGCTTGTTATTAGTGCTATTCTGCTGGTCGCTTGTGGCCGGAAGGATCCGTTAAATCGGCAAGCTGCTTACTTTGAAATCACAGAAGAAAGTGGAGGAGATGTTTATGGTGTGCAAGATACTTATCGAGCAAATACCGAGATTACTCGTGAGCAGTTCCTTGACCAGGACGAAGATGTGGTCAAAGCATTAAAAGACTACATTGAAACCAGCCTGCCGAAAGAAAAAGTGGGTATCCTTTTATATGAGGAGATGCCTCAGGAAGATGGCTATGAGTTAACAGTATTTTATCAGAGTTTGGTGACTAAGGAACATGACAAAGACATTGATTGTGAAATTAATAAGTGTTATTGTTTCACAATTTCGGTAAACGAAAATGAAAATGTGGAAATTTTCAAGCTGTTGTCTTTGACAGCGAAGTAATGAGCTAACGTAAGTTAGACTTGTGCGAAAGGTCAGAACAAAGCCTGTTATTGTGAGAACACAACAGTAAATAGGCAAAGCAAAGAAAGGTTAACTGGGATTCTTTGATTAAGAGTCCTAGTTGACCTTTTTATATATGTAGTTTTAAAGAAAAATACAGTTAAATTTTCATTGTAAAAAAACTGCAAATTTGGTATAATATAAATGTAATTTTAAAGTAGGAAGGCATAAATGCAAGGATTAATTATAGAAAATAAAGCAAATTTATATAAAATAAAATTAGGAGATATCAACTATATTGCTACTGCTAGGGGAAAGTTTAAGAATGATAGCTTTACTCCTGTAGTTGGAGATATAGCTGAATTTTCTATTGTTGATGAAAATAAGAAAACAGCTGTAATTGAAAGTGTGAAAGAAAGAGTGTCATACATAAAAAGACCAAAGCTTGCTAATATAAATCAAATTGTATTTGTGGTGTCTAGCAAGCATCCAAAGCCAGATTTGTTGTTATTAGATAAACAGCTTGCTTTTGCAGAGTTTTTACATATAAAGCCCGTAATTGTTCTAAACAAAATTGATTTAGATGATAAACATGAATTTTTAAATATTCAAAAAATATATGAAGAAATAGGATATAAAGTAATACAAACTGATGCAAAAAATGGCATTGGAGTTGAAGAAATTTTATTAGAATTAAAGAATAACATCAGTGCATTTGCCGGTAATTCTGGTGTAGGAAAGTCTACACTAATAAACGACTTGTTTAAAGAAAATGTAACTCAAGAGGGAGAAATTAGCCAAAAAAATAAGCGTGGAAAAAATACTACAACAGATATTTGTTTATATGAGCTTGATACAGATACATATATAGCAGATACCCCTGGATTTTCTACATTTGACGTGTATGAAATTCCATATAGAGAATTGGATAAATATTTTAGAGAGTTTAAAAATTGTATCGATAAATGCAGATATGTAGGTTGTAGCCACATCAAAGAAGATGAGTGTGGAATAAAGCTAGAACTTGAACAAGGAAAGATAGCAAAGTCTAGATATGATAATTACGTAAAAATATATAGTGAATTAAAAGACAAGGAGGAACACAAATGGTAGATATTTCAACATCTTTATTGAGTGTAAAAAAAGAAAAAATAATAGATACTGTTTATAAATTGGAAGATGCAAACACAAATTATTTTCATATAGATGTTATGGATGGAGAGTTTGTAGAAAATGATACACATGATATAATGCTAGAATATTGCGAATATTTGGATAATATTACAAAAATTCCACTAGATATTCATTTAATGGTAAAAGACGTAAAAAACTTTGTTGATAGTTACTTGATATTTAATCCAAACATAATAACATTTCATTATGAAGCTTGTGAAAATAAAGAAGAAGTAATGAATTTGATAAATTATATTAAAGAAAAGGGGAGAAGAGTTGGAATTTCTATAAAACCAGAGACTGATGTGAAAGAAATTCTAGAATTTTTACCATATGTGCATGTAGTTTTAGTTATGACTGTTGAACCAGGGAAAGGTGGACAAGAGTTAATTACTTCAACCATAGAAAAAATAAAAGAGCTTAATTCTTACAGAGAAGAACAGAAATTAGACTATGAAATTGAAGCAGATGGTGGAATTAAAGTGGAAAACTCAGACAAAATAATAGATGCCGGAGCAGATATATTAGTGGCTGGAACAGCTATAATAAATTCAAAAGATTATGCAGAAACAATAAAAAAATTAAGATAAAAACAAACCTCTGATTAATTAAAATCAGAGGAATTTTTGTTTGATAAAGCACAATGCGTTATTAAAAATTTTATTTATTTTCTTCATCTTTTCCATTTGTTTCTATAATTGCACTTGCTTCTGCAACAATTTTGTCATCTTTTTTTGAGTTTTTTTTAGGCTCTATAGTCGAATGAAAAATTGCATATACGATAATTCCAAGTCCTAATATAGCTGTTAACAATGAAACAATGCTTCCTAAAACAGGAATTAGTTCTAATACCCAAATTGCTAAAACTAACAACATGCTAAACAATAGGGTAAATCCTTTAGTATTTTTGTTAATTTTTTGACAAATTATTTTAGCCATAGCAATTGCAACTAGTGGTGTTGCAACTTGCATAATAATAAACAAGTAAACAAACAATAGCACGATAGAAGGTAGTATTCCTAATATTGTGCAGAATAATATTAAACATGCAAATGGAATTAGAATTAGTGCTAATGCACCATATCCAAATGTAGCTGCTAATTTGTTTTCAACAATTTTTTGCTCTTTATCTGCAAATTTTGGCATTGCATATACAACAATTAAAACTATAACTAAAGAAACTACTAATAAAGTGTATAAATCATTTAATTTTTCTTTAATAATATCTTTTGGCTCAATTTTAGCTTCCTCTATTGGTTTAAATGATGTTGTACCAGACACAATGTCTTCTGAAATTGCGGCTGTTTTTGAAGAATAAGATAAATCTCCTAAAATCATTGCAGAATCTGACGTAGATATTTCATCAAATCCAAAGTTTGCATTTCTTCCGATAGTTCCGCCAAGTTTTAATGTACTACCACTAGCTGTGATGTCTTGCATAACTCTAGCATTGTTATTAATAGTTAAACTGCTAGACATAGAAAATACATTAGATACTGTACCATCAATTGTAATGTTTTCTGCACAAACAAATAAAGTTGAATTAATAGAACCAGTAGTTTCTATTTTTAAGTTTTGTGCAAGTGCAAAAACATTTCCAGAAATATTACCACTAATAGTAAGATCTTGAGCCATTACAAAAACATTTCCTTCAACAGGATAGTCAATTGTAACAGAAGAATCTGCTAAATACAATGTTTTAGAAACACCGTTTGAGGTAGTTTCTAAATTTTCGTCAGCTAGCATAATTCCTGCTTCGTTATCTGCTTTTGTAATTGGTGTTTCATTATCTGCAAAAACAACAGATGAAAGTAAAACAATTAAAACTAAAGCAAAAAATAAAATTGATTTTAATTTCTTTGAAAATTTCATAAAATTTCCCCTTTCTATATGTAATTTATAAAAACACTATATAATTAAAATGGCAAAATGTCAATGAAATGAGTAAATTATATATAAGAGAAAATGTTTATTTTTCAAAAGAGACCGGAAGCTCGCCTTTTGAGGAGTCCGAAGGAGCTCCGACCAAGAGCAACGTGTTGATTTTTGAAAAATAAACATTTTCTTTTGTAAAGATATTATTTGGTTAAGTGAAAGTTACAATAATTCTTTAATGGGCATTTATCACATTTTGGATTCTGAGAAGTACATAAATTTCTTCCATGCCAAATAAAAATATGATTAACATCTTTGTAATATTCTTTTGGAATTACTTTTAATAAATCTTGTTCAATTTTTGATGGCTCAGTTTCTTTTGAAAATCCGAGTCTATTTGCAATACGTTTGCAGTGCGTATCTACTGCAATTCCTTGTGGCATATTAAAAGCCTCCAACATTATAACATTGGCACTTTTTCTGCCAACACCAGGAATAGTCATAAGTTCTTCCATAGTGTGGGGAACAGAGCCACTAAAATCTTTCATAATTTTTTCGCCGGCTAATTTCAAATTTTTAGCCTTATTCTTATAAAAGCCACATGGGTGAACAAGTTCTTCTAATTCATGAATATCAGCATTAGCAAAGTCTTGAGGAGTATCATATTTTGCAAATATAGAAGGAGTTGTCTTATTTACTCGTTCATCAGTACACTGAGCAGATAAACAAACAGCCACCAACATTTCAAATGGGGTATTAAAATCTAGACTACACTTGGCGTCTGGATATAATTCTTTTAAAATTTCTATAATTTTAATTGCATTTTGTTTAGTCATTTTTATTTCCTTTCCATTATATTACATATCTAATTATACAATATTTTTCAAAATAAATAAATAGAAGCACGTTTATGTAAAACAAATAATATTATATAAAAAAGGAGGTAATATATGTTTGAGGCATTGAAAAAGACTATAGGAGTTTGCCTTATTGGAATAGGCTTGGGAATATTGCTAGTGTTATTACTTCCAATTACAGGATGGCTATTTATAATAGGTTGTGCATTGTTTATATTAGGTGTTGCATGGTTATTCTGCAAAAAGTAGCAAAATAGTAGTTTAGGTTGAAAAATAATTACAATTTTGGTTTCGTTACATTTACAACAACATACAAAAAGTATGTTCCATTGCCTTTTAAATTTTGCCAAAATTTAATTTTTTCAAACCAGATTTGTACCTTGTAGGGAGGAGTGTGATTAAATATGAAAATTGTGGTAAAAAAGGTGCCAAAATTTTTAAGAGGCTTTGTTAAATTAATATTCGGATTGAAAGAAGAATAATACATATGAAAAAATAAAATGATGTAAAAACAAGACTACTAAAAAGTAGCCCTATTAAATACATCATTTTATTTCTGTATAATAATTTATTTCGTTTATTCAAAATAACAATAATCGTCAGGACCAACTAAATGGAACGACGATTTTAAATTATGCTCTGTTTACTTTTCCAGAACGTAGACATTTTGAACATACTTGAATTGTTTTTGTTTCTCCATCTACAACAGCTTTAACGCTTCTTAGATTTGGTTTCCATGTTCTAGAAGCTCTTCTACTAACATGAGAACGTGCTATACTAATTTTATTTCCGTGTGATACTGCTTTTTCACAAATTGCACATTTTGCCATAACTATTGCACCTCCTATTGATTTACTAAAATCGACTATCAAATATGATATCATAAAATTATTAAAAAAACAAGTCTTTTATATGAAAAAATGCAAATTTGAAATTTTATGAGTAGAATTAACGGTATTTTATTAATAAGATGTAAAACAATTTATAGATAATGAGTATAAAGTTTTTTGTTTTACAAATACTACTAAAAAGGATTTTTTATGTGGAAAAAGATATTAGTAGGTTTAATTGTAGGATTTATTAGTGGAATGTTTGCGTCTGGTGGAGGACTTTTATTGATTCCAGCATATATTCATTTTTTTAATTCTTCAGAAAAAGAAGCAAGAGCCACGGCTATATTTTGTATATTGCCAATGGTGCTTGTTACAGCAATATTTTATGGAACTGGTAACTATATAAATTGGAAAACTGGAATACTGTGTTGTATTGGTGGAATTATTGGAAGCTTTATCGGCTCAAAATTATTGGCTATATTAAAAGGAAAATATCTAAAATTAATTTTTATTTTATTTCTAATTTATTCTGGTATAAAGATAGTATTTTTCTAAAAGACTATAGGAAGGTGGAAGGCATGAAATGTTAGAAATAATTATTGGAACTTTAGCTGGAATATTCACAGGTTTAGGCATGGGTGGAGGCTCTGTATTAATCTTATTTTTAACACTATTTTTAAATTTAGAACAACATGTAGCACAAGCGACAAATTTGTTGTTCTTTGTTCCATCTGCACTAGTTTGTATAATTCTTAATACAAAAAGAAAATTAATCAACTTTAAAAACGCAATGTTTTTCATAGTATTTGGAGTAATAGGAGCTGTTTGTGGAGCAGTAATATCAAGAAATATGCCAGTTGCAGAATTACGAAAGCTGTTTGGAGCGTTTCTATTATTTATAAGTGCATATGAAATATATTCCTATTTTAAACTGTATATAAAAGGTAAAAAAAGACAATACTAAACTAAAAAGGAGGTAATTACATGAAATTTATTGAAGGAATGTTAGTTGGCAGTATGGTTACAGTCGGTGTAACAATGTTTTGTACAGACTGGATATCGAAAAGTGACACAAAGAAAATGATGAAAAAAGGAAAACAATTTGCAAGAAAAATGGGATTAGTTTAAATATAAAAATCATAGAAGGAGCGGAAAAATCCATTCCTTCTATTTTTCTCTATACTAAAAATTGCTGTAATGTTATAAAAAATATTAAGAAAAGTTTACATTTATATTTAGGCATAGTATAATATTAATAGAAAAAAGAGAAAATATAATTTTTTATGAACTATTTAGGGAGGGATAAAAATGATTAAGGAATTAGTAATGGAAGTAACGAATTCACTTCCAGATACAGCAACATTTGATGATATTATTGAAGCAATTTATACAAGGATTAAAATTGAAAAAGGGCTGAATGCAGTTAAAGAAGAAAAAGGATTATCTACAGAAGAATTACTAGAGGAGATGAAAGCATGGTAATTATATGGACGACTCCAGCAGTGACGGATTTAGAAAATTATAAAAATAATACTAAGAAAACAAATTTTAAGGAATATCTAAAAAGCCTAGTAGAATATGTAGATGATTTGAAGCTAAATCCAAGATTAGGAAAAGTATATACATATGTACAAGGAACAATAATAAGACAATTAATTTATAGAGAACATAAAATTTATTATTCTATAAATGATGAGAATATTCATATTTTAGCGGTAATTCATTCTCGTCAAGATACAAAACAAAGGTTAAAATATATAAAAGAGAAATTAAATTAAAATCATAGAAGGAGCGGAAAATCCATTCCTTCTATCTTTTTGTCTAATCAAAAGGCTGTATATTTTTAATATTTAGCCTTAGTATTCTGCAAGATTATTGTTCTGATGATGCTTCTGAATCTCTATTGCAACATGGCTTTTCATCGCAAGGTTTTCCTGGCTTACCTGGTTTCCAGTCGTCTTTCTTGCAATCCATGTCAACACCTTTTAAGCATTCACCTTGGCGGTGACACTCAGTACATATTTTTGCGTGTTTTACGTTGTTAACCCAAATTTCAACTTCATAAAGTCTGTTAGCGCAAAGTGGTCCGAATACGAATTCTCCATTGTCATCAGTAAATGTGTGAGAAACAGGTTTTCTAATATCTTTTCCCATTTTACACTCAACTTCTATAAGTTTTACAACAGCGTCTTTTACAGGATCTTTGTAGCAATCTCTAACTATACCATAAATAACATTTCTATTATCTTCTGGCAAAGTTATATCAAGGTCATATTGTTTTCCTCTTTCTATTACTCCGTCAACATTAACAACTGGGCAAATATTCTTATCATATTCCATAATTTATTCTTCCTTTCATTTAATTAGCAATTATTGCTTTATATATATTATGTAATGGTAATATTTTTGTTACTGTTGCATTAGTGCTGGTTTTGCCATATAATCTGTTAAGGTTGAAGAATAATTACAATTTTGACTAAGTCAGTTTTCATTGTCAAAATTTAATTATTTTCCAATTTGATTTGAATATGGAAGGAATAAGATAAATATGGATAATAGACCGATTGGAATGTTTGACTCTGGAGTAGGAGGACTAACAGTTTATAAAGAAATACGAAAGAAATTTCCAAATGAAAATATTGTGTATTTAGGAGATACGAAAAGTTTCCCGTATGGAAGTAAATCTAAAGAAAGTATTATAAATTTAACTAAGAGTGGAATAGATTTTCTAATTTCGAAGAATGTGAAAGCAGTAGTTATCGCATGTGGTACGGCCACGAGTCAGGCTTTAGATGCTGTAAAGGAATTATATGATATTCCGATTATTGGAATTATAGAGCCAACAGCAAAATACATATCGAAGAATAAGAATATTCATAAAGTTGGTGTTGTTGCAACAGCGGGAACGATTAGGAGCAATGTTTGGGAAAAATCTATTTTGAATTACAATAATAATTTAGAAATTTTGAGCAATCCATGCCCGTTGTTAGCACCGATGGCAGAAGAGGGATGGATTGATAACGAAATAGCAAAATTGACTGTACATGAGTATATGAAAAATTTGCATGATGTAGACGCCTTAGTACTTGGATGCACGCACTATCCGTTATTTGCAGAGCTATTTAAGAATGAATTGAGAACAGATGCCGAAGTTATAAACACAGGAACTGTAATTGCAAATCAACTACAAAATCTTTTAGGAGAAAATTTATTGAGTGGTTCTAAAACAGGAAAAACAGAAATATATTTAACAGATACGGAATGTAATTTTATATCCGTGGCACAAAAAGTATTATCAGAAAAAGAAATTAAAATTAATAAATGCTAAATTAACAAAATTTTGAAAAAAATTTTGAAAAAAGTATTGATTTTTTAAATTTCTTGTATTACAATTTAATTGAAGTGGTAGAAAGTGGTACGAAGTGGTGAAAAAGTGTTAGCGAGGTGAATAAAAGTGTTAATTGGAGAATATGAACATTCTCTTGACGCGAAGGGCAGATTAATAATGCCAGCCAAGTTAAGAGATGACATGGGAGAAAAATTTATACTAACAACAGGTTTAGATGGTTGTTTGTTTGGATTTTCTATGTCTGAATGGGAAAAATTCGAAGATAAATTAAAAGCACTACCAATCACCAACAAAAACGCTAGAAACTTTGTAAGATTCTTTTTATCAGGGGCTACAGAATGTGAATTAGACAAACAAGGAAGATTTTTAATAGCAGGAAAGCTTCGTGAAGTTGCAAAATTGGACAAGGATGTAACAATAATCGGAGCTGGTACCAGAATAGAAATCTGGGACAAGGCAAAATGGGAAGAACATAATAGTGAAGAAAATCTTTCTATTGAAGAAATAGAACAAAACATGGAAGATTTAGGTATATAACTTTTATAAGTTTATATAGTCTTAAACAAAAGAGAAAATTATAAACAAATGATAAAACATTAAAATACTAAAGCCAAATGTGAACAAAAGAAAAAATATTTTCAACTAAAAAAACGTATCCAACTAAAGAAAACTAACCTACACCAAAAGAAAACACGAGATGAAATCCAATTCAAAAGATTAAATAATTTAAATTACCAAAGCTAAATTTAGTAGGAACTAAAGATGGCTATAAATTACCACTAAAGATAATGAAAATTACGAATGATGGAGTGAACAAATGAAGTCCAAAATACTAATGAAAAGGATAATAAGATAGCACTTGCCAGTTGGTATGAATAATACCAACTGATTGTGCTATATAAAATTTTTAAAGTAGAGGATAGAAACTTGGAATTTAAACATACCCCAGTAATGCTAAATGAATGTATTGAAGGACTTAATATAAATCCAGACGGAATATATGTTGATGGAACTCTTGGAGGAGCCGGACATAGCAAAGAAATTGCTAAAAGGTTGTCTAAAAAGGGAATGTTAATTGGCATTGACCGTGATGAGGAAGCTTTAAAAGTTGCAAAAGAAAATTTAAAAGAATTTTCAAATGTAAAATATGTTCATGGCAATCATGATGAAATAAAAGAAATCTTAGAAGAATTGAATATAGACAAAGTTGATGGAATTTTGTTGGATTTGGGAGTTTCGTCATATCAATTAGACGAGCGTAATAGAGGATTCAGTTATTTAGGAAGCAATGAACTAGATATGAGAATGGATCAAACGCAGTCATTAACAGCAAAAGATGTTGTTAATAATTATGACGAAGAAAAACTTGCCAATATTATTTTTGAGTATGGAGAAGAAAAATTTTCTAGAAATATTGCAAGAAATATCTGCAAATATAGAGCTGAAAAAACTATAGAAACAACAGATGAACTTGTGAAGATAATAGAAGAATCTATACCAAAATCTAAACAAAAAGACGGACACCCTGCAAAAAGAACATTTCAAGCAATTAGAATAGAAGTAAATAATGAAATAAAACCATTGTATTATACTGTTTTAAATTCTATTGAATGTTTAAAAGAAAATGGAAGACTATGCATTATAACATTTCATTCATTAGAAGATAGAGCAGTTAAAAATGCGTATATAGAAGCTCAAGGACATTGTACATGTCCAAAAGAATTGCCATATTGCGTTTGTAATTATAAATCTTATGGAAAAATAATTAACAAAAAGCCAATAGAGGCAACAGAGCAAGAAAAAGAAGAAAACTCGAGGTCAAAGAGCGCTAAGCTTAGAATATTTGAAAGACACGAGAAAAAATAAAACCTAAAGAAGAAAAGAGGTGGGGAATAACTTATGGCAAACTATGGAGGCTATGGGTACCAGTATGAGACTAGCCCAAAAAAATTACAGCCTGAATATGTACCAACAAAAAAAGCTAAGAAAAAAACAAATGTAAAGCCACAAAACACAAAGAAAACTAGCAAACAGCAAAAGAATAAGTACAATTATAAACCAGTAGTTTATATTGGTCTTGCTTTTGTTATGCTATTTACCATAAGTTATAGATACTCACTAATAAATGAAGAATACAATTCAAAAGAAAACATAAAATCGAAAGTAAGTGCGGTACAAAAAGAAAACGAACAATTAAAAGTAAGCATAGAAAATAGCTTAAATTTAAGTTCTATCGAAAAGGCTGCACAAGATAAATTGGGAATGCAAAAACTAGATAATAGCAACAAAATTTATCTAGACTTACAGAAAAAAGACTACGTAGAACCTGCATCAGAAGAAGTAATATTAAATGATAATTCTTCTTGGTTCGAAAAATTAATAAAAAAATTAACACAGATTATTAAATAGATAATACTTATTTGAGAAAATAGGTATTATTTATTTTTTTTAGATAATATTTGAAAAATGTTGCAAAAGCAACAGAAAAAGTGATGAAAGCTGTTAAAATAGAATAATAGAGGTGAGAAAATTGTACATAGTATTTATAGATGAATCTGGACAACCTGGAGGATATGATCCAGAAAGTAAAGCTCTAAAAAATGGTGCGACAAAATATTTTGTTTTATCTGGTTTTATGATAGATGGAAATGAATTAATAAATATTCAACAGAAATTAAATCAAATAAAAATAAAGTATAATTTAAGTATAGACACAGAAGCTAAGTGGAATTCAAGTTATAATTCTTTAAATATGACACTAGAAGAATATATAAATTACAAGAAAGATGTATGTGAAATAATAGCAGAGAATAAGAATTCTGTGGTTGGAATTATAATGGATAAAGAAAAATGCTATAAAGAGAAAAAAATAATAAAAGACCACAATGATTTGTATGCGTATTCATTAAATCTTTTAATGGAGAGATTTTGCATGGAAATAACAGATAGACATGGAAGAGATACGGATGTGCCAGTTATTTTATTTACGGATAGTAGAAAAAATGATAATAATAATAAATTGGATAAGGAATTGCAAATAGCATATAGAAGGGCAAAACAGATAGGTACTAAATATATAGGTTTTCCAAACTTTTCAGAAAGCATAGTTTTTGTGGATTCACAATATTCATCAGGTGTGCAGTTAGCAGATTTTTGTGCAGGAGTAATATTTAGAAAATTTGAAAATAACAATAGTGATTTTTGGAATATTTTATTACCAGCAATAAGGACTCATAATGGAAAATTGGATGGAGCAGGAATTAAAGTGTTTTAAATAAAAAAGTAGGCGATGGAATTAGTTGCCTAATTCAACACACCCATTGTTGGTGCTACATCGCCTAAAGTATTATCTGTAACCTTATTATACAGGAATTCTAAAAAAAAGTCAAATAGAATTCAAAAATATTGTAAGGTTATATTGATAATATATGCAAAAAAGCAAAAAATATTAAAATTATGAAATAATGCTTATATTTGTTAGGTTATATTCAATAGAAATCCGAATACATATAATTAGGTGATTTGTATGTTAAGGGATTTTTTGAATATTAAGAAACTAAAAAAACAAGAACAGAATAGTAGTAGAGATGAGAAATTAAACAAAAATTTATTACATAGAAAAAATAAAAATAAGAACAAGGCAGAGAAAAGGTTAAAAAGAGCATCTAAAATGAAGAAATATCAACTAGAAAAGACTGGTGAAATTTCTAGAAAGAAGAGAATTAGAATAGCTCTTTTAATTGTTACTACCGTTTTTCTGGCCTTAATAATAAGGGTTGCATGGATTCAATTTCATAATGGAGATAGTTTACAACAGATGGCATATTTACAACAAACGTTGGATAGAAAAATTAATCCGAAGAGAGGAACTATTTATGATGCAACTGGTAAGACAGTACTAGCAACTAGCAGTAGTGTTGAAACAATTACCATAAATCCTGTAAACATATCTAAAGAAAATAAGGAGAAAGTTGCTAGAAAATTTGCTGAATTGTTTGAATTAGATTATGAAAAAGTTTTTAAAAAGGTAAATAAGAAAACTGCGATAGAGACGATTGCAAAAAAAGTTGATAAAGATAAAAGCAATGAACTTCGTGTATGGATGAAGAATGAGAATATTACATCTGGAATTAATATTGATGAAGATACCAAAAGATTTTATCCTTTTAATAATTTAGCTTCGCAAATAATAGGATTTTGTGGTAGTGATAATCAAGGGCTAGCGGGGATAGAGGCTAGGTATGACGATGTTTTAAATGGAGAAAATGGCAAGATTTTAAAGATGACAGATGCCAAAGGGCTAGATATTAGCGATGTATCTGAGAATTATGAACCTGCGAAAGACGGAAATGATTTAGTACTTACTATTGATGCAACGATTCAAGGAATTGCAGAAAAATATTTGAAAGAAGCTTGTATAGATAATGTGTGTACAGATGGTGGAAACATATGTGTAATGAACCCTAAAAATGGGGACATTCTTGCAATTGCAAGTTACCCAGATTTTAATTTGAATGATCCGTATACTATAAATAATGAAGAACAAAAAGCTAATTGGAGTTCTATGACTGCAACTGAACGTTCAAATGCACTTCAGGCAATGTGGAGAAATAAGGCAATTTCGGATACATATGAGCCGGGTTCAACATTTAAACTAGTAACTGCATCAACTGCACTACAAGAAGGGATAGTTCAAACAACGGATAAAGAAGGCGAGTTTTGTTGTGTTGGCTATATTGACGTGGCTGGAACTAAGATGAAATGCTGGAGATATTATAGGCCACATGGACCTGAGAGTTTAAGGCAAGCACTTATGAACTCGTGTAACCCAGTATTTATAGGGTTAGGAGAAAAAATAGGAGTTGCTAAATATTATGAATATCTAAGAAAGTATGGATTCTTAAGCAAAACTGGAATAGATTTGCCGGGAGAAGCAACAGGAATATTCTTAGCTGAAAAAAAGGTTGGACCAGTTGAACTTGGAACAATTGCATTTGGTCAAAGATTTGAGGTTACACCAATACAAATGATAACAATGGTTTCTACAATAGCAAATGGAGGTACATATATAAAACCAAGAGTCGTAAAGCAAATAATAGACAGCGAAACAGGAGAAGTAACAAACGTAGAAGTAGAGAAGAAAGACAGAGTAATATCAGAGGAAACGTCTAAAAAAATGCTTAGTATGATGGAAAGCGTTGTTGCAGAAGGAACCGGGAAAAATGCTCAAGTAAAAGGATACAGTATAGGCGGAAAAACAGGAACATCAGAAGATGGTGTAAATACAGGGAAATACGTAACATCATTCATCGGAACGGCTCCTATATCAGATCCAGAAGTGTGCATATTAATAACCTTGTACAATCCAACTGGGGAAGGAGGACATCAAGGTGGAGGTGTTGCAGCACCAATAGGCTCACAAGTACTAGGAGAGGTACTTCCATATCTAGAAATAAAAAAAGACAATGAACAAGAAGAAGAAAAACAGGAAGTAGAAGTTCCAAACATAATAGGAATGACAGAAAAAGAAGCCAAAAAGGCATTAGAAGACGTTGGACTACAATTAGAATTTAAGAAAAATGAAGGAGAAGAAAAAGACACAATAACAGAACAATTACCAAAAGCAGGAATAAAAACAAAAAGTGGAACAACGATAATTGCATATTAAACTTTTGGACTAATGTTTTTTAGGCATGTATTATAATAAAAAAGAAAATGTTATTTTGTTAAACTACGGTAAGTCGCCCTTGGTTGGAGGTCCTTCGGACTCCTCAAAAGGCGGGCTCGACCTTGTTTTTCCAAAATAACATTTTTTTTTTTGATATATAATTTTGTTCTCAAAAAACATATGAGTTAAAAGATTATTCACCTTTTAGTTCATTTTGGCAAGCTCCTGTTTCGAAGATGTCTTTAATGTTTTGACATGTGTCACTTGCAATTTTGTTTAATGCCTCTGATGTGAAGAATGCTTGATGTGCAGTTATTATAACGTTTGGCATAGAGATTAATAGTGATAAATTTTTGTCTCTCTTATATGAACCAGACATATCCATTAAGAAGTAATCTTCTTCGTGCTCGTATACATCTAATCCTACACCACCGATTTTACCAGTTGATAGTTCAGCTATTAAGTCATCTGTGTTAATTAATCCGCCTCTACTGCAGTTGATAATAATTACACCATCTTTCATTTTAGCTAAAGAATCTTTATTGATAATATGCTCTGTTTCAGGTGTAAGAGGGCAGTGAAGTGATATTATATCAGACTTTTCACATAGTTCATCGAAACTAACATATTCGAAGCCTAATTCTTCAGCTGCTTTTTCGTCTTTGAATAAATCGTATGCAATAACCTTTGTTCCGAAACCTTTCATTATTTGTATGAAGACTTTACCAATTTTTCCAGTTCCAACAACTCCAACTGTTTTGCCATGTAAATCAAAACCAACAAGTCCTTCAAGTGCAAAGTTGTATTTTTTAACTCTTTGATAAGATTTGTATATTTTTCTGTTGATATTTAGTAATAGGGCAGTTGCATGCTCTGCAACAGCATATGGAGAGTATTGTGGAACGCGTACGGCTCTAATGTTACCAAGATGCTTTAAATCTACATTGTTAAATCCAGCACATCTTAGAGCTAACAATTTAACTCCACACTCATTCAAAATGTCTAATGTTTCTTTGTCGGCCTTATCGTTTACGAAAATACATACAACATCATATCCTTTTGCAAGAGGTGCTGTTTCTGCGTTTAATCTTGACTTGAAATAAGTAATTTGATAATTGTATGTTTTGTTATACTCATCAAATAATTTTTTATCGTAATCCTCAGTATCAAAAAATGCTATTTTAATCATAATAAATCAATTCCTTTCTGGCTAATTATAATAGAAAAATTAAGCCAACTATTAGTATATTACCAAAATTATTAAAAATCAATACAAAAAGTAAATAAAATATAAAAAACCCGGTGCTCTATGAGAGAGCACCGGGGTGCAAGGGATTGTAGAGGCTTACTTGAAATCAACGCAAGTCTTGTTTCGCGTAAAGAACTTCAAATAGTCCTTTACGTTCTCAGGAGAACAAGCAACCCAGATGAGAGTTTGGCTGTCCTTGATAACAGCCTCTTGCCCAGCGTTAATGCTGGCTGTAAAATCCCGAATCTCATCAAGATTCGGAGTTTTTGCACTTGCCTCACGAAGTACCACAAGAGTGCAGTCCTTCGCTTTTGCGGAGACCTGGATCTCCGCGAGCCACCAGGAACGGAAATCGGCGATTAAGTCTTTGGCGCAATCGCAGAGGTCCGTAACGTTGAGACCGTTAAGCTTTTGCCGACAGACCCGAACGGCTTCAGCCGGAGTGCGGAAGCGAGGATTAACGAAACCTTCGACTTCAACTAGGCTGGGAATTCGATACCCCCAGGCGACGTTCAGCTCCTCACTGATTTGCCGCCATTCGCGATTGCGTTCATGGTAACAAGAGGCTAACCTTTGGTAGCACTCTTTTGCCTTGGACCACTTCCGGTCGAATGACAGCTGTGCAAAAAAGCCAGAGGGTCTGTTAATGCCATTGACATTTAACGCATAACTAAAATTAAACAATTCCATTTTGGATCCTTTCTCTTGCGACAAGCAAAAAATAGGTTAAGTAACCTTTAGTATTTATAGCTTGTCTGTGTTTGTTTGGCTTACATCTTATATTATACCATATTTTATGTAAATTGACAAATTGTGATTATATATCAAAAAGCATCGTGTCTCATTTTGAGAGAACACGATGCTTTCTGACTTTAACAATTCTGTTAGAGGTATTTTACCGTACAGAATTGCGCCGTGACCTTCAAGTCTTTAAAGTCATCGAAATGATTTTGAGGCTTGAAAGCCAGCCACATGATTCCACCGTCTGGGAGACGGATAGAACAGGGCTTAAGCTCGGCCACAGAGGCCTCGAACATAAGCTTTTTGTCTTTAGAAGGCTCATAGTTAGCCTCCTTGAGGACAATAAGCTTGCAACCTCTTGGTGCGTCATTGAGCACCTTGAAGTTAAACCATGCCAATCTGGCAAGGCGTTCTTGCAATTCGTATTCTTCCTTGAAAGAAAACGAATCCAGTGCCATTTGCGCCGTATTGATTGCGGAAATGGCCTCAGCGGGGCTGTTGAAGTACAACGGCCGAAGCTTGAACACCTGGGAGAAGGCAGGGAACGGACGATCCCAATCTTTCTCTAAGTCTTTGCGACAGCTGTCCCATTCGGATTCACGCTGCCGAAATCTTTCTTCGAAAATAGCATAGGCCTCTTCGGCTTTTACCCATTTCCGATTGAAAAATATGTTCCCGAAAAAAGTATTGGGAACAAGGATGCCATTGTTTTTGACAATGGTTTTAAAATCGTCCATATAGGACCTCCTTTTGGCTTGTGGCAGGGAACACAACATGTCAAATAACCGTGTGAAGAACTGCCGATTCAAATTGCGTTATACATATATTATACCATGTTTTATGCGAATTGACAAATTTTGCACAAAAGAGAAAATTGGATGATACAAATATTTTACTAATTTCGGATATTCTCGAATATAATGTACTATAAATTTTTTTATAAAAAATGACTATAACCCTATACAAATGCGTTTTTTAATTATATAATGTTAAAAGTAAAAATGGCAATTATAGCAACTGCTATATGTCAATGTAAATATTAACCAAATAAATTCGGAGAGGAATGGTAATTATATGAATTTAAAGAAAATTTTAGTCGGAATAGAAGGAATTAGAGCCAAAGGTGAAATCGATAGAGAGGTTACAACAATAGAAAAGGATTCTAGAAAAGTTGTTGAAGGAAGCATGTTTTTTGCAATTAAAGGTTTCACAACAGATGGAACACAGTACATAGATAGTGCAATAGAGAAAGGTGCAAAGACTATTCTTGTCGAGGAGACAACAGATATCAGGAGTTTAAATATACCAAAGGACGTAACTCTTATTGTTGTTCCAGATGCAAGATATGCGATGGCAATTTGTGCATGTAATTTTTACGATAATCCATCAAAAAAAGTTAAGCTAATTGGAGTTACAGGAACAAAGGGCAAGACTACTACAACATTTATGATTAAAGAGATTTTACAAAAGCAAGGTATTAAGACTGGATTGGTTGGAACTATAGCTGTTTATAGTGGAGATAAAAAATTGCTAGATAGTGATAGAACTACTCCAGAAAGCATAGAGCTACAACAATATTTTGCACAAATGGTTGAAGACGGTTGTCAAGCAATTGTAATGGAAGTTTCTTCACAAAGCTTGAAACTAAACAGAGTTGCAGGATGCCAGTTTGACATTGCAGTATTTACAAACTTTTCAGAGGACCACATTAGTCCAAAGGAACATCCAAATATGCAAGATTACTTTGAGTCTAAATTGAAGTTATTTAAGATGTGTAAATGTGGGTTTGTAAATGTTGATGATTTACAAGTTTGCAAGGTACCAAGTTTAGTACCAGATTGTGAGATAACAACATATGGAATTGACAATGCATGTAATTTACTTGCAAAAGATATTACAATTACAAATTCGTATGTAGATTTCAAGGTTAAAATTGGAGATAAAAATGAAAGAGTAAAAGTTGGAATTCCAGGAAGATTCAGCGTGTATAACAGCTTAGCTGCAATTTGTGTTGCGACAAAATTAGGCTGTTCAGCAGAAAATATAAAAGATGCTTTACTAGAAGTAAGAGTTCCAGGAAGATCTGAACTTGTAAATAACAGCAAAGATTTAACAATTATGATAGATTATGCGCATTCTCCAGAAAGCTTGGAAAATATACTAAATGCCGTGAAATCATATACTAGAGGAAGAGTAATTTCTGTATTTGGTTGTGGAGGAGACAGAGATACGACAAAAAGACCTATAATGGGCGAGATATCAGGTAAAATTGCAGATTTTACAATAATTACATCAGATAATCCAAGAACAGAGGACCCTCAAACAATAGTTGATGAAATCGAAACAGGAATAAAAAAGACTAAAGGAAAATATGTATGTATAGTAGATAGAATAGAGGCTATTAAATATGCAATAAATATGGCTAGCAAGAAAGATATAATTGTGCTTGCAGGAAAAGGACACGAGCCATATCAAGAGATAAATGGTGTAAAGCATCCATTTGACGAAAGAATAATAGTAAATCAAATAATCAAAGGAGAAATATAAAATGGCATACCAAATAAAGATATTAATGTTGGCATTTGCTATAGCATTTGTAATATCTCTAATAGTAATACCAATATTACGTAGAAAGAAAATAGGGCAACACGAAAGAGACGATGGACCAAAGTCTCATCTAAAAAAACAAGGAACTCCAACAATGGGTGGAATTGTAATGATTTTAGCCATAATCATAATGGGAGCAATAGTATTTTTTAAATATTCAAAATCCATAGATGCGTCTGAACAGGCAATGGCCAAAAATTTGATACCATTAATTTTAGTAACAGTTGGGTTTGGACTGGTTGGATTTGTAGATGACTTTAAAAAGTTAATATTAAATAATACAGAAGGCTTAAAGCCAAGATACAAGATGTTTGGACTTCTAATAATTGCAACTGTATTTACTGTGTATTTAACAAATGTGATGCATATTGGAACAGATTTAATAATTCCATTTGCGAAAACGTCAATTACATTGCCAATTTGGCTATACATACCATTTACAATAATAGTTATGCTTGGAACTACAAATGCAATTAACTTAACAGATGGAATAGATGGATTAAGTACATCTGTTACAACAATTATATTAACCTGTTTAACTGTTATAGGAATAATATTTGGAGTTAAAGAGATTGTTATAATGGGAGTAAGTTTGATTGGAATATGTTTGGCATTCTTGTTATTCAACTTACACCCAGCAAAGGTGTTTATGGGAGATACTGGCTCACTATTCTTAGGTGGAGCGGTTTCAGTAATGGCTATTTATTTAAAACTACCAATTTTATTATTAATAATCGCAATAATTCCTGTGCTAGAAACGTTATCAGACATAATACAAGTTACACATTATAAGAAAACTGGAAAAAGAGTATTCAAGATGGCTCCATTACATCATCATTTTGAATTATGTGGATGGAATGAAAACGCGATTGTTTCAGTATTTAGCATAATAACATTAATAGCGTGCATGATTGGATTAGCCGCAATATAAAATTGAAAGGACGAACAAATGCAAAGAGAAAAAAAGAAAGTTAAAAGATTTTCGAAATTTATGAATAATAAAATGGATTATATTTTATTTATAACCGTATTAATACTGCTATCTTTAGGTGTTGTTATGGTTTTATCTGCAAGTGCACCATCGGCCCTTTCGTCAACAGGAAAAAGCTATACTTATTTCTTAAAACAATTTGAATTTGCTTTGGTTGGAATAGGATTAATGTTATTTTTTTCAAAAACAGACTATAGATTTTTGAAAAAATATTATTGGGTCATATATGTAATATCTGTTGCAATCTTATTACTTGTTTTAGTGCCAAAGCTTGGAAAAAGTGTTAATGGTGCCAAAAGATGGATTGAAATAAAAGGAATAGGACAGTTTCAACCATCAGAATTTACAAAAATAGGTTTAATAATATTTTATGCAGGGTATTTGTCAGATCATAAGAATGAATTGAAGCAATTTGGGAAAGGTTTTGTTTTGCCTATGGCATTTTTAATTCCTCCAGTTGCTATATTATACTTTGTTCAAAACCATTTAAGTGTATCTTTGGTTGTAGGTATTGTAACATGTGTAATGATGCTGATGGCTGGATGCAGATTGTTGCACTTTTTGTTCGCGGGGTTAGCGGGCGTTGCGGGAGTATCTTTAGTAATAATAAAAGAATTACTAAAAGGAGATGCTAGTGATTCTTTTAGAATGGATAGAATTATGACATTCTTTGATCCATGGTCCGATGCGACAGGAACAGGATATCAAATGGTACAAAGCTTGTATGCTATTGGTTCTGGAGGCTTATTTGGAGTTGGACTAGGAAACAGTAAACAGAAATATTTGTACATTCCAGAACCACAAAATGATTTCATATTTGCAATAGTAGCAGAAGAACTGGGGTTCGTAGGCTGTGTTACAATCATATTATTATTTGCAATTTTTGTATGGAGAGGAATTGTAATTTCTATGAAGGCACCAGACATGTTTGGAAGTTTGCTTGCAATAGGAGTTACAACACTTGTAGCAACACAAGCAATAATAAACATAGCGGTTGTTACAGCATCTATACCAACAACAGGTATGGCGCTTCCATTTTTCAGTTACCGGAGGAACTGCTCTGTTGGTTCTACTGGTTGGAGTTGGAATTTTGCTTAATGTGTCAAGGGCAGGTTCAAAGGTTTAGAGCTTGAAAAATAATTATAATTTTGGCTATGTAAAATTTCTTTTCAAACGTGGTTACATACACCAAATATTAACCCTTGCCTTTGAAAAAACATTTTTATTGCCAAAATTTAATTCTTTTCCCAACTTAATAAATCGAATAAAGAAAGGTGTAAGAAATGAGAGTAGTAATTGCTGCGGCTGGAACTGGAGGACATATAAACCCGGGAATAGCTATTGCCAATAAAATAATGGAGAAAGAACCACAATCAAAAATAATTTTCATAGGAACTGGTAGAGGATTAGAAAAAGATTTAGTACCAAGAGCAGGCTATGAGCTAAAAACAGTTGAAGCTTATGGAATTAATAGAAAAATTAATTTAGATAATATTAAAAGATTTTGCAAAACCATAAAGGCTGTTGGTCAAGCTAAAAAGATATTAAAAGAATTTAAGCCTGATATAGTCATTGGTACAGGCGGATATATATGTGTTTCTGTTTGTATGGCAGCAAGTAAGCTTAAAATTCCAATAGTATTGCATGAAAGCAATGCTTTTCCAGGAGTAGCTGTAAAGGTAATGGCTAAAAAAGCAGATGAAATATTGTTAGGTTTCGAAGAAGCAAAAGAAAGAATTCCAAATGCAAGAAAAATAGTTGTTACTGGAACACCAACGAAAGTAAATTCAAATAGATTAAGTGATGAGCAAAAATATAACTTGAAACAGGAAATGAAATTGAAACAAGATTTACCAGTAATATTATTCTTTGGTGGAAGCCAAGGTGCACAGAGCATAAATAATGCAATATTAGGAATAATAGAAAACAAACTTAATGAAAAGTACCAAATAGTTTGGGCTGTAGGACCAGGAAACTATGATGAGGTAAAAGAAAAACTAAAAATTAAGAATATATATATTGATAATATAGAGAATACAAAAATATTACCATACATATATAATATGCAAGAGGTTATGGAAATGTCAGATTTAGTTGTGTGCAGAAGCGGAGCAATGACTATTACAGAGATTGCTACGATAGGAAAACCTGCAATATTTATTCCATATCCATTTGCAACAGAAAACCATCAAGAATACAATGCAAAAGTATTGGAAAAAGTTGGTGCTGCAAAAATTATATTAGATAAAGAATTAAATTTTACAAAATTAAATAACACGATAAATAATATTATAAAAGACACGGAAACCTTGAAAACAATGGGAAAATCGGCAAAAAAAGTCGCAAGAGCTGATGTAGAGGAAAACATATACAAGGAGATTTGTCGAATTGTGTCGAAACATGAAACACGAAATAACTTGCCACCAGAATAATCTGGTGGTATTATATTTTTTTAAAGGGGATAAGTAATTGTAAAAATTTCAAAATTTTAATAGCATATGTACTACTATTTGATAATAGAAGTATTATCAAATATTTTCATTTATCAAAATAACTAATTTTACAATTCTAAATTTTCCTCTAGGAAAGGTTGTGATTTAACATGAAAAAACTATTTGGAGAAGCTAATATTAATGTAGAAAATTTTAATGAAGCAGAAAGAAAACAAAAAATAAAGGTAAAATATTACAAGCTGACCGCCTCAGAAGTAAAAGAAGATGAGAAAAAATTTGGAATTGCATTAGTAAAAGAAGAAAATGATGGAAAGAAAGATGTTATAACAGAAAAGATAATATAAAGCAACTTATCAAATAATGAAAATTTAATAGATAATTTATTAAAAATACTCGTAAATTACCAAGTAACACCAATTGCAACAGGAGATATAATATCAGATTTTAAGAAATGTCCAGAATTAATTTTTAGTATGACAAAGTAAAAAATGTGGATATGTGTTTAAATTCGCTTGAAAAAATTGCGGATATGTGAAAAGATTTGAAATCTATTGAAAATTAACGCTTCAAAAACTTGAAAATTAAATAAAATTACGCTACAATATATTGACGAAATTAAATTTGAAGAAAGGGTTAATCAATAATTATAGATTTTCTATAAGACTGATTATACGAAAAAGTTAATGGCAGATAAATTAATTATTGTTGAGTCGCCTGCAAAGGCTAATACTATAAAAAAATTCTTAGGTGGAAATACGAAAGTAGTTGCATCTATGGGGCATATAAGGGATTTACCAAAATCTAAGCTTGGAGTTAATATTGAAAATGATTTCGAGCCAGAGTACATAAATATTAGGGGAAAGGGAGATTTAATAAAATCTTTGAAGAAAGATGCAAAGAGTGCAAAAACTGTGTATCTTGCAACCGACCCTGATCGTGAAGGAGAAGCTATTGCTTGGCATTTGGCTCATATTTTGGAAATTCCAGAAGATAGTGTATGTAGAGTTACTTTTAATGAAATAACAAAAGAAACTGTACAACAATCTATAAAAAAACCAAGAAAAATAGATATGAATTTAACAAATGCACAACAGGCAAGACGTGTGCTTGATAGAATTGTGGGTTATAAAATAAGCCCATTATTATGGAAAAAGGTAAAACCAGGGCTATCTGCAGGAAGAGTTCAATCTGTTGCAGTAAAGCTAATTGTAGATAGAGAAAATGAGATAAGAAACTTTGTACCAGAGGAATATTGGAACATTTATGCTATCTTATTAGATGAAAAGTCTAACAAGGAATTTGAGGCTAGATTGTATGGCAAGGGAAGCAAGAAAATAGAATTACACAAAAAAGAAGAAGTTGATGAAATTCTAGAAAATATCAAAGGCGGAAAATACATTGTAACAGATGTGAAAAGAGGAGAGAAGAAAAGAACTCCTGCACCACCATTTACAACAAGTACTATGCAACAAGAAGCTTCAAGAAAATTAGGGTTTACACTAAAAAAGACAATGTCTGTTGCACAAGGATTATATGAAGGTGTAAAAATTCCTGAAAAAGGTAGTGTAGGATTAATTACTTACATGAGAACAGACTCTACAAGAATTTCTGAAGAGGCAAGAGCTGCCGCAAAAGAGCAAATAAGCAAAACTTATGGAAGCGAATACTACGAAAACAGGTATTACAAAAAGAGTAGTGAGGCACAAGATGCTCACGAAGGTATACGTCCAACATATATTTATATAACGCCAGAAAGCATAAAAGATTCACTTACAACAGACCAATACAAATTATATAGATTGATATACAACAGATTTTTAGCAAGCCAAATGTCAGCTGCAGTATATGATACAATAAATGTTGATATTAAAGTAAACGATTATATATTCAAGGCAAGTGGTCAAAACTTAAAATTTAAAGGTTTTATGACTCTATATGTAGAAGGAAACGACAATGGACAAGAGGAAGAAGATTCAACATCAATTCCAGCATTAGAGGCAAATCAGGAAGTTAAAAAGAAAAAATTGAATGCAAAACAAAGTTTTACAGAACCACCTGCAAGATATACAGAGGCAAGTTTAGTAAAAGAGCTAGAGGCTAAAGGGATAGGTAGACCAAGTACATATTCTCCAACAATTACAACAATATTAGAAAGAAGATATATAGAAAAAGAGAAGAAACAATTAGTTCCAACAGAACTCGGAGAGGTTGTAAACAAATTATTAACAGAAAACTTTGGAGATATAGTAGACGTTGAATTTACTGCTAAGGTAGAAAATGAATTTGATGAAGTTGCATCTGGAAAAGAAGAATGGAAACAAATATTGCGTGATTTCTATCCACCATTTGAAAATGAGCTTGAAAAAGTTGATAAAGAGCTAGAACATGTAAAACTAGAAGACGAAGTTTCAGACGTACAGTGTGATAAATGTGGAAGAATGATGGTAGTGAAAATGGGAAGATTCGGCAAGTTTTTAGCATGCCCTGGTTACCCAGAGTGCAAAAATGTAAAACCATTCGTTGTAACTATAGATGAACCATGCCCAGTATGTGGTGGAAAAGTTCAAGTTAGAAAAACAAAGAGAAGAAGAAACTACTATATATGCGAGAATAATCCAAAGAGCTGTAATTACATATCTTGGAACAAGCCTAAAAAAGGAGAGGTTTGGACTCCAGAAGAAGTAAAAGAAGAAGGCAGTACAACCACAAAAAGAGCACGTAAAATAACGAAAACAACTACTAAGAAAACAACAGCAAAAAAGAAAACTACAAAAAAGGCTACAACGAAGAAGGTAACTGCCAAGAAAAAAGAATAAGATTTTAATAAAAGCATCACAGTCTATATTATATTTTTTTAATGTAATAAGAATGTGGTGCAATTTATTTGTATAAAGCAAATCTTGATTTATGTAAAGTTGTTTGATATAATATAGAAAGTAGGCAGTTTTATTCCTAATTAAATAATTTTATAAGGAGGTATTTTTCTTATGGCGGCTACTACATCAGAGCGTGTTTTCATCATGAAGCAGAACTTTATGATGTGGCACGAGAAAGGGTATACGATACCTGAAATTGCCGAAATGCACAACTTGTCTTTTAGTTGTGTATATAGGCATCTTCAGGAAATCGCAGATGAGAACAACACAACTAGAGAGGAACTCCTGAAACTTGTTCGGACTGCAAAAGGAGACCGTGAATGGGAAAGAGAGTCAAAAAAAGTTATAATTGACGTTGATAAAATGAATGTGGAATTTGAAAAATCCATTGCAGTTATTGACGAAATTATAAACAGAATTGATGAAATCATTCTCAAGGAGGAAAATGAGTAATGAAAAAAATGACAGCAAAAGACCTTCACATTGCTGTGAAAAACAAAGCAACAGAAGCGGGACTCATGGTCCGGTATGGCATCGACAGTGCAGAAGAACTGTATGATGTTATGAGCAGAGTGGCTCCGGGAAATCTGGAATACTTTAAAAAAGAAATAAAGAAAAACCAGAAAAACCGAGCACGCAAAGAAGACAAAAAAGAAGGGGAAAGCATTGAAGTTCAAGCCAATAATGCGCAGAACAAAATGATTGATGAATTGACGGAAAACATTTACGAGCAGACTGAATTGCAAAGTTCAGAGACCTTGCCGGCATTCTCATCATCAAGTGAAAGTATAACAATTGGTGAAGAAAGCACTACAGAAGAACAGGATAGTACCGAAGGCAAGCAATCTTTACAGGAATTGTTGGATGCTGAGAAGTTTTTAAGCGATAACTGTATTGCGTTGGAAAATGAACACAATGCTTTATTGACCGCAAGAAAGAAAGACGTGCAAACGCTTTCGGAAATTCAAAGTGTATTAGAAGAGCTCCAACGTTTGTTGAAAGCAAATCAGAGTAGGATGAATACTGTTTTGTGGCAGATTATAACAGCAAGGCTGAGCAGATGATAAAAACTTCATCCGAAATCAAGGCTTGTAAGGAAATGCTAGCTGATACACGCGCGCAAATTGAAGAAGCCAAAAAGCTCAAGATTTCCGTCTTTGCAGATGGTATTATCGAATGCGATAACGGAAAGCTGGAGTATCCCGCTGAAACCGAGGTTCAACAGCTGATTTCTATCCTGGTTCTGCTGAAAGAAGCAGAAGAACTTACTGTTAGGCAGATCAAGACAGCTGCATATCTTATATTGGTGGTTAAAGGTATTGACCAAAAATATGAGCTTGAATTTGACAACGATTTGGTTAAAAAGCTGTATGAGGCTGCAATCGCATAACCCATAACGTAGAGCGCCAAACTCTTTTGCAAAAGAGTGCGCCCCAGGATGTTTCCTGGGGCGCATTTTAAAATTAAGATTGAAAAAATTTTTCTTGGAAAAATCCACCATACTCGTTGCAGAAACCTTAAAAAAGGTATATAATAGATAACCAGTGAAATGGGGAGATTTATTGATGGAAAGTAATATTATAGATAAACAAATATATGAAGATTTAATAAGTCAGGTTGACTCAAAGAAGCTAGATTTGGCTTTAAAATTAATGCAAAATAAGGCTATTGAGATAAATAAGATTACATATGATAATAAGCAGAACTTTGAAGTTCATTCAATCGTAAAAGATGAGAAGAATGATGACGAAATTATTGTAAAGGAAAAATATAAAGTTTATATTAAGGTCGCAGAAGGTGAAATTGAAAATTTATCGTGTACATGTGACGGTTATAAGGAAAATTATTGTGCATGTGAACATATTATTGCAACTGTTAAAGAATTTGCGAGTAACTCTGACTATGTAAGAATTTTTTCTGGAGAGAAAAAAGAGACCAAAAGTAATGATACATTCAAAGAACGAGGAGAAAATTATAAGGTTTTCAATCAACTGGTAAATGAATTTTACAGAATTAATGAAGAAGAGGAAGAGCAAAATATATCTTCAGGCAAGGAGGAAGGATTCGTCCATATTGAGCCTAAGATTATATGCAGCAGAACAAATAATAGCTTGAAATTGGAAATAAAGCTTTCTAAAAAAGATGAGAAGCAGAGCTATAAGGTAAAGTCTTTACCAGAATTTTATGATAGATTTGCAAGTGGAGAAAAGTATAAATATGGAGCAAAGCTTGAGTTTGCACACACAAGAGAAAAATTTGTGGAAGAAGACAGAAATCTTTTAGATTTCATACTTAAATATTCAGAAATAATAAAATATGCTAATGAATCGTCTACAGGATATGATTATTACACCAAAAGAATGGGAGAAGATGCAATAGTTATTTCTAACACGGGGTTGGATGATTTATTTGAATGCCTGAAAAATAGAGCAATTTCAATGGAAGACCAGTTTGGAACTGATGCTGTTGTTTTGGTACCAAATGAACCAGACATTAAGTTTAAACTAGAGGAAAATGATGAAGGAGAATACAAAATAACCGTAAATGTTGATATATATGCGTATATGGTTTACGAGGGTAGAAAATATACATATTTAATGCTAGATAAGAAATTGTATAGATGCTCAAAAAAATACAGCAATACTGTTATTAAAATGTTGGAAGTATTTAGAAAGAACTTTACAAAAGAAATTTTGCTTCCAGAGAGTCAGTTGTCTAATTTCTTCTCTATAGTACAACCAAGCATAAAAAATAGTGTTAATATTGGAGAAAATGAGTACAAGAAAGTTGAAAAATACATTCCTGCAGAGCTATATGCAAAGTTATATTTGGACTACAATGATTTAAATTATGTGCTAGCTGATATTAGATTTATATACGGCGATGTAGAGATAAATCCGCTAGATTCTAAGAAACAAGAAGAGGTACTTTCTAGAAATACAATAAAAGAAAGCAAATTAATTAACATGTTTGTTAAGAGTGGATTCATGTTAGACCAAAAGAACAATAGATTGATTCTTGCAAATGATGACAAAATATATGAATTTTTGACTAATGATATGGATTCATATATGAAGAATTTTGAAGTGCTTGCAACAGATAATTTTAAGGCAAAAGAAGTTAGAAGCACATCTGCTGTAAATTTGGGTGTAAGAGTAGAAAATAATTTGCTAGACATAGATTTTTCTAGTCTGGATTTCGACCCAGCAGAGCTTCAAGAAATAATGAAACAGTACAAATTAAAGAAAAGATACCATAGATTAAAAGATGGTAGCTTCGTGAATTTGGAAGATAATGATACTATTAAATTTATAGAAAGTATAACCGAAGATATTGATGTTGATTACAGTCAAATAAAGAACAATACTTTACAATTACCAATGTACAGGGCTCTTTATTTAGATAAGATTTTGGAGAGGAATAGCTTTATTCATGTCGCAAAAGATGAGAGCTACAAGAATTTAGTTGAAAATATCGATGTAAAAGAGATAGAAGGAAACATGGAGGTGCCAAAGAACCTGAATGCTAGCCTCAGAAAATACCAAAAGGTAGGCGTACAATGGTTACGTATGCTTGATTACTATGGATTAGGTGGAATTTTGGCAGATGATATGGGTCTTGGAAAAACTGTACAGCTATTGTGTGTAATCTGTGCATATAAAGATAATGGAGGAAAGAAACCATGCTTAGTAGTATGCCCAAGTTCATTATGCTTAAACTGGCAGAATGAAGCGGAAAAATTTACGATAGGAATGAAATCAATAGTAGTACATGGAACACTAGAAGAAAGAAAAAATCAAATTGCATCAATACCAAATTATGATATAGTAATAACCTCATATGAATTATTGAAGAGAGATATAGAAGAATATAAAAAATATGACTTTAAATTTAAGTACATAATTGCAGATGAGGCACAATACATAAAAAATAATAATACACAAAATGCAAAGGCAATTAAGAATATATCAGCAGAAACAAGGTTTGCACTAACTGGAACGCCAATAGAAAACTCTTTGTCTGAGCTATGGTCAATATTTGATTTTATAATGCCTGGTTACTTATTTGGATACAGAAAATTCAAAGAGCTTTATGAAACGCCAATAATAAAAGAGGGCAATGAAGTGGCAATGAACAAATTGAAAAAATTGATAGAGCCATTTGTCTTAAGAAGAATAAAAGGTGAAGTCTTAACAGAGCTACCAGATAAAATGATATCTGTTCTAAATAGCCAGATGGTGGACGAGCAAAGAGATATTTATTTGTCTTATTTAGCAAAGGCAAAGAAAAATGCAATGGAAGAAATACAAGAAAACGGAATAGAGAAGAGCCAAATAAAAATACTTGCACTATTAACAAGATTAAGACAAATATGTTGCCACCCAAGTCTATTTATAGACAACTACAAGGGCGAAAGCGGCAAGCTAAACCAATGTATAGAAATAGTAAAAGATGCAATACAGTCAGGACACAAAATACTACTATTTTCAGGCTATACAGCGATGTTTGAGATAATAGAAAAAGAACTACAAAAAGAGAATATAGAATTCTTAAAATTAACAGGACAAACCAAAGTATCTGAAAGAATAAATTTAGTAGATGAATTTAACAGCAATCCAAACAAAAAATTATTCTTAATCTCTTTAAAAGCCGGTGGAACTGGTCTAAACTTAGTCGGAGCAGATGTGGTAATACACTATGACCCATGGTGGAATTTATCTGCAGAAAATCAGGCTACAGATAGAACTTACAGAATAGGACAAAAGAGAAACGTACAAGTATATAAATTAATAACAAAAAACTCAATAGAAGAGAAAATATATGAACTACAAAAAAGAAAAGAAACTTTGATTGATAGCATGCTTTCAACAAACCAAACATTTATAAGCAAGCTTTCAAAAGAAGACATAATGAATTTGTTTGAATAATTTCGCCCTTGGTCGGAGCACATTCGGACTCCTCAAAAGGCGGGCTCGACCTTATTTTTCAAAATGAAATTGTTCTCATACATTAATATAATAGCTTTTAGATAAATTTATACTAATAAATGATGAAAGGATTTAATATGAATGATTTTATAACTGTTGTTGGTGGCGGATTAGCTGGTTCTGAGGCAACATACCAAATTGCTAAAAGAGGCATAAAAGTTAGATTGTACGAGATGAAGCCTAATAACTTTTCGCCGGCACATTCGAATAATAATTTAGCAGAGATTGTTTGTAGCAATTCTTTTAAGTCTAATTTGCATACGAATGCTTGTGGACTTTTAAAGGAAGAGCTAAGAAATTTGGATTCTCTTCTAATTAAAATTGCTGATGAAACTGCTGTACCAGCTGGGCAGGCTCTAGCTGTTGATAGAGAAGTGTTTTCTAAAAAGGTTACAGAAACTTTAGAAAACATGGAAAATGTAGAAATAATAAGGCAAGAAGTTGGAAAAGATGGGCTATCAATAGAGAATATTGCGAAAGATGGAATTGTTATAATTGCAACAGGTCCGCTTACTTCTGATGCATTATCTAAGCAAATTTTAGAACTTACCGGAGAAGAGGATTTACACTTTTATGATGCAGTAGCACCAATAATATTTAAAGACAGCATCAACATGAATATTGCTTTTTATGGCAACAGATATGAGCAAGAAAGAGCAAAAGATGAAGATATAGAAGAATGGAAGAAAAAGCAGAAAAATGATGGAGATGTAAGCTATATAAATCTTCCGATGAACAAAGAAGAATATGAAAATTTCTGGAATGAATTAGTTAATGCAGAAGTTGTGGAATTACATCAATTTGAAAAGAGAGAAATATTCGAAGGGTGTATGCCAGTTGAAGTAATGGCAAAGAGAGGAATAGATACATTAAGATATGGACCATTAAAACCAATGGGATTTACAGATCCACGTACAGGTTATAGACCATATGCATTAGTCCAGCTAAGGCAAGACAATAAAGATGCAACAATTTATAATATTGTTGGGTTCCAAACAAATTTAAAATTTGGCGAACAAAAACGTGTATTTAGTATGATACCAGGTTTAGAAAATGCTGAATTTGCAAAGTATGGAGTAATGCATAGAAATACTTTCATAAATTCTACAAAATTATTAGATAGAACCTATCAATTAAAGAAAAACAAAAACATATATTTTGCGGGACAAATTACAGGAGTAGAAGGATATGTAGAATCTATTTCATCTGGATTAGTTGCCGGAATAAATGCTGTAAAACAATTAAAACAAGAAGAGAAAATTGAGTTTTCTGAATATACAATGATAGGAGCATTAGCTCAATATATATCGACGCCAAATGAAAAATTTCAACCCATGAATGCAAATTACGGGATTTTACCAGAGCTAGATGGAAAAAAGATATCAGATAAAAAATTGAAATATGGAAAATTATCAGATAGAGCATTAGAAAAATTAAATGGACAAAATATTGCAAAAATATAACAAAATATTACATTTTTGTTAAAGTAGATACAATTTTTTTTCTTTATGTTATATTTATTATTGTAAACAATAAACGGCATACATAAAACGTTGAAAAAATACTTATATTGTGATATAATAGAAAAAGTGATATTAATAACGAAATTGATGGAGGAAAAGTATGGAAGAAGAATTAAAAAGACTACTTACTGAAAGAGATAATTTAACAAGAAGAATTCAAAGACAAGAAGATTTAAAAAAAGCCCAATTAGAAGCTGCAAATAGAGATTTTGATGTGTATGCGGCAAATCTGACTCAGGCTCAAGTTAGACAATTCAACATTGCAAAAGAGGAGGTTGAGAAAAAAGCTGATCAACAAATAAATGAAACAAAGCAACAATTAGATATTGTTGAAGGGCAAATTGGCCTAGAAATAAGAAAAATAAGAGATGGTCTTTTAAGGGAAGAAGAGATATTAAATAAAAATATTGAAGATGCTAAGGAAAAATTAGCTAAAGCAACTGATGAATATTATAAAGTATCTGCTGAAAAAATACGTTCATTCCGTCAAGATGGTATAGTTGTAGATGATAGTAAAGAACTTGAAGCACAAGAAGCAGCAAAGGCCGATGTGGATAAAGCAGAGAATGAGCTTAAAGACTATAAAGCAAGAATGGAAAAAATAAGTCAGTTCTTTGGAACAATAAGTATAAAAGATACTCCTTCAGATAAAATCTTAGAAATAATGGGAATAGAAGAGAATAAAGAAGAAAATAAAAAAGAAGATAAAAAAGAAGATAAAAAAGAAGATAAAGAAGAAGATAAAAAAGAAGATAAAAAAGAAGATAAAGAAGAAGATAAAAAAGAAGATAAAAAAGAAGATAAAGAAGAA
>OGOP01000054.1_pt1 | contig 97501 bp, 98 predicted proteins | sample 1552591 | NCBI WGS metagenome assembly OGOP01 (sample SAMEA2580120, study PRJEB22360) | human gut metagenome | biome: human gut; feature: human-associated habitat; material: faeces | place: Denmark | collected 2008/2010 | reverse complement strand
AAAGTTCAATGCCAGAGTTTTGCTGGCATGCTCTCTCAAGATTCCGAGAGATCATAAAACTCTTAAGAGTCTTAAGACACTTAAGGTTATTTAGAATTATCTCATGAACGAATTGGATTTTCTATCCACCTTCTTATTTGACGCTTACAGTACAACTTTGAGCGTTGCCATTCTGCAATCGGTAATGTTCCTCCAGCATCGTTGTATTATCCAGCAATGCTTTATGAAGCTGCTAAAAAAGTAGCCTAATTGGAATTTGTCATTGGGAGGCTTCTATCCTCCTACAACCATGCATATCGGTTCATTATAAAAATCTTTGATTTTTGTCTTGACAACTGAGCCATTATACGCTTTTATTGACAGTCATGTAGTAGAAAGAAAAAAGATGTTTCCGTCATATATTTCTAGTTCTCTTGGTATATATGATGAAAATTTTCCAATTCAATATGTGATAAAATCTAGGCATGGCAAGAATGTAAAATGTTATAATCAATTAGAAAAAGAAATTTTATTCAAACGTAATAGCATGTTTCTGATAACAAAAGTACAAGGGAACACAATATGGATGGAGGAGATATAATGAGCAAACCGTATTCAGACAGAAGGTGGTGGGATAACCCGATGCCAATTGATAGTTTGTGCGCAACCTGCAAGTATGACAGGGGATTTTTGAAGTGTGATAAATATCCCGATGGTATACCGCGAGAAATTACTAATAAATCATTCCCAGAACCAGGGAAAGAGGTTGATAAAACGTATTGCGAATATCGCAAAGAAAACTGAAAAGCTTGAAAGGCTACAAATTTTTAGAGTATTAAAAGGCGTCCGAGTTTTAGAAATATGTAATTCAGAATGAAATAAAACATGGACATGATATAAAAGGTTTGAAAGTAACATTGAAAGAGTTGTAAAAATGGAGTAGATTTGGAGGTGTTCTAATATGGCTACTGAAATTACTTATGAATCAATATGCGAAAAACTTGGTTTTGATGTTGACACTTATGAGCCAACTTTGAGTGATACCGAAGATGATTCGATGGAAAGTCCGTTTAGAAGTCTATCTCTTGAGGAATTGAATTTTTTGACAGATAGAATAGAAAATAGAAGAGAAAGAGAGGAGACTCCTAAATAATCTGTCATTACTTTTTATAAAAGAGGGAAAATTGGCATCAGGTAATGCTACTATTAAAGGTGTAAAGATGTATTGAAAAATAGTAGAAAGTGTCTCGATACAAAACATATGTACCTGTATGATGATGCATTAAAAGTGAAATGACAGAATATATAAAAAAGCTCTTGACGATTCACACAAATCGTATTATAATGCTCAACACTCTTCATAAGGATTGTTAGATTAATCTGAAGAGTATGAAGAGAATTTACAAGAGGTGAAAAGAAAGTATGACATTTTATCAGGAGTTACAGTTAAGTTCTACAGGGTCTAAACAATTGATTAAAAGTACAACAGAGAAGAAAGAAAAGATACGTCATATCTTGATTTACAATTTTAAAGTATATCTTGTGATGGCGTTTTGTGTTGCTGTGGTTTCATTATATAGTAAGCTTTTAGGAACGGAAAACAGCGTGGTTGGAGTGACTGTATTATTAGCGGTGCTGGTACTTCGTCAGGCTGATTTTGGTATTAAAACGACACATGGGTTAGGGTGCATTGCTGGTATTTTCGCGATTCTAATCATGGGGCCGAGAATGACAAATATGCTATCACCAATTGCGGCATTTGTGTTAAATATAGTTTGTATTATGTTGTTGATGATTTTAGGATGTCACAATGTGATTATGTACAACCATTCCACCTTTGTTTTAGGGTATTTGTTGTTGCAGGGATATGATGTGACGGGACAGGCATACATATTGAGAGTGATAGGTTTACTGGTAGGAATGGGAATTTGTATGGTGATTTTTTACTGCAAACAGAAAAATAGACCGTATCGTCGGAGCTTTTTAGATTTATTTCGAGAATTTGATATTACCTCTTTGCGAAACAGATGGTATATCAAGTTGACGTTTATTGTATCCAGTGCGATGTTAATTATGTCTCTTTTAAATTTGCCAAGAGCAATGTGGGCAGGAATTTCCTGTATGTCAGTTTGCCTTCCTTTTGCAAATGATTGTACTGAAAGGGCAGGAAAAAGAGGCTTGTTTAATATTGTAGGATGTTTGTTGTTTATTGGGTTATATACGTTTCTTCCAACGTCTATGTATCCGTACATTGGAATGATTGGTGGAATTGGAGTTGGATATTCAGCAGGATATGCCTGGCAGACGGCATTTAATACATTTGGTGCATTATCCATTGCATCTGGTTTATTTGGTATGCATGGTGCTGTGTTACTTCGTATGGGTGTGAATGTTTGTAGTGCATGTTATACGTTGGTTTGTGTTAAATTTTTGGATTGGATATCAAACTATGCTGGTTCTTGGAGAAGGGTAACAGAGTAGAAAATTTAAAAAAAGGACGTTTCTTTATTAAACTAAAATGTTTGACTATTATTTTTGTAAATAGAGGATGATTAAAAGCGATTAGGAAATCGGGTTTTGTAAAAATAGTCACTATTTCATTGTGATTATAGCCCGCTTTCCTTTTTGATTCGATTTTATTTTACAGATATGTTACAATTTTAGCAGGCTAAAATAAAAGGTGAGAAGGTTAGGGGAGGTTCGGTTTTGTATTTAGTTTCCTTATATTTTGATAAACAGACAGATTATATATTAAGTAATTTGATGAAACAGATAGCAAGAAAAAGTGGAAATAGTTATATGCTGGAACGACAAATACCGCCACACTTAACAATTGGAATGGTAAGGCAGGGAAAAGAAACGGATTTGTTGCAACACTTAGATAGGTGTGTTAAGTATTGGAATCGTACAGAGATTGCTATTGTTTCAATCGGTTGTTTTAAACCGCATGTATTATTTTTGGCAACCGTGTTGAACAGAGCATTGCACGAAATGTGTGTAGATGTAAACAAGGCATTTACAGAAGAGCAAAGCAGATACCAGCCATTTCATTGGTTGCCACATATTACGATGGCAAGAACGTTGAATGAACCACAGATGCAACAGGCATTTCATGTTTTACAGGCAAATTTTAATCCATTAAAGGGAACGATTACAGAGGTTGGATTATCAACAGGGAATCCATATCAGGATATAAAAAGATGGAAGTTATAGAGAAGCGAGGTAAGTACATTGAAAGAGAAGCAAATGGTAAGAATTATTAAAAAAAATGACGAGAGCTCAATGGAGTATCAGTTGGGAGATGTATTAGAAGTAGACAGTACTTGGTATGGTGGTGTGACGGTAAAAAGTAATAGTGGGATTTTAGTGCCATTAGATAAGGATGAATATGAAAGTGTAGAGGAAAAAGAAGAGAAGATAGAGCAAACAACAGAACAGTTACCGATAGAGCAGCGGGATTTAGTTGTAGGGGATATTGTTCGCCATTTTAAACGGGAATGGGTATCTGAAACTACTTCAGAATATTTATATAAAATTTTGGCATTTGCCAGTCATACAGAAACAGGAGAAAGATTAGTAATATACCAAGGACTGTACCCTCCTTTTAAGATTTGTGCCAGACCATATGATATGTTTATGAGTAAAGTAGACAAAAAGAAGTATCCAAATAGCAAGCAGCAATATAGATTTGAGAAATTTAATGAATAGTTATGTTGGCAGATCATTAGGATAACAGGGAAAGAAATGATAGATACAATAGAAATTGATTCCTATGTTTGTAGGATATATCGTACAAAAGAAAAACAAATACAAAATGTAATTTTCTGGTTTGAAAGTGTGGAACGGATAGATATAGCAGAGCAGATGTTTGAAAAGCTGAAAAGGGAAAAAGGACTTTCTGGTTTTGCTTTGGTTGTAGTTATGATTAAGGATTGGAATAAAGAATTGTCCCCTTGGAAAGCACCTGCAGTGTTTGGTTCGGAGGAGTTTTTGGGCGAGGGAGAGCAATTAAAGAATTGGTTATTAAAAATCGGTACGGCAAAGTTGTTGAAGGCATTATCTGTCTATGAAAGAAAACCAAAGTGTTATATTGGAGGCTATTCGTTAGCGGGATTGTTTGCTTTATGGGTTGCCTGTGAAAATGATTTTTTTGATGGTGTTGCCTGTTGTTCTGGCTCGCTTTGGTATCCGAGCTGGATGGAATATGCAAAAATGCATATACCGAAAGAAAGTACAAAAATATATTTGAGTCTAGGAAAAAAGGAAGAAAAGACACGAAATGCCATAATGAAAACGATTGGAGATTGTACACGAAATTTGGCTGCATTTTATAAAGAAAATGGACAAAGGGTTGTGTTAGAATGGAATAATGGCAATCATTTTTCGGATGTAGCAGAACGCTGTGCAAAGGGATGTGTTTGGCTATTAAAGGAAGGTGACAATTGAAATAGAGTTACAGGTATGTTAAAAATGCGTGTATGTTGGAATTATCTGGTGAATAGAAAGAAAAGTAGGAGAGAAATATGAGTTTGATGAAGCAGATTCCGAAAGATTTTTATCGGGTGTTTCGGACTAAAAATCGGGAATATTATTTTGCTATTCTTGTGGAATTGTATAAGGCAAATATGGAAGAATATTATACCTTTGGAATGACAAAAAATGAGTGTCGGGATGTGGTGAATGAGACGATGGCAAGTCTTAAAATTGTCTGGCAGGAAGATGAGGAAGAACAAGAGGAAACAGTGTCACAGGGGCAGCAAATGCAGATGCGTACACCTGCTGCCAGATGTCTTTCTAATTTGTTGAAATGGGGATGGCTTCAGGAAGACTATGATGATCAGTTGGACGAGGAAATCTATTCTTTTCCTGAATATAGTCAGATGTTTGTCGAGTTGCTTTGGCAGTTAGGGCTAGATAGTGATAGTCAGGAACGGGAGAGTATATTATCTATTTACAGTTTATTATACACATATTACATGGATAAGGACCGCAATAATGATATTATTAAAAATGCCTGGAAAACATCTCGTAGACTGACACAGCTTCTTACGAATATGCAGGATGGAATGCGAACGTATTTTGATCGATTATCCAAACAAAGTAACTTTCTTGGGATTCAGGAAGTATTATTACAGGAAATTAGTAATAGCGATAGCAAAAAATATGCCATGCTTACAACTACAGATAGTTTTTATCGTTATAAAGAGCAGGTGAAAGAACTGATTAGCCAGATTATTCGTGAGAATCAAGAAGAAAGCTTTCAATTACGCCAACAATGGATGCAGTTTACGCCAGAAACAAAAGAGGCACTTCGCGTAGAACGACAGATGAAAAGAAATGAAGAAACGAACGAGTATATGATAAGAATTGAGAGAGAGTTTGATCGAATTGAGGAAAAATATAATGGATTGATTGAGAAAAAGACGGAATTTGCAAAACGGGCTTTGGCAAGAGTACAATTCCTGTTACAAGAGGGAATGGAACAAAGCGAGAATACAGCTACGTTAATTAAAATGATAGGGGAAAGACCAGACGGAGAAGAGATTTTGAATACATTTCAGAAAGCATTACGTTTTTCTACCCCATTTACATTATTTACGGAAAAAGGTCTGTATCAGAAACGGGGAGCAACAGAAAAACAGTTTACACCAAAAGCGGTAGAAATGCAGTTAGAGGAAAAAGAAAATCTTACGGAATTTGTACCTAAGCCTTTGTATTCAGTAAAGGAATTGCAGGAATTTCGAGAAAAAAATACAAGTAATGGCAGATTTGCGGTGGATGAAACTACGGTTGAAAAAATAGAAGATTTAGAAAAATTGATGTTGTTATGGCAGCAGTTTACAGCGGATACGGAACAGGATGCAGAAGAAAAAGTTACATTGGGAGGCAACTTGAAAAAGACGATAGAGGGAGAAAACGAGGTTGCCTTTACACAATTGGTAATTAAGGAGGATTAGTATGTTCGCATATATGAATGAGGTCTCTCAGGCAGAACAGGATAAAATAAAAAAAGTGATTCAGGAATTGTTTCGACAGACTTGCATTTTAAAGATAAAATATAATCCAGAAACACTGATAGCAAAAGATAATGAAAAGTATTATATATGTAATAAGCACAGGGAATTTATAGCGGATTATCTGGAAATTTTAGGGTGTGAGTTACAACATGATTCCCAGGAGCATATTTTTCGTATTGTAGGAGAAGGTGTTCCAGTCTTGCGAATCAGTTTACATACAACAAAGATTTTATTGTTGCTTAAATTGATTTATCGGGAAAAAATGCTTGGAGAAGGATTACATGCAAGTGTGACAAATTTGAAAGAAATCCGAACGTATGGAGCAAATACAGGTTTATTGACAGGAAAATTCACAACCAGTGAATGGAGTGAGACCCTAAATTTGATGAAGCGACATCAGATATTGGAGATTCCAGGATCGGTGGCAAATGTAGAGGATGATACGCCTCTTTATATATACAGTACGATTAATATATATTGTCCATCCAGAGAAATTAATGATCTGATTGCACAATATAAAGAGGAAACAGAGGAAGGAGAGAGACTGGAGAATGAAGGCGAAGAAGGTATTCAGACGGTTATGTTTGACTAATTGGGGAGGCGTAGATCATACTATATTGGAATTTAATGAATATGTAAACCTCTTTAGTGGAAAAAGCGGTTCTGGAAAATCAACGGCCATGGATGCATTGCAGGTTATTCTATATGGAAGTGTTTCCTCAAATTTCTTAAATCGTGCAGCGGATGACAAGAAAAATAAACGTAGTGTATTCGGTTACTTGCGAGGTGAGCAAAAGGATGGAACTGCGAATCGAGAGAAACAAGACTTTTGTTCTGTAATTGCATTGGAAATTGAGGATGTGAGGACGCATACAAAAAATTGTGTTGGCTTTAATTTTGAAGTGCGAAGTAAGGATACAGAATTGAATAAATTTGTGTATTTTAGTCATACGGGAGATATGCCGGAAGGAGGATACCTTACGAAAGAGGGGATACCTTTTACCAATGCACAGATGCGGGAATTGATTGAAGAGAGAGAACGGTCCATAGGAAACCGAGGACGCGCAGAAATCAATCGAATTTATAATACAAAAGAGGCATATTTAGCCACTTTATATCAAAAAATACTGGGCGGTATAGATGGCAGACGTTTTGAAACTATGGAAAAAAGTGCGATAGCCTTGCAAATGTCCAATGGAACGGGACAATTTATTAAGGATTATATGTTCCCACAGGGTACAGGAGAAGCTATCACACAGCTTAGTGAGCAGTTGGGAGCATATCGTGATATTTGCGAGCGGATTGAGGATATAAAAAAACGAATCGGATTACTGGAAAATGTGCAAAAAGCAGGAATTAAACTTTCTACCGCAAAAGCAGAACAGGTGCATTATAGTAGTTTGATAAAATGTCTAAACATTGTGGATGCGAAGGATCACATTGCTGCCTGGCAAGCAGAAAAAGAAACGGTAGATGGGGAACTGATACAGTTAAAACAAGTACAAGAAAAGTTTCAAAAGCAGGAAGAAAGTATAAATGAACAGTGGACACAGGCAAAGGCAGATTTACAGTCCAGTGACCTTGGACATTATAAGGAACATTTGGAAGAATTGAACAGACGAAGTGAAATGCTTGCGGCAAATAACCGAAGATGGAGAACGGTTACGGAAGGGTTGAAGCAGTGGGGTGAAGATGACTATATCAATGATTATTTAAGTGGACAGGTGCTTAAAAAAATTGACCTTTTTCTTAAAGAGCAGGTAACAACAGAAAAATGCGTCGAATTGCGAGAAACCTTATTGGAAGAGAAAAAGCAATTGGAAAAAGAATTGGGAATGTTGCAGGAGGATTATCGGGAGATAAAGAAACAACTAGAAGAAAGACGCAGCATTGTAAATGACATGAAGCAGGACAGAAAACCATATGGGGCAAAACTGAAAAAAGCCCAAGCTGAGTTACAGGAGCATTTGCAATATGCCTGTGGAAAAGATGCTAAAGTTTTTGTGCTTGCGGATTTATTTGATATTCAGGATGCAGAATGGAAGAATGCAGTAGAAGGCTGTATGGGAAAACTTCGTTTTGCTCTTATCACAGAGCCAAAATATGCAGAAGAGGCGGCAAGACAGTTTCGCAAGCTATCCCGCCATGAAAATATTGATTTGATCAATGCAAAAGCATTGCAGGAATCGCAACCAAAGAGCAGAGAGAATTCTCTTTATGAAACGGTAATCTGTGAGAAGGATTATGTGGATGATTGTTTAAAACGGTTTTTAGGTAGCATTATCAAATGTCAGACAGAAGAAGAAATGATTGCGGCTGGAAATGCGATTACAAAAGACTGTTATTCCTATCATAATTTTATGTTCCGCCATTTACGAAAAAAGGATTATGAAATGGCATTTATCGGAACAAAAGTTTCAAAAGTCAAACTAGGGGAATATGAACGAGAGCTAGAAAAGATGGAAAAACGATTTGCAGCATTGGGTGAGCAAATTAGTCATATGAAGTTGATGTATGATTATGAAATGTTGGCAGAGAACCCTTTTGATTATATGGAATTTTCAAAAGCAGGAACTGAATTAGAAGAGACTATGGCAGAGATTGAAAAACTGCATACGGTCATTGATAATCTGGAAAAGGGAGAATTTCGCGAACTACAGCAGAGGGAAGAACAGCTTCATAAAGAATACAAAAATCTGCGGAAACAGAGCAGAGATTGTAATATAAGGATACAGGAAAAAACAGCACGCGTTGCAGGATTGGCGGCAGACATAAAAGGAAAAGAAGAAGAATTAAAGGAATTAGAGATCGGATATACGGAAAATACAAAAATAAAAGAAGAAATCCGACAAGAACGAGAAAAGGGAATTAGTGGCATCACACTAAACAACAGATGGATAAGAAAAATAAAAGAAGCAAGGGAGACAGAAGAGGAGGCAAAACAAGAGAGAACAATAGCCAGAGAAGAATATATTACAAATTATCCGAACTCAGAATTTACAGGATGGGAGCCGGATAATGAAAAGTATGATAGAAAACTGGTAGAATATCAGAAAAACTATGAACCACAGTATCAGGAAGAATTTGAAAAACAATGCAGTCTGATTTATAAAAGTCTACGGGACAATGTGATTGCCAAAATACATGGAGACATCAAAGCTGCGCATAGACATAAAGAGGAGATTAATCGTTTGCTCCGCGAAACAAACTTTGCAGACAGTTGTTATCAAATTGATATTGAGCCTGCGGATAATGCGGATGGACAATTTTACGATATGCTTATGGCAGAGGAATTAGATACCAAAAATCCAGATAATGATGGATTTGAGGGACAATTAAGTCTAGGGGAAAATGCATTTTATCAAAAATATGAGATGCAGATAAAGGCATTGATGGAAAAATTTATGCCTGCCAAAAACATAGATGAAGTGCAGTTGAAAAAGTATCAGGAGGAAATGAACAAATATGCAGACTATCGCACGTATCTGGCATTCCGAATGAATGAAATTGTTACGGATTCGGAAGGAAAAACTATACGCAAAAATTATGTAGATGAAATGGCAGGAAGAGATTCGGGCGGGGAAGGACAAAATCCAAAATATGTAGCCTTGCTTGCAGGTTTTGCCATGTTATATATGTCACAGACAAATCGAGATTCAAAAATAAAACTGGTATTGTTAGATGAAGCATTTTCTAAGATGGATCAGGAGCGAAGTGCAGTATGTTTACAATATGCTAGAAAGATGGATCTTCAGCTTATCGTTTGCGTTCCAGATGAACGCTTACAATCGCTGATTCGAAATGTAGACAGTGTTTATGGATTTCGAAGAAAAAACAATCGAATATCCATGATGCATATTGATAAAGGTTCTTACTTGAAAATGATGGAAGGGGAAGAAGAACATGAAACTATTACTGGTAGAGGATGATCAGGGGATCGTAGAAAATCTGACTGCCTTTTTAAAAGAGGAAGATTTTGAAGTAGAGGCGGTCAATGGACAAAAAGATGCAATTCGATGTTTAGAAGAAAAGAAATATGATTTAATGTTATTGGATGTATCTTTGGCAGATGGAAACGGATTTGCAGTTTGCGCAGCTGCAAAGGCTATTACGGATATTCCGGTTATATTTTTGACTGCCTCTGGTGACGAATATAGTGTTGTTACCGGGCTTGACATGGGAGCAGATGATTATATTGCAAAACCCTTTCGTCCTAGAGAACTGGTATCAAGAATGAAGAGTGTTCTGCGAAGATGTGGAAAGACAAATGCAGTCTTTGAAATTGGTAAACTTTCTGTAGATACCGTAAAAGGAACGGTGTTAAAAGCAGGAGAGGAGGTTTTCCTTTCTGCCTTAGAGTACCGCCTTCTTTTAATGTTTGTAAATCACAGAGGAGAAGTGTTGTCTAGAAATCGGTTGTTAGAGGAAATTTGGGACATTGCAGGAGAGTTTGTAAATGATAACACATTGACAGTATATATTAAACGATTGCGGGAGAAAATCGAAGATGATCCGCAAAAACCGATTTATATAAAGACCATACGAGGAATTGGGTATCGATTAGAGTAAGTTCTGCACAAAAACTCTCAGAGTAAATTGAGTTTCGTAGTCACCTATTAATAGTTGCCTAGAAAGGAGAAAAGAGTGAAAGTAACAACATTACTTAGAAATCCAGAAGTAAAGTGGAGTGTTGGTATTTATATTGCATTCGTATGTCTGACAACCATTACAGGTAGTTGTATATGGGGAATGAAAGTAGGACTTTTTGCCCTTTGTATATCTAGCATTAGTATAGGAATACATCTGTTTTTTTCGATCAGGAGATACAATGACCTTGCACAATTAGCAAATCAATTGGATGAGATTTTACATGGAAGTCGTCGGCAATTGTTACGTGAGGAGCAGGAAGGCGAATTATCGATTTTGAAAAATGAAGTGAGTAAAATGGTAATTCGATTACAGGAGCAGGCAGAGCATTTGCAAAAGGAAAAAGTATTTTTGGCAAATTCCATTGCGGATATTTCACATCAGATACGAACTCCTTTGACTTCTATCACATTGGTTGTTTCTTTGTTATCAGAGCCTAAGGTAACAGAAGAGCGAAGAAGGCAACTGTTACGAGAACTAAAGCAACTATTAAAACGAATTGATTGGTTGATCAACACATTGCTGAAAATTTCAAAACTGGATGCAGGGACCATACCTTTAAAAAGTGAGAAAATTAAAATGGTACATCTGTTAGAAAAAGCGAAAGAACCATTGGAAATTTCCATGGAATTAAGAGAAATTGCATGGAAGATTTCTGTAGATGAAAACATTGCATTTCAGGCAGACTTTGCTTGGACGTTAGAAGCAGTAGAAAATATATTAAAAAATTGTATGGAGCATACCCCAGAAGGTGGAGAGATTGTTGTAGAAGCGGTAGAAAATAAAATTTATACGGAATTAACCATTGCGGACAATGGAGAAGGTGTAGATGAAGAAGATTTACCACACATTTTTGAACGTTTTTATAAAGGAAAAAATGCGAGCAAGGAAAGTATTGGAATAGGTTTGGCTTTGGCAAAGACTATTATGTTGTCACAAGATGGAACGATATGTGCAGAGCGGAGAGCCGAAGGAGGCACACGCTTTATTTTAAGGTTTTATCATAGATGGTAACAAGAGGAAAGAACTGGATATGGAATAAAGGAAGAATTGACCGGGAATGTTATGCCTTTGGTAGACAGCCCGGTCAAAGTCATTTTTTGGAAAAATAGGAAGCGAACATACAGAAAATTAGAGAGATAGGAAAATAAAATTAGAAAGTGACAGTTTTGTCATTTTGCAGTCATGGTGATGTCACTTAAGATTGTTATACTAAAATAGCAGAACGGAAAGAAAGCGATTAGAATGAGGAGGATACTATGGAGATATTAAAAGTTGAAAATCTAAAAAAGGTATATGGAAAAGGTGAGAATCAGGTCGAGGCATTGGGCGGAGTATCTTTTTCGGTACAACAGGGAGAGTTTGTTGCTATTATTGGACCTTCTGGTTCAGGAAAGTCTACCTTACTTCATATTCTAGGAGGTGTAGATAGACCAACCGCTGGAACAGTATTGGTAAATGGAATTGATGTGTATAAGCAAAAGGAAGAACAACTTGCTATTTTTAGAAGAAGAGAAGTAGGGCTTATTTATCAGTTTTACAATTTGATTCCTGTTTTGAATGTGAAAGAAAATATTACATTACCTGTGTTAATGGATGGAAGAAAAGTGAATGAAGAAAGATTAGAGGAATTGATTGGTATTCTAAAATTAAAAGGACGGGAAAATAATCTGCCAAATCAGTTATCTGGAGGACAACAGCAGAGAGTATCCATTGGAAGAGCACTGATGAATGCACCTGCAGTTGTTCTGGCGGATGAACCGACAGGAAATTTGGATTCAAAAAATAGTCATGATATTATGAATTTATTAAGAGAGTCTAACAAGAAATATAATCAGACGTTGATTGTCATTACACATGACGACAATATTGCCTTACAGGCGGACCGTATTATTGCAATTGAGGATGGGAAGATTGTAAGAGATGAGGTGACACGCTAATGGGAGTATTTCAGAAATATACACTAGAAACATTAAAGAAGAACAAAGTAAGAACGTTTGTTACTATTATTGGTATTATTCTTTCTGTAGCTATGTTTACTGCAATTACAACCATTATTAGCAGTTTGCAGTCATATATGGTAAACGTGGCGATTGAGGATAATGGAAGCTGGTATATTTCCTTCAAAGATATCGATGGAAGTGACAAAGATATGCTTTTGAAAAGCAGTGAAATAAAGAAAAAAGTTTCACTGGAAGAAATTGGTTATGCTGAGTTGGATGAAGTAAAGTATGCAGAAAAACCATACGTGTACCTTGTTGGTGCAGATAAAAATTGCAAGGAGTTGTTGCCAATTCATTTAACGGAAGGAAGAATGCCTGAAAAAGAAGGAGAAATCCTATTACCAACACATTTACAGGCAAGTCTAAAGTCTCCTAATCAATTGGGTGACCAGGTAACTTTTCAAGTCGGACAACGTGTGGACAAACAGGGAGAAGTATTGACACAAAACAGTTCGTATGATGAAGAGAATGAAAAAATTGTAAAAAAAGAAGAAAAGAAATATACGGTAGTTGGTTTTTATGAACAACCATCTTTTGAGGGATATGATTCACCTGGATATACAGCAATTACAGTTCCAGAAAAGAATCCACAGCATTATTACGAGGTGTATGTCAGTCTTAAAAAAATAGGAAATACATTTCAATTTGAAGAGAAGCAGATAGAAAAAATGAAAAGTCCGATTGCACATTCTTTAACGAATACAGAATTGCTTCGCTATAGTGGAAATGTTAAAACTGGAACGATGAGAAATGCATTGTATTCCATGGCTGGAATTTTAATTGGAATTGTTATGCTTGGTGCGATTACGTTGATTTATAATGCGTTTTCTATTTCCGTAGGAGAGCGAACAAAACAATTCGGTTTATTGAAATCAATTGGAGCTACGAAACGCCAGATACGAAATTGTGTTCTTTTTGAAGCTTTTAGTTTATGTTGTATTAGTATTCCTTTGGGAATCGTTGCAGGAATTGGCGGGATTGGAACTACGTTGTATCTGTTGCGTGGTAAATTTAATTTGATTGTAGCAGAGGCATCCACTGTACCATTAAAGTTGGTAATTAGTTGGCAGGGAATCATTGTAGCGGTGATAGTCAGTGTGATTACAGTGTTTATTTCTGCACTTATTCCAGCAAGACGAACGATGCGGATGAATGCAATTGAAGCTATACGACAAAGTCAGGATATTAAAGTGAAACCAAGACAGGTAAAGGGCGGAAGATGGACCTATCGTTTATTTGGTTTTGAGGGAATGTTAGCATATAAATATTCCAAAAGAAATAAGAAACGTTATCGTGCAACTATTATTTCCTTATTTTTCAGTATTGTATTATTTATTTCTACAAGTACATTTTGCGAGTATTTGACTTCGTCTGTAGAGAATTTGGTAGATGATTATACATGTGAAATTACAGGTTATTCTTATAGTTCGGAAACGGAGATGAATCATCTTGATGTGGAGAAACAATTTCATCAAATAGAAAAACTGGATGGTGTGGATGATTGCGCATATATAATGGATGGTGGAAATATATCTGGATTAATTCTTAATAAAGATGATATTTATACGAAAGAGTATTTCCCCTATCTAAAAGCAATGGGTTTTGAGAAAACAGAAGAAGATTTTGCAAGGATTACATTGGTGTTTATGGAAGATAAGGAGTATCGTACCTACCTAAAAGAAAAGAAATTGGATGAAAGCACGTATATGGATACGAAAAATCCAGTTGCAGTTGTATACAACAATAAAAAATATTATGACGATACACAGAAAAAGTATATTACATTTGCACCATATCAATCTTCTGTAAAAGAACTGGAATTGGAAGTTCCAAAAGAGAAAAAAGGATATTCCCAGGAAGAAATTATTTATGATGATAACGGAAAGAAGCAATGCGAGTATTTTGATGAAGATTCTGGAGAAAGCATGACGCTTCCGTATAACAAAGAAAATGTAAAAAAAGTGAAAATTAAAATTGGTGCATTGGTGAATGGTTCTACACCAAGAATGATAAGTCGAAGCGAATATAGTAGTGGAAGTTATTGTCAATTGTTGTATCCATATAGTGCAAGGAATACTGTATTGGGTATGTTTTCAAAAAAGTGGAATCAGATGGGATCGCGCTTTATAACAAATTATTATATTTGGGCAAAGAATACAGACAAAGCTTGGGATTCGGTTGATAAGTACCAAGAGAAATGGAATAATAACAATGAAGATATAAGTGTTAATTTCTATAACCAGAAAGAAGAGATAGATACCAATCGAGCATTGTTGCTTGTTGTGCAGGTATTTGTATATGGTTTTGTTACGTTGATTAGTTTAATTGCAGTAGCGAATGTATTCCATACGATTTCAACCAACATTCAATTAAGAGGAAGAGAGTTCGCCATGCTAAAGTCAGTAGGTATGTCACAAAAAGGATTGTTACGGATGATGAAATATGAATGTTTACTATATGGAATCAAGAGTTTAGCGGTTGGTATTCCTGTATCAATTGGTGCGTCCTATTTGATTTCTAAGTCTGTAGGACAAGGCATAGAAATGGGTTATATATTCCCTGGAATGAGTATAGTAATTACGGTAATTGGTGTGTTTGGTATTGTATTTACTACTATGCTTTATGGTATGAATAAGCTCAAAAAAGAAAATGTCATGGATGCATTAAAGAAAGAAAATATTTAGTTCGGTTAAAAGTATTATTTTGTACTGCGTAGTATAAAATCACTGAAAATCCACAAAATAAGAAAGGCAGTTGTTTGAAAAAACAACAAAGGACAAAGGAGGAGAGAATTGGTTGTACGATTCTTTCCTTCTTTTATGTGGAGGATGTTATGAAAAAAAGAGATAATTTTTCAGGTACATTAGGATTTGTAATGGCTGCGGCAGGAAGTGCTGTTGGTTTGGGAAATATGTGGCGTTTTCCCTATTTGGCAGCAAAAGATCATGGCGGTGTATTTTTGCTTTGCTATATTATATTGACCATTACGTTTGGATTTACTTTGCTAACAACAGAGATTGCCATTGGAAGAAGAACAGGGCAAAGTCCCTTGACCGCATATGGAAAAATCAATAAAAAATGGGGATGGATTGGTACCTTAGCCTGTTTGGTTCCTATTCTCATATTTCCATATTATTGTGTGATTGGTGGTTGGGTAATGAAATATGTAACCGTTTATGTGACGGGACAGAGGCAGCAGGCGGTTGACAATGAGTATTTTGCTTCCTTTCTTAGACAGGGAAGTACACCAATTGTATTTATGGCTATTTTTCTTTTTATCACTTGGTTTATTGTATACAGAGGAGTAGACAAAGGAATAGAACGATTTAGTAAAATACTTATGCCAATATTGCTTGTTTTTGTATTATTTATTTCTGTGTATTCTTTGACCATTTCCTATACGGATGAATCTGGAATTACAAGAACAGGATTAGATGGTGCGAAATTTTATCTCCTTCCTGACTTTTCGACCATCACAGTAAAATCCTTTTTTGTCACGTTGATGGATGCCATGGGACAGTTGTTTTTTTCGATTAGTGTAGCAATGGGAATTATGATTACCTATGGCTCTTATGTAAAAAAAGATACAAATTTAATGAGCGCGATCAATCAAATAGAAATTTTTGATACATTTGTTGCTGTAGTAGCAGGTTTTATGATTGTTCCAGCAGTATATATTTTTATGGGAAGCGAAGGAATGGATGCTGGACCAGGATTGATGTTTGTTTCTTTACCGAAAGTATTTCATGCAATGGGAAAAATAGGAGGATGGATGGGAGGCATTTTCTTCATCATGGTAGTATTTGCAGCGATTACCTCCTCTGTATCTATGATGGAAGCGGTTGTTTCCAGTTTGATAGATCGATTTCGACTTTCAAGAAAAAAATCGGCTGCCATAGTAGGAGGATATGCTTTTATAGGTGCTGTGGTTGTTTGCTTGGGATATAATAAACTATACTTTAACGTATCACTTCCCAACGGAACACAGGGACAGATTTTAGAAGTATTAGATTATATTAGCAACTATTGTCTTATGCCTTTTGTTGCATTTTTTACCTGCATTTTAATTGGATGGGTGGCAGGACCAAAGGTGATTATGGAAGAAATCTGTTTCGGGGGATATAGCTTCAAACGAAAAAAATTATATATCGTGATGATTAAATATATTGCACCATTTTTGCTGTTTTTGTTATTGCTACAGTCCTTGGGACTATAAGCGAAGCCTTGCGATGATTTGTGCCAAATCCTCTGCGGAGTCTACCGTATCATGTAAAATCCATTGCATAAAAATATTGTAAAGAGCACCAGCATAAAAATAAAAAGGGTAAGAGCGAATACATTTATGCTCATCAAAGGCAGGCTGTTTTCGGATATAGTCGTTTAAAGCGTCTAGTAATAAACTGTCCATGCCTGCTTTATGAAGGCATAGGGCAAAGTGTTTATATTGCTGAAAAAACAGCAAGCTTTGTAAGATGTGTTCGTAGCTATGAAAGGAGTTGGCGTTATTTTGTTCTACCGTGTTCATATAGCGTTCTAAAATGTATTTCATATAATATTGCAAAATTTCTTCTTTAGAAGAAAAGTATCGGTAATAGGACATGCGAGAAACGCCAGCTTTTGCGACAAGGTCTTTTATATGAATTTCTTTTAAGTCTTTCTTTTCCATTAACTGAAGCAATGCTTCTGCGATGTATTGTTTTGCATCCTGTGCCATAGTAACCTCCCATTTTATAAGTTTTAACCGAATCAAGTAAGCCCCCTGCTTCAATTGCAAATATCCACTTGACTGCGTATTATTTTGGTTCATTTCTGTTGGTTATAGTATATATGGTTTTGAAATATAAAACAAGTAGTTTTAAAAACTACAATAATACAAAAAAGTGACAGAAGTGCCTGTTTTGTAAATTGATTTCTATCTGGTTATTAACTACAATATATGTAGTTTTTAAAACTACATTATGTAGAAAAAAGTAGAATATGGTAGTGCGAAAGATAGAAAGCAATTAGTAAGGCTTTTGATTTGTTTGATCGTTTAATAAAAACAATCGCAGAAAGGAATTAAAATGAAAGAATTAAGAATTGGGAACAAGGTAGCAAGACTTCCGATTATTCAGGGAGGAATGGGAGTTGGTGTCAGTCGTGGACGTTTAGCAGGTGCAGTAGCAAAGGAAGGAGGGATTGGCATTATATCCACTGCACAAATCGGATATGATTTGGAAGGGTTTGATAAGGATCAAGAAGGTTGCAATCTTAGAGCCATCAGAGAACATATTGCAATGGCAAAAGAGATGAGCAATGGTGGATTAGTCGGTGTAAATGTAATGGTAGCATTAAAACAATATCGGGAACATGTAAAGGAAGCTGTGAAGGCAGGTGCAGATGTTGTAATTTGTGGTGCGGGACTTCCTATGGATTTACCAGAATTGGTCGCAGGTAGTGATACAAAGATTGCGCCAATTGTATCTTCTGCCAGAGCGGCAAGATTACTATTACAGAAATGGAAAAGAAGATACGATTACATCGCAGATTTTTTAGTAATTGAGGGACCAAAGGCAGGTGGGCATCTTGGATTTACAAAAGAAGATGCAGTGAAAGATATAAATTTTGATGAAGAAATAAAGGCAATTATAGCAGTAGTAAGAGATATGGAAGAAAAATGCGATGCAAAAATTCCTGTTATCGTAGCAGGTGGAATTTTTGATAAGAGGGATATTGACCATGTTATTTCTCTTGGAGCGGACGGTGTACAGATTGCAAGTCGTTTTGTTGCAACCTATGAATGTGATGCTTCGGATGCATATAAACAGGCATATATAAACGCAAAGGCGGAAGATGTCCGTATTATACAAAGTCCGGTGGGAATGCCTGGTAGAGCAGTAAACAATGCCTTTTTGAAAAAGGTTGATGAAGGAAAGGTATGCGTAGATAAATGTTATAAATGTCTTGGAAAATGTAACCCCGCAGAGATTCCATACTGTATTACAAAAGCGCTTGTAAATGCAGTGAAAGGTGATTTGGATAATGGGTTAATTTTTTGTGGTGCAAATGTGGGGCGTATCAATACCATTGTCAGTGTGCATGAATTGATGGCAGAATTAACGGAAGAAATAGAAGTTGGCATTGCTGAAACAGAAAGAATTGCTGGATAAAATTGGATAGTGAAAAAATAAAAACGGCAGAATATAGCGTTGGGAGGATACTCCAGTTATATTTTGCCGTTTTGTTGTATTAAACGACTGAAACTGGTAAAGTGTGTTCCAGAATTAGTAGAAAAAATCAAAACAACAACATGCTGTTGATTTTGAACGTGGTTTGTATTATAATGTCGTTTAAAAGAGGAGACACAACATGCGAGATGAAATAAATATGGTATCAACTCATATAAAATTAATCAATGAGTTGATTGAAAAAAAGGCAAATCAAAAATTAAAAATCTATGGTATTACCGTATCACAAATACGGGTAGTAGTTGTTTTAAAAGCGGCAAAAAATGAGACTTGTTCTATGAAGGAGCTGGAAAAATCATTGAAATTGTCGCAGCAAAATATTGTAGGTTTGGTAAAACGGTTAGAAGAGAAAAAGGTTTTATATAGTTTTCCAGATAAAGAAGATAAACGAATAAAGCATGTTAAGTTGACCGATTCGGGAAATCAGTTATGTGATACGATTGCGTTCGAATTAAAAAAAATGGATGAGTGGATTTTAGAAGCGTTGACAGAGGAAGAAAAAGAGAATTTTTCTAGTTTGTTAAAGAAAATATATTCTCATGTGATGGGAGATTCGGAATATTCAAGTCAGATATTGAAAGAATAAAAGGTATAAGAGGGGGTATTATGGGAACAGAAAAAGAGATACATTATTATCAGACCTATACGGATGATTTTGTATTTAGCAAAAACCAGGATTTTCAATTACCAGAGGATTATTTATGGGTCAATGAAACAAAGGGACACCAGCTTTTAGAAAAAATTCTTTTAAAAGTTGCTGGTGTTTTTGCAAATATTTATTGCCGAGTATTTTTACATGCCAAAGTAGTGAACAAAAAAGTGTTACGGCAGTGCAAAGAGGAAGGAATATTTTTATTTGGAAATCATACACAGGAAGTAGGAGATGTATTTTTACCTAAGTTGTTATGCGGAGGCAAGCGATATTTTGCCATTGCATCAGCAGCAAATTTAGGGATTCCTGTGGTTGGAAAATTATTACCATGGTTGGGGGCGTTGCCGATACCAAATGATTTTAGAAAAATGAAAGATTTTAAGCAGGCAGTTTATAAACGAATAGAAGAAAAAAAGTGTATTGTGATTTATCCAGAGGCACATGTATGGCCATACTGTACTTGGATACGTCCGTTTCCTGCAACTTCTTTTCATTATCCTGTAGAAAGCAAAACGCCATCCTATGCGATGACTACGACATATCAAAAAAGAAAATGGGGAAAAAAGCCTAAGATTACAATATATGTAGATGGACCTTTCTATGCGGAGGAAGGATTATCAAAAAAACAGCAACGGGAAAAATTGAGAGATACTGTATATGGGGTAATGAAGGATAGAAGTCAAAATAGTAATTATGACTATATGATCTATAAACCAAAAGGGAGGGAATAGAAGAGTATGAACATTTTATATTGCGGAGATAAAAATATAGAAGATGGATTGATTCTTTCTGTATTGTCGCTCTTGAAAAATGTGAAAGAAGCATTATCTATTTACATTCTTACTATGCAGAGTGAGGACGTAGATTGTAGTTGTCAGGCAGTTACGGAAAGCACGATAGAGTATTTGAACCAAAAGGTGAAACAAAGCAATGTAGAGAGTTTTGTTAAGAAAATTGATATGACAAAATATTTTCAGGGGGATAAGCCACTTGCAAATTTAAAGACTCGTTTTACTCCTTTTTGTATGTTGCGACTTTATGCAGATTTGGTGGAGGAGCTTCCAGACCGTTTGCTTTATTTGGATAATGATGTGATTTGTAGAGGAGATTTAGAAAGTTTTTATTATCAGGATATGCATAATACAGAATTAGCGGGGGTATTGGATTACTACGGTTCTTGGTTTTTCAGAAAACAATTTTGGAAGAGAGATTATGTAAATTCAGGTGTATTGCTTTTAAATTTGGAAAGAATAAGAGAAACGAAATTATTTGAACAGTGTCGGAAAAGGTGTAGAGAAAAGAAGATGTTTATGCCAGATCAATCCGCTATCAATAAATATGCTGTGGAAAAAAAATTGCTTGCTCGCAGATATAATGAACAGAGAAAATTACATGCCAATACCGTATTACAGCATTTTACTACCAGTTTCCGTTTTTTACCATGGTTTCATAAAGTCAGTGTAAAGCCATGGCAGATAGAAAAAATGCATAGGGTACTTAAATTACATGAGTATGATGCATTGTTAGAAGAATATGTGAATGTACAAAAAAGTATTCAAAATGAGAATCAGAAGACCGAAGGAGGAGTTGCATGAGACCGATAATACCTGTATTTTTTACAATTGATGATGGATATGCACCATTGTTAGGGGTGGCATTACAGTCTATGATAGAGAATGCATCTAACGAATATCAATATCATATTCATATTATTCATGAAGATGTTTCGGCGGAAAATCAGAAAAAAATATGTGCTCTTGGAGGGGATAATTTTAAAATTGCATTTTCCTCCATGGAGAAATCTTTAGAAGATATTACGAATCGAACGGAAAATTATCTTCGTTGTGACTATTTTACAATGACAATTTATTTCCGTTTGTTTATTCCGGAAATGTTTCCACAGTATGACAAAGGAATTTATATTGATAGTGATATTGTTGTACCGGGAGATATTTCGCAGTTATACAATATTGATTTGAAAGACAATTATATTGGGGCTTGCCCGGATCATTCTGTTTCTAATGTTCCTCCACTTGCAAAATATATGGAGCAGGCGTTAGGAATTGATAAATATGAGTATATAAATTCAGGTGTCTTGTTGATGAATCTGAAGAAAATGCGGGAAAACAAGTTTAGTGAACACTTTTTGTCTTTACTAAAGAACTATCATTTTGATTGTTTAGCACCGGACCAGGATTATCTAAATGCCATGTGCTATGGAAAAATTTGTTTTTTGGATAAGTGCTGGGATGTGATGCCAAATAAGATGGAAAAAGTTCCATTTCGCAATCCTAAATTGATCCATTACAATTTGTTTGATAAGCCATGGTGCTACGATGGGATTCAGTATGAAGAGTATTTTTGGGATTATGCAAAAAAGACTGTATTTTATGAGAAATTAAAGAAATTTAAGCAAGAGTATTCTGAGGAAAAGAAACAGTCAGATACAGAGGCGTTTGAGCGATTACTAAAGAAGGCAGAAATTATTCCAGATACAGAGATTACATTTAAAAAAGTATATGAAAGTGGAGTAAGCGTAAGATTATGATAATAGGGAAAAATAAACAACAGGTAATTCAAAATATTGAAAAAGCTGCAAAAAACGAAGATTTTTATGCAAAGGTGGAGATTGATGATCCAGAGCTTTCTGTAAAAATGGAAAATCGTTTGTTAAAGAAATATTTAAGAACAAGGAAAAAAATAGGATATATCATTCGAAATATTGTTGCAAGAGCCATTGTGGATACAGCATCCAGAGGGATAAATCGGACCACCGAATATGAGGGATTGGAGAATATCAAAAACATAAAAAGTGGAGCGATTGTGACAAGCAATCACTTTAATCCAGTGGATAATACGGCTGTGCGAATGGCGGTAAAAAAGACTGGAAGAGGAAGATTATATATTGTAAGCCAAATCAGTAATCTTGCCATGGGAAGCTGGGTTGGTTTCTTAATGCGTTTTACGGATATTATTCCAATTTGCGCAAGAAATAAAAAATACATGAACCATCAATTCGCACCAATCCTACAAAAATTAGTGCGAAAAAAACAGTGGGTGTTGATTTATCCAGAGCAGGAGATGTGGTTTAACTATCGAAAGCCTAGACCACCGAAAAGAGGTGCGTACTATTACGCAGCTAAATTTAATGTTCCAATCGTTTCTTTCTTTGTGGAAATCAGAGATATGGACGAAAAAGAAAATGAGGAATTTTATAAAGTAAAATATATCGTACATGCACTTCCTGCTATTTATCCTTCTCCAGATTTGAGTGTCAAGGAAAATAGTGTTCGCATGATGCAAACGGATTATGAGCAAAAGAAAGCAGCTTATGAAAAAGCGTATGGAAAAGCAGTAGACTATACATTTGATTTATCGGATATTGCAGGATGGATTGGGGAAAAATAAAAAGATAAGAAAGACCTTTTAAGTAGATAAGGGAACGGACCAGTATCTACTTAAAAGGTCTTTTTTGCTTTATAAAAGTTTAAGAGCATCCATGACATATCCACTTATTCTGCTGTAGAAGATGCGGTTTCTAAAATAGTGTTGACAAGTTGTATATAACTGTATATACTGTGTATATACATGAAGGGAGAGTGAAATGAATATGAAGGAAAAAGAAAAAATGCTATTGAATGTATGTGGGTTATGTAAATCCTATGAACGGTTTGCTTTGCAGGATATTTGTTTTTCCCTAGAGCCTGGTTATATTTTAGGGGTCATAGGGAAAAATGGTTCTGGCAAATCTACGTTGATAAGAATGCTACTGGGTAGCAGAAAGGGAACAGGAGAGGTGCAGCTTGGCGGTTGTTCCTGGAGCAATGTAGTTGCGTATAGAAAGCAATTGGCGTTTGTCTTAAAGGATACACCTTTTCCTGGAATTATGAATGCCAAGGATTGTGGAAACTATTATGGAAAGTGGTACGATGGATTTGACCTGAAAAAATATTTGCATTATTTAGAACAATTTCAGATTCCAGAAAAACAAGCAATAGAAAAACTTTCCACAGGGCAAAAAATTCGTCAGCAATTAGCATTTGCCTTGTCCTATGAGGCAAAATTATATCTGTTTGATGAAGCAACTGCAAATTTAGATGTAAAGTTTAGAGATGAGGTGTATCAGAGCATAAGGCAACTGGTGGCAACGGAAGAAAAGAGTGTTATTTTTGTCAGTCATCTGGTAGAGGAACTGGAACAGTTTGCTGATTACGTATTATGGATTCATCAGGGAAAGCAAAAATATTTTGGTACGATGGAAGATTTAAAAGAGCAATATCGTATTGTGGAAATGAGTAAAGAGAAACTTGAGAATCAGTTTCAATGCAGCGAAAAGGATATTTTAATTGGTAGGGAAAATGCGCATCATCAGGAATATTTGCTGCGAACAGAAGTTGTTAAAAATTGTCCCGATTTGTTGGAGTATAGTCGTTATGGAACAATCAAAGAATTGATGTATTATTTAGAAAAGGTGGAATCGATATGAGAGAGGCAATAGACGAAATTAAGATGGAGGCGGCAAAAAAGCCTGTGTTGTTTTTAATAGAGGTGGCGTTTCTGGTTGCACTGATTGGAACTGGTTTCTTATCTAATACTTATGATCCATTTGCGGTGTGGATGTTTTATGCAATCGTTGGAATCAACACAACTACGATGCTGCTGTTTGGCGAGAGTGAGATTGATTTTTTCCTACCAAGAACAGAAAAACAATTTATACAGATAAAATGGAAGAAAACGGTATTACAAGCTATCCTATATACAAGTGCATTGACGATTAGCTATGGGAGTATGCTTGCTGTTATGTGGAAAAAGAATGCCTGCCAGATAGGAGGAAAGGAACTGTTTCTTTTAGTGGTTGTTATTGTATTTTCTTTTTTGCAATATATGATACTAAAAATTGGTGTGATTGGAGAAGTCTATCATCCCACAGATACCGTTCATGTAGGCGAGGCTGGTTTTGGCAAAGAGTTAAGAGGAGAGTTGTTGCGAAAAATATATTTTTTCCTGTCTATTTTCTTTATGGGAGATGTGGTTTTGGTAGATGGCCCAGAAGTGGAACGCTTCAAAACAGTTCTATCAAAGTTTCCAATTTTATTACGCTCTCAAGGAGGCAATGGATTGCTTATTCAGGTGCTTGTATTTCTGGTCTTAACGGTACTTTTGTTGCTAGATTTAAAAAGACAGTGTGTAGAGTTGGGCATAGGTGAGTATAAAGCAGAATGATGTGTGTGGTGAGGAAAGTAAATATAGAAAGTAGGAACAAGTATGAATATAAAGATACAAAGTAAAAGTGGAATACCAATTTATACTCAGATTGCACAGCAACTAAAGGAAGAGATTATAGTGGGCAATCTGAAAGCAGGAGAACCATTGCCTTCTATTCGAGGGCTTGCCAGTGATTTGAAAATCAGTGTAATTACAACAAAACGTGCATATGAAGAACTGGAACAGGAGGGGCTGGTGTATTCGGTACCGGGAAAGGGATTTTATGTAGATGACCCAGACCTTGCCTATTTAGAAGAAAAAAAGACACTGGGAGTGCAGGAAATCGTAACCGATGCATTGAAACAATGCAAAGCTGCAGGGCTTAGTAAGGAAGAAGTGATCGATATGGTTTCTATTTTGTGGGAGGAATAGGTATGTTTCAGGCAAAAGAGGTTAAATATGAACAGAAAATAAAAGGAAAAGACAGGGAGTTTCAGTTGAAAAAAGTTTCCTTTTCTATGGAAGATGGATATTTTCTTGCACTTTTAGGAGAAAATGGAGCCGGAAAAAGTACGTTATTGCGAGTGTTAAATGGCATGGTTGAGGCAGAAACAGGGCAGATTTGTATGGATGCATGGTCTGTAAAAGAACATTTAAAAGAATTTCGTGAAGCGGTAGCTTATGTGGGAGAGGAACCAATCTTTTTTTCTGGCATGACGCTACAGGAGAATATAGAAATTTTGCAACACTGTTATGCCGATTTTTCGATGGAATCCTTTCGAGAATATCTTACATTATTTGAAATTCCAATGGGAAACATGGGAAAATGTATAAGTGAATGTTCTTCTGGAGAGAAAAAGAGGATTGAGCTGGCATTTGCATTAGCAAAGAAACCAAAACTGTTGTTATTAGATGAACCAACCGCAAATTTAGACCCTGTATTTCGTACTGATTTTATGGAACTTTTACAGAAAAAAATTGCAGAAGAGAATATGAGCATTATTTTCTCTACCCATATTCTTGCGGATGTGGAAGATGTTGCAGATTACATTTTACTTTTACAAGAGGGAGAAATGACAGACTTTGGAGAAAAAGAGGCAATACTTGATAAATACGGGATGGAAGAGTTAAGACAGTTGATTGGAGGCAGGGAAGATGGAACGAAATGTAGCGAAAAAATGGAAAGATAGGGGCGTATATTTTTCAAAATGGCAAAAGAGTATGCTTGTCGCATATGTAGCGATTTATTTTCTGGCTTATATTTGGGCGATAAATCTAACCGTAACAGTATCGGTGCTTTCCCTTTTTACTGTCTTTGCCACCTATCTGCTTGGCAACATATGTAATTGTTGGTGCAATCAATATTTGTATTATGAAAAAAGAGAAAGAAATGGAGTAGTAGAACGAAAGCCCGTTGTAGAAATTTTGAAAGCGCATCCTTTCGATGCAGACACTTATTTTGATGCAATCCGAGAAAAAATGTGGTACATTTCTCTTTTGGTATTGCTGCTAAATATAGTTTTTATGTCAGCAGTGGGATTTTTAAAAGATATTGTGCAAGAAAAAAATATAACAGCGATTGTGGTTTCTTTCTTGCTTCTACTTATGGTTCAATTAGGGATGCCATATGGAATTTGGTATTTAAAGAAAAAAGAGTTTGTGCAGGTTCAATATGGGAAAAGGGGTATTTTTTCGGGAAAACTATATGCTGTTTTAAAAACTATTCTGTGGATATTTGCAAGGGTGTTGGATTTGTTAATTCTTTTGATTGTGGGGGTAGCACTTGCAATCATATTGCCAGCGATGGTAAACACCTGCCTTGATTTTGTACCAATGCCAAATAATGTAATTATGAATCAATGCAGGCAGGGAATACTAGGAACGATTGCCGTTATGATTGGCTACTTGGTGTTTCTTGCTGTGCAATTAGGAGGTGTATTCCCAAAAAGAGAGGTAAAGAAAAAAACAAAGAGAATGTTGACGTTTGGTTTCGTACTTTTGCCTCTTGTTCCATTGCTATGGGAAACGTATAACCATACGGACTTTTATGAAGACAAGGCGGTAGCATATCATTTCTTTCAAAAGAAGGAATATGTGTTTTCTCAGGGGGAGAAGTTCGAAGTATATTATGATTCAAAAGGGGAACAACCACAAATACGTTTGTTTTTTGCGGATGGAACCGTACTTTCTACACAATCGACTACGCAAAGTGCAACGGATGCATTTGAGCAGACCTATACGTGGAATTGTAATTGGTTATTAGCAATTGCTAAAAAATGTAAAGCTGGAAATCTGGAAGGGAAGATTATAGATGCAGACCAAATTGAAAAAGCACTGATAAAGTATGATCATAAGGAAGAATTGGATGCTTGGTTTGCTTTACAAGAACTTTTGGATGAGGTAATTGAATAGAAGAAAATAGATAGAAAAGACATCGACTTGACGAAAAAAAGAATTGTGGTATAATAGAAATAGTTTACTAGCGAACTAATTGGAGGAATTATGGATGTAAATGATGTGGTGCAACCCAGTGTACTTATAAAAAAGTTATTAGAGAAGAAAATTGCACCGATTATGAAAGAGTATGATTTGCGTATAGTGGAATTGGATATTTTGTTTTTTTTATCCAAGGATGAACATTTGGATACAGCAAAAGAAATTATGCAAAAAAAGCATTTATCAAAAGCACATATTTCTAAGTCAATCGATAATTTAAAAAAACGAAATCTGATTCGCATATCAGAGGATGCACAAGATCACAGAATATTGCACATTGCTTTAGATGAAAGTGCATATAAAGTGGTAGATAAAGTAATGAAGGTCTATACAGAGTGCTTACAGACCATACATAAAGGGATTACAGAGGAAGAATGGGAGACTGTGCATAGAGTGCTTCACAAAATGTTACAAAACATTGAGGAAGCAATCTGACAAAATATATGTAACTGTTCGGAAAAGGCAGTTACATATATTTTTAAGAAAATAGTTCACTAATGAACAAAATAAGAAAGAAAAAGAATGGGTATTATAACAGAATGAAAGAGAGGTAGTAGAATGGAAAAAATAACTTCATATACGAAAAAGCAGGCGGCAATTTGTGAGAAAAATGATAGCATTAACAAAGAATTATATTCGGAATACGGTGTAAAAAAAGGATTAAGAGATGAGCAGGGACAGGGTGTTCTGACAGGGCTTACGAATATTTCGTCGATTAAGGCATTTGACAATGTAGATGGAAAAAAGGTAGCTTGTGATGGAGAATTGTTATATCGTGGTTATGATGTAAAAGAATTGATCTATGGATGTAGAAAAGGGAAATACATTTTTGAAGAGGGAGCATATCTATTGTTGTTTGGTGAATTGCCAAATAAGGAGCAGTTAAAGGAGTTTCGTAAATACTTGTCAGAAAGTATGAAATTACCTACAAACTTCACCAGAGATGTTATTATGAAAGCTCCTAGTGCAGATATTATGAATTCTATGACAAGAAGTATTTTGACATTGGCATCTTATGATGAAAAAGTAGATAATCTGGATATTGATAATGTACTTCGACAAAGTATGATGTTAATTAGTACCTTTCCGATGTTGGCAGTATATGGGTATCATGCATATAACCATTATGAAAACGATGATAGTATGTATATCCATAGACCAGATGAAAACTTATCTATAGCAGAGAATTTTCTTCGCCTATTGCGTCCGAATATGCAATACACAGAGTTAGAGGCAAAAGTATTAGATGTCGCTCTGCTTCTTCATATGGAACATGGAGGTGGAAATAATTCAACCTTTACCACCAGAGTTGTTACTTCTTCTGGTTCTGACACCTATTCAGCCATTGCGGCAGCCATGTCATCATTGAAAGGAAAAAAACATGGTGGTGCAAATCTAATGGTAATGAAAATGATGGACGATATTCGTGCTCATGTATCCGATTATCATGATCAGGAGGAAATCGCACATTATCTTACAAAAATTTTGCGCGGAGAGGCCTTTGATAAAAAAGGATTGATTTATGGAATGGGACATGCGGTATACTCTTTATCTGATCCACGAGAGGTAGTATTTAAAAGTTTTGTGGAACAGCTTGCAAATGAAAAACATTTGGCAGACGATATGGCATTATATAATAATATTGAAATGCTTGCACCAAAACTTATTGCAAAGGAGCGAAAAATATTTAAGGGTGTCAGCCCGAATGTAGATTTTTATAGTGGATTTGTGTATGATATGCTTGGTATCCCAAGAGAGTTATATACACCATTATTTGCAATTGCAAGAATTGTGGGCTGGAGTGCACATCGAATTGAAGAACTGATTACAACGGACAAGATTATTCGTCCAGCATATAAAAGTTTGGCAGAAAAAAAGGAATACATTAATAGAGAAAATCGATAAGGATAATAAAGAAATCATTCTTTCAACTTCCGTGGTTGTTAGAATGATTTTTTTTATTCTATAGGAAAAGTCATCCTATAGAGTAAAACGCTCTGCGGGATGTGGACAAGTCCACTTTGTTTTTCGTATAAGTAATGGGTAAAAATAAAAATGTTAGCCAACAGACTTGACGAGTGCTAAAATGAGTGGTATAACTAAATTATTGGAAGGGGATAAGAGTAAATTGAGTTTCGCAAGTATGTAAAGAATGTTTATAAAAAGGAGAAATAGGTTATGGTTACAAGGATTATATATAACTTAATGCTGTTGCCAGGAGTAAAATACTATTTTAATAAGGATATGTTTTATGTAGAAGGAAATGCCTTGGAAAATGGAGAGGAAATCCTATTCCTGCTTCAAAAAGAAGAAAAGAAGAGAGAAGAATTAAAGGTAGAGGATTTCTTACCTATTGCAGCGATTGGAGAAAAGAAAAAAGAAACCGAAGAAGGAAATGTAGAAATTTTGATTCGAGACCGTGTGAGAGTAACAGCACTTTACCACGAAGATGGAACGTGGACTGCTGATTATGAACCATGTGCAGAAGTGCTAGATTTTACAGAAGAAGAAAAAAAGGCACTTTACAAGGATGTACAGGAAGAATTTTTAAAATTTATGCGTAACTTTCAATGGGATATTCGAACAGCAGCCTATTTAATGCATATTGATACACTTCCACAGTTTATTTGTGCGGTTGCACCATATTTGAATATCAGTTGGGAAGATAAATATGCAGTAATTGAAAAAGATTCTGTGAAAGAACGCTATCAAAAAATGAAAGATATTATATATGAATTTATTGCATTATATGAGGTAGGGGAAGAAGCAGAAAACAAACAAAAGGAGACACAGGAGACCGCCTATAAAGAAATTGCCATAAAAAAGCAGATGGAAGTGTTGCAGAATCAATTAGATGAAATGCATCCAGAAAATGTGACGGACATTCGTCGATTTGAAAAAAAGATTAAAGAATCGGGAATGAATGAGGAGGCAAAGAAAGAGGCGGAAAAAGTTTTAAACCGTATGAAACAGGAAGGAAAAGACGGTCACGAATACGGTATGCTTTATGAATATCTTGATTTTCTTACGACACTTTCTTGGAAGAAAGCACCTGCTACGGAAATTGATCTAAATAAGGCAGAAGAAATCTTAAATGAAAATCATTATGGTTTAAAGAAGGTAAAGGATCGTATCATTGAACAGCTTGCGGTTATGGCTTTAAATAAAAAGCAATCTGGTTCTATTTTGCTGTTTGTGGGAGCACCTGGTACAGGTAAGACCAGCATTGGACAAAGTATAGCCAAAGCACTGGGAAGAGAATATGTGCGTATCAGCCTTGGTGGTGTTCGCGATGAAGCAGAGATTCGAGGACATCGTAGAACTTATGTTGGAGCTATGCCTGGAAGGATTATGGAAGGCATGAAACGGTGTGGAGTGCAAAATCCTGTTATGGTATTAGATGAAGTGGACAAGCTGGTAAAAGAGTATGGTGGTGATCCGGCAAGTGCTTTATTGGAAGTGTTGGACCCAGAGCAAAATACTACTTTTACAGATCATTATATGAATGTTCCTTATGATTTATCCGATGTGTTGTTTGTCTGTACGGCAAATACGGTGGATACCATTCCAGAACCATTGCTAAATCGTATGGAAGTGATTTCCTTTTCTGGTTACACACCATTAGAGAAGTTTCAGATTGCCAAAAAGCATTTGCTTCCAAAAGCAATGAAACGAATGGGAATTACTGCAAGCCGTATGAAGGTTACAGATGAAGCTTTAAAGAAAATAATTGATGGATATACTGCTGAGGCGGGAGTACGAGGATTGAAAAAGCAGTTGGATACGCTTTGCCGACATGCAGCAGTAAAATTAGTGAAAGGTGAGCAAAAAACATTTACGGTGAATGAAAAGAAGCTGGAAGAATTTTTGGGAGGGAAACCAAGAAGTCACGAAAAATTGGGAAAAGAAACAAAACCTGGAATTGTGACTGGACTTGCCTGGACACAGGCAGGGGGAGAAATTTTATTTATTGAAACTGCCTTTACAAAAGGAGATGGAAAGGTAGAAATAACCGGACAGCTTGGTGAAGTGATGCAAGAATCTGCAAAGATTGCTACCAGTCTGGTAAAAATAATGTATCCAGAGTTAACAGATAAATTTAAAGAGAATGATTTGCATATTCATGTACCAGAGGGAGCAGTGCCAAAGGATGGACCATCTGCAGGTATTACGTTAGTAACGGCATTAAGTTCACTGGTAACTGGAAAGGCAGTCAATCCTAAAATTGCTATGACAGGTGAGGTATCTCTGCGTGGATATGTTATGCCGATAGGTGGACTTCCAGAAAAGCTAATGGCAGCAGAACGGGCAGGTGTAAAAACGGTATTAATACCAAAAGAAAATGAAAAGGATTTGGATGATGTTGCAGAAGAAATAAAAGAGCAACTAAAGATTGTTCCAATCGAGAAAATAGAAGATGCTTTAAAGATTGCATTTGCACAATAAGGAGCAGACTAAAAAAGGAATAAAGAGTACGAAAAGGTGAAGTAGGTTCTTCAAGTAGGAGGGAGCTACTTCGCCTTTTGTTTGAAAGAAACGGAATTTAACATGATCAAGTAGCAGAGCGGATTGCGAATATCCGCTTGACTTTGCACTTGCTATTTCATTTTACTGTGTTATAATGTGTTAGTAATGACTAACAAAAGTGGAAATTGTAATGTTAAAGAAACAGGAGGAAATAATATGCTAGTAGAATTTCGGGATGTTGTCAAAACCTATGGAACTGGAGAAGGGTTACAGATAGCGGTGGATCATGTGAATTTTGAAATAGAAGAGGGAGAGTTTGTAGTTATTCTGGGACAGTCAGGTGCTGGAAAATCTACGGTACTGAATATGTTAGGGGGGATGGATCAGCCAACCGAGGGAACGGTTCTTGTGGCAGGACAAAAAGTGTCGGAAATGAATGACAAGCAGCTTAGTACATATCGCGCAGATATTATTGGATTTATCTTTCAGTTTTATAATTTGTTGCCAAGTCTTACCGCATATGAAAATATTGCATTGACAAAAAGTATTGTTAAAAATGCGAGGGATGCAGATGAATTGTTGCATTTAGTAGGACTGGATCATTGTAGAGATAAATTTCCTTCACAGATGTCTGGTGGAGAACAGCAGAGAGTTTCCATTGCCAGAGCGCTTGCAAAAAATCCTAAAATTTTATTGGGGGATGAACCGACAGGTGCACTTGATTCAGAAACTGGAGTTATGGTATTGGAATTGCTTCAGAAATTATGCAAAAAAGAGGGAAAGACGGTGATTTTAGTTACCCATAATGCAGATATTGCAAAATGTGCCGACAGAGTTATTCGTATGAAAAATGGAAAGATAAAAGAAAACACAGTAAATAAAAATCCATTGCCTGTAAAGGAGGTGGATTGGTAATGCTACGTCGAAAAATGTTTCGAGAATTAAAAATGAACTGGGGACAGTTTTTGTCTATCTTTTTGCTGGCATTTTTAGCCATGACAATGTTTTGTACGATGGAGGGACATGTAATTGGTGAAAATAAATCAAGAGCAACATTCCATAAAAACTGTAATCTGGCTAATCTATGGATATACGGAGAAGGCTTTACACAGGAAAACGTAAATCAAGTAAAAGACCTTTCTTTTGTGAAAGATGTAGGGCTTCGTATGGCAGTGACAGGTTCTGCTCCAGAGTGCGAGGGAGCACAGGTGGATATATATTTAGAGAGACAGAATGTTGTAAATAAACCTTATGTAATAAAAGGAGAAGCGTTTGATCCGAAGGATACAAAGGGAATCTGGCTTACAAATGCTTTTGCAAAGTGCTGGAACATTAAAGTGGGCGATACCTTTAAGGTAGAATATAATGGCATTACTTTTTCAAAAAAGGTTAAGGGATTGATTGAAAGTGCAGAGTATGAGTATCGTATTGCAGATAGTGATACAGATATCGATTTAAGTCACATTGCCTTTGTGTATATGTCTTATGATGCCTTTCCAATAAAAGAATATGTTTTACATATGATTGAACAGGGAAAGATTACAGCAAAGAAAGTTGCAGAGAATACAAAAGCATTAGATAGTCAATTGAAAATGTTATCAGCAAAAGGAATGACAATAGAGGATATTACACAAGATATGCTGTATGAGGCAGTAAACAAAATGGATGATGAAAAACTTGCAGATATTATGCCATATACGCAAATGTTGGTAAAGACAACTGATGATTCTGCACTTACAAGAGAGGAAGAAATTGCAAAAGCAATAGATGATAATTATGCAGCGATGGTTGATGAAGATTCGATTATGGGAATTGCAAGACTTAATAGTGAAATTTCCCAGCATGAAACATTTTCGTATATGTTTGTTGTGATATTTGTTGGAATAGCGGTGCTTGTAATAGCAACCTCTATGAGCCGAATGGTGGAAAAGCAACGTACGCAGATAGGAACCATGAATGCGTTGGGAATGAAAAAACATAAAGTAATTCTTCATTATATTAGTTATAGTACATGGATTTCTTTACTTGGTGTTATAGTGGGAATGCTTGTAGGAACGTTCTATGCAAGTCCGTTTATGGTAAATCTATTTACACAATGGTATATTGTGCCGGGATTAAAGGCTGGATTTGATAGTAGTTATTGTGGAATTGCAGTTTTGATAGTGGTTGTATGTGCGGCGGCCTCTTATTTAAGTTGTCGGAGACTTTTAAAAGTGAAACCTGCAGAAGCCCTTCGACCTGCTGCACCAAAGCAGGGAAAGCGATGTGTATTTGAAAGATTACCATTTTGGGATAAATTAGGATTTAATACACAGTACAATTTAAGAGATATATCCAGAGCGAAGCTTCGTGTATTGATGGGAATAATTGGAACAGCGGTTGGTATGCTTTTGATGGTATATGGGGCAGCATGTAATCTGCTTGTAGATGATATGGTGGATTTGAATTTTCAAAAAATACAACCAGCGGCATATCAGATGAAGCTATCACAGGATGTAAGTCTGAAAAAGGTAGATGATTTAGCCGAAAAAGTATCTGGAGAACTTATTATGTCTGACCAGATTGAAATTGCAAAGAAACCGAATGCTTCTTCAGACCAAAAGAAAAAAGAAAGTCTTACTGTATTGGAAGGAAAAGGTTTATACAATATTGTAGATACAAAGCAAAAGGTGATTCATTTGTCAAAAGGTTGCGTGGGATTGAGTCGAAAGCTTTCCGCAGATATGGGCTTGAAAGTTGGAGATATCTTCTATTGGCATATCTATTCTCAAAATGAATGGTATAAAGCAAAGGTTGGAGTAATTTATCAAAGCGCCGAAACACAAGGAATTACATATCTTAGAGAAGATTTTGAAAAGACAGGAGTGCAGTTTACTCCATCTATGCTATTTAGCAATGAAGACTTAATCGTTTATGACAATTTGGACTATGTAACGGGAGTTAGCAGCAAAAAGGATATGGAGGCAGCGTATAGAACTGGTATGGAAGCCGTTAATATGATGGTAGTTATGATGCTGGTATTTTCAACTATTTTGATTGTTGTAGTATTATATAATTCAGGAAATCTGTCGTTCCATGAACGCGTAAAGGAATTTGCTACCTTGAAAGTGCTTGGATTACAATCGGCACAGATCAGAAAAATATTAAGTATTCAAAATATCTGGTTGTCAGTCATTGGAATTTTATTAGGTGCACCATTGGGTAAGGTAAGTTTAAATGCTATGATGAATAGTAATGGAGAAAACTTTGATTATAACCTGATGATTCATCCATCCAGTTATATTGTTTCGGGAATACTTGTTTTAGTTGTATCTATGCTTGTTAGTTTTATGTTTTCCAAACGAATTAAGAACCTTGATATGGTAGAATCATTAAAAGGTGCAGAATAGAAAAATAGGGATGTCACATACAATGTGGCATCCCTATTTCTGTGTTAAGGATATTCGCAATCCGCTGTGCTGTTTGCTTCTATAAAAGATAGTTTGTTTATTGTTTTGGAGTATAAATTGCTACTGTAACAGTACCATCTTTATTTAAAGAATAAGTTTCTAACCATAGGCTGCTTAATCCTGTTTCATCGTAACTATAGTTAAAGTGTTCAGACATACCAATTTTGTTATCTTTAAAATCATATTTTGTGTAAACGCTTCCCATAGTTTTTCGTCCTGCCTTTTTATCTTCATAACTGTAACGAGCCTCACCATCTTTTGGTGTAACTGTTTGGACCGAATCTTTTATTACATCTGCATACTGATCAATGTTTTCCGGTGTAATCTTAGCAACCCATTCTTTTATAGATGCATCCGTAGAATCTGTGCTATCTTCTTCAGTTTTAGAGTCTGTTTTCTCTAATTCTTTCATAAACTGTTTTACTTCCTTCGCATTTGCCTTGCTTTTATCAATTGGAAGCGTAAACAGCGCATTTACGCCATCATATTTTTCATTTCTTGCGATGTTACCTGTTTTCTCATCATAAGTAAATGCATCTTTTTCAAAAAAGGTAGTATCGGAAATGCCAAGGTAAATAGTGTGGTCGGCAAATTTTTCAATATTATCGCATTCTGTGATACGATATAAGGTATTATCTTCTACGAACTGTTCGTAACCACCATCTAATGTGAAGGTGTTGACTTTCCAAGGCTCAAATCCTTGAATATAAGGAGATACCAGAAAATTCTTTTCGTACCACTCATCTTTGGATAAGGTTTTGTTATCTGTCGTTTTAATCGCTACAACACTGTAAGTGCGTTCTGATACTAATTTGTCGTCTTTGAAGTATTGGGACAAATTTTTACCAGAGGTAATACCAAGTAGCGTAATATCGTAATCTTTAAAGTGTTGTGTTTGGTTTATTTCGATGGATTGTTTGCCTTTAAAAGCCTCCGATAGTTTGTTATTATCCATTTTTTTTGCTACCGTGGCAGGTGATAAATAATGATATGCAGCATAAGCTGTTGTTGCGCCAACACAAAGAGCACAGGTTAAACCTAATAGTACAGGGATTTTTTTGAATTTTTTCATAGTTTGGTTTCCTTTCTGATTCATACTGTTTATAATTTTCTGGTTTACCCAAAAATCAGGTTCTTCTGTAGGTGTAAGGGCTTGTTTTAATAAATCATCGATGTCATTATTCATTTCTATATACCTCCATTTCCTTTGTAATTTTTTTTCTAGCCTGATGTAATCTGCTTTTTACAGTGCCACTGGGAATTTTTAAAATTTGTGCAATTTCCTTTAAGGTTAATTCATCCATATAATAGAGTAAAATAACGAGTTTCATTTTTTCTGGTAAACTTTCAATGATTGTCCGAACTTTTTCTTTTTCCATTTTCTCTATCATCAGTTCATCTAAAGGTTTAGAAGATACGGGAAGCTGCTCTATGGATGCATCCTCTGATAGAGATTGCATAGGAGCAATACGTTCTCTTCTTGCGTATCGTCGTTTTTTGCTTCGCCACATGTTTACTGCGATGCCAAGCAGATAGCTTTTGGGATTCTTATTTGTATCAATGTTGTTTAATTCAATGGCTTTTAGAAAAGTATCCTGATATAAATCATCTGCATCTGTTTTGTTTTTTGTCAGTGTCTTACAAAAGGAATAAATTTCTTTGCCATAATCTTTAATATAATTTTCTAATTGTTCTTTGTTCATAAGCATTCTCCATAATATAAGTAGACGTCTATTTAAAAGGGAATATCTTTTACCCTTACATAAATATATTGGTTACCACCAGAGAAAAGGTTCATTTTTAATTATTTTATCATAAGTTATATATCAATATGGAATTTTGCTATAAAAATAGATACTGTATATTTTTATTGGCAAAAAATAAAAAAGAATATTCTTAATTAAAAAACATAAATATTATTGACAAGATTGCTTTATTCATGGTAATCTGAATGTTGGAGAAAACAGTAAGAAAAAATGAAGGAGAGAAAAAATGAACGAACAAAATCAAGAACAAAATTTTGATCAAAATGTAAATGGTCAAAATCAATCAGGAAACGGTGTGTCACCACTTATGGACCAAACAGGTGCCAAAGGTGGGAAGAAAAAGGGCAAAATGATTGCGACAGTTGTAGTAGCAGTGCTTGTTATCCTCATAGCAGGGGCATCAATGCTTACATTAAATGCCAGTGTTCGAAATCGAATATTTATGTCTGCCTTAAGTTCGAAAGAGTATTATTTAAAGACGGAGCTTAGTAATATTGAAAAAAAGGCGAATCAAATTGCAGATTCTTATGGAAAACAAGTGGAACGAATGGAGGCACAAAAGAAAAAGACGATGAAAAATTCCGCTGCCCTTAAGGTTTCTGTAGATGATACCTACACAAGTATGTTGGGATTGGATACGTTATTTCCTTTAGAATTAAATACAGGTATCACAGTAGACTTAAAAAATAGTGCTGAGCAGGTAGATATGGAATTAAAGCTTGGCGGAGAGTCATTTATTGGAGCAAATATGTTTATGAATATAGGAAAAGAAAACTATGGAGATACCTATGTTCAGATTCCACAGATTAGTTCAGCCTATTTATTTACCTCTTTACAAGATATGGCAAAAGAAGAGGAAAATGAAAATGTGGATGCATATTTTAACTCTTTGAAAAATTTTTATGGTAATTATTTAGACAAACCTACCTCTAAAGCCTTAGTAGCTGAGTTGATTTCTAAATATGGAAAGACAGTTTGCGAAGGATTAAAGGATGTGAAGCTGGAAAAGAATGTGAAATATACAGTTTCTGACATAACAAAAAAAGCGACAAAAGTAACTGTTACAATTACTGAAAAAGATGCAGAGAAGATGTTAGAAAAGTTAGTGGACACAGCTTCTAAAGATAAGAAATTAAAGAAAGAATTGGTTCGACTAGAGGCATGTACAGAGGAAGAGTATGACAAAGGCATCGAGAAACTGAAAAAAGCAATAGATGAGGTAAAGAAAGAAGGAACGGAAAGTAACACTACAATAGTTATGAATGTTTGGATTGACAAACAGGGAAATATCCTAGGAAGAGACTTTAGTTCCAAAGGAGATGGAGAAGAAGATGCATCTACTTTATATTACCATACGTTAAACAATGGAAAGACAGATTATTTTGAAGCTGGTACGACTGGAAGTGATTCAGATGATTTCGTTATAACTGGAAATCGTACAAAGGAGAAAAAGGGATATAAAGGAGATATTGCTTTTTCATCGCAAGAGGATAAAAATAGTGTAAAAGTAAGTTTTGATGAGTTTGCATTGGCGGATGAGGAGTATGGTTCCTATAATGGTAACGTTACCCTAGAATATAACAACGACAGTCAGGTAAAACTTACACTAAATGGTGGTGAAAAGGAACAAAAAGCTACTCTGGAAGCAAGCATTGCTGGACAAAATATTGGTAAGATTGAATATAGTCAGAATATGAAAGAATGCGACAAAGTATCTTATCCACCAGAGGGAGATAGTTATTCTATTAATGATTCTGAACAACTTGAAAAGTATAAAGACACTATTGATCAGGACGCAGTAAGCGCATTAGAAGAGAAGGTAGAAGGCTTTGTTTCTTTATTTGGTTCTCTTTTAGGGTTAGATTCTTCTACATCTAGTAATTGGATTGGCGGAAGTGATAGCACAGATTCTTTCTCGTTAGAAGATGATTCTAGTTTAGATGATTTTTCATTTGATGATGAGGATGATAGCGCTGAAGATTACAATGTGGATGATTATGACAATGAACTATAAGAAACGTAAGCTATGCTAAAAATTATAGAAAGATAAGATTTGACTAGAGAATATACAAAAAGGGTAATGTGTATATTCTCTAGTTGTTTTTTTGCCCATAATCTTATATAGTAAATATATAGCTATTCAATCGTTTCGGCTCATCATATGCAACCTGCACTGCCATGCCAGTGTTTTAAGTGCAGGTTGCACATGATAAGACAGTAAGAACGATGATTCTGGATAGCTATAGCGGTAATTAGGCAATTGCGAAACATACTGTACATAAAAAATCAATGCATACAGTTTCTCAAATGTCTATAGAAGAAGATAAAAGAAAGGTGGAATTGCATGAATCATGTGAAAAAAGTAGTCAGGGAATTTAGTCCGTTTAATCTATTGTTTCTTACGTTATCTGGAATTGTCAATGCATTTGGTGTAATTGTCTTTTTAGCACCAGTAAAGCTATATGATAGTGGTATTTCTGGAACTTCTATGCTAATTTCGCAAGAAACTCCGTCGTGGTGTAGTTTATCGTTAATATTGATCCTGTTAAATATACCAATTTTTTTGTTGGGTTTAAAGGCAGAAGGAATACGATTTACGGTGTATTCAATTTATACTGTTATCATATATTCCTTAGCAGCTTGGGTGATTACCGATGTATTGCCGATTGATGTTAGCATTGTATCTCCGTTAGCAGGAAATGACTTGTTTTTATGTGCGTTGTTTGGTGGTATTATTTCTGGATGCGGTAGTGGAATGGCGATCCGATTTGGAGGAGCTATTGATGGAATTGACATTGTTGCGGTCATGTTTGCAAAAAAAATAGGAATTAGTATCGGAAATTTTGTAATGGTTTACAATGTGCTTTTGTATGTTGTTTGTGGTATTATCATTGGAAGCTGGATTTTACCATTGTATTCTATTGTGACATATGCGGTGGCATCGAAAACAATAGACTTTTTTGTAGATGGTTTTGATCGTTCGAAAGCAGCCTTTATCATTACAACAAAAGCGGAAAAGGTTTGTAAAGAACTTTCGGAAACGTTTGAAAATGGAGTGACTATTATTGATGCGAAGGGGTATTATTCGGGAACAGAAAGGTCCATGATTTATTTCGTAATGAATCGATTTCAGGTAGGGAAAATGAAAACGCTTGTTCATGAAATAGATCCAAGAGCATATATTGCAATTAATGATGTGGCAGATATTTATCCAGCTAATTTGGAAACAGATCGGCCAGAGAAGATTAACCAAAAGGAATTGCAAAAGGACTTTCAGGAGATAGAGCAGTCTGCGGCAGAGGAATAAAAAATGAAATCAAAAAACTGTTCAGAGTATTGATACATCTGAACAGTTTTTTTTAATAAATCTGGTGTTCTTTGTCTGTTTTGTAGTCGTTAAATAATTGTAAACAATCTGCTCGGTCTAATTCTTGTTGTGTAAGCAGATTGTTTTTTCCATCTAAATAATCATAAAAGTTATCATCACGAAATCCTATATTATCCGTATCTTTGCGATTGCAACCATAATAGAGTGTTGTGATGTTAGACCAAAGAGTAGCACCAAGGCACATTGGACATGGTTCTGCAGTGGTATAGAGTTCACAACCACTTAAATCATGCGTACCTAGATTTTTACAGGCATCGCGTATGGCTTCCATTTCACCATGACAGGTAGGATCTTTTTTGGATAAAACGCGATTATGTCCTCTGCCAACGATATGCCCGTCTTTTACAATGACAGAGCCAAAAGGACCACCGTCATGTGCATGAATACCTACATAGGCCTCTTTTATTGCTTCTTTCATATAATGATTCATATCTTTCCCTCATTTCCTGTGTTTTATATAAAGTATATCTGATGAACATAGAAAAGACAAGTGGACTATTACTTGCAAAATCAGAGGATTTCCGTTATGATAAGAGTGTTTCAAATACAAACTTGACTAGGAGGAAAAGCAACATGAAAAAACAAGTAATGAGTGCCTGTTTGTTGGCGGTCACAATCGCAACGATAAACGGGTGTGGAAATAAGGCATCGACGGTAACTAATACAGTAGAGCCTACGGAACAGACAGAGGCAACCGTAGAGGCTACACAATCGGTAGAAGAAACAGAGGAACCACAGGAAGATATTTCTACACAGGAGACGGCATCTGTTTCACAGGGAAATAATGACAAAAATAATACAGATGCCAATAATACGGTGAGTGAATCTACAAAGCAACCGACAACAACACAGGAAGCATCCAAAAATGATAAAAGTGATAGTAGTCATACAAAAACAGAGAAAAAGACATTAGAAGGGGAGTTTTTAGGATTTGCGGATGGAAACTCTGTAGAAATTTCGCTGGAAGATGGTGTACGTGTATTCCGTATTGGAAATGACGCTTCAAAGGATGCATTGAACAAATTAGAAGAAGGTGCTCGTTTTATATTTGAAGTAGAGGTTGCAAAGGATATTGATACGATTGTGAAAGTATTTGAGTAATAGACACATTCTTTAGAAAAAACGAACCGACGCAACAGGAGGGAAACATGGAACTACGGTTTTTACATTTTTTGCAATCACTTCATCATCCGATTTGGGATGAGATTATGATTCTCTGTTCAAAATTAGGAGATGCGGGGATTATATGGATTGTACTTACTATTTTATTTTTATGCATTCCTAAGTATAGAAAATGTGGATGTATGATGGCAATGGCACTTATGATAGAGGTTGTTATATGCAATGGGATTTTAAAAAATTTAGTTGCTCGTGAAAGACCATGCTGGATTGATCATACAGTGACCATGCTTATTAAGATACCAAAAGATTTTTCGTTTCCATCAGGGCATACATCGGCTGCATTTGCAACCGTAGTCCCAATGTTATATATGCATCGTCGAAAAGGTATCTTGGCACTTATCTTAGCAGTAGCAATTGCATTTTCTAGAATGTATTTATTTGTACATTTTCCAACGGATATTTTGGGAGGAATGATAATTGGAATATTGTCGGGCATCCTTGCTATTCTTTTGGTGCAAAAAATGGAAAAAAGAAGAAAAAATCATCGTGTATAAATAGGAGGAAACTTGCTTTGCAGGTTTCCTCCTGTTATTATAGAAAAAGATATTTTAAGGAAGAGGTTTCGCTTGCCTAAAAGCAACATATATTATAATAGTAGTAATTTTACAGAAAGGATGAAAGGGACAGATTGTAGAATCAATGGTATCGTAGATAGCTTGTAAGTGTTTTTTGATGTTTTTAGGAGAGTGGATGGAGGCTTGTTATGGAAGTAAAAATAAAAACAATGGATTTTGCTCAAATTGAACAGGTGTATAATGAATGCTTATGCAAACATTTTCCTGAAAATGAGAGAAAACCATTGAAAAAAATGAAAGCAATGTGGAATGAGAAGCAATATCAGGGCGTTGGATTGTATGATGAGAAAGATAACTTTTTGGGGTATGCATTTTTTGTTATCTGCAAGAATTGTAAGTATATTTTACTAGATTATTTTGCTGTGTTAGAGGAATATCGAAGTGCAGGAATAGGAAGCATTTTTTTAGGAAAGATGAAGAACTATTTTCCTGATTGCCAAGGAATTATTATAGAAACCGAGGATGAGGAGCTTGCAGCTTCTGAAAAAGAGCAAATGGAACGGAAAAAAAGAAATGCCTTTTATTTGCGAAATGGTGTTAAAAGAATGAATATAAAAAGTGAAATATATACAGCCAGGTATGAAATATTTGTATTACCAATTGGAGAAGAAGTAACACGGGAAAGCTGCCATGAAGATATGCTTCGGATCTATCAATATATGATACCAGGAGAAAAGAATAAGAAACATGTGAGATTTTGGGTGTAGTTTAATATTAGCTTACCTCGTAAGTCCAAGCTTTTACAACATACTGGAGGAATAAGAATGAAATTTATAGGTTTAAAAAAGAGAGAACAGGGAAAATTTATAACACGTTATGACCTGACATATGAAACGGTGGACCATAAAGAAAAGGTCTATGAAATGATTAGTCGAGATAAAAATTTAAAAGAATTTTCGCAATTATATCATAGAAAGGCAGATGCGGTGGTGCTAATATTGCACAATGAAGCAAAAGATAAGATTTTATTGAATAAAGAATTTCGAATGGCTGTAGGGCAGTGGGTCTACAATTTTCCAGCAGGTTTAATTGACGAAGGAGAAACACCAGAGATGGCAGCAAAGAGAGAATTGTGGGAAGAAACTGGGTTGTCACTGGATCATATAGAAGAAATTTTAGGAGAAAGTTACAGTGCCGTAGGTTTTTCAAATGAGAAAAACTTGTGTGTTGTTGGAACTGCATCAGGAACATTTCAGCCTAGTACATCAACGGTTGAAGAGATTGTCGCTGGATGGTATACAAAAGAGGAAGTGCAAAGATTACTTCAGAATGCACCATTTGCAGCAAGAACACAGGCATATTGTTATATGTGGAGTAAAAAATAAGCAGCATTATCGTATAAAATAATGTGTTTTCTTCCATACTACAGTTAAAAAGAAAAGAGGTTTTAGTATGGAAGAAAACAGAGAAGAGAATAAACAGGCTGATGAGGAAAAAGTTAAAAAAGAAAATGAAAAATTAAAAGATGAAAAAATTTCCGATTATGGACAGGTGCTTTTAGACAATAAAAGAACAAAAACAAAAATTCAGCTATTATCCATTATAGGTGAAATAGAAGGGCATGAGAATCTAGGTTCACAAAACAAAACTACAAAGTATGAGCATGTGCTACCACAACTTGCAGCCATTGAAGATAACGAAGAGGTGGATGGATTGCTTGTTTTACTAAATACAGTGGGTGGGGATGTAGAGGCTGGTCTTGCTATCGCAGAAATGATTGCATCAATTAGTAAGCCTACCGTTTCTCTTGTATTAGGTGGAAGTCATTCTATTGGAGTTCCTTTGGCTGTATCGACAGAGTATAGCTTTATTGTACCAACAGGAACTATGACAATACACCCAGTGCGAATGAGTGGTATGGTAATTGGTGTGACACAGACATTTGTATATTTAGAACAGATTCAGGATCGTATCTTACATTTTGTAGAAGGCCATTCCAATATTTCGTATGATAATTTGCGTGATTTGATGCTGGATACAAAACAACTTGTGAAAGATGTGGGAACGGTATTAGTAGGAGAGGAAGCTGTAAAAAAAGGGATTATCAACGAGGTTGGCGGAATGCATGCTGCTTTAACCCATTTAAAGCATATGATCGAGGAGCGAAAATGAGGGAAGAATGGCTGGATAAAGAGAAAAGATATGAGTTACGACATGAACTTTCTGAGCAGATGCAGAACCCGCAAGAAAAGGATACTTCCGAATGTTTTTCTGGGGAATGTTGGAATGAACAGGAGAAATATGGTACAATAAAAGATAGAAGTCAAATTGAAAAAAATGGATAAAAAAGATGAACGGAAGTGATAACGTGTTTGGACCGAAACGGTGGGAAAAGAAACAAAAGAAGAAATATTTACAGATAGATGAGAATGGGAATACAGACAAGATGCTTTCCGCATCACAGGAATTGTCTTATAACAATGCAAAAATCTGGCAATTAGCGTTGTTTTCTATGAATAATGCAGCAACGAATTTATACCTGGCATTGATGGGATATGTTACGTATTATGCCAATGGTATTGTTGGACTCGGTGTGTTTATTCTGTCTATGATTTTAACCGTGATGCGGGTGTTTGATGGAATTACAGATCCCGTAATTGGATATTTGCTTGACAAAACAGAAGGACGTTATGGAAAGTTTCGTCCTTTTTTGGTCGTGGGAAATTTGCTGTTGTGTGGAAGCTCTATTTTGTTATTTTTTACAAATCATTTAGTGCCAAAGCCAATCCGTCTGGTTTATTTTGTTCTTGTATATGCCATTTACATTATTGGCTATACATTTCAAACCGTAGTGGCAAAATCAGGACAGACAATTATTACAAATAACCCGAAACAAAGACCTTTGGCTACATATTTTGACTCTATGTTTATTATGGCTGCCTATGGCGGAACTGCTTTGTATGTATCAAATTATCTGATACCAAAGTATGGTAGTTTTTTAAACCCTGCATTGTTTAAAGAATTTGTTTTGACTATAGCTGGTATCAGTATGTTGTGTACGGCATTGGCAATTGTGGGTATCTGGCAAAAGGACCAGAAAAAGTTTTATGATACTTGTATGCACAAAAGGGAAAAGGTAAAAAAGAGAGATTATATCGAAATTTTAAAAAATAATAAACCGATTCGGATGTTGACTTTGGCATCTTGTTCCAATCAGTTTGTTTCCATGGTATATAGTCATACGACTGTGGGGGTGATGTTGTTTGGAATCATGATGAATAATTATTCGATAGCAGGATTGATAGGAATTGTAACGGCACTTCCAACATTACTGGTAGTAAGTGCAGGAATAAGAATTGCCCAAAGCTTTGGACAAAGGAAAGCTTTAATACTGGCGACATGCTTTGCTATTGTATTTCAGTTTGGAATGGCAATGGTATTGTTATTTGGAAAAATAAACACCATTTCTTTTATTCCGTCTAAAATTAATGGGGTAACAGTGCTATTTTTTATCACATTTACTTTATTAAATGGCTGTAAATCCATCATTAATAATATGGTAGTACCTATGATTGCAGATTGTTGTGACTATGAGATGAGCCGTAGCGGGAAATATGTTCCTGGGCTGATGGGAGCATTGTTTTCTTTTGTGGAAAAGGCAGTATCTGCCTTTGGAACGGCATTTGTTGGAATTGTGCTTACTATTATCGGATTTGATAATGTATTGCCACAGGTTTCCGATCCTGTTACAGATGTGATTAAATGGACAACCCTGTTTTTATACTGTGGAGTTCCTATTCTGGGATGGCTTTTGACCCTTTTATCTATGCATTATTATAGTCTGGATAACAAAACGATGAATAAGGTACATCGAAAAAATGCAGGAATAGAGTAAGCTTGCATTTCAAAGATAATCCAAGTATAATAAAGGTTCGAGAGATTAATATTTTGGGAGCAGGATAGTTAAGAATTTGTAACAAGTTGGGAGAGAAGTTAGTTATGGCAAAAGGAAAGAAGAAAGAACAAAAGTCTGAAAAAAAAGAGAAACAAGAGTTATCTCCATTTGAAAAAGAATTAGGATTAATGGGGGTTATTGTCGTTGCCATAATTTTTGTACTGAGTTATATGAATGCTGCAGGTGTGATTGGACAGGCATTAAATACCCTTTCGTTTGGTCTAATAGGAATCCTTGCATATCTTATGCCGTTTTTTATTATAGGCGTTGCTTTTTTTTATACGGCAAATAAGGACAATGATTTATTGGTAAAAAAGGTAATCTGTGCCTGTATGATGTCGGTAGTGTTGATGGCATTATTGCAGCTTATTACATTCCATTATGATAGTTCTTTTAATTTAATAGTCATCTTTAATAATTCAGCAACGCGTCGAGCTGGTGGAGGTTTGATTGGAGGAATTTTTGCTAATTTATTGGCATTATGCTTTGGTGAATGGGGTGCGTATGTAATTTTGTTCGCACTTTTAGCAATAGGGGCAATGTTTTTGTCTGAGAAGTTATTTTTCCATAGCTTGAAGAGAAAGAGCAGTTCTGCGTATAAAAAGATAAAAGAACGTGCAGAAATTGCAGCACAGGAATATGCCAAAGAAAAAGAACAGGATGAATTGGATGAGTTGGAAGATTGGGAACAGGAAAAGTCTCGAAAAGTTAATTTCCCATTTTTTGATTTTAAGAAAGAAGCAAAGAGGATGGACGATTCTTCTGGAAATATGAGAGAGATTACAGGAGATTTGCAGGAAGAAGCAGCGGAAAAGCCAAAAGATGAAAATGAAGAGGATTTTTTGTCTGATTTAGTAATTCACAGGGCAGATGAAGCTTTTGGTGATAGAGAAAGGGAAGAAAAAGATTCGTTTGATATTCAAATTCCTTTGTATGAACAGGAGATACAACCAGAGTTTCAAGAACCGCAAAAAACAGAATCGGATAAATTTATGGAAGAAGTGGAAAATAGTCTTCGTGGATTTGCAGATGAGTTTGAAATTCAAAAGGGAGAAGATGGAGAAGGCATTGTGATGGATGCGGTAGATGAGCAGGAAATGGTATCGCCGACACAAGCAATTTCTCAATTAGCAGCACCTATAAAAAATCCAACAGCAAAACCTGATAGTGTAGTAGCAAAAAATGCCGCTGTTCCAAAAGCTGAGAGTAAAGAGGTTACACAAACAGAAGTAAAAAAGGTGAAGAAAAAGAAACCAAGAAAGTATATTTTCCCTTCTCCAGAGTTACTTGTGAAACCTGAAAAAAGTGAAAGTGGAATTTCAGATGAGAGTCTGAAAGAAAGTGCAAAAAAATTGCAAACCACCTTGGAAAGCTTTGGTGTAGGAGCAAAGGTTACCAATGTAAGTTGTGGACCGACGGTTACACGCTATGAACTACAACCGGATCAGGGAGTAAAGGTAAGTAAAATCACTGCTTTGGTAGATGATATTAAATTAAATATGGCGGCAGAGGAAATTCGTATTGAGGCACCGATACCGGGTAAGGCTGCAGTGGGAATTGAAGTGCCAAATGCTACTACTTCTGTGGTGCATTTTAGAGATTTGGTTGAAAATGCCAAATTTAGAAATCATAAATCAAAAATAGCATTTGCCGTAGGAAAAGATATTGGCGGACAGGTTGTTGTATCCGATATTGCAAAAATGCCACATTTACTTATTGCAGGTGCAACGGGTTCTGGTAAGTCTGTGTGTATTAATACCTTAATTATGAGTATTTTGTACAAAGCACATCCAGATGACGTAAAATTGATTATGATTGATCCAAAAGTAGTTGAGCTGAGTTGTTATAAAGGAATTCCACATTTGTTGATACCTGTAGTGACAGACCCAAAAAAGGCATCAGCAGCATTACAGTGGGCAGTACAGGAAATGACAGAACGATATAATAAATTTGCGGAACTTGGTGTACGTGAAATCACAGGATACAATGAAAAGGTAAAAGCGGTTGAATATGCAGAGGACGAGCGTTTTCAAAAAATGCCACAGATTGTTATTATTGTAGATGAGTTAGCGGATCTTATGATGGTGGCATCTAAGGAAGTAGAGGATGCTATTTGTCGTTTGGCGCAATTGGCTCGTGCAGCAGGTATCCATCTGGTTATTGCTACACAGCGTCCATCGGTTAATGTGATTACCGGATTGATTAAAGCAAATGTACCATCAAGAATTGCTTTTGCGGTTTCCTCTTCTGTAGATTCCAGAACTATATTAGATGGTGGTGGTGCGGAAAAACTGCTAGGAAAAGGTGATATGCTGTTTTATCCTTCAGGTTTTCCAAAACCAGTGCGTGTACAGGGGGCATTTGTTTCGGATGAAGAAGTCAATGCAGTGGTATCTTTCATTCGTGAAAAAAATGAAATGGAACAAGATGATACTTCTGCGGCAGTAGAAGCAAAAATGGAGGAAGTTGTGTCAATTGCTTCTGGTGATGGAAATGGTGCCAAGAATGATAATGATGATTATTTTGTAGAAGCAGGGCGTTTTATTATTGAAAAGAATAAAGCATCTATAGCTATGTTACAACGTGTTTATAAAATTGGTTTTAATCGTGCCGCACGTATTATGGATCAATTATGTGCAGCGGGAGTGGTTGGACCGGAGGAAGGAACAAAGCCAAGAAAAGTATTGATGACAATGGAAGAATTTGATAGTTTCATTTCTGGCTAAGGAGGAAGAAAAATGAAGGCATGGCTTGTAGTAAACGCCTTTTTAAAACAAAAGAAATTTGATGAAATCCACCAGTGGTTATGTGAGGCTGGAAAAAAACATGCAATTGAACTTGAAATAAAGACAAATGCAGAGTTACTTTCTAGTTGTATTCATAATCGGCTTGCCCTGTTAGGGCAGGCCTCTACGGTGGATTTTATTTTGTTTTGGGATAAAGACGTAATGTTGGCAAAGACGTTGGAAGAATTGGGGTTTTTAGTATATAATTCATCATTTGGCATTGAAGCCTGTGATAATAAGGCGTTGACACATATGTACCTATCAGGAGAGCATATTCTAATGCCTGATACAATTATTGCGCCAATGACATATGCTAACATTGGTTATACCAATCTGGACTTTGTTGAACAGGTGATTGAACAAATAGGGCTACCTTTGGTAATAAAAGAGTGCTTTGGCTCTTTTGGACAGCAAGTGTATCTATGCAATACATTTGAAAGTGTAATAGAACGAGTGAAGCAGTTGCAGGGAGTACCATTTTTATTTCAAAGATTTATTGAAGAAGCAGATGGAAGGGATGTTCGTTTGCAGGTGGTAGGAGACCAGGTTGTGGCAGCTATGGAAAGAAGAGCAAAGCCGGGAGATTTTCGAGCCAATATTACAAATGGAGGTAGTATGCGGCCTTATGATCCTTCAAAAGAAGAACAAAACATTGCGGTGCAGTGCTGTAAAATTTTGAAAGTAGAATTTGCCGGAGTTGATTTGTTGTTTGATAAAGCGGGGAAATACCTTGTATGTGAGGTAAATTCAAACGCACATTTTAAAAATATATATGACTGTACAGGTGTAAATACTGCAGACTATATTATGGAACGAATTGTTACATTACATGAAAGCAAAAAGGAAAACTAGGAGCGTTTTATAAGTGAAGAATGAATGCGAGGTGTTTTAGTATGAAAAAGACAGGCTGGTTAATTTATGACCAGGAAGGAGCAGAACGAAATGCATCCTATATTTCCATGCATATAGAAGAAGGAGAAAAACTGGGAATTCAAATAAAATTGTTGTATGCAGAATTTCTATCGTTTGGAATACAAAAGGAAAAGATGGTTGTTTTTTATAAGGGACAGCAAATGGAATTTCCGAATTTTACCATATGCAGAACAATAAATCCAGATATATCTTTTATGTTAGAACAGACAGGAGTACCTTTATTTAATCAGGCAAAGGTGGCAGAAATTGCAAATAATAAGGCAAAGACATATGCATTTTTGGCGGGTAAAGGGATTCCTATGGCAGATGCCATATTTTTAACTGCTGAGCAACTGGCAACAGACTGGGATAACATTGATGAAAACAGTATTATTAAGGCTGTGGCAGGACATGGAGGTACACAGGTATTTTTAAAAAGAGAGCAGGATAAAGAGCAGATTTTTCATGGCATAAAGAATGCAGATGTGGTGGTACAGCCATTGATAGAGGGCGGAAAAGATGTCAGAGTGTATGTACTGGGGGATACAATACTGGCAGCCGTATGTCGAACAGCAAAAGAGGGATTTAAGTCGAATTATTCTCTGGGCGGAGAGGTGTCTTTGTACACCTTATCGGATGAAAATATTTCATTCGTGAAAAAAATAATGGAGCAGTTTTCTTTTGGTTTGGTAGGCATTGACTTTTTAGTTGATGAAAAAGGAAAATTTTTATTTAATGAGATTGAAGATGTAGTTGGTGCCAGAATGCTGTATCAACTTACCTCTATCAATTTGGTGGAAAAATATCTGCAATTTATATTGGAACAAATAAAATGAAGCGAAAAGAAGGGAAGGTAGTCACATGACTGGACAATCGAATTGTGATGTGTGTATGAATTTTATTTATGATGAAGAATATGAATGTTACATATGTGATATGGACTTAGATCAGGATGAGATGGGGCGATTTTTGACAAATACCTTTGATAATTGTCCTTATTTTAGACTGGGTGACGAATATAAGATTGTACGAAAACAGATGTAAGTCGGATTGTTGTCATATGATAAATTAAAATTGCAATAGACAGGTGTGAAATTCAGGAGTGAAGGAGTTCCTTGCGAGGATATATGAATTTTGCACAAAAAGTGAGAATGAAATAGAGTTTCGCAAATATCTAAAAAATACAAAAGATGGAGGAAAGATTCCATGAAAGCAAAACAAGATGGTAAGTCATATACAGTAAGTATTCTTGTATTTTTTTGTATCTTGTTTATGGTACTGTTAGTATATGTTTCTGGTGATGCACCACCGGAAGTGTTAAAAAAAGTTACTGGGACAGTTCAGATTGAGAAAGATACCGTTGCCATGAAGGAAGTACCCCTGTATTTTCAATGGGATGAACAATGGGAGGATAAAAAATATGCAAATGGGAATATGAAAGATTCTGGCTGTGGACCAACTTGCTTGTCTATGGTAACTGTATATTTGAAAAAGGATGAGAAAAAGACACCAGCTTGGATGGCAGATTTTAGTACAAAGAATCATTATATAGTGGGTGGAAAAACAGCTTGGACTCTTATGAGTGAGGGCGCAAAAAAATTAGGTTTGAAGGTAAAGCAGATTAAAAAAAATGAAACTCAAATGAAGGAAGAACTAAAAAAAGGTGGAGTTATTATTTGTAGTATGGGACCTGGACATTTTACAAGAACAGGACATTTTATTGTACTTTGTGATTATACAGATAAGGGATTTAAAGTAAGGGATCCCAATAGCAAGAAAAATAGTGAACGTACATGGACCTTTACAGAAATACAATCACAGATAAAAAATATTTGGGTTTATTGGGTGTAATTATTTTGACAGTGCTTATAGGGTCTGTTATAATGAAAACTATGCAAATAAAAAAGTTCGGAGGTAATTGGTTTGAAAAGTGATATTGAAATTGCACAGGAAGCAAAAATGCTTCCAATTCATGAGGTAACAAAGAAGCTTTCTATTTCTATGGATGATTTAGAATTGTATGGAAAGTATAAGGCAAAACTTACAGATGAGTTATGGGAACAGGTAAAAGATAGGGAAGACGGAAAGTTAATTTTAGTTACAGCTATCAATCCTACACCGGCAGGTGAGGGAAAGACTACAATTACGGTAGGTTTGGGACAGGCATTTGACAAGTTAAATAAGAAGGCTGTTATTGCTCTTCGTGAACCTTCTTTGGGACCTTGTTTTGGTATTAAAGGAGGAGCAGCAGGTGGTGGAAATTCACAAGTTGTTCCAATGGAAGATTTAAATCTTCATTTTACTGGTGACTTTCATGCAATCACTTCAGCAAACAACTTGCTTGCTGCTATGCTAGACAACCATTTGCAACAGGGAAATTTGTTACATATTGATCCTAATCAGGTAGTATGGAAACGTTGCGTGGATATGAATGATCGTGTGTTGAGAAATATTGTAGTTGGTCTTGGAAGAAAAGTAGATGGTGTTGTACGTGAAGACCATTTTATCATTACAGTTGCTTCTGAGATTATGGCAATTCTTTGTCTTGCTAATGATATGAAAGATTTAAAAGAGCGTTTAGGAAGAATTATCGTTGCTTATACATACGATGGAGAGCCGGTTACTGCAAAACAATTAAATGCAGTTGGTGCAATGGCTGCATTGTTAAAAGATGCAATCAAACCAAACGCAATTCAGACGTTAGAAAATACACCTGCTCTTGTGCACGGTGGACCATTTGCCAATATCGCGCATGGATGCAATAGTGTTCGTGCCACAAAGACTGCATTAAAATTAGCAGATTATGTTGTGACAGAGGCAGGATTTGGAGCAGATTTAGGAGCAGAAAAGTTCTTTGATATCAAGTGCCGTATGGCAGGTTTAAAGCCAAGTGCCGTAGTATTAGTAGCCACTGTCCGTGCATTAAAGTATAATGGTGGGGTAGCTAAGGAAGAGTTAAATCAAGAGAATTTGGAAGCCTTAAAGAAAGGTATTGCAAACTTAGAAAAACACATCGAAAATGTACAAAAGTTTGGTGTACCTTGTGTTGTGACATTAAACCAATTTATTACAGATACGCAGGCAGAGCTTGATTTTGTAAAAGAATTTTGTGAAGCAAGAGGTTGCGAATTTGCTTTGGCGCAAGTATGGGAAAAAGGTGGAGAAGGCGGTATCGCTTTAGCAGAAAAGGTTGTTGAGGCAATCGAGAAAAAGGAAAGTCATTTCAAACCACTTTACGATACAAAGCTTGCGATTAAAGATAAGATTGAAACCATTGCAAAAGAAATCTATGGTGCATCAGGTGTGACTTATGATGTAGCTGCAACAAAAGCAATTCAGCGTTTGGAAGAATTGGGGTATGGTGATCTTCCAATATGTATGGCGAAAAATCAGTATTCTTTATCAGATGATCCAAAGAAACTTGGAAGACCACAAGATTTCAGCATTAATATTCGTGAGGTATATGTAAATGCAGGAGCAGGATTTGTGGTTGCAATTACAGGAACTGTTATGACAATGCCTGGATTGCCAAAGAAACCAGCGGCAGAAGGTATTGATGTAAATGATGATGGAGTAATTACAGGATTATTCTAAAAACTTGTATAAAAATAGATATGGGAAGAAGCAGAGAGTTGCCACACTTTTGTGACAACTCTTTGCTATCTTATAAGAACAGTTATCCTATCATAAAAAATGATTTGCAAAGATGTACAAATTTATTTGTCTACTTTGTTTGATTGCAGACAAGAGAAAAATAGGGGAGGTTTTTATGAAGAAAGCATATTGGAAGAAGCTAACATGTGTGATTATGAGTATTGTTATGGTTAGCGTAAATGGCTTATGGCAAGGGGGAAAGATAGGAGCGCAAGCTGCTACAAAAGAAGATATACGATTAAAGGGAATTGATGTAAGTTATCATCAGGGAACCATCAATTGGTCGAAAGTAAAAGCAGCTGGAATTGATTATGCGATTCTTCGTTGTGGTTTTGGACAGGATTTGGTAAATCAGGATGATCTTATGTGGGAGGAAAATGCGGATGCCTGTACAGAACTAGGAATACCATTTGGAGTGTATTTATATTCCTATGCAACGACAGAAGCAAAAGCAGTAGGGGAAGCAAAGCACGTACTTCGTTTGATTGAGGATTATGATTTGCAGTATCCTGTATATTATGATATAGAAGATAGTTCCCAGAAAAGTTTAACAAAAGCTAAATTAGGAAAAATAGCACAGGCATTTGCTGACGTAATTGAAGAAGCGGGTTATGAAGTGGGGATTTATTCTAGCTATTCCATGTTTAATGATTATTTGACGGATGCAGCGTTTGATAATTATCCAAGATGGGTAGCTCGATATAATACATACTGTGGTTATTCAAAAAGTTATCATATGTGGCAATATAGCTCGAAGGGAAGCGTAAATGGCATTTCTGGAAATGTAGATATGGATTATCTGATTGGTACAGATGTTGCCTGTGAAGTTTCAGACATAGAATTAGAAGAGAAAACTTGTACATTAAAAGCTGGTGAGAGTGTACAATTAAATGCACAGGTGTTACCGAAAAATGCATTTGAAAAGAATATTATATGGACAACAGATGCAGATACAGTTGTTAGTGTGAAGGATGGGGTTGTGACAGCACTGGCAGAGGGAACAGCGACAGTACGAGCAACTTCAAAAGAGGATAATCAGATATTTGATACCTGTAAGATTACAGTTTCAAAAGTTGATCAACCACAAGTAACTACTTCTCCTGCAATCACACAGACACCGACAGCAACGAGCGGTCCATCTGTTGATGATGGAAAGAGTACAATTGCACCAGCAACACCAACTATTACAATGACACCGACCACACAGACTCCAGAAATAACGACTGGAAGTAGTATTACGCCAATTCCAACACCAACGGAAACACCAACAAAAGAACCTACACCAACAGCTACCATCATGCCAACGGAAACGGCAAAACCTGCAGTGACACAAACACCGAAACCGACAGCAACAGTGAAAGTAACACAAACGCCTGCACCAACAGCGACGCCTGTTATTTCAGTTGGAAAGGTTAAAAATTTTACATATCAGGCAGTAACCAAAGAAAAGATTAAGTTGTCTTGGAAGAAGGTAAGCGGTGTAACGGGATATCGAATTTATTATTACAATACAGCACAGAAAAAATATGTTACATTAAAAAGCATTTCTGCCTCAAAGCAAAGTCTAGAAGTAACAAAGGTAGATGGAAAGAAGTTAAAAGCAGGAACAAAATATCAGTTTAGGATTGCTGCGTATAAAACGGTGGACGGTAAGAAGACATTCGGAAATAGTACGAATTTGTCTACAATAACAAAGCCTAATACCGTAAAGGTAAAGAGTGTATCTCGCATATCAGCGACAAAGGCGGTTATTAAATGGAATACCACAAATAGCGCACAAGGATATATTATTTACCTATCTACCTCACCAAAAAGTGGATATAAAATGATAGCAACTTTAAATAATAAGGCGAAAAAATCCTATACCATTTCAGGACTTAAAAAGGGAAAAGTCTATTATATTCGACTATGTGCATACAAAAAGTTGGATGGAAAGTCTTGGTATGGCAATTATGGAGTAACAAGAAAAATTAATAAAAAGTAGCAAAAGTGCCAGGAGATGAAAGTAGTCTTCTGGCATTTTTATGTTTAAAGAAATTTTATTTTTTCTTGTCTTTATTGGCATGGCGTTTGACGATTGGGTCATAGTTCGTATTTAGAAAACTGGCTCGCATGATGGAATCCGAACCAAATTTATTACGAATTTCATCAAGAGCGTGATCTAAATTACTATTATTATGTGCATGTGCTGTGTTAAACAGGCTCAATTGCTCATAAGAAGTGTCAGAAAGTTTTGTTGCATGAACGCTTAATAAACGAATGGGTGTATGATGGTCCCATAATGCATCAAATAAAGTACAGGTTAGTTCATATAATTTTTGAGAGTGATTGGTTGCTTCTGGTAGGGTACATTGTTTACTTTTGGTTTTGAAAAAACAATCTTTTATTTGTACGGAAAGACAAGTGGCAGATTTCTCGTCCTTTCTTAGTCTAAAACCAATTGTTTCGCACAAGGATAGTAAAATTTGTTTTGCCTCTGCCTGTTTGGTAACATCATGATCTATGGTAATGCTATTGCTGTATCCTTTGGCATCTGGGCGTTCTGGACAAACAGGTGTGTTGTCGATTCCGTTTGCATATTGATATAGTTGCATCCCGTTTTTCCCTAGATGTGGGATTAAGTAGGATGGCTCTGTATTTGCTAAGTCACCAATCGTGTGAATACCTAATAGTTTCAATTTTTGACAAGTAGATTTTCCAGCAAAAAGCAGACGTTCTATTGGGAGCGGCCACAATTTTTCTGCGATTTCATCAGGAAATAAGGTATGAATTTTGAAAGGCTTTTCAAAATCAGAAGCCATTTTGGCTAATACTTTGTTAGTGGAAATACCAATATTTACTGTAAAGCCAAAGGTATTATAAATGGTAGTCTGAATTAACTGAGCGGTAGAGATTTTGTCTCCAAACAGATGGTAAGAACTTGTCATATCTAAAAATGCTTCATCAATGGAAAATGGTTCAATGCAATCGGTATATTGTGTCAGCAATTTGTGAAAATTATTAGAATATTGCTGATATACATGATATCTGGAAGGAAATAATTGAAGTTGCGGACATTTTTTTAAAGCACTTTGAATGGTTTCTGCTGTTGAAATATGGTATTGCTTTGCCAGGAGAGATTTTGCTAAAATAATACCGTGACGCTTTTGTGGGTCGCCACAAATTGCAGAAGGAATGGTTCGAATATCAATTGAGGTTGGGTCGTCTTGTAATCGTTGTAAAGCTTCCCAGCTTAAAAATGCATTATTTACATCAATATGATAAATAAGTCGTTCCATTTTTGACCTCCTATTATTTGAAACTTTGACTAGTTAAGACGATAAGTAATATAGATTTTTGTTCTACGTTTATGTTTCTTTGGGGATATATTATAAGGGGATTCTTATTCTTTTTGCACAAGCACGGGAGAAAATCATCATTTTGTGTTGTACTCCTAATAAAAAAACAAACATATATTCGATATTTTATAGCAAAAGATAGAAAAAAACAATAGAAAAGAGGAAAAAGTATGAAACAGAAAGTGATACTATTTGATTTAGATGGAACTATTACAGACCCTAAAATAGGAATTACAAAGAGTTTTCAATATGCATTACAGCATTTTGGAATACAGGTGAATGACTTGGATGCGTTAGAACCAGTGATTGGTCCACCTTTAAAAAAATCATTTTCAGAATTTTATCATTTGCCAGAGGAGCAAATAGATAGTGCGATTGAAAAATATAGAGAACGTTTCTCTAACGTAGGATTGTATGAAAATGAAATATATGATGGAATGGAATCGTTATTAAGAGAATTGAGTGAAAAAGGTTTCATTTTAGAAATTGCTAGTTCGAAACCTACGATATTTGTTGAGAAGATTTGTGAGCATTTTAAGATAAAACAGTATTTTACTCATATTGTTGGAAGCTTTTTAGATGGGAGAAGAGGCGAAAAAGAAGAGGTAGTCGAAGAGGCAATCCGTTTGTCACAAGCAACACCTGATAATATTGTTATGATTGGTGATAGAGTATATGATGTACTGGGGGCACATGCAAAAGGAATATCAGTAATTGGTGTGTCTTATGGGTATGGTGGTAGAAAAGAACTGGAAGAAGCGGGTGCGGATGTAATTGTGGATACGGTAGAACAATTGCGACAGGAATTGCTGGGAAGGAGAATATAATGCATTATAAAAATGTTTGCGAAGGAAGATTTGTAAAACGATTAAATCGATTTGTTGCAGTTGTAGAAATAGATGGAGTAGAAACACAATGCCATGTAAAAAATACGGCTCGTTGTAAGGAATTATTTCTTCCGGGAGCAAGAGTTTTTTTGGAAGACTGCATAGAGAATAAAAATCGGAAAACAAGATATGATGTAATAGCAGTATATAAAGGGCAGAAGCTTGTCAATATAGATAGTCAGGCACCGAATAAAGTTGTGGGAGAATATATAGAACACATATTTCCTGATGTGGTTTTCTATCGACCAGAAACAAAATATAAAAATTCTCGCTTTGATTTTTATGTGGAGACACCAGAAAAAAAGATTTTTTTAGAAGTTAAGGGAGTGACATTGGAGGAGGATGGAATTGTCAGATTTCCAGATGCGCCTACAGAAAGGGGAGTTAAACATATAAAAGAATTGATTGCCTGTCGAAAAGAGGGATATGAGGCGTATATTGTTTTTGTGATTCAGATGAAAGGTGCTTGGAAGTTTGTGCCAAATGATAGAACACATCCACAGTTTGGAGAAGCTTTAAAGGAAGCAGAAAAAGCAGGTGTGCATATCTTGTGCTTTGATTGTCTGATAAAACCGGATAGTATGGAAATTTCCGAGAAAATTCCATATAGTTTTACTGTTTAACGCAATCAAGGAAGTCCCCCACTTCTATTGCGCAGAGCAATAAGTGTCGGGTGGGGACTTGCTTGTATCAGGAGGGGTACAAGCCCCTTCTGATACGTTGCACTAGCAGCGAATCGTGTTATGAGCAAGTAGCGGAGCGGATTGCGAATATCCGCTTGACAATGAGGAAAGAAAGATGAGACAGAATAGAAATTTACGTTGACAAACCTGCAAAAAACCTTTATAGTTAGTGATATATGGAAATGTAAAGAAGGAGAGGAGTACATAGGTAACCTTTTCAGAGAGGAACATTAAAGTTTATCTTTGCTGGAAGATGTTCTAAAGAAGTGACTATGGAAGGTAGCTCTGGAACAGCGTTTTTGAAAATAGTAGGAAACGACGGGTAGCTTCGTTAAAGGCGATAAGGTGATATGAGATATTTCATAGCATAAAAAAAGGTGGTACCACGGTTCTTCGTCCTTTCGGGAGGGAGAACCGTTTTTTGTTATAGGATTTGTCGTTGTGATTGTTATTCTGTAACAAAGGGCTCCGTTTGGATGCGGATATTCCACCGGCTACTAGGTGCCAGAACCTAAATAAAACGATAAAGGAAGATGATTATGGCAAAAGAACTAGAAAAGACTTACAATCCGCAGGAGATAGAGGGCAGATTGTACGACAAATGGTTAAAGAATAAGTATTTTCATGCAGAAGTGGATCGCAGTAAGAAACCGTTTTCTATTGTAATGCCACCACCAAATATTACTGGTAAATTACACATGGGTCATGCGTTGGATAATACGATGCAAGATATTTTAATTCGTTTCAAGCGTATGCAAGGATACAATGCACTTTGGGTTCCTGGAACTGACCATGCAAGTATTGCAACGGAGGTTAAGGTAATTAACTCTTTAAAAGAGCAGGGAATCAATAAGGAGGATCTTGGAAGAGATGGTTTCCTTGAAAAGGCTTGGGAATGGAAGAAGGAGTATGGCGGAACGATTACTGGCCAGCTTAAAAAGATTGGTTCTTCCTGTGACTGGGATAGAGAACGTTTTACTATGGACGAGGGATGTTCCAAGGCTGTTGAGGAAGTATTCTGTAAATTACACGAAAAAGGACTTATTTATAAAGGTTCCCGTATTATTAACTGGTGTCCGGTATGTCAGACATCCATTTCTGATGCAGAGGTAGAACATGTGGAGCAGGCTGGACATTTCTGGCACATTAAGTATCCAATCGTAGGAGAAGAAGGAAGATTTGTAGAAATCGCTACTACACGTCCCGAAACTATGCTTGGAGATACTGCTGTGGCTGTACATCCAGATGACGAGAGATACCAGGATATCATTGGTAAGAAAGTATTATTACCAATCGTGAATAAGGAAATTCCAGTTGTAGCAGATGCTTATGTGGATCGCGAATTTGGTACTGGTGTGGTTAAGATTACACCAGCACATGACCCTAATGACTTTGAAGTTGGTAAACGTCATAACTTAGAAGAAATCAATGTAATGAATGATGATGCTACCATTAACGAAAAAGGTGGTAAATTTGCAGGTCTTGATCGTTATGAGGCAAGAAAACAGATTGTTGCTGAATTAGATAGCATGGGATTGTTAGTAAGGGTAGAGGATCATACACACAACGTTGGTACACATGATCGTTGTAAGGCTACAGTAGAGCCAATGATTAAACAGCAGTGGTTCGTAAAGATGGAGGAACTTGCAAAGCCAGCAATTGAAGCACTTAAGAGCAATAAGCTTCGTTTTGTACCAGAGCATTTTGACAAGACCTATCTTCACTGGTTGGAAGGAATCAGAGATTGGTGTATTTCCAGACAGTTATGGTGGGGACACAGAATCCCAGCTTATTACTGTGATAAGTGTGGTGAGATTGTAGTTGCAAGAAGTGATAACAAGCCATGTACTTGTCCAAAATGTGGTCATGATAAGCTTACACAGGACCCAGATACATTGGATACTTGGTTTAGTTCTGCATTGTGGCCATTTTCAACCTTAGGATGGCCAGATAAGACAGAGGAGTTGGATTACTTCTATCCTACGAACGTATTAGTAACAGGATATGATATTATATTCTTCTGGGTAATCCGTATGGTATTCTCTGGTATTGAACAGATGGGTGAGGTACCATTTAATACTGTATTGATCCATGGATTGGTTCGTGACTCTCAGGGACGTAAGATGAGTAAATCATTAGGAAATGGAATTGACCCATTAGAGATTATCGATCAGTATGGTGCAGATGCACTTCGTCTTACCCTTATTACAGGTAATGCACCTGGAAATGATATGCGTTTCTATATGGAACGTGTGGAAGCAAGCAGAAACTTCGCTAATAAAGTATGGAACGCATCCAGATTTATTATGATGAATTTGGAAAAAGCAGGAGATGTAAACAGTGTAGATTTGACAAAACTTACACAGGCAGATAAGTGGATTTTATCTAAAGTAAATACACTTGCAAAAGATGTAACTGAAAATATGGAAGGTTATGAGCTTGGTATTGCAGTACAGAAAGTATATGACTTTATCTGGGAAGAATTTTGTGATTGGTATATTGAAATGGTAAAACCTCGTTTATACAATGATGAGGACCAGACAAAGGATGCTGCTTTGTGGACATTAAAGACAGTATTGATTCAGTCATTAAAGTTGTTACATCCATATATGCCATTTATCACAGAAGAAATCTTCTGTACATTGCAGGAAGCATTGGGTGAAAAAGAAGCAGATTCTATCATGATTACAGCATGGCCTGAATTTAAAGAGGACTGGAATTTTGCAACAGATGAAAATGCGGTAGAAACGATTAAAGCTGCCGTTAAGGGTATTCGTAATGTGCGTGCGGAAATGAATGTGCCACCTAGCAAAAAAGCTATGGTTTATGTGGTATCCGAAGATGAAAAGGTGCGTGACATCTTTAAGACAAATAAAGTCTTTTTTGCAACACTTGGATATGCCAATGAAGTTGCTATTCAGGAGGATAAAGCAGGAATTGCAGAAGATGCAGTTTCCGCTGTAATTCACGGAGCTACAATTTATATGCCATTTGCTGAATTGGTTGATATTGAAAAAGAAATTGAGCGTTTGGAAAAAGAAGAGAAAAAATTGCAAGGTGAATTAAAGCGTTCCAATGGTATGCTTAATAATGAAAAGTTTGTAAGCAAAGCACCAAAGGCAAAAATTGAAGAAGAAAGAGCTAAATTAGAAAAATATACAGATATGATGCGACAGGTACAGGAACGTTTGGCACAGCTTAGAAAGTAAGAAATAGAATAACTGTGTTAAAAATTGAAATTAAAAAAGCATAAATGATATGCGAAATAGGTAGATTTGTATTGTGTAAAAAGACCGGCTGCTTGTAAAGTGGCTGGTCTTTTTGTGGTTAAAATGTATAATAAAAATGCGAAAATGGAGAATTATTTGCGTAATTTTTGAAAAAATGGTATAATTATACAAATAAGTATGCGGGGGTAAAATAGATAGGGGGAGTTCTATGTTAGATGAAAAGATAGAGAAAACGATATCCGTCTGGATTTCCAAAGATGCAATGCAAGCCAGTATTAATGTGTCTCCTGCCAGTGGAGAGGTATATACACTAGAAGATTTGAAAGAGAGAATTGCCAAGGAAAATATAGTGTATGGCGTGGATGAAAAAGAACTAAAGTCTATTATAGAGGAAAAACGTTTTTATATGGATATACCGATTGCTTGTGGAAGTGAGCCAGTAAATGGAAAAGATGGGTATTATGAATGTTTATTTGAGACGAATGTAAACTTAAAACCAAGGATATTAAAAGATGGTTCCGTAGATTATAAAAGTATGGGGGAAGTTCCGGTTGCAGAAGAAAACCAGGATATTGTCTACTATCATTCTGCTACGAATGGTACAGATGGAATGGATGTGAAAGGACAGACTATTCATGCCAGAAAAGGAAAAGATTTATTGCCTTTAAAAGGAAAAGGTTTTCTTGTTTCAGAGGATAAAAAGGTGTATCGTGCTGCAATAACAGGAAAAGTGACATTAAAAGGGAACATGCTAGAGGTAAACAATGTATTGATTATTAAAGGGGATGTATCAATTGCTACTGGCGGAGTGACCTTTGCGGGTGATGTTGTGATTAAAGGAAATGTATTGACAGGGGCAGAAGTGCGAGCAAATGGAAATATAGAAGTAAATGGATGCGTGGAAGCTGCAAATCTAGTGGCAAGAAAAAATATTGTATTGAAAAATGGAATGCAGGGAAATGGAAAAGGACGTATTCATGCAGGGGGTAATGTATCGGGAAAATTTTTTGAACAAGTTACCATTGAAGCCAAAGGAAATGTTTCTGCAAATGCATTGATGCATTGCAATATTAAGTGTGAAGAAAGCGTGAATGTAGCAGGAAAATATGGCATTATTGTTGGGGGAAGGGTAGAAGCTTACCGTGAAGTAGAGGCGACCCTGATTGGTAATATGAAAGAGGTAAAAACGGTAATTGAGGTTGGAAGCAGCGAGAATTTATATTCGAAATTGGAGCAGTTAGAAGATAAGAATAAAGAGATTCTTAGTAATATTGAAAAGTTGAAAATTTCCAAGAAAAAAATAGAGGATGTACTTAAAGCCCAGCCAGATAATGAAGAACTTAGAGGATTAAAGACTACTGTTATGCGTGCTAAAATTGAAAAGGAAGCAGCCTTGACTGATGTACAGAGAGAAAAGGAAGCAGTAATCGAAGTGATGTCCAAAATTTCTAATCCACGAGTAATTGTCCTAAAGTCCATTTATCCAGGCGTAATATTAACGATAAATGGGGTTCGAGAAATGATAAAAACAGAGAATTATAATGTATATTATCAGAAAAAAGGACTTGAATTAGAATTTGTGGCAAATCTTTAAACTTTTTATAAAATTTAGAAGAAAACTATTGACTTTTTATTGGCAAAACTATTATCATTGTCTTAGTGTTTTGTGACTATTTGGCATTGTTGCCTAAAACCTATCTATGCAAACTAGCGACACTTATTGGGAAAGATTATCGATTTTCTTGAGGTGTATATATTTTTTATAGCAGATGATGTTTGCTTGTAGGGAGAGAATAGTTACCGTAGTATAGAAATAGTAGGATTTTGTAAATAGATGGAGTGAAGTCATATGTTAAACTTTGAGGAAGAATTAAAAAAATTTAAGCCAAGTCTTGAAGTTGAAGAAATTGAAGATTCGATTGGTCAGGGAAATACCGTTGATGTGGTTGAGTTGATTAACCAGATTATTAATACTGAAAAATAATGCTTTTTTGTCAATATGTTTTGATGGGATATAGGTTAGAGTGTATTGGCATGAAGGTAAAGAAACCGATAGCACAGTAAGATAAATATTGTGCTATCGGTTGTTGTATTTATTTTAAAAATTTTAAGGTGAATGTAAACAGATACCAGTATTTGTTATCTGACAAAGAGAGAAAAAGATTTATTGTAGATAGGAAGAAAAAAATTATGAAATGTCCAAAATGTGGGAAAATAATATCGTTTCAGAAGAAACGTTGTGACGGATGTAATGCGGATATTACAGTATATAGAAGATTATATAACTTATCCAATCAATATTATAATGATGGATTGAGTAAGGCGAAGGTTAGAGATTTATCTGGAGCTATTGTTTCATTAAAAAATAGTTTGCAGTTTAACCGTAATAATACGGATGCCAGAAATTTATTAGGGCTGATATACAATGAAATTGGCGAGACGGTACTTGCTTTGACGGAGTGGGTGCTTAGTAAAAATTATCAGGAAGATGAAAATGAAGCAGACTATTATATGAATTTGCTTCAGGATAATCCATCTAAACTGCACAATGCAAATCAGATTATAAAGAAATACAATTATGCATTGAGTCAGGCAAAGGGTGGAAACTGTGATTTGGCTATTTTACAGTTGAAAAAAGTAGTATCTGCACAGCCTAAATATTTGGCTGCCCATCAATTGTTGGCACTGCTATATATGAATCAGGCAGAAAATGAGAAGGCAGTAAAGTGTCTTAGAAAGGCACAGAAAATTGATATATCCAATACAATTACATTGCGATATTTAACAGAACTGGGTGTAAATCCAAACGCTGTTAAAATAGAACGCGAGGCCACAAAAAGGGTGCAGGGAAAAGGTCGTGCCTTAGAAAAGGCGGAAGACCCACAGTTTTTTGCTCCTGAGCCAGTATTGCGAGATGGGAAGATTAATAAATGGTCATTTTTGCATTTGTTAATTGGTGTAGTAATTGGTTTCCTTGCAGTTGTATTCTTAGTATTACCGACAAGAGAAAGTGCCATTGCCGATAAGTATAACAAAGAGGCAGTGGATATGGCAGAAGAACAGACGAATATGTCTTCTCAGATGCAAACCTTAGAAAATGAGAAGAAGCAGTTAGAGCAAAAGAATAAAGATTTGGAAGCACAATTAAAAAAGGTAAAAGAAGAGGCGGTGGATGAAGCTGCTTATAATAACTTTTTGAAAGCAGTTACATTATATATTGGCGGTGAGAAGGATGTTGCTGCTGAAAAGCTTATAAAGATAAATATCAGCAAGTTTGATAGTAAAGCTGCAAAAGAGTTATATAATATGATAAAAGAAGAGACATTTACAAATATGTCGAAGGTGAAGTACAAAGAAGGATATGCGGCATACGCAAAAGGAAGATACGATGAAGCAATCACAGCATTGAAACTTGCATTAAAATATAGTTCGGATAATGTAGACGCAATGTACTATTTGGGAAGAACTTACCAGAGAACTGGAGATAATACAAATGCGAGAAAATACTACAAGCAGATTATAAATAACTATTCAGGAAATTCAAGTTTAAGTGCACAAGCGGAAAGAAGATTAGCAGAACTGCCAGAAGAATAAGAAAATAGTAAAGTACGAAAGAGAGTAACAGATATAGTGTTACTCTCTTTTTGGTTGTCTGTATAGCAGACATTGGAAGATTGAAGTGAGTGGTTCACTTTGGTTCGAGTTAAAAATAAAAAGGATAGGAGAATAGTAGAGTATGAATCGGACAAGCTATAAACTGGAAGAAAGAACCTTATATGTTAATTTAGGTCCAGAAATTGATCATCATCATGTAACAATCATAAGTAAAGAACTTTCGAATTATTTACAACTCTATATGATTAAAAACATAGTTTTTGATTTTAAAAATGTTACATTTATGGACAGTGCAGGGATCGGGCTGGTTATGGGAGGTTATAAACAGACAGTTACATTTGGAGGAAGTACCACGCTTTGCAATGTATCAGAACGGGTAGATCGAATTTTTGCAATGTCAGGTGTGTATCGTTTTGTAGGTAAAGTTGAAATATAGGAGGAAAAAATAAGATGAAAAATCAAATGTGTTTAGAATTTGACAGCAGATCGGAGAATGAGGCGTTTGCCAGAGTGGTGGTAGCCGCGTTTGCCACACAGTTAAATCCTACTTTAGAAGAAGTGGACGACATTAAAACAGTAGTTTCGGAAGCGGTAACAAATGCAATTGTCCATGGGTATGAGCAAAAAGAAAATTATAAAGTCTTTTTACAGTGCGAGATTGTAAATCAGACAATTCAGATTACTATTATGGATTATGGAGTGGGAATTGAGGATGTGGAAAAGGCAAAGGAACCGATGTTTACAACCAAACCGCATATGAACCGATCAGGAATGGGATTTACATTTATGGAGGCACTTATGGATGAGTTAGAGGTATATTCTAAAAAAGGCGAGGGAACAACGGTAAAAATGAAAAAAACAATAACAAGAATGAAAGTATGTTAAACCAGTCTATTGTAAATGGAATGATAGGAGAATTTCATGGAAAATGTCCAATGTTTTGAAAAGATAAAACAGGAAGATAAAGAAGTGAGAGATACATTTATAAAAGAAAATACTGGATTGGTGTGGAGTGTGGTAAAACGTTTTACCAATAGAGGTTATGACCAGGAAGAATTGTTTCAAATAGGTTGTATCGGATTGATAAAAGCGGTGGATCGATTTGATGAGAAGTATGAAGTGGCTTTTTCTACATATGCAGTACCGTTAATTACTGGGGAATTAAAACGTTTTTTTCGTGATAATGGAATAATTCGGGTTAGCAGAAGTTTAAAAGAAGCTGGCTGGAAGATAAAACAGGAACAGGATCGTATTTATGAAAAAACGGGAAAAAGTCCTACGGTAGAAGAATTAGCTGAGTTGGTGCATATGACCAAAGAAGAAGTTGTGATGGCGATAGATGCGAATGCACAAATTGAGTCCATTGATCAAAAGATTGATTTTGGAGAAGGAAAAACGGTTTCTATGTTGGATCAGGTTGTTGCGAAGGAGCAAGGGGTTGGAGCTGTCGGTTGTCAGGACAGTAAGGATATAGAAAAAGAACAATTGCTTAATAAAATGCTTGTACATTCTGTAATAAAAAAACTGAATGAAAGAGAAAAAAGATTAATAACCATGCGTTTTTTTGGAGATAAAACACAAACTGAAGTTGCCAAAACGCTGGGAATTAGTCAAGTACAAGTGAGTAGACTGGAGAAAAAAATTTTGCGGCAAATGCGAACTGAAATTTTAGGAACAGGTGCATAAGAATTTCCTTTTTGTACAAACTAAAAGAAGAATAAGAAACAAGAGAGAGAGGCATACAATTATGAAAGAAAGAATTTGTTTTGTAACCTTGTTGACAATTGGGATTGTGGCAGCTTTGATTATCTTTTTTGAAAAAAGGGATAACCAGTCTACCGATGCATTTGATGGAGTGTTGGTATACGAATCAGTTATGGAAAAGGAATTGTGTTAGCGAGGGGGACTGGTATGCAGGACAAAAAATTATTTATAAAAATTGAACAGAATGTAGAAGTAAGTAATACAAAGGTGTATCTACAAGATGTTGCAAAGTTGTACAGTGCCGATTGTAAAATGGTGCATGACTTAAATAAAACGGAACTTATGATTATTAAGGCGAAAGAAGATATGAAATATATCGTATCGATTATGAAAGTAATTGAGTTGATTCAGAAGAAATATCCGAATGTGGATATTGATAATATGGGAGAAAATGATTTTATTATTTCCTATATGCATCCTGAAAAAAAGAGTCAAATGCGGGAATATTTAAAAGCTGCATTTGTGGCAGTGATTATTGCTATCGGTTCTGCGTTTTCTATCATGACTTTTAATACAGATGTAAGTGTATCAGATGTATTTACAGAAATTTATGAAGTTGTGTTAGGGCAGGGTGTGGAAAGTAATGGGATTGTGGAATTGTCCTATAGTATTGGATTACCCCTTGGCATTTTAATCTTTTTTAATCACTTCTCAAGAAAGGCAACCCGCAATGATCCAACCCCGTTGCAGGTGGAAATGCGTACTTATGAAGAAGATGCCAATAAAGCTATGATAAAGAATGCGTCAAGGGAGGGGAAAACGATAGATGCTAATTAAAAATTTGCTTTTAATTCTTGCGGGTGCTGCAGGAGGTTTTTCTATTGCAGGAGGAGTATTTGCTTTTATTGTTATGATAGGAGTGCTTCCAAGACTAGCAGGTAGAACCCATACGGGATGGGCGTATTGGTGGTATGAAGGATCGGTTATTGTTGGTGGAATTATCGGAAATATTATATCTGTTTTTTCTGTATCTATTCCGATTGGATATGTGGGTATTGTTATTTTTGGGATTTTTGCTGGGATGTATGTAGGATGTTTTTCTATGGCATTGGCGGAAGTCTTAAATGTATTACCGATTTTTTCAAGAAGAATTCATTTAAGGCAAGGCATGTCTTTCATTATTGCATCATTGGCAATTGGAAAAGCGTTGGGAACATGGTATCAGTTATGTTTTCCGATTTGGCAGAATATGAAATAGAAAGTGAGGGATAAATATGCAGGAGACGAAAAAGGTATCGATTCAGGATGTAATGGAAGAAAAGGATCAACAGCAAAAAGCAGAAAAATATAATCAATATATTAAACAGGTAACACCGAGACACAACTGTATGAAGAATGTTGCAAAGGCATTTCTAATAGGTGGAATCATATGCCTAATTGGTCAATGCTTTCAGGAGTGGTATGGCAGTATGGGGGCAAATAAGGAAGATGCAGGGTTGTATACAACTATTACATTAGTAGGACTTAGTGCCTTACTGACAGGATTAAATATTTATCCGAGATTAGCTAAATTTGCAGGTGCAGGTACCGTGGTGCCGATTACGGGATTTGCAAATTCAATTGCAGCATCTGCGATTGATTATAAGGTGCAGGGACAGGTATTTGGAATTGGATGCTATATTTTTTCTATTGCGGGGCCGGTTATACTATATGGAATTGTTAGTAGCTGGGTATTGGGAGTTATTTATTGGTTATTTACCTGTTTTGCATAAAAATTAGTGAAAGCCTACCGGTAGTTTTTAAAATTGCCAGAGTAGGCTTACTCTATTTGTGTAGTTGTATTCATGAAAACTGGATTTAATAAGAATATAATAAAAAATTCAAAAAAAGATAGAAAGAAAATTAAAATTATGTCATAATAAAAGTATAGTATTGTAAAAGGAGATGAAATGAGGTATGAAACAAAATAAGGTGGTGTCAATGTGTCCAAAATGTTCAAAAAAGGACGAATTTATTTCAGTTTCTTCTAATAAAAGAAGATATGGAGGAAGAAAATATGAGCTAAGGACATGTCCGGTTTGTGGAGAACGTTATTTAGCACGTACATATGGGTATTTTAGTATTTTACGCTTTCATGGAGATAATTTTATGGAGCAGATGGAGTCAATATTACAAATAACACCGGAACATTGTGAGGGGTTTATTCAACAGGTAAAAGAATGCAATACGGAATCACAGTTATTAAAAGTAGTGCAGAGCATACATGGAGATGTGAAACCAATGACAAATGAAGCCTATGATAAAATGCTAGACAGTTCTCTTATGCTAACAGAGGATATGCTGGAAGTATTAGAAGATTAAAAAATCCGCCAAGATATTGGCGGATTTTGTTTGTTGGGAATTTTTCTGCGTTCGCTTATTACATTTTGGAAAAAAGACGTTTTTTGCAAGAAGGTTTTATAAGGAATTATTATCAAAAAGCAAAAGAGTGTTCTATTTCATAGAAAAAATGGATATACTATCAATAAGTATATAAGATATTTGGTAAGGCGTATGGAAAAAAGAGGAGGGAATCAAAAGAAAATGAAGGACATTGTAATTGGACTATTGATACCATTTGTAGGTACAACTCTTGGAGCTTCCTGCGCATTTTTTATGAAGAATGAATTAAAACCGACAGTGCAAAAGGCTTTGCTTGGTTTTGCGTCGGGAATTATGGTTGCAGCTTCTGTGTGGTCGTTAATTATCCCGTCAATTGACATGTCATCCACCATGGGAAAAATGGCATTTATTCCAGCCGCGATTGGTGTTATTGTAGGAATGCTTTTTTTGTTACTTATGGATCAGGTTATTCCACATTTACATTTGGATTCGGATGAACCAGAAGGAATTAAAACAAATTTCAAAAAGACAGCAATGCTAATTTTTGCAGTAACTTTACATAATATACCAGAAGGAATGGCTGTGGGAGTTGTATTTGCAGGTGTATTATCAAGTTCTGCACACATTACGCTTTCATCTGCTATTGCATTGTCATTGGGAATTGCCATACAAAATTTCCCAGAGGGGGCAATTGTTTCTATGCCGCTTCGTTCAGAAGGAAATGGAAGGGGCAAAGCGTTTATTTATGGAACATTATCTGGAATTGTAGAACCGGTTGCAGCAGCAATCACTATTATATTTGCAGATGTAATGACACCGATTTTGCCATATTTGTTAGCTTTTGCAGCAGGTGCTATGCTATATGTAGTAGTGGAGGAGTTGATACCAGAAGCTTCGACAGGAAAACACTCAAATATAGGTACGATAGGTTTTTGTGTAGGCTTTGTGATTATGATGGTGCTTGATGTAGCACTGGGATAAGAGCGTTCAAGTGAATGAAAAAGTTGTAATTTATCTTGCAATTGAGAAAAAAAGATGATAAAATGAGTTAGGTTAAGCTAACAGAATGACGATATTAGTTGTTACAAGATAAATCGCACATTTTTGCGGAGGTTGATTATTTCATGAAGAAGAAAGAGAAAGATTTACGATTTGAAAGAACAAAAATGCAAAAAGAGATGGTTATTGAACGTTTGAAGGAGCAGGGATGTAGAATTACAAAACAAAGATTGATTTTGTTAGACATTATTTTGTCAGAGGAATGCTCCTGCTGTAAAGAGATTTTTTATGAAGCCTCTAAGAGAGACAAGGGAATTGGGCAATCTACAGTATATCGTATGGTAAGTTTACTGGAAGAAGTTGGAGCAATCAATAGAAAGAATATGTATAAAATTTCTTGTTCTATGGATTGCGATAAAAAGGAAGCCTGCCAGATTGAACTGGATGATAATACGGTATGTCATCTTTCTCCGAAAGAGTGGAAAGACGTGTTACGTGCAGGTTTGGAACAATACGGGTATGTAAAAAATCAAGAAATTCTTGCAGTGAATGTTGTACCTTGTGATTGTGCATAAAAAGTGGTAGAAAGAGACTCTTTTTATTTGGATTTTATTCTGAATAAAGGGAGTCTTTTTTTCGTTATTGGATAAAGTGTGTCCTATAGAGTGGAAAAAGATATTTTTGGTTTTCTTGTAATAAAAAAGATTTTTGAAGTTTAAAAATAGAAAAATAGAGGAATACTATTTCTTGAATATTTATATCAATAAAAAAATATAGTTGAGAAAATTGTGCGAATAAGATGGTTGACGTAGGATAGGGAATTAAGTAAGATATAGATGTTAGTTCTAACTAACAGAAAGGAGCAACTCTATGAGTCAAGAAGTATTTGAAATCATGCAGAATATGGATATGGAAGCAGTAGAGTCACAATTGGCATTGCAGTGTGCACCTGTGCTTGCTGGATTAAAGATATCAAATCTTTTAAATATACATAAATCTAAAGTGTGCATATTGAAACAATTGTTAAAAGAGACCAATCTTTCCTATTATGTATTGCTTGAAAATGCAAAGCGAGTTGCTATTTTGATTTATCAACGAAAAGCCTTACATCAATATCTTATGTTACCAGAAGTATCTGCTTTTTTGAAAAGAGTAGGATATAGTGAAAATGATTTGCAAAAAATGTTTGCCCTGCTTTCTTTGCGATATAAGCAATGCATGTGCAGACAGGGAGAGTTTCCTCATGAGATGGGACTATTTTTAGGATATCCGTTAGAGGATGTGCAGGGATTTATAACAAATCAGGGAAGAAATTCTTTATGCAGTGGTTATTGGAAGGTATATGAAAATAAAGAGGCTAAAATGGACTTGTTTCGTCAATATGAGCAGGCGAAAGAGTGGATGGTTTTATTTGTTTCAAACGGAGTAGATTTGATTGAGGCAATGGATATGCTTCGAAATGGTCATTTATATTCTGTTTATTTATAAAAAGGAGGAAAAAACACATGAGCAAGATAAAAGTAGTATTTTGGACAGGTTCAGGTAACACAGAGGCAATGGCAAATGCAATCGTAGAGGGAATTAACGGTGCAGGAAAAGAAGGAGAAGCAGTATTTGTTTCTGATATTACACCAGGAGATTTAGCAGGAGAATCTGTATTTGCTTTAGGTTGTCCAGCAATGGGAGCTGAAGTATTAGAGGAAACTGAAATGGAGCCATTTGTTGAAGCTCTTGAAAGTAGCGTAAATGGTAAAAAGATTGCACTCTTTGGTTCTTATGGCTGGGGAGACGGAGAATGGATGAGAGAATGGGTTGACCGTATGGCAGCGGCTGGTGCACAGGTTGTAAACGGCGAAGGCTTAATGGCTCATGAAACTCCTGATGAGGATGCTTTAGAAGAATGTAAGAGTTTAGGACAGCAGTTAGCAAGCTTATAATCATAATCTTCTTGCGTTCCAATTGTACAGAAAACTTATTAGCGATAGAGTAAAAATGTAAAGTTATAAAAACTTTCATAGATACCTTCAAGTAGAGAAATTCATTTTCAATACTTGGAGGTATTTTTTGTTAGAGGGTATTGGCAAGGGAAGAATAAGTTCCGTTCTTTTTCATGACCAAATAGAGGGAGTGTGCTATAATGAGTAGTAAGAATAATGAAATTGAAATTATTAGAAATTATTAATTAATGTAATGGAAGGAAAACGGATTATGACAAAAGATCAAGTATTATTACTTTTAAAAGAAGAAAAAGATTATATTTCAGGGGAAACTATGAGCCAAAAAATTGGCGTTAGCCGCGCAGCTATCCATAGTGCAGTAAAAAAACTTCGAGCAGAAGGATACGAAATTGTATCGGCGACTAATCGGGGGTATCGATTAGAAAAATCAGCGGATTGTTTGACAACAGGAGAGATTTGTTCCTTTTTAAAAAAAGAGAGGGAAGCGGAAATTATTTATTTTGAACAAACGGATTCTACGAATACCAGATTAAAAGAATTGGCGCAAAATGGTGCCAAGGAAGGAACGGTTGTTGTTGCAAATGAACAGAGTGCTGGAAGAGGAAGATTAGGAAGAAATTTCACATCAGGAAAAGATGCAGGAATTTATATGTCTGTTTTGTTTCGTCCACAAAGTGGATTGAATCAAATTTCGGAAATTACCGCATGGATTTCGGTGTGTGTTTCACGGGCAATAGAGCGTGTGACAGGAGAACGCCCAGGCATAAAGTGGGTAAATGACATTGTGATGAAAGGAAAAAAAATATGTGGCATTTTAACAGAGATGGCAATGGAAGGAGAAAGCGGATACATTCAATACCTGATTGCTGGGATTGGAATAAATGTGCATTATAAGATTTCAGATTTTCCAGCAGAGCTTCAAAACAAGGCATCTTCGCTGGATGAAGTTCTTGGAAAAACTGTAAATCGAGCAGAGCTTACGGCTGCTATTATTGAAGAATTAGATGTTATGTATACGAAATGGCCAGATCAAAAAGAGGAATATTTAAAATATTATCGTGATGCCTGTATTACTACGCAAAAACAAGTTAGACTACTAAAAGGAAAAGAAGAAAAATTTGGAACAGCCTTGGAGGTAACGGATGATTTTGGTTTATTGGTCGAATATACAGATGGAACAAGAGAAGTTGTTTCCAGCGGAGAAGTATCTGTTCGAGGACTTTATGGATATGTAGATGAAAAATAATATATAAAAAAGAGTAGGTATGCTTTGCATATTTTTAAAAGAGATAGTACATACTAAGAAAAAGATTTCTATAAGGAGTGTGTGCTATGGCAAAAAATAAACATATCGGGCAACAAAGCATACGTTACGAGGAACCCCCATATATTATAGGCTGTAGTAGTATTGTAGGCAAAAAAGAGGGAGAAGGTCCGCTGGCAAAATATTTTGACTGCATTGAGGAGGACCCTATGTGTGGTGGCTCTGCCTGGGAGGAAGCAGAAGGAAATTTGCAGGAGAGGGCAGTGCAGATTGCCTTAAACAAGGCAGGGATAGAGGCGAAAGAGATTGACTATTTAGTTGCAGGAGATTTGCAGGACCAACTTACTGCTAGTACCTTTGGAATTGCAAAATATCAGATTCCACTGTTTGGTGTATATGGTGCCTGTTCCACTATGGGAGAAAGCATGGCGTTAGCTTCCATGATGGTAGAAGCTGGATTTGCAAATCGTACAATTGCAGTTACTTCCAGCCACACAGAAGCGGCTGAACGACAATTTCGTTTTCCTTTATCTTATGGAAATCAAAAGCCTTTATGTGCAACATGGACAGTTACAGGAAGTGGCGCATTTATCATTGGAAAACAGAAGCTGGGGCATGGGCCATATGTAAAGATTGCAGGCATTACTACGGGAAAAGTCACAGACTTTGGAATGAAGGACTCTATGAATATGGGGGCTTGTATGGCACCAGCGGCTGCAAATGTAATTCAAGCACATTTTGAGGATTTTCAGACACAGCCGAAAGAATATGACAAAATTATAACGGGAGACTTAGGATTTGTAGGACAAAGAGTTTTGTTAGATATATTATCCAGCCAAAATTATGACATTGAAAAACAGCATATGGATTGTGGCATTGAAATATATGAAGAAAGGGAACAGGATGTACATGCAGGAGGAAGTGGTTGTGGATGTGCAGCGGTGACCTTGGCAGGCTATGTAATGGAACAATTCAGAAAGAAGAAGTGGAAGAAAGTTTTGTTTGTTCCAACGGGTGCGTTGCTATCAAAAGTTAGTTTCAATGAGGGACGAACGGTTCCGGGGATTGCACATGGTGTATTGCTTGAGAGGGAGGAGTAAATATGGACTATTTAATCGCATTTGTGGTTGGTGGAATAATTTGTGGGCTGGTACAAATATTGATGGATACAACAAAACTTATGCCGGGAAGAATTATGGTGATTTTGGTTTGTTTGGGTGCATTACTGGGAGCGGTTGGAATATATAAACCTTTTTCGGAATGGGGAAAGGCAGGAGCAACGGTTCCTCTGGTTGGGTTTGGTAATGTGCTATACCAAGGCGTAAAAGATTCGATTGATCAATACGGCTTTTTAGGTTTGTTTAAAGGCGGATTTACAGCTTCAGCGGTTGGAATTTCTGCGGCACTTATTTTTGGGTATATTGGTTCGGTGATTTTCAAACCAAAAAAGAAGGTGTAGCTTTCTTTTTGTATAAGTTTGTTTTTGAAAATATAGGTTACAACAAATCTATGTAAATATTAGGTGATATTATTGTAAAATAGCGGGGTTTTGAAAATAAACATGGAAATTGGGTAGAGAAATGAAATGGATTGTGTTATAATAAAAAAGATGATATGGAAAGTAGAAATGCCTGCTCAAGACAGGCATTTTGTTATGTAGGAAATAGTAAAAGACAAAATCCATTATGAGAGGAATTGCAAAATGAGAAAAGCAAGATTGATTGCCATGGTATTGGCTGGAAGCATGTTTTTTTCTGTACCCTATACGAACTGTGCGGCACAGGATATAATTGGAATTGAACAAACAACAGAAGTGACGGAGATGATTCCGCACCTTATGACATCTGGAGATACAGAAGATTTACAGACAGTCAGTGAATATGAAATAAATCCAGAAGTTTATTCGGATAAAGCGGTGGTTGCACCCATTGTAGTTACCAGTGCTGGAATTGTTTCCTGCAATATATATACAAGAAAAAAGTCTACGAATGGAATTATAAATAATGGTATTACAGGAGGAACTGTAACGGGCAGTAGTATTTCTGGAAGTGGAATTATAGGTGAAGATGATACCGATAATGATGTACGGGGAAATATAACGATAGGGATTTACAGTGATTCTGATTGTACCAAATTAGTGGGAACATTACAGGATGTTAAGATTGATTCTCAGGGGAATATGATATATTCTCGATCCTTTGAGGCAAAGAAAAATAGTACATATTATATAAAATTGACTTGGGATGCAGAGTCTGAATGGATAGCAGAACATCTTTTTTGCTTTGAATTACAACAGATTTCCAGTGAGTCTCGGATACTGGAAAATGGAAAATATGTAAAAGCATATCAAGGTGGAAAAAATAGTACGATCTACTACAAATTAAATGTTCCAAGAGCGGGAGTAATATATGCAGAAGCATCTTACGATAAGGATGAATTTGGAAAACCCAAAGTGGTATTATGTAATAATGCAAAGAAGGCAATTAGTGTTGCTACAAATAATAATGCTTCGACAGAATATCTATCTGTATTTGCCGTAAAAAAAGGAAATTATTATTTGAAGGTATCGGATGTGACAGGAGCATATCAGTTCCGTTACCTGTTTGCTCCTATTTCAGATAAGAGTGGAAAGCAGAAAAAATCAGCATTAAAGCTTACTTTAGGAAAGAAAAGTGCTGCTGGAATTGTCACGATAAGTGATACTGCTTCACAATATGATTGGTATAAATTTGTTTTAAAAAAAGCTTCAAAAGTGCGAATTTCTTTGGAAGGTTCTACAACTGGAACTTCTAAAATTAGTCTTGAAGTAATACCGCCAACGCGAACTGCTACTGGGAAAAAGATAAACTTTTCTGCAAAGCCTATTTTTTCAATCTCAAGAATTAATGCGATAAAGACAGCAAGGTCTGATGTTTGGCCTGCTGGTACTTGGTACATACGAGTGAAAAAAAGCGTAAAAAAAGGATCTGGTATATACAGAATTAAAGTTGATAAAATATCCAAGTAGTCATATAAATCAAATAGAAAGGGAGGGCGATAGGAATGTTGAGAATCTTTAAAAGTATGGATGGTAGATTGCATACCTTAAATGAAATAGAAGAAGATTCATGGATTTGCCTGACTGATCCAAGTTTAGAGGAAATTATGGAAGTGTCCGCTGTGTGTAAGATTGACGCAGATGACCTTAGAGCTTCCATGGATGAGGAGGAAACATCACGTATTGAAATCACGGACGATTATACGTTAATATTAGTAGATGTTCCTTCAAAAGAAATAAGAAACGGAAATAAGGCATACACAACCATACCCTTAGCGATTATTCTTATGGATAAGATGATATTAACGGTATGTTTGGAGGATACATTGGTACTTCGCCCCTTTATCAATGAAAAAGTAAGGGAGTTTCATACATTTAAAAAGACAAGATTTGTATATCAAATATTGTATAGTAATACATCAGCTTATTTGCATTATCTAAGACGTATTGACAAAATGAGAGAGGAAATTGAGCTACATTTGAGTCAAGGAACGACAAAACAGGACTTAATTGAATTGCATGAGTTAGAATCGGATTTAGTTTATTTTGCTACTTCACTGCGTGTAAATGGTGTTGTATTAGATAAACTTACAAGATATGCAAGAATTAAGCAATATCCCGAAGATCAGGAATTGCTTAGTGATGTTATTATTGAAAACCAACAGGCGATTGAAATGGCGAATATTTATCGTGATATTTTAAATGGAACAAGAGAATTGTTTTCTTCTGTAATGGATAATTCTTTGAATAATGTAATGAAGGTATTGACTTCTGTTACTGTAATTCTTTCTATTCCTAATATTGTATCAGGATTATGGGGAATGAACTTAGAAAAAAGTTTGCCACTAACGAATAGTGCATATGGCTTCCCTATTATGCTGGCATTTATTGTATGTATTTGTACTGTGGCAGCCATTATATTAAAGAAGAATGATTTATTTAGTTAAGAGGAAAATAAAGAAAGTCGATATAATATTGACAAATGAAATGCAACATTGTTAAAATATAATTATCTGTTTAGAAAATAGAAATAAGGGAGTTCTTGACAGATGATATAGTGTTGCATATAAAAAGTGGAGGGAAAATACATGACGGAAGAATTATTAATTCGATTAGAAGAAGCAGGAAATCGTATTCCAGAACTGATGAAGCGTTTTGCAAATAATGAGGCAATTTGTGTGCGCCTTATAAAGAAGTTTCCATCAGATCAAAACTACGAAAAGTATGTTTCAGAGATTAGAGTTGCTGATTGTAAAAATGCAGAGCAAAGTGTACACACACTAAAGGGAGTTGCAAGTAATCTGGGATTGACAAAGATTTCTGATTTAACACAAAAAATCGTAGATGAACTTCGAGGCGAATGTGATATGACTAAGATTAATGGATGGACAACAGAATTAGAGAGTGCATATGCAGAAACTATTGATATTATATCTGCATATATGTAAAAATATGACATCCAGGAATACTGGATGTCATTGTTTATATTCGATGAAAATTCATTTATAAGGAGAGACTTTGTTAGAAATTTGTTGAAGTCTCTTTTTATAAAATGAAAATATTATACATGTAGTATGGAGGAAAAATTATGTTTCGAGAAGTATCAAAATTAGTTATCTATCGTAATTTAAAAGAGGACAGTATACTATTCCAATTAGCAAAAATTTGTGAAGATTTTGAATCTGGAAATTATGTCAAAGAAGATTTGAATACTAGGATTTATGTAGAAATTAATAAACTTTTGGACGTAGCAACTAAATACGGGTTTGATGAAAATTTGTGGCATAATTATCTGGCATATATATTAGCAACGAATGAAAATCCATTTAGTATCACTTGTGAAAAGGTTGGTGCAACAAATGGAACCGTCAATCAATTTGCAAGAAGTGATTTTAAAATTATAAAGGCATTGTTTGATTACGATTTTTCAAAAATGGAACAAGAATTAGGAATCAATTGTTTTTCTGTTGTATTAAATTATACAGCCGTAAAAAAGGTGGAGCGTCGATATAATAAAAATGTGAGTGACAAAGTACAGGAGTTAAGCAAGAAGATTGAGGCTGCAAAAGATGAAGAAGAGATTTTTGAGCTTGTAACGAATTTTTATAAAACATATGGAGTTGGAAAGTTTGGTTTAAACAAGGCATTTCGTGTAAGACATGAAGAAGCAGGAGTAGAGTTAATACCAATAACAAATACGGATAATATTGTACTGGATGATTTGGTTGGATATGAACTTCAGAAGCAAAAATTAGTAGATAATACAAAGGCATTTGTAGAAGGAAGAAAAGCAAATAACTGTTTGTTATTTGGTGATAGCGGAACAGGAAAGTCTACAAGTATTAAGGCTATCTTGAATGAGTATTATAGCCAGGGACTTCGTATGATTGAAATTTACAAACATCAGTTTAAGGATTTATCTACTGTTATTGCCCAGATTAAAGACCGTAATTATCGTTTTATTATTTATATGGATGATTTGTCCTTTGAGGAGTTTGAAATCGAATATAAGTATTTAAAAGCAGTTATAGAAGGTGGTTTGGAAACAAAACCTGATAACGTATTGATTTATGCTACATCAAATCGAAGACATTTAATTCGTGAGACTTGGAGTGACCGTTCTGATATGAGTCAGGATGAATTACATCGTTCCGATACTATGCAGGAAAAATTATCCTTAGTAAATCGTTTTGGTGTTTCTATTAACTATTCAAAGCCGTCACAAAAGGAATATTTCAATATCGTATGCCAGTTGGCTAAAAGATATGACACGATTACTTTGAGTGATGAGGAATTATGCAGAGAGGCAAATAAATGGGAATTGAGTCATGGCGGTATTTCGGGAAGAACCGCACAGCAGTTCATCAATTATTTGGCAGGTAAAGAGAGTGAATAAAGAAAAAGCTGTTTGTTATATAGTGGCAGCAGGAGATTGGTATGGCTATAAACCTGTTCCTCAAAAGCAAGACATGATTATTGCAGTTGACGGAGGATATGATACAGCCAAGGAACTTGGTTTAACTCCTGATTATGTCATTGGAGATTTTGATTCTATACAATCTACTGTAGTACAGGAAAAGACGATAAAATTAAATCCTATGAAAGATGATACTGATACGTTGTATGCGATAAAGTTCGCAAAGGAAAAGGGATATGAAACTTTTATTGTGCTTGGTGGAACAGGAGGCAGTCGTATTTCCCATACCGTTGCCAATATACAAACTTTATTACATTTTCCAGCATTAAATATTTTTTTGATTGACCGAGAAGAAGTGCTATTTATAGTTTCTAATGGTGAAATTGTTTTTTCAAAACAGTGTAAAGGATATATATCTGTTTTTTCGGTGAGTGATAAAAGTATCGGAGTCACAGAACGCGGACTTAAATATGAAATAGAAGAGTATCAATTATCTAATTCTTATCCTATTGGTGTAAGCAATGAATTTATAGGAGAAAAAGGATATATAGCAGTGAAGGATGGAATATTACTTTTAGGAATGCCTTGTTCACAATTGAAGGGAATCGAGAAATTAAGAAAAGGACCTTTGGAACAGTAAAACTGTTTCAAAGGCCCTTTTTAGATTTATGTTATTTTGTAATACGGATCATAGCACCGGAATTTGCTTCTAATTTGACAACAAGCTGTCCATTTTCAATGCGCACCTGTGTGTTTGCAGAAATAGTTGGCTTTGGTGCTTCCAGTGAAAGTGTTGTTTGTTCAAGTTGAGTAGCTAGTTTTTCTGTTACTTCTTGTAGTTGTTTCTGTTCAGCAATAGCTGACGAAACCTCTTTTTGATTTAATGCATTTTCAAAGGCAGTAATAGAAGTTTGTAAAGAAGAACAATTTTCTTTTAATGCTTCTAAAAGCGTATAGCCTTTGTTAAGTAAAGCTTCTTTTTGCTCAGCCTCTAAAGCTTCTAATTCGTCTATTGATGGCTCTGAAATATCGGCCTGCAATAAATCAACAGCTTGTGTGGCATCGATTGGCATACGTACCCAAAATTCAGAAGGATTTTCATCGTTATTCACAGCTACAATAATTGCACTATCGTTTAAAATTCGTCCATAAGCAAATTGACGATTAGTTAAATATAATTGTTCGTAACGACCTTCTACAAACTCAGGAAACTGCTTGTGAATAGCACCTAATTTGCAGATTAAACTGGTAAGTGGATTATCTGTATAAGCGTTTTTATAATCTGAAAGGTTCAGTGCAGGTCGTAAACTTGCATCGGAATGTTGCTCTTTTTTGCCCTCAATACCAAATTCAGAACCATAGTATATGGATGGGATTCCAGGAAGTCCATAATATAAAATGTGAACTGGTATTAAGTTGGCTTTATTTGTAAGTTTGGTAGCAATACGTTCTACGTCATGATTATCAACGAAGGTATATAAACGTCTGTTTCCGTTGATTGTAAGGGAACGTTGAATGCTATGAGCAATTTCAAAATAGTTATGATCATTATGACCAGAATAGAGTGCTTTATGCAACTCGTAATTTGTAACAGAGTGAAGTGTCTGGTCGTTCGCCCATTGAGAATAATCGCCATGAATGACTTCTCCCATTAACCAAAAGTCCTCTTTGACTGTATTCGCAACATTGCGCATTTCACACATAAAGTCATGGTCCAAAACGTCTGCGGCATCAAGACGAATACCATCAATATCAAATTCCTGTACCCAGAAGCGGATTACATCAAAAATAAAATTTTTGACTTCAGGATTGCGTTGATTCAATTTTACTAATACGTTGTAGCCGCCCCAATTATCATAACTAAATCCATCGTTGTATTCATTGTTATTATAAAAATTCACATTGCAGAACCAGTCTTTATAGCGAGAGTTCTCTCGATTTTGTTTTAAATCTTCAAATGCAAAGAATTTACGTCCTACATGATTAAATACTCCGTCAACAATTACACGAATCCCCTTATTGTGGCAATTTTTTACATACTCCTTGAAATTCTCGTTCTTTCCAAGTCTTCGGTCAACCATTTTATAGTCGGTAGTGTCGTATCCATGTGTTACCGATTCAAAAAGTGGACCAATATAGATCGCATTACATCCAAGTTTTTCTACATGGTTAGTCCATTCGTTTAATTGTGCAAAATGATTTTGCGATGTAGTACCATCGTTTTCAAATGGACATCCACATAGTCCCAATGGATAGATGTGATAAAAAATTGCGTTCTCATACCATTTCATAATAAAATCCCCCATTCTTGTATGATAGATAATTTATAGCAAAGCTTATAGAAAGCTAAGTATCGCATTATTCTGCCGTTGTCTTGTGATTGGAGTACCACCAATTAATAAATGACATGGCAAATATAATAAGATAGCCAAAGACACTGATAAAATCAGGTGTTTGGTTGAAAATAAAAAATCCAAGTATTGCGGCTACTAAAATTTGGAAATAATCATAAATAGATATTTCATTTGCAGGCGCATACGTGTAAGCTTTTGTAATGCAAATTTGTCCTCCAGCAGCACAGATGCCACAACAGATCAGAAAAAGTAGCTGCTGCATACGCATAGGTGCATAGTTTGTCACGACAAAAGGAAAAATGGATAGGCAAGAAAATGTTGAGAAGAAAAAGACGATTTTCATGCTTTCCAGTTTCTTTTGACCGAGATAGCGAAATGCTGTGTATGCAGCACCTGCCATAATTCCTCCCAAAAGCCCGATAGCACCAGGTGCAAAATCAGAAAATGCAAAACTTGGTTTAATAATAAGTAAAGCGCCAAAAAAGGCACCAAGTAAAGTACAAATTTGTCGCAGAGAAATCTTTTCTTTTAGAAAAAAGTAGGAAAAGACTACAGCGGCAAAAGGTGAAACCTTATTTAAAATATTAGCGTCTGATACTACTAAATGGTCAATCGCATAAAAATTGCAAAGAATACCGATTGTACCACAGATAGATCTGACAAAAAGCATTGGTAATAGTGAAGGCGGATAAGAAAAATTATGTTGATTTTTTATCAACATGAAAAACGCCAGAATTGCTGCAAAAAAATTGCGGAAAAATGCTTTTTGCATAGTTGGTAAATCTCCAGATAATCTGGAAAATATAGTCATTGATGCAAAAAATACTCCAGCAAGTAAAATAAATAATATACCTTTGTTTTTTTCTTTCATTATAATGCCTCCTAAAACCGTATACGTTTAGAATACCACAAAGTGACAAGAATCACAAGCATGCAAGTGTGTATTTGACTTGAAGGTATGATATGAAATGAAGCGATGTACTTTAGAAGTAGAGATTTACAGAACAAAAAAGAGGCAGTAGTGCCTCTTAAATGTAGATATGATTTTTTGGGAAATATTATTCATCTAAAACTTTAATAAGTTGATTGAAAAGAGCCAAAACTTTTTTGTTTTTTTCTAAATCATATTTATTGATTTCTACCTGTTCTGCTAGATATTTAATGTGATGTGCTAAGTCATGGTGAGGATCATGCTTTCGGATAATAATATCATTTTCCTCGTTTGTAGATATTTCGACGGGGTCTCCATCCTGAATGCAATTTGCTCTGCGAAAGTCTTTAGGTATTACCACGCGTCCAAGATGGTCAATACGACGAATGACACTTCGATTGTTCATAAAACAATCACTCCTCTCTATTTCTCTTTGGAATTTAGAGCTTTCATATAAACTCTATAATTGTTTTGTAACAATACTCTTTATGTATTTGTACAAATCATTGTGGAAAAGTTACTCTGCTTTTTAGGAAAATCCGCTTTCAGAGTAAAAAAAAATAGAGAGATGCCGTAGCAATCTCTCCATTGAAATTAAATTTATTATACAAAAAGAAAAAAGAAAAATCAAGTATAAAATTAGGAACATTGCGGTTTCTTAGAGGGAAGGAGTTGCGAAGAAAACGAAAAATAGGTATACTTAATTTATTATTTTATACAGAGAGAGGGAGTAAAATGCGAAAGATGAAGAGATGGGGTGCAGTATTTTGTGCAGCACTACTTTTGTTTACAGCACAAGATGGAGTGAATGTTTATGCAAACAATACAACGCATCAAACGGTTATAGGAAATCAACAAAACGTAGTGAATGAAGTAGAACTGCAAGGAGATTCTACGGATGGTGTTACTCCGTTTGTAGAACAGAAAAATATAACGATGTATCAGGGAACTATTTTTAATATTCGTTGGTTGAATAAGAGTGATGCTGCAAGTGTTACCTATGATGTTGAAGATGAGGAAATGCTTACAGTTTCAGAAAAAGGACAAATTTTTTCGAATACAAAAGAAGGGACTACGAAAATTAAGGCGGTTCTTATGCAAGGTGGAGAGACCTATAAAGAAGAAATCGTTGTTACAGTGGAAGGTATTTCTCATTCAGGGTTATCTGTTGACGAAACAAAAGTGAATATGGATAAAGGAGATATTTATCAGCTTGCACCGCAAGTTATCACAGATGAACAGGATGCAAATACGAGATGCGAGGATAGAATCTATTATTCTGTCAGTGGAGCTGCAATTGTCTCTGTAACTCAAAATGGAGTAATACAGGCGCTTGATTATGGGCAGACAGTGGTAGTGATAAGTTTGGCAAATGGAGTTCAGTTGACTTGTGATGTTATAGTAGAAGATGGAAAAGTTACAATCAAATCCTTATCTACAAAATATTTGACGAATAATCAAATCGTATTAGCAAAAGGACAAACAAGAAATGTTGTGATTACAATAAAGCCATCAAAGGCCAGTAATAAGACCTTAAAATGGAGTAGCATAAATAAAAAAATTGCGACGGTTACACAACAGGGAAAGGTTACTGGAAAGCATGTGGGAACAACATATATAAAGGTGCGTACCACAGATGGGTCAAACATTGAGAAAAAAATTAAGGTTATAGTAAAAAAGAAAAAAAGTGGCACATATTATAAAGAAGCGGGAATGAAAATTGTGAATTCCAAACATCAGAAATATTCTTATAAAGAAATGGTGTCCGATATAAAGGCGTTAGAAAAGAAATATGGAGATATTATAAAAAGTGAGTCATTAGGAAAAAGCTGGGATAATCGTACCATATATCAGATTACATTGGGAAATCCCAATGCTAAAAAAACGGTATTTGTGCAGGCGGCGATTCATGCTAGAGAATATATGGTGTCACAGTTAGTGATGAAACAGATTGAATTTTATTGTGCAAATTATTATACAGGTACATATAAAGGAAAATGTTTTAGTCAACTGTTCGATAAAGTATGTTTTAAAATTGTGCCTATGTCAAATCCAGATGGAGTAACCATTAGTCAGTATGGACCACAAGGCATTAGAAATTCAGCATTGCGAAATAACATAAAAGCAATGTGCAAGAGATATGCAAGGGGAAGACATTCCTATTACACAATATGGAAAGCCAATGCCAGAGGAGTGGATCTAAATCGTAATTTTAATCCATATTGGAGATTATTGGCTTCTTCACAAAAAGCACCGAGTGCGTTTGGGTATAAAGGGGCAGGACCTGTATCAGAAAAAGAATCAAAGATATTGGTGAGTGTTGTAAATAAGAAAAAACCAACGGCAGTGATTAGTTATCATGCCATGGGAAGAATTTTATATTGGAATTTTGGACAGACAGGTAATGCGAGAAAGAGAGAAATTTCATTATTGAATGTAATAAGATCGCAAACTGGATATATGCCTGTGGGAGGGGCATATAATAAGACCCATGCTACGGGATTTGGAGATTGGGTTGCTGCCAGCAAAAAGCTTCCTACGGTTACGATTGAAATAGGTTCGGTTCCTTGTCCATTGCCAAACTCACAATTTTCAAGAGTGTGGAAAGAAAATCGTCTTGTCTTGGCTGCTACTGCAAAGCTATATTACTAGGTATTATTTTTAGTTGTACAACACATATGTATGCTTTTGATAAAGGAAATACTAACAGATATTCATAGAAAGAATAGGTGAAAAAGATGATACAGGATATTTTACCACTTCAATTTAATAATCATTATGAAGAAAAGGAGATTCGGGAGGAAGATTATGTACTTGCATATGATGGGGCACGAGTTTTAGTTAAGAATAATCAGGAAAATCTTGAATTTCTTACATATGGTGAATGTACAAGAAAAGAAAAAGAAGATTACATCTATTTATTCTCAATAGATACAAAACAATTTTTTCTCTATGATACATGTAAGGGTGCGATCGTAGAAAATGAAATTGCGGATATGGGAGAGTGGGTTACGATGCAGCAGATACGGACCTGCTATCCCAAGGAGGCAGTGTTTGCAGTAGTGACTGCGTATCATCTCTATGTATGGTATCAAAATAACCGCTATTGTGGAAAGTGTGGAGAAAAAACAACACATGATAAAAAAGAACGTATGTTATTTTGTAATTGTTGTCATAATATGATTTATCCTAAAATTGCACCAGCAGTTATTGTGGCAGTAAAAAATAGAAATAAATTATTACTTACCAAATATGCAAATCGTACTTACAAACGTTACGCTTTGATTGCAGGATTTACAGAGATAGGAGAGACGGTAGAAGAAACTGTAAAAAGAGAAGTAATGGAAGAAGTTGGCTTGCAGGTAAAAAATATACAATATTATAAATCGCAGCCTTGGGGATTTGATAGTAATCTACTTCTAGGTTTTTTCTGTGATGTAGCTGAAGAACAAGAGATTACGTTGGATCAGGAGGAATTAGCGTGTGCAGAGTGGGTGGACAGAGAAGATATACCAGAGTATAAAGAAGGGTTAAGCCTTACCCATGAAATGATGTTGGTATTTAAAAATGGGCTAGAAGGGTAGAATTTGAATAGGTGAATGTTTTGAATAATTTTCGAAAGGGGAGAGCAAAGTGAGACTCAAAAAAAGTGTTTATAGTTTATTACTTGTCATTTGTATTTTTTTGACTTCCTGTGTATCTGGTATACCATCGGATGGTGTGAATCATTCAGATTATTATGGAAAACAGGAAAATCAATCGAAACAAAGTGTAATAACAAAGAATAGTATTCCAGAGTATGAGGGTTCTCCCTATGTTGAACTAGAAAATAATAAACCTGATTTTAAGGAAAAAGAAATTACTACGGATGTCTTTGAACAATATAGCCAACTTGATTCATTGGGCAGGTGTGGTGTGGCATATGCAAATATTTGTAAAGAACTTATGCCTACAGAGAAACGCGGCAAAATTGGTATGATAAAGCCATCTGGATGGCATACTGTGAAATATGATTTTGTAGATGGTAAGTATCTGTATAATCGTTGTCACCTGATTGGATTTCAATTAGCAGGAGAAAATGCGAATGAAAAAAACTTGATTACAGGTACTCGGTATATGAATGTAGAAGGAATGCTTCCGTTTGAAGATGAGGTTGCCGATTATGTAAAAAAGACGAATCATCATGTGTTATATCGGGTAACACCAATATATACAGAAAAGAATCTGGTAGCAGATGGTGTGGAGATGGAGGCATACTCAGTTGAGGACAAGGGAAAAGGAGTATGCTTTCATGTATTTGTGTATAATTGTCAACCAGGCGTGAGTATCAATTATGCGACAGGGGAAAGTACATTAGAAAAGAATACTTCTGACAAAAAAGAACAAACTACAGAAGAAAATAAACAGAAAACAAAGAATGAAAATACAACACAGGAAACTAGCACTACGTTCATATTAAATAAAAATACAAAAAAGTTTCATAAAGATGGATGCAGTGGCGTTAAGGATATAAAAGAAAGAAATAAGACCACATATATAGGAACAAGGGAAGAAGTCATTTCAATGGGTTATGAACCATGTCAGAGATGCAAACCTTAGAACTGTGACTATGTATACTGGAAAAGGCTGACGATTGTAAGGATTGCTTTACAAAAAACATGTACAATGCTATAATTAGAAAACATGTGTAACGAAAGAATGAGGAGGAAAAACATGACGAGTAAGCAAAGAGCATATTTAAAATCCCTTGCCATGAAGCTTGAACCGATTTATCACATTGGAAAAGCAAGCTTGACAACGGAGATTGTAGATGGAATTAGAGAAGCATTAGATGCGAGAGAATTGATTAAAATTGGTGTATTAAAGAACTGTGCAGATGATCCAAGAGAGATAGCACAAGTTGTATCTGAGCGTACAAGATCACAGGTTGTACAAGTGATTGGAAAGAAAATTGTATTATATAAACCATCAAATGATCCAAAGAAAAAGAATAAGATTGAACTACCTGTAGCAAAAAAATAAGTAGGAAAATAAGGTGGAGCGAATATGAAAAAAAGAATTGGAATCATGGGTGGTACGTTTAATCCGATTCATTTTGGCCATCTATTGTTGGCAGAACGTGCCTATGAAGAATATAATTTACAAGAGGTACTTTTTATGCCTTCCAAAAAGCCTTCGTATAAGAATTTAAAAGAACTGGCTTCAGAAAATGACAGAAAAAGGATGGTAGAATTAGCGATTGAACAAAAATCCTATTTTTCTGTGTCGACCTTGGAATACGAGAGAACGGGAAACACGTACACCTATGAAACAATGAAAATTTTACACAATAAATACCCGCAATATCAATACTACTTTCTGATAGGAGCGGATTCGCTGTTTCAATTAGAACAGTGGAAGTATGCGGAAGAGTTGTTGAAAAGTACTAGCTTTTTAGTGGCGACCAGAGATGGAGCATCCTATGAAAGCTTAGAAAAACAGATTGATATACTCCATAAAAAATATTGTGCAGATATTCATTTGCTTCATATGCCTACCATTGAAATTTCTTCAACTGAAATAAGAAAACGCAGGGCAGAAAAAAAGTCTATTTCGTATTTGGTTCCTAAAAATGTTGAGACATTTATTTTTCAGCAGGACTTGTACACAGCGGAAAGGACTGAGTGAGATGGAAGAACTGTTAGGGATACAGGAAAAATTACGCAGTGTTCTAAAAAAGAAAAGATTTGAGCATACATTGGGAGTGCGTTATACAGCAGGAGCTTTGGCAATGTGCCATGGCGTGGATTTAAAAAAGGCACAATTGGCAGGATTACTACACGATTGTGCAAAACATTATACAGATGAACAATTGTTGCAGACAGCAAAAAAGAATAATATTGAGGTTAGTTCGGCAGAAAGACGCTCGCCACAATTATTGCATGCCAAGATAGGTGCTCTTTTGGCGAAACAAGAGTATGGAGTAGAGGATGAGGAAATATTAAATGCAATCCGTTTTCATACGACTGGAAAACCAGATATGACTGACCTTGAAAAGATTATCTTTATTGCAGATTACATTGAACCAAATAGAAAAATGTTAGAACAACTTCCCAAGTGTAGAAAATTAGCATATGAAAATTTAGATAGTGCTATGTATGAGATACTAAAAAGTACATTATCCTATTTAGAATCGAAAGGGGCAGATGCCGATATTGATTCTACTACATATGCTGCATATAAATTCTATGAAAAAATGATGTAGAAAATTAGTTAAGATTGATAATAAGAAAAAAGGAGGATATACAATGTCACAGGGATTGGAAAAGGCAAAAGAGATGGCAAAAATTGCTTATCATGCATTAGATGAAAAAAAAGGTGAAGATATACGAGCAATACAGATTACGGAAATTGCAAGCTTTGCAGATTATTTTATAATTGCAGATGGATCAAATCCATCTCAGATAACAGCATTGGTAGACAATGTAGAGGAGAAGATGAGCGAAGCAGGTTTTGAGCCAAAAAGAATTGAGGGTGTACGCAATAGCAACTGGGTTCTGATGGATTATGGCGACATTATTGTGCATGTGTTCTCAAAAGAAGATCGTTTGTTTTATGATTTAGAGAGAATTTGGAAAGATGGAACGGAATTACAAGTGGAAGATTTTGAATAATAATTTACAAGATTGCCTTAAAAATGTCACGAGCAATGGATAAAATACTAAGTGAAAATTAGGAGGATATAGAATGAATCGCTTAGGAAAGCTACTTATGTCCATGCTTAAAGTGGGATGTATCGGTTTTGGTGGAGGAAATGCACTGATACCTGTTATAGAAAAGGAAATAGTAAAAGAACAAAAACTTGTATCGCAAGAAGAATATAATAAATTTGTTGTTGTATCCAATATTACACCTGGTGCATTGCCAGTGGAAATGGCGGTTGCGCTTGGAAAGGCAATTGCTGGAATACCAGGGATGTTATTAGCACCTATTTGTATCGCATTACCAGGTGGCTTGGCTACATTGCTTCTAATTATTGCGTTTGCAAAATTTAGTCATACTGCTATTTTGCAAACGCAATATATTTCTGTTGGTATTGCAGCATATATTTTGTACATGCTTTTTTTGTATAATAAAAAGGTAATTGATAGTTTTGAATTGGTAGAAATGAAGTTAAAAAGAATTGCCGTCATTTTGTGTGTATGTGTTTTGACTTTTGGAAAGGAATTATATCATATATTGGGAGTGAAGGCACAGCCAATTTTTGATATTAGTACCATTCATGTATTATTATTAGCTTTTTTTGTAATATTTTCTACGGGAAAAGGGATGACAAAGCGGCGATTTTGTATTGATTTAATTGTATCGTTGTGTTATGTGCTATGTGTTGGAAAGACGCAGATTATTACGAATGTATATTTTTTGCGTGTTTTATACCTTATAATGTTTTTAATAGCAGCTAATGGAATTTATGAAAGTTTTTCTGGACAAGTAACAAAAGTGAAAAGAGACTTTAGGCATGTTTTAAAAGAGGAATTTGTTTTTCTTGCACTAATAGTTATATGTGCGATTCCAGCTTTACTTATGTGTCATGGGGCTTATTCTTATATGCTAAAAGGCTATGCCTCTTCTGTGATATCATTTGGAGGCGGGGAAGCGTACCTAACAGTTGCGGATTCTATGTTTACAGGGCAGCAGATTACGGAGACACAATTATATTCACAACTGTTGCCAGTCGTGAATGCATTACCAGGTTCTATACTGACAAAAATGCTGGCAGGTGTTGGATTTTATTATGGTATAAATTCAACACAAAGTATCGCAGCAGGTATTGCAGTTGCAATAGCGGGCTTTATTGTTGCAATTAGTGCTTCTGGTGCAGTATTGTGTGCAGTTATGTATATCTATGAGATATTTGAACAATTGACCATATTTGAATTGCTTGGAAAGTGTATTAAGCCGATTATTGGTGGATTATTGATTAGTACAGGACTTGCTCTATTTTATCAAGAGCAGGTAATTATGAAGAACTGTGGAGTTGGTCTATTAGGAACAATTATATTTTTCCTTGTTTTGTTTTTTATAATAACACTATTGCGGAAAAGCAAAAAGATTCCAGATGTGGTAATAATTCTAGTATGTGGTATTGCTTCGGTAATTTTATGCAATAGTATATCGGAGTTATTTTAGATTTGTATATTTATAGAAAATGATTTTGTCAGATATATAGTAGTGAGAATCAGTTCTCGTAGCTATAGAAATGATATTTAGAATGAAAAAAGGGAAATCTCGTTTTGAATGAGATTTCCCTTTTGGTTTTATATGTATCGACGATAAAGTCCAACTACTTTTCCAAGTATTGTCAAATCAGAAACAATGATAGGATCCATCCTGTCATTCTCAGGTTGTAAACGAAAATGTCCATTTTCTTTGTAATATGTTTTTACAGTTGCTGAGTCATCAATAAGTGCTACAATAATATCACCATTTTCAGCGACTGGCTGCTTTTTAATAAGAATTTGATCGCCATCAAATATGCCGACATTGATCATACTATCGCCTTTTACTCGTAGCATAAATGTTTCACCAGATGGAACATCTTCTGAAAGCAATGGAAAATAACTTTCGATATTTTCTGTTGCTAAAATAGGTTGCCCCGCTGCAACGGTACCTACAATTGGAACATTTACAATTTCTCGACGTGATAGATTAAAACTATCATCTACGATTTCAATTGCTCTTGGTTTAGTAGGATCTCGTCGAATGTATCCATTTTTTTCTAATGTTTCTAAATGGGAATGGACAGAAGAAGTTGACTTTAAGTGAACTTCTTCACAAATTTCTCTTACGGCAGGCGGATAGCCCTTGTTTAAGATTTGCGCTTTAATATAGTCTAAAATTTCCTGCTGCTTTGGTGTGATTTTTCCATAACTCATATATACGCCTCCTAATATTACAAATAGCATAAGTAAAATAAAAAACAGTGTACCGCTATTTGAAATATATTTTTCATTTTATGTAAATATAAATTAGTATAGCAGAAAAAAACAAAAAAGTCAAACAAATGTTCGCAAACGAGTGTTTGCTTGACTTTTGCTTATTTGAAAGAATTCTTTTGATTTATTTATTGACAATTCGAACAAATGTTCTTATAATAATAAAAGAACATTTGTTCGAATTAGGAGGTAGGCAAAATGAAAAGAATAAAAATAAATAAAAAAGGCAGAAAAGTATTGTTTGGTGTAAACGTTATCATTTTTATGTTTTTAATGGTTATGATCAGGCTATTTAATATGAATATAAAAACATTAGCTGTTTCAGAAAATCCAAGAGAAAAGATGGTAAAATCAATTCGGGTTGAAAAGGATTGTACTCTTTGGGATTATGCAGTTTCTTATTATACGGATGATTATGGCAGTGTAGAGTGTTATATAAATGAAATCAAATGTACAAATGGCTTGCAGGAGGATACAATTCACGAAAATGCATATTTATTAATCCCTTATTATGATAATTATAAAAAATAGTTTCAAATCTCGCTTTTTGTGTAAATTGGTGCATAATAGTCGAAATGTTGACATCAAATTAACATTTTTATATAATAGAATCGATGTATAAAAAGTACATAAGAGGTGAGTATATGAAAAAAAAGAACGCGAGAGTGTTGGTTGCATGTCTATTGATAGTGCTTCTTTTCTTCAGACCAGAAGGAGTAGTATATGCGGCGAATACACTTGCTTTAGTTTATGATGGAAAAAGTGTGAATTATAATAAAGCACAGGTTGGATTTACTATAAATGGAAAGGCAATTGACGTAAAGAATACACCTGGAATTATCATTGATGATACTTCAATGGGATATTATGTTGATGTTATTAAAAATGGATTGAATGCAACTTGTACCTATAACAGTACAGCAAAGCAACTTACAATCAAAAAATTTGACAAGACTGTAGTTTTAAAATTAAATAGCAAAACAGCAACTGTAAATGGAAAAAAGAAAAAAATGGATGTAGCAATGAAGGCTGTCCAATATAAAAAAGCGAAGGTAACTCGAATTATGGTTCCTGTTCGTTTTGTCGCTGAAAATTTAGGCTATACATATACATGGGATAGTAAAAATAAAAAGGGACATATCAAATACAGTTGGTTGGAATTATATAAAAACGGGGCATGGGTTAAATATACAGGTACTAAAGTAAAAGCATCTTATAACGGCAAAGCGATTTCTCTTAGTAATATGCCTGGTATAATTGAAAATGCAACGGTTTTGGTGAACGGAAAAAAAGTATTTGCTGCTGGGCTAGGCGCAACTTGCGACTATAATAGTTCCAAAAAGACGATTACAGTAAAAAAAGGAGAACGTACTATTGTATACACAATTGGAAAAACAAAAGCGGTTGTGAATGGAAATAGTAAAGATATTGAAACAGCTCCAATGCGGATAAAGAATAGAGCAACAGGAAGATACTATTTGATGATTCCGGCAAGATTTACTGCGACCGAATTAGGTTATGTATATAATTGGAACAGTGGGGCAAAAACATCAGAGATTAAGGATGCTAATACTGGAGGAACACAGCCAGTGGTATCAAATGCTTCCATTTCCTTTCAATTACCAGAAGGGGTACAGGCTACAGATGTTAAAGATGCAGATTACTATTATAAAAAACAGTTTTGTGTAACCATACCAGGAGATCATGTGGATTTCTATAAAAAGAATCCTGTCTTTATCGGTAATAAAATTGTTACAAGTAGTAAAGTGAGTTTGACAAGTAATGGAAAAACAAAGATTTTGTTTACTACAAGTAAATTGCAGGGATATAAAATTCATACTAAGGATAACTATATTTGGATTGATGTTGGAAATCCAAAAAATATTTATAAAAATATCGTCGTATTAGATTGTGGACATGGTGGTTCTGATCCGGGTGCGCAAAGTGGAGGGTACAATGAAAAGGATATTACCTATTCCATTTTATACACATATGCGAAGTCATATTTTAATAGTGCTGAATCAGATGTAAAGGCGTATTGGTCTCGATACAATGACACTTTTGTTACATTGAGTGATAGGGCAGCATATGCAAATTCGATAGGAGCAGATTTATTTATCAGTTTACATATGAATTCTGCTACGAATACGGCTGCAAAAGGAACAGAGGTTTATTATAGTACTAATAATAATACGAAACAAAAAAATGGATTGACCAGTCAGAAGATGGCATCCTTATTTGAGAGTAACTTGGTATCTGCGATGGGAACTGTCAACAGAGGGGTGAAAACAGCCAATTATACTGTGATTTATAAAAATACAGTTCCAGCGGTACTGATAGAATTGGGATTTATTTCGAATAGTTCGGATAGGGCTAATTTGGTGGATACGACATTTCAGAAAAAAGCAGCTAAAAATATTTATCAAACAACAAGACAGATATTTCAGCAATATCCAACGGGAAGATGATAAGGGTACAATTTTCCTCCACTTTTACAAGTGGAGGATTTTGTGCGTATAGATTTTGTTAGAACTTTTAGATATAGGGTGTTAGGCTTTGCATAAAATAGTATGTAATATTTATGGAAATAAAATTTAAGAAAGGATAGTATAATGAAGAAAAATAGCAATGTTAACGGAATAGTGAGTATATTTATTGTAGTAGCTCTGATTGTAGGTGTTTGGAAAGGGCCTGCTTTCTTTCAGACAATAATGAAACAGGATATGGAATCATCGGAAAGTATAGAGGCAGCCAGTGCATCAAACACTGAAGAAATGAGAGCGGTTTGGATATCGTATTTAGAATTTCAGAGTGCTGGTGTAAGTAAGATGTCCAAAGGACAGTTCCAAAAATATATTGATAATATGTTTACGAAATGCAAGTCTTTGAAAATGAATACAGTCATTGTTCAGGTTCGTCCATATGGAGATGCAATGTATTCTTCTAAATATTTTCCTTGGTCAGCGATTATTTCTGGTAAACAGGGGAAAAATCCAGGGTATGATCCACTAAAATATATGATCAGTTCAGCACATAAGAGAGGCTTAGAGTTTCATGCGTGGCTTAATCCTTATAGAGTAATGTCTAATAATATGAAAACAAGCTATTTATCTAGTTCAAATTCAGCCAAAAAGTGGATGAAGTCTAGTAGTAGTTCCAAAAGAAGAAATGTACTAAGTTTGGAAGGGGCGAAGTATTACAATCCTTCTAAAAGTGATGTAAAGACATTGATTGTGAATGGAGTAAAAGAAATTGTACAAAATTATGATGTAGATGGAATTCATTTTGATGATTATTTTTATCCAGCATTAGGAAGTAATTACAAAAATAATTTTGATGCCAAGGAATATAATGCATATAAAAAGAATTGTAAGAAAAATAAAAAAACGGCGATGTCTATTGTGAGTTGGAGAAGAAATAATGTAAATCAATTGCTTAAAATGGTATATAGCAGTATAAAAAAGATTGATAAGAGCGTGAGTTTCGGGGTGAGTCCGGCTGGAAATATCAATAACTTATATGCATCGGATCGATATTATTGCGATGTGCGTAAATGGATGTCAAATTCTGGTTATGTAGATTATATCTGTCCGCAAGTATACTGGTCATTTACAAATAAATATTGTCCATATAAAAATACTGTTAAACAGTGGGCGGCTATGAAGAAAAGTAGTAAAGTAAAACTATATATTGGATTGGCAGCCTATAGGGCAGGTATAAGTAGAAATGAAGCAAAAGTAATTGGCGATATTGGTTGGTGCAGTAGCAAGCAGGAATTGAAAAAACAGGTAATAGCAGCAAGAAAATATAAACAGGTTAGTGGTTTTGTATTCTACAGATATGATAATATGGTATCAGCTAAAACAAAGAGCGAAATAAAGAATTTAAAGACGGTATTAAAATAATAGAAAAAAGAAAAGGACGTATACTTTCTGCTATTGAGGAATTAGCTCAATACGCAGTGTCCTCTAATTGTTAGATGTTAGTCTGACATTTGGAGGGCATAGCGGAAGGTATACGTCTTTTATTAATGATAAAAGTTGAAATTAAAATTAGTATTTTTCAGGTTCTGGGTATTCAACACCAAAGGTATCAACTGTCATAGATTTTATAACTTGTTCTGTGATTGGTCGGTCAGAGTAGTCGGTTGGAGTTTCTGCAATTTCATTTACATATTCCATTCCTTCTGTTACTTTACCAAATGCAGCATATTCTCCATCTAAATGAGGGGATGTTTTATGCATGATAAAGAACTGAGATCCGGCAGAGTTTGGCATAGCAGAACGAGCCATAGAGATTACGCCTTCGGTATGCTTTAAGTTGTTTTCGAATCCGTTGTGAGAAAATTCACCTTTAATAGAATAACCTGGACCACCCATACCAGTTCCGTCTGGGCAACCACCCTGGATCATAAAACCAGGAATTACACGATGGAAAATTAATCCATTATAATATTCTTTTTCTACAAGTGAAATAAAATTATTTACAGTATTTGGTGCAATATCAGGATATAACTCAACTTTGATTTCGTTTCCTGTTGCAAGTGTGATTGTTACAATTGGATTTTGTGCCATAATTAGTTTCCTTTCTATTTATTATTAATTTAATTTGCTATTTACGGATAGAAACTATCAGGTAAATAAGCGTATTACAATTATACTAATACTTGAAACAAAAGTCAAAAAGTCTAATATAGTTGCTGCAAGAAGAAAAAAGTGATACTCTAAAGGAGATAGAAATTATAAGGAAAGAGGAATAGGAATGATAGAGAAGGATAAAATATTGTCATTAGAATTTTATAATTATAAAGGAATTTTTTCGGGAAGTTTAAAAGGAATGCGATATAGAATTGAAAAAATAAAGAAGGAAGATGAAACCGATAAATTTTTGGTATCCGTTTGGGATGAGCCTTATTCTTTTGATGCGACTCCTGAAGAGAAGATTGTTCAAAAGGAGATTGTGTTTTCGGAGGAAGGAAGAGGTGAAGTAGTAAAATGGTTAAACCAATATTATTTAGAAAATTACAAATAAATGAAAGGGAAGATAAGTGAAGTTTATAGAAGAAAGTTTAATCAAGTATTGTTTTCTATTGAAAAACTTCCGAAAGATAGTAGCGTAAATAAAATAAAAAGACCTTATTCTTTTATAAGAATAAGGTCAATGCGGATGGAGGGACTTGAACCCTCACGAGGTCACCCCCGTCAGATTTTGAGTCTGATGCGTCTGCCATTCCGCCACATCCGCGTCTGTGTTTCTCAAGACAATCAATATGATAACATACGAAACAAAGGATGTCAACAAAAAAATGAAAATTTTTTAAAAATCCAAATTAGTACCTAGATTTTTGATATGCTTACACAATTTCTACTATATAATATCAAAATAATTCATAATCAGATATATGCTATTATTTGTCTGGTCGAGTATCGTTTGCAGACATTATATGCAGAAAAAACCTACTGGAGCAAGAGGCAAGATGGAAAAGAGTAAAGTGAGAATATATAAACTGAGAATATGAAATGTATAGCTCTGTTTATCAGTATGGATATGAAATCATCAAAAGCAACGATTTGTTCTTCAGTTTTGATGATACTGGCACAGGCAAATATCTTAGAACTCATTATGGTAAACAATGTTGTATTCCTGGTTGTATTAACACTTAACTTACTGATTTTTACTGTTCCTTTCTTATATATAAAAATTGAAATAAAAGTTTTAATATAGAAGAGTATAGGAATAAAAGAATAATCTATATATATGTGTATTGGATTTATCTACATTTTGTCTGACAGCTTGGATATTGGAATGAAGCGGCTGATTGCGGAAGTAGTAAAAAGTAGTTTTTCTGCTCATCTTATTTATTTTATAAGAAATGATCTCTCGGAATCTTGAGAGAGCATGCCAGCAAAACTCTGGCATTGAACTTT